>Ga0207681_10000012_pt1 | contig 361565 bp, 275 predicted proteins | sample KBSS53metaG_FD_184324 | JGI IMG/M metagenome (GOLD analysis project Ga0207681, IMG submission 184324) | Switchgrass rhizosphere microbial communities from Kellogg Biological Station, Michigan, USA - KBS S5-3 metaG (SPAdes) (version 2) | ecosystem: Host-associated > Plants > Roots >...
CGCGCCACCCGCTCGAGCCGTGGCATCTCGACGCGGCCGCCGGCTCTCTGCTCCGCCTCGATCCGGTCGACGAGACGCGATACCATCGGGGCCTCGAACAGGGTCCGCACCGCCAGGGCCACTCCGAAGGCGGCCGAGACCCGCAGCATGACCCGCGTGGCCAGCAGGGAGTGGCCGCCGAGCTCGAAGAAGCTCTCGTCCGCACCGATGCGCTCCGGGTCGATCCCCAGCACCTCGGCCCAGATCGACGCCACCCGCTCCTCGACCGGGGTGCGCCGCTCCACGGTCCCGGAGCTCGGACCCGCGGCCCGGCCGGGCTCGGCGACCGGCAGGCGCTCCAGGGCCCGGCGGTCGAGCTTGCCCGTGGGCGTCAGCGGCAGGCCATCCAGCACCACGAAGGCCGAGGGCACCATGTGCTCCGGCAGCTGGCGCAGCAGACGGGAGCGGAGCTCGGCCGGCAGCGGCCGCTCCGGAGCCTGGCCGGCCACGTAGGCGACCAGCCGCCGCTCGCCGCCTTCTCCCTGCGCCAGAACGGCTGCCTCCGCCACTTGCGGCAAGGCTCTCAGCGCCGCCTCCACTTCCCCCAGCTCGATGCGGAAACCCCGCACCTTGACCTGATGATCCAGCCGGCCCACGAACTCCAGACGGCCGTCCGGCAGGTGGCGCACCAGGTCTCCCGTCCGGTACAGCCGGCCCCCCGGCTCCGCCGCGAACGGGTCCGGCACGAACCGCTCCGCCGTCAGGTCCGGCCGTCCCAGGTAGCCGCGCGCCAGGCCGGCCCCGGCCAGGTACAGCTCTCCACGTCCCGCCAGACCGAGGGGCGACAAGCCGCCGTCCAGCACGTAGGCGCGCGTCCCCGGCAGCGGCCGGCCGATCGACGGCTCCGCCCTCTCCTCGCGCCCCGCGAGCCCCCAGGTCGAGTACGTCGTGTCCTCTGACGGACCGTAGAGGTTGAGCACCCGTTCGACCCCGCCCTGGGCATAGACCTCCGCCACCAGCTTCCGCTGCAGCGCCTCTCCCGCCAGGTTCACCGTCCGCACCGAAGGGGGCAGAGCGCCCAGCCGGCAAAGCTCCGCCGCCGCCGACGGCACCGTGTTGACCAGCCTCACGCTCGACCAGTCCCCGGGCTCGGACAGCTCCAGCACGTCGCGCACCAGAACCACCGTCCCGCCGTGGCTCAAAGGCACGAACAGCTCGAACACCGACAGGTCGAAGCACACCGAGGTCGAAGCCAGCATCCCGGCCAGCTCCGCCCCCGCGAAGACCTCGCCGGCCCAGGCCACCAGCGCCACCGGCGAACGGTGCTCGACGGCCACTCCCTTCGGCCGCCCCGTCGAGCCGGAGGTGAAGAGCACGTAGGCCAGGTGAGACGGCCAGGACTCCCGCGGCGGCCGTCGGGCCGGGCAGGCGGCGACGGCCTCAGCCTCCCGGTCCAGGTCCAGCCGGCGGATCGAAAGCTCCCCCAGCCGCGAGAACAGGGCTCCCGTCCCGACCAGCACCGTTGCCCCCGAGTCCTCCAGGATCACCTTCAGCCTCTCCACCGGATAGGCTGGATCGAGCGGCACGTACGCTCCGCCCGCCTTGAGGATCGCCAGAAGCGCCACCACCAGCTCCGGGGTCCGCTCCAGGAGCACGCCCACCCGCACCTCCGACCCCACTCCCAGGGACCTCAGGTGCCAGGCCAGCCGGTTGGACCGGGCTTCCAATTCCCCATAGCTCACCGCCTCGCCGCGGAACCGGAGGGCCACCGCCGCCGGGCTCTTCTCCGCCTGATGTTCGAACAGCTCGTGCAGACACAGGCCTTCGGCCGCGACCCTCTCCGTGTCGTTCCACTGCCACAGCACCTGCGACCGCTCCGCCTCCGGCAGCAGCGGCAAATCCCGCAGACGCCGCTCGGCATCCCCCACGGCACCCTCCAGCAGCACCCGCAGGTACTCCAGCAGCCGCCGCGCCGTCGCGGGGTCGAACAGGTCGGAGCTGTAGCTCAGGCTCGCCCGCAAACCCCGCGCGCTCTCCGTCAGCGTCAGCGTCAGGTCGAACTCCTCGGCTCCGGTCTCCAGGAGCAGGGGTCCCGCCCCGTCCGACAGCTCGACCTCTTCCGTGTGGGACGGCACCAGCAGCATGACCTGGAACAGGGGCGAGTAGGCGAGGCTCCTCTGCGGCGCAAGCTCCTCGACGAGCTTCTCGAACGGCAGCTCCTGGTGGGTGTGGGCCTCGATCACCACGTCCCGCGTCCGCACCAGCAGATCCCGGAAGCTCAACGTTTCCGCCAGGTCGCCGCGCAGCACCAGCGTGTTGACGAAGACCCCGATCAGCCCCTCCACCTCCAGGCGGTTGCGGCCCGCTACCGGCGTGCCCACCGCGATGCCGCTCTGGCCCGTGATGCGGCCGAGGAGCATCTGGAAGCCCGCCAGGGCCGCCATGAACAGCGTCGCCCCTTCCTGCCGGGCCAGGCGCAGCAGGCTCCCCGAGACTTCTGCCGGGAGCTCCAGCAGGCAGGCGCCGCCACGGTGGCTCTGCGCCGCCGGCCGCGGCCGGTCCGCCGGCAGCTCCAGGACCGGCGGCAGCCCAGCGAGCTTGCCGCGCCAGTAGGCCAGGTCGTCGGCCAGCGCGCTGCCGGAAAGCCACCGCCGTTGCCACGCGGCATAATCGGCGTACTGGATGGGAAGCTCCGGCAGGGCCGGCGCCTGCCCCGACACCGCGCCCCGGTACAGCGCCACGAGCTCCCGCCGGAAGACCTCCGTCGACCAGCCGTCCGAAACGACGTGGTGCAGAGTGATCACCAGCACCTGCTCGCACTCCCCCAGACGCACCAGCAAGACCCGCAGCAACGGCCCCGCAACCAGGTCGAACGTCCGGCTGGCCTCCCAGAGGGCCAGGCGGCGGCCTTCTCCGTGCCGCAGCGGCTCCGGCAACCCGGCCAGGTCCACCCGCGGCAAGGGCACCTTCTTGGCCGGCAGGATCACCTGCCTTGGCCGGCCTTCCGTCGTGGCGATGACCGTCCGCAGGGCTTCGTGACGGCGCACCTCTTCGCCCAGAGCCCACTCCAGGGCCGGCAGCTCCACGGCCTCCGGAAAGCGGATCGCCGTCGAGACGTTGTAGGTCGGCCCGGGGGCGAGCTGGTCCAGGAACCACAGCCGCTCCTGGGCGAACGACAGCGGCAGCTCCCCGTCCCTCGACACCCGCTTGAGCGGCGGCTCCTCATCCCTCCCGGCCCGCAGCTGCCGTTCGATCCGGCCGGCGAGGCCCGCCACGGTCGGTTCCTCGAACAGATCCCGCAACGGCAGCTCGATTCCGAGCACCGACGACACGCGCGACATCACCTGCATGGCCAGCAGCGAGTGTCCCCCGAGGTCGAAGAAGCTCTCCTCCAGTCCCACCCGTTCGAGCTTGAGCACCTCGCACCAGATCCCCGCCACCAGCTCCTGCATCCAGCTCCGCGGCAGATCTTCCAGCTCCTCCTCCGTCATGGCGGCCTGCTGCGGGACCGGCAGAGCCTTGCGGTCGACCTTGCCGTTGCGGGTCAGGGGCAGGGACTCGAGCACCAGGAAGTCGTTCGGCACCATGTAGGCCGGCAGCTTTTCCTTCAGGCCGGCCCGCAGCGACGCGGGATCGCAGGCCTGCCCGGCCTCGGGCACCACGTAGGCCGCCAGCCGCTGGTCGCCCGGCTGGTCTTCGCGTGCCACCACGACCGCCTGGTGCACGTGGGGGAGCTGTAGGAGGGCGTGCTCGACGTCGCCCAGCTCGATGCGGAAACCCCGTACCTTGACCTGGAAATCGATCCGGCCCAGGAACTCGATCCGGCCGTCGGGCAGCAGGCGAGCCAGATCCCCCGTGCGGTAGAGACGGGATCCGGGGCCCGGCGACCACGGATCGGGGACGAAGATCTCGGCGGTGCGCCCGGGATCCGCCAGGTACCCCCGGCCGACGCCGGTACCCGCCACCACCAGCTCGCCCGGGATCAGCGCTCCGCGCAGGGCGAGAGCGTCGTCGACGACGAAGAGCCGCAGGTTCGGCACCGGCCGGCCGATCGGCACGTTCGCCAGCTCTTCGTCCGGGGCCGCGCGGATGGGGTGATGCGACACGTCGTCGGAGCACTCGGTCGGACCGTAGGCGTTGAGCAGCGGAATGGCGTGATACGCCGTCAGCCAGCGCCGCACGAGGTCCGGCGGCAGCGCCTCCCCCGTCGGGACGATCCAGCGCAGGGCCGCGAGCCGGGGGCGCACCGTCCGCTCGACGCGGTCGAGAACCATCGAGAGCAGCGAGGGCACCGTCTCCAGGAGGGTCACTCCCGACGACTCGACCCGGCGCAGGAGCGCCAGGGGATCCTGAGCGACGGCGTCGGGCACAATCTCCACGCGGCCGCCCACCAGCAGGGCCGCCAGGAACTGCCAGACCGAGATGTCGAAGCACTGCGACGCGGTCTGGGCGACGACGTCGCCGGCGCCCAGGCCGAGGTCGGAGATCTTGGCGAAGAGGTGGTTCAGCATCCCCCTCTGCTCGATCATGACGCCCTTGGGAGCCCCGGTCGAGCCGGAGGTGTAGATGACGTAGGCCAGATGAGCCGGCGCGGCCCCCGGCAGCGGCACCGGCCCGGCGCCCGGCCCGTCGAACAGCGCGCCGAGAGGCACCCGCCGCAGGGACCCTGTGCTGGCGCCAGTGAGCCGTTCGCCGAGCTCGCCGGCATGGAGGAGCAGACTGGCCCCGCTATGGCCCAGGACCTGGGCAAGCCGCGCCGGCGGGTGCTCCGGATCAAGCGGCAGGTAGGCGCCGCCCGCCCGCATCACTCCCAGAATCACGGCGAGGAAGTCCAGGCCGCGTTCGGCAAGGACCGCCACCACGGTCTCGGGCCTCACCCCGAGGCCGCGCAACGCTCCGGCCAGCCGCTCGGCTCTCTCCGAGAGCTCCCGGTAGGTCAGGCACTCGCCACCGCAGGAGGCCGCCGGGGCGTCCGGCGTGCGCGCCACCTGCGCCGCGAACAGGCTGTCCCAGTCGCGGTCGAGAGGAAACGAGGTGGAGGTGTCGTTCCACTCCGCGAGGGCCTGCTGGCGCTCCGCCGGCGTGAGCAGGGGCAGATCGCCCACCGCGGCCGGAAGGCCCTCGGCCATCGCCTCCAGCAACGCGGAGAGCACGCTCGCCAGGCGCAGGGTCTCGGATGGATCGAAACGCTCCGCGTCCGCGGCGAGCGAGAACACGAGCGGGTCCTCGCGTGGCCGCACGGCCAGGCTGAGCGGATAGTCCGTGTGCTGGAACGACCGGATGTCCTGCGTCTTGAGCCGCTCGTTCTGCTTCCAGGAAAGCTTCGACGTCTTCACCGGAATGTTCTGGAAGAGCACGATGCTGTGGAAAAGGGGCGCCCCATGGGGGACCTCGCTCCACGCCTGAACCTTGAGCAGGGGGCAGTACTCGTACTGCCGGACCTCCAGTTGGTGCCGCTGGATGCCGGCCAGCCACTCCGCCGGCGCCATCGCCGGAGAGACCTGCACCCGCAACGGCAACGTGGTGATGAACAGCCCGATGATGCCGTCCACGCCGGGCAGCTCGGCCGGACGGCCCGAGCTCACCACGCCGAAGACGATGTCGCGGTCCCCGGAGAACCGGCTCAGCACCAGGGCCCAGGCGGCCTGCACCAGGGTGTTCAAGGTGACGCGGCTCTCCTGCGCCAGCCGGTGCAGGCCGGCCGTCGTCCGGGCCGGCAGGCGCCGCCGGTACGAGCGCAATTGGCTCAGGCGGCCCTTGCGCCCTTCGGCCAGGCGGTCCTGGACCACGCGGTTGGGGGAGGAGAAGCCGGCCAGGGAACGGCGCCAGAACTCCTCGGCGGCCTCCAGGCTCTGGCGCTGCAGCCAATCGATGAACGCCCGGTACGGCAGGACCGGCGCCAGCTCCACCTCTTCGCCCGACGTGATCCCCTGATACAACGCGCGCATCTCCCGCATCAGCAACGGCTGGCACCAGCCATCGAGCAGGATGTCGTGATAGATCCATACGAACTGCCACTCGTTGGACTCCAGGCGGATGAGCATCAGGCGCATCAGCGGCGCCCTCGACAGGTCGATGCCCCGCTCCCGGTCGGCCCGGAGAAACCAAGCCAGACGGCTCCGGCTCTCCCGCGCGCCGAGAGCGGACCAGTCGTGGATCTCGAACGGCAGGTCCACCTGGGCGAGCACCTGCTGCGCTGGCTGGGCCAGGCCCTCCCAGCGAAATTCCGTCCGGAAGATGGCGTGCCGCGCGATCAGGCGGCGCCACGTCTCGACCAGGGCCGGGACGTCGAGATCCCCCCGGAACAACAGGCGGTACTGGTGCACGTAGGCCGTCGAGCCGGGATCGTACAACCGGTAGAAGAGCATCCCCTCCTGGGTACCCGAAAGCGGATAGACGTCCTCCACGTCGCGCTGTTCGCGGTCGGCGCGGCCGGTGATCTCGAGCCCCCCGCCCGGCACCCGGCGCGCCCGGTAACCCGTGCGCAGCGGACGCTGGCCGGGCTCGTCCGCGAACGGATCGGGGGCAAGCCAGAGCTCGCCGACGGCAGGGGCCGGCACCGGCTCGCGGTGCCGGTCGAGCAGGCGGATGCTTCCGGCGTGCTCGCGCAACCGGGCGGCGAGCTCCTCGCAATCGGCCGGCCAGCCGGCCAGCCACCACGCCTCCCCCGGCTCATGGAGGAGCTGATGGCGTTCGGCGGCACTCAGGATCGGCAAGCGCGAAAGAGGCCGGTCCGCCTCTTCGGCCAGCCCGGAAAGGAGTCGCAGATAGTGCCTCAGGAGGCTCCTGGCGGCCGGGCCTTCGAGCGGGTCCCGCGCGCAGGAGATCCGGGCGGCGAGGCGCCGGCCGGCCTCCACGCGCAGCACCCATGGGAAGTCGGAGGTTTCCTCCACGGTCGAGCGGATCGCGAGACCGGTGCCGTGGCCGTTGTCCTGGAACGAGTGGGGCTCGAACACCAGCAGGCTCTCGCCGCCGGGGCTTCCGGAGCCGTCGGACCCCGTCCGATGCCGGACCCCGGCCAGCGGGGCATACTCGAAAGACGCGAGGTCCCGCAGCCGGCCGGCTTCCCGGCGCAACCACTCCCCGGCCCCCAGCGACGCCGTCACCCGCACCCGCACCGGCCGGATGCTGCCGAACGCCCCGACCATTGCGCCGCTGCCGGCCAGCTCCGCGGGACGGCCGGCGGCGGCCGTGGCATACACCACCTCGTCGCTGCCGCTGTAGCGGCTCAGCAGCAGGGCCCAGGCGCCATGAACGAGATCGCGCACGGTCAGGCCCTGGCCGGCCGCCGACGCGACGAGTCTCGCCGTATCCGCCGCGCTCAGCTCCTCCTCGACGACCGTCCGGTGCGGGCGACCGCCGTTCTCGCGCGCGGCACTCAACCCCGGTCCGGGATGCGCCGCCGAACCGAGGTCCGCCCTCCCCCGCCAGAAAGCTTCGGCAGCCGCCAGGTCCTGCCGCTGGACCCAGGCGATGTAATCCCGGAAGGGACGGACGGGCTCGAGGGCAGGCTCGGCACCCCGGCTCAACGCCTCGTAGGCCTGTAAGACCTCCTGGAAGACGAGGGAGGCCGACAGCTCGTCCAGGACCAGCGGATGGAAGCTCCAGACCAGGTGAGAGAGCCCTTCTTCGAGACGCACCAGCGTCCAGCGGCTCAGGGGCACCTTGTTCAGGTCGAAGCCGCGCTCCCGTTCGCTCGCGTGAAGCTCGGCGAGCCGCGTCTTTGCCTCCCGGGCGGGAACGCCCCGCAGATCGAGCTCGCGCCAGACCGGCTCCACCCGCCGGTAGACCACCTGCAGGGGCTTGTCCCGCCGCTGCCAGACGAACGCCGTCCGCAGCGTCTGGTGGCGGGACGCGACAAGGCGCCAGGCTGCGCGAAAGCTCCTCCCATCGAGGGCGCCGCGCAATTCCAGGTAGTGCTGGCGGCCATCGCCGCCCGCTCCCGACAGGCTCTCCTGGAGCGTTACTTCCTGGAGAGGCGTCAGCGGGAAGATCCCTTCGATGAGATCCTGGCTCGCCTGCCTGCTCTCGGCCATTCCGGCGTGACTCCGGTCCATCGCGCTACTCGTAGCGGAGGGCTTCCGCCGGCGAAATCCGCATCGCCTTGCGGGCCGGGCCGAGGCTGGCCACCACCACGACCAGCGCCAGGAGAACGGCCGCCAACAGATAGATCACGGGACTGCCGCCGACCACCAGGACCTCCTCGAACCCGGCGCTCAGGAGCGGCGCCACCAGAAGGCCGAGGACACCTCCCGCCAGACAGAGGACGAGGCCCTGCCGGATCACCAGCCCCATCACGTTGCGGCGCCCCGCGCCGAGCGCCAGCCGCACGCCGATCTCCTGCGTGCGCCGCGCGACGGTGTACGAAACGATCCCGTAGAGGCCGATGGCGGTGAGCAGCAGGGCGAACGCGCTCAAGCCGCTCAAGAGGATCGACGCCCGGCGCGACACCTGGATCGATTCCGCGGCGATCTGCTCCAGGGTGCGGATCTGGCTCACCGGCAGCGTCGGATCCACCCGCCAGACCTCCTGCCGGATCGCCGGCACCAGCGACAGCGGATCGCCGGAGGCGTGGATCACGATCTTCTCCAGAGTGGGATGGCGCGACTGCCGGTACGGCAGGTAGGACATCGCCTCCCAGTCGTCGCCGAGCCCCTGATAGCGGACGTTGCCGACGACGCCCACGATCTCGTAGAAAGCCGTCTCGCCCGTCTTGCGCACCCTCTTGCCGACCGCCTCCTGCCCCGGGAAGAGCCGCTCCGCCATGGCCTGGCTCACGACCAGCACGCGGCCTGAGCTGGTCGTGTCCTGCTCGGCGACCGTCCGCCCCTGAAGCAGGGGGATGCCGGCGGCACGAAAGTAGTCCGGCGTGATGGTGGTGGCGAAGGTGAGCAGATCCTTGCCGGCCGGCGGGTCCGGCTCGCCTTCGGGCAGGAACGACGCGCGCACTCGCGGCCCGCCGCCGCCGAGCGGCAGGCTGGAGCTGGCGGCGGCGGCACGGACCCGCGGCATCTGGCCGATCCTCTCGACCAGGCCTTGGAAGATTGCCGCTCTCCGCTCCGGATCCGGGTAGCGAGTCTCCGGCAGCTCGACCTCCATCGTCAGCCGGCCCTCCACCTGCACGCCTCCCTCCCGCTGGAGCAGCTCGCGGATGTTGCGCACCGCCATCCCCGCCAGGGTGAGCAGCACGAGCGAGATGGCGATCTCGACGGCCAGCACGATGCTCTGCTTCTTGCGCAGCCGGCGGTGGCTGCCGGCGCCGATGCCGCCGTCCCGCAGAAAATTCTCCAGCGGGCCGTTGGTCAGCTGCAGAGCCGGCATCAGGCCCATCACGAGCGCGGTGAGCAGCGAGAGGGCGACCGCGAACACCAGCACCGAGGCGTCGAGCCCGAGCCGGTCCAGCGGCAGCCTGGGCGGCGATGTCGCCTTGAACAGGTCCATCCCCCAGCGGGCCAGGACGACGCCGCCGATGCCTCCCGGAATCGCCAGCGCCAGGCTTTCGGCCAGCAGTTGCCGCATCAGTTGGGCTCTCTGCGCCCCCAGCGCCATGCGCACCGCGATCTCCTTCTGGCGCTCGGCGGCACGCACCAGCAGCAGGCCCGCGATGTTGAAGCAGACGATCAGCAGGGACAGCAGGATGGCCATGAAGATCGTCATCACCGCGATCTGGACCTCGGGCTTGATCAGCCACTCCTTGAGCGGCATCAGGCGGATCTTCACCTTCTCCCGCGTCGCGGGCTCATCGTGGGCCACCCGCGCGGCCAGAGCGCTCAGCTTCGTCTGGGCCTGCGTGATCGAAACCCCGGGCCTCAGGCGCGCGATCGCCCGGAAGGCGAAGGCGTCCGGCTCCAGCCGCGAGGCCGGGACGGGAAAGCCGAGGTCGAGGGGGATCCAAAGCCCGTGCCGGTCGAGCAGCGAAGCGTCCATGGAAGCGAAGACGCCGACGATCCTGTACGTGGTGTCGTCCAGGCGCACGGTCTTCTGCAGCACGTCGGAACGGCCGCCGAAACGGCGCCGCCACAGCCCATCGCCGAGGACCAGGGCCTTTTCGGCCGCGGGCCGGAAGTCGCCGGGCACCAGGCCCCGGCCGAGCAACGGCTTCGACCGCAGGAGCGGGAAATAATCCTCCGAGACGGCCGCCCCGTCGACCTTCTCGGGATCTCCTCCGCCCACCAGATCGAAGTCCCCGATGTCGACCAGGGCAACCCCTTCGAAAAGGTCCTTCTGCTGCCGCCACTCCAGGAAATCCGAATAGGCGACGGCTCCCCGCTTCATCCGCTGGGCAAGATCGACGGTGACCGGAACGACCAGCTTCTCAGACTCGGGGAAAGGCAACGAGCCCAGGATCAGCGTGTCGATCACACTGAAACCTGTGGCGTTGACCGCGATCCCCAGGCTCAGGATCAAGATCACCGTCAGCGAAAAGACGGGCCTTTTCCTGATGAACTTGAGGGCGGCGCGAAGGTCCTGGGCCATTGTGAGCGGTCTCCCTGTTTTCGGAATCAAACTGTGGAATCAGACTTCAGCGCCGGCGAAGCTCAGGCCTGGCGAGCCTCACCGAGTACGATCTCGCTATCCTGCACCCTCTCGTCGAGCTCGATCCGTCCGTCCACCAGCTTCACGATCCGATCCGCGCGATCGTAATAGCGGTCGTCATGGCTGATCACGATCAGGGTCTTTCCCCTTCCGCGGAGATCGGGCAGGAGCTGGTTGTAGAAGATGCTCTTGAAATGGGGATCCTGATCCGCTGCCCATTCGTCGAAGAGGTAGATGGAGCGGTCTTCCAGGTAGGCCGTCAGCAGCGCCAAGCGTTTGCGCTGGCCCTGGGACAGCCGGGTCGTGGAGAGCTTGCCGTCCCGGATCTCGAGCTTCTTGTCGAGCTGCAGGATCCGCAGGTACTCGCCTGCCCGTGCGTCGAGATCGGGCCCGTCGAGCCCGAGAAGACTCTCGAACAGGTGGAAATCGTTGAACACCACCGAGAAGAGCTGCCGGTAGTCCTCCAGATTGTGGTCGAGAACCGGCTTGCCATCCAGGAGCACCTCGCCCTTCTCCGGGCGGTAGAGACCGGTCAGCAGCTTCGCGAGCGTCGTCTTGCCGCTGCCGTTGCCGCCGATCAGGAACAGGCACTCCCCCTTTTCGATCGCAAGGTCGACGGGGCCGAGCGTGAAGCTGGCTCCGTCCTCCCGGCTGTAGCTGTGGCTGACCCCGGCCAGCTCGATCCTCGTCCATGGCCGCTTCTCCGCCGCGGCGCTGCCTTTTTCGAAAGCGGAATCGGTCTCGAGATCCGCCGCCCGCAGGGAAAGCCCCAGCTTTTCGATCTTGTCGGCGGCCACCGCCATCACGGTCACGCCCTGCGACTGGTTCATGAGGTTGTTGAACGGGTTGACCAGATAGAGGAAGGAGAGCACGTAGCCGGTGACGACCTCGCTCTCCAGGTCCCAGTGCGCCGGCAGCAGGAAGACGAGGAAGCCCAGGACCAGGAACGTGAACAGAGTCCCCCAGGATCCGGCGGCCAGGAAGATGGCCCGCGCCACCATCTGATTCCGCGACCTTTCGACCAGGGCCGGCATCAACTGTCCGATTCCGAAGGCGTGCCGGCGGCCACGGTGGATCTTCAGCTCCTTGATCCCTTCCGTAAGGCTCCGCAGGTGCCGGAAGACCACGTCGGACATCTCGCGGCTCGCGAGCAGGCGGCGGCGGCCGAGCTTCCTGGGCAGCAGGTACATGAAGGACCCCAGGATCAGGAAAGCCAGGACGCTCAGAAAGAAGATCCACGAGAGCACGGCCATGTACATGAGGCAGCCGTAGACGATGGTCGCCTGGCGGAGCCACGTCGGGAAATTGCTGAGCGAGGTGGCGATCGTGTTCACGTCCGACGCCAGGGTGGCGAGGACGCGGTGGGAGCCGATCTTCTCGATCCGCCGTAGGGGCGCGGCGAGGACCCGCTGGCAGAGCTCGATCTCGATGGCGACGCGGGCGCGGTTGACGAGCCAGTTCAGGAGGAGGCCGGAGCCGAAGCGCAGAGACGCGACGAGGAGGCTGAGCCCGAGGAACTGCCACGCGAGCGCCTCCCGCGCCGCCCCTTCGCTGTGCAGCGCCCGGTTCACCAGAGCCACCATGGTCGCGCTGAGCAGACCGGACACGATGCCGGTGAGGATGCTGAGCGCGAAGAGCTCCCGGCGAAAGCGGATCTCCCGCGCCGCGTCATCGAGAAACCGGATAATCTTGATCAGATCTTGCATGATTCCTCGTTCTTACCCGAGATCCTTGCCGGCTATTCGGAGAATCCGCCGAGCTTCGAAAGCACGTCCGCGAGGTCATCCGGGTCCAGCTCGATGCCGGAGTCCCCGGCCGGGGAGCGGTCGACGGCCGCCCCGGCGCCGCCTTCGACCACGGCGACCGCGGCGAGCCTGGCGACGGTCTGGAGGTCGAAGACCTGCAACGGCGTCAACCGGATTCCGAGCTGATACAGCCGGGCGAGGATCCGGATCGTCAGGATCGAGTCGCCGCCGAGATCGAAGAAGTTGTCGTGCACCCCGACCCGCTCGGCGCCCAGCATTTCCGACCAGACCGCCGCCATCTTCTCCTCGATCGCGTTGCGCGGCCCGACGTACCCATCAGCGCCGGAAGCCGGCTGGTCCGGAGCGGGCAGGGCCTTGCGGTCCAGCTTGCCGCTGGGAGACAGGGGCATCGCGTCGAGGAACACGAAGCGGGCGGGAACCATGTAGTCCGGCAGCAGGACGCGGAGGAGCTCGCGGAGCTCCCCGGACGACGGCGCGGGCTGGGCCTCCGCAACGAGGTAAGCCACCAGTTGCCGGTGCCCCGGCGCGGCCTCCCTCGCGACGACGACCGCCTGGCGCACCCCGGGGTGTCCCGCCAAGGCGTGCTCGATCTCGCCGAGCTCGATGCGGAAGCCCCGGACCTTGACCTGGAAATCGTCGCGGCCGAGGAATTCGAGCACGCCGTCCGGCAGCCAGCGCGCCTGATCCCCGGTCCTGTAGAGCCGCTCACCCGGGCGCGTGGCGAAAGGATGCGGCACGAACGCGCCGGCGGTCAGGCCGGGCCTGTCGTGGTACCCGCGGGCGAGCCCGTGCCCTCCGATGTAAAGGCCGCCGGGCACCCCGACCGGCAGGCATCGGAGCCAGGGGTCCAGCAGGAAGACCTCGGTGTTGCCCAGGGGCCTGCCGATCGGTACGGCTCCGCTGCCGTGCCCAAGCCGGTGGCAGGTCGACCAGATGGTGGTCTCGGTGGGGCCGTAGACGTTCCAGAGCTCGGCACCCCGCTCGAGGAGCCGGTCGGCCAGGTCGCGGCCGAGCGCCTCGCCGCCGCACAGCATCCGCAACCGCCCGCCGCCGCTCCACCCCGAGTCGACCAGCATCTGCCAGGTCGAGGGGGTCGCCTGCATGACCGTAGCGCCGGACTCTTCCAGGCTCGCCGCCAGCCGGGCCGGGTCCCGAGCCTCGTCGCCCGCCAGGACCGTGCACGCCCCCGACACCAGGGGCAGGAAGATCTCCAGCGCCGCGATGTCGAAGGCGAGGGTCGTCACCGCGAGGAGAACGTCGTCGGGCGCGAGGGGCAGCCGGCGGCCCATGGAAGCGAGGAGGTTCGCCAGCGCTCCATGGGGGATCTGGACCCCCTTCGGGCGGCCCGTCGAGCCGGAGGTGAAGATCACGTAGGCGAGGTGCTCGGGCTCCACGTCGTCGGGGGCCGGATCTCCCGCTTCCTCGCGGACCGCCTCCTCCAGGTGGATCACCCGGGCGCGAGTGGCCGGCAGGCCGCCGGCCAGCGCCTCCTGGGTGAGCAGGACGGCCGGGGCGGCGTCTTCCAGGATGAGCTCCAGCCGCTCGCGTGGATGGGAGGGGTCCAGGGGCACGTAGGCGCCGCCCGCCCGCAGGATGCCCAGGAGCGCCACGGCCATCCCGGCGGAGCGCTCCAGGAGCACGGCGACGCGGGTCTCCAGGCCGGCTCCGGCCCGCCTCAGCGACCGCGCCAGGGCCGCGGAGCGGCGATCCAGCTCCCGGTAGGTCAACCGCTCGCCGCCGCCTTCGACCGCGTTCCGGTCGGGCGTCAGCGCCGCCTGCCTGGCGAACCGGCGATGGAGGAGGCTCGCGCGTCCGCCGGTCTCCTCGGCCGTGCCGTTCCAGGTCTCCAGGATCTGGGCCCGCTCGCCCGCGCTCAGGGGCGACACAAGCCCCACCGGCTCTCCGGGCCGCTCCGCCAGCTCCGTCAGAATTCGCTGGAAGTGCGCGAGCATCCGGGCGACCGTCGCCGGATCGAAGCGCCGCGGGTCGTAGATCAGCCGGAGCTTGAGCCGGCGGCCCGGTTTGACGATCACGGCGATCGGATAGTTGGTCCCCCCGAGCGTCTGGCTCTCTTCGAGCGTCACCCCGGGGCGCTTGCCTTCGCCTCCCCGCCCCGGCTCGAACCGGTAGTTCTCGAAGATGACGATCGTCTCGAACAGCGGCAGGCCTCGCGGCACCTCGCTCCACCGGTGGATCTGGAACAGCGGCGTGTGCTCGTGCTGCCGCGCCTCCACCAACTGCCGATGGAGGCGTTCGAGATAGGCGAGGAACGGTTCGCGCGGGTCGATCTCCGCCCGCACCGGCAGGGTGTTGATGAACATCCCCAGCATCTTCTCGAAGCCCGCCAGGTCGGTGGGCCGGCCGGAGACCGTGGCGCCGAAGACGACGTCCCGCGCGCCGGTGTAGAAACCGAGGAGCAGCCCCCAGGCCCCCTGGACGAGAGTGTTCAGGGTCAACCGGCTTGACCGGGCGAGCCTCTCCAGGGCCGCCGACTCGCCTTCCGACAGCTCGCCGGCGGCGCTCTCCGTGGGCAGGGCCTTCCCGCCGGCCTCCGGACCGGACGCCGGCGGCGGCACGCTGATGCGGACCGGCTCGGAGTAGCCGCGGAGGAGGTGCCGCCAGAACGCTTCGGCCTGGCCGGGCTCCTGCTCCGCGAGCCAGGCGATGTAGTCGCGGAAGGGCCGGCCTTGCCTGGGCTGCTTCCCCGTCTGGTACCGTGACGAAGCCTCCGCGAACATCAGGGCGATGGACCACCCGTCGAGCAGCAGGTGGTGATAGCTCCAGACCATCCGGTACACATCCTCGGCCAGGCGGAAGAGGCGGATGCGCAGGAGAGGCGCCGTGGTGAGGTCGAACCCGAGGCCGCGGTCCTCGGCCAGGAAGGCGGCGATGCGACGCTCCTGTTGCCCAGAGGAGCAGGACCGGAGATCGACGACTTCGAAGGGAAGCCCGGCGTGCCGGAGGACGATCTGGCAGGGCGCCTCCACCTCGTCCCAGAGGAAGGCGGTGCGCAGGATCGGGTGCCGGTCGACCGACTCCTGCCAGACCCGGGCGAAGGCGCCGGCGTCGAGCCGGCCCTGGATCCGGGAGACGTACTGCCGGAAGTACTCGTCCGGCTCGCCCGCCATCTGGGCGGCGCGCGAGTGGAAAAGGAGCCCTTCCTGGAGTGGCGCGAGAGGATAGATGTCCTCGATCCTCCCGGCTCCGCCCATCCGGCGGGCGATCCGTTCGAGCTGGTCCTGGCTCAATCTCGCCAGGGGAAAGTCGGAGGGGGTGAAGCCGCCCTCGACCGAGCAACAGTGGTCGACCAGGGAGCGGAGGTCTTCGCAGAACCCATCCGCCAGGCGCTCGATCGTGGCGGACCGGTGCAGGTTCCGGCTGTATCGGAAGGTGACCCGCAGCCGCTCCTCCCCCACGACCGCGACCACCTCGACCAGCGCGCGCCGCTTCCCGGCCCCGCCGCGGGTGGGACCGTGGTGCTCCGGCGCCGTCGCGAAGAGCGATCCTTCGGAAGTGACTCCCCTGACCTGGCCGAGGTAGTTGAACGTGACCTGCGGCTCCGGGCGGGCCCGCAGCCGCGCGGCCAGGGCCTCGTCGTCCTGGAGGTAGCGCAGGAGCCCGTAACCGGCCTTGTTGGCCGGAACCCACCGCAACCGCTCCTTGATCGTCTTCAGGCACTCCCCCGGATCCGTCGCGCTTCCCAGATCGAGGAAGACCGGATAGTGGGCCGTGAACCAGCCCATCGTGCGGGAGAGGTCGACGTCCGCGAAGAGGTCCTCGCGGCCGTGCCCTTCCGCTTCGATCCACAACGACGGCCGGCCCGTCCAGCGGGCGAACGCCCGCGCCAGGGCCGTGAGCAGCAGATCGTTGATCTGGGTCCGGTAGGCGGCGGGGGCCACCTGCAACAGCCGCCGGGTCAGATCGGCGTCGAAGATCCGGGAAACCCCCTCGCGGGAGGCGAAGACGTTCTCTCCGGCCGCCAGGTCCACCGGCAGGGGCTCGAAAGGACCGCCCTCTTCACGCCACCGGGCGACTTCGCCCGCCGGAAGGCCGCCCCGGGCATGGTCGAGGAGCCTCTCCGCCCACTGCGCGAACGAGGTCGTCGCGGGCGCCAGCTCCGGCGCCTCTCCCCTCTGGACCTGGCGGTAGGCCGACGTCAGGTCCTCGATCAGGATCCGCCAGGAGACGGCGTCCATCACCAGGTGATGCGCCACCAGGAGGAGCCGGTCCGCCGTGCCCTCGCCGAGCCGGAAGAGCACGCCGCGCAGGAGAGGGCCGGCCCCCAGATCGAGAGACCCCTGGGTCGCCGCGGCGGCGGCGGCCATGGCCTGCCGGCGCTCGCCGGCGGGCAGAGCGGCAAGGTCGAGCACCGCGAATGGAACGGACCCGGGCTCGCCGCAGCGCTGAGCCCAGCCGTCGGCGGTCCGCTGGAAACGGAGCCGGAAGGCGTCGTGCGGGGCGGCGGCGAACCCGAGGAGCGCCCCCAGGAGCGCCGGATCGAGATCCTCCCGGGCCTCGAGCAGCAGGGCCTGGTTCCAATGGTGCGGCTCGGGAAACTCCTGCTCGAAGAACCAGCGCTGGATGGGCGTGAGCGGGATTTCGGCCGCGGGCGCCGAGTGCGCCGGGCCCGATCTCGGCGCGGCGGCGGCGCCGGCGGCGGCCAGCTCGGCGACGGTCTGATGCTGGAAGAACTGCCTGGGGCTGTACCGCAGACCGTGGCGATTCGCCCGGGCGACGATCTGGATCACCAGGATCGAATCGCCTCCCAGCTCGAAGAAGTTGTCGTGGACCCCCACCCGCGGGACGCCGAGGACCTCCTGCCAGATCCCGGCCAGGATCTCTTCGTTGGGAGTGCGCGGGCCGGTGAAGGACGGCTCCGCCTCCAGCGGCCGCTGGTCCGGGGGCGGCAGGGCGCCGCGGTCGGCCTTGCCGTTCGGCGTCAGCGGGAGCCGGTCCAGCCGCAAGAAGGCAGCGGGGATCATGGGCTCGGGAATCCGCTCCTTCAGGAACTCCCGGAGCTCGGCGGCGGCGGGCCGTTCGCCGGGCCGGGCGACGACGTAGGCGACGATGCGCCGCTCTCCGGGGCGGTCTTCCCGCAGGACGGCCACCGCCTCCAGCAGGGCGGGATGCTCGACCAGACAGTGCTCGATCTCGCCCAGCTCGATGCGGAAGCCGCGGATCTTGACCTGGTGGTCCTTGCGGCCCGCGAACTCGATCCCGTCCGGCGTCCGGAACCGCCCCAGGTCTCCCGTGCGGTACAGCCGCTCTCCGGGGCTCGGCGCGTACGGGTCGGGCACGAACCTCTCGGCCGTCGCCGCCGGGTCGCCGAAGTAGCCTCGCGCCACGCCCAGGCCGCCGAGGAAGATCTCGCCCAGCACCCCGGCGGGAACGGCGCGGAGCCTGCCGTCCAGGAGAAGCGCCCGGGAGTTGGCCAGGGGCCTCCCCACCGGGACGCTGGCGCCGGCAGCCTCCTCCTGCCCGTCGAGCCGGTGGGTCAGGATACCGACCGTCGTCTCGGTCGGGCCGTAGTGGTTGATCACCACGGGAGCGCCTTCGGTCGTCAGTAGGCGCCGCGCCAGGGGCCAGCGCAGCGCCTCGCCGCCCAGGACCAGACGGTGGCGCGGCAGCACCCGCGCGGGCTCGACCGCCAGCAGCGCCTCCATGTGCGCAGGCACGATCTTGAGCACATCGACCGGATGGCGGTCGAGGTACTCGGCCAGGGCCGACGGATCGGCGGCCCGCGCGTGCGAAATCACGTGGAGAGTGCCGCCGCTGCAGAGAGAGGGGAAGACGGCCGTATAGCCGAGGTCCGCGGCGAAGGTCGAAACGGTCGCGAAGCACGCCCCCGAGGGCACCGCGAGGACCCGCAGGATCCCTTCCGTGTAGTTGAGGAGGTTGCGGTGCGTGACGGCCACCCCCTTCGGCTGCCCGGTCGAGCCGGAGGTGAAGATGAGGTAGGCCATGGCGTCCTCGAGAGGGGCCGCGGCCCCCGCCGACGCACGCTCTTCGCTGTCCGGGCCGGCCTCCAGCCCGGCCAGCGACTCGCTGGTCAGCACGAGAGCCGGAGAGGCCACCGCCAGCATCCGCTCAAGCCGGCGCTGCGGCAGGTCCGGGTCCAGCGGGACGTAAGCTCCGCCCGCCTTCAACACCCCCAGCATCGCCACCACGACGTCGACGGAACGCTCCAGGCGGAGCGCGACCCGGTCCTCGGGCGCGAGCCCTAGCCGCAGCAGATGACGGGCCAGCCGGCCCGCCCGCTCGTCGAGCTCGGCGTAGGAGAGACACTGGTCCTCGAAGACGACGGCCGGGCGGCCGGGAGCGCGCCCCACCCAGGCGGCGAAACGGGTGAGCACCGAGGCCCGGGGCTCGGTGTCGTGCCGGGGCCCTTGAAGCTCCGCGGCGAGAGCCCGCCGTTCGGCCGGGGTGACGATCTCGATCTCGCCGACCGGTACCCGAGGGTCGGCGGCGACCGTCTCGAGGAGGTGGCGGAGCCGCTCCGCGGCGCCCCGAACCTCCTCCGGACCGAAGAGCGCCGGATCGTACGCGAGGTGGAGGGAGAAGGAGCCCCTCGTCTCGCGGAGCCGGAGGCTCCACTTGCAGCGCTCCAGGTCGGTCCGCCGGTCCAGGACCTGGAAGTGGACAGTGTCCGCCCGGTGCTCTCCCGGCGGCGCGAACGCCTCGAAGAGAACGGGGAAGCGCGGCTCCCCTCCAGCCCCCTCCTCCTCCTGACGGAGGCCATACTCCTCCCACTCCGACGCCTGCCGGACCCGGCCGGCCGTCTGCTCGAGCAACGCCTCGAAGCTCGTCCCCGGGCGAAGATGGAGCGGCACCGGGAGGCACCGCGAGAACAGCCCCACCGCGCCCTGGAGGTCCTCGTATCCGCGGCCGGAAAACACACGGCCCACCAGCAGGTCCTCGCGGCCGGTCAGGCGCCCGAGGAGCACGGCCCAGGCCGCGAAGGCGTAGTCGGCGAGCGGGACGCCGGCATCGCGGGCCGCTAGCAGGATCCTCGACCGCAGCCCGGGCTCCAGCTCGACCTCGACGGACTCCGCCGCCAGGCCGTCTCCGGTCTTCCCCGCCTCTCCCGGCAGCGCCAGCGGCCCCGCCGCGCCGGGGTCGGCCTTGTCCCAGAAGGCTTTCGCCTGGGCGGCCTCCTCGCTCTCTTCCAGCAGGAGCTGAGCGCTCCATTCGGCGAAGTCCGCGTATTGCAGCGGCTCGGCTTCCAGGAGGGCGGCACCGCCGCTGTAATGGGCCACGAGATCGCCCACGATCGTATCCAGGCTGTTCACGTCGGCGCAGAGCGCGGGCAGGCCGAAGAACAGGATGTGGCGCTCGGGACCGGCCGCGGCGAGCACCCACCGCCCCAAGGGTCCCACGCCGAGGTCGACCGCCTGCCCCCGGTCTTCCCGGAAGAGGCACTCGACCCTCGCGTCCAGCTCCTCCGGGCTCAGCCCGCCGAGGTCCATCTCCGTCCAATGGAGCGATCCGACGCCGTTCGGAACCTGGAGCGGGATCCGCATCCCGGCCCGCCGGCGGAAGGTCGTCCGCAGGATCTCGTGCCGTTCCGTCACCGCCGCCGCGGCCCGTTGGAGATGCTCGCGCCTCAATGGGCCGCCGATGAGGACGGCACACTGGGAACGGAAGGGCACTTCCCCGTTCTGGAGCGACCAGAGCCGCCGCTGCTGGGGCGAGAGCCGGGAGCCCTCAGATTGCGCGGCCATGGGGCCTCCTCGTTGCCTGCCGGGGTTTCATGATGGTCTACTCGGCGAATCCGCCAAGCTCCGAGAGCAGCCCTTCGAGCTCCTCTTCGCTCAACTCGACCTCGGGAGAAAGGACCGCCGCGCCCCCGACGCCTTCCAGCTCGGGTCGTGCCCCGTCCCCGGCGGCTTCCGCGAGCCTGGCGACGGTGTGCAGGTCGAAGACCTGCCTCGGCGCCAGCCCGATGCCGTGCTGGTGCAGGCGGGAGAGGATCCGGATCAGGACGGTCGAATCGCCGCCCAGGTCGAAGAAGTTGTCGTGCACGCCGACGCGGTCGAGGCCGAGAACCTCGGACCAGACCTCGGCCATCACCTGCTCGACCCGATTGCGGGGGGCCACGTACCGATCCGCGGGGCCCTGGCGCGAGGGTGCCGGCAGGGCCTTGCGGTCCAGCTTGCCGTTCGAGCTCAGGGGCAGGGCGTCGAGAGTGACGAAGAACGCCGGGATCATGTGCTCGGGCAGGCGGTCTCGCAGGAACGAGCGGAGCTCGTCGGAAGAGTGCACGAAGAGCTCGTCCCGGTTCACGAACCGGTCCTCCACGACCAGATAGGCGACCAGCCGGCGCGGACCGGGCCCGTCCTCTCTCGCCACCACGGCGGCCTGCCGCACGCGCGGGTGCTGGAGCATGGCCTGCTCGATCTCTCCGGGCTCGATCCGATGCCCCCGGATCTTCACCTGGAAATCGTTCCGCCCGAGGAATTCCAGGGTGCCGTCGGAGCGCCACAGGGCCCGGTCGCCGGTCCTGTAGAGCCGCCCGCCGGGCGTTTCTCCGAATGGGTCGGGCACGAACGAGCCTGCCGTGAGATCCGGTTTTCCCAAGTAGCCGCGGGCCACGCCGAGCCCGCCGATGTAAAGGTCGCCGGGAGCTCCCACGGGCATGCACCGGAGCCATGGATCGAGCACCAGCACCTTCGTGTTGCCGAGGGGCCTGCCGATCGGGACCGCCCCCTCCCCGCTCTCGACTCGGTGCAGCGTCGAGTAGATGGTGGTCTCGCTGGGGCCGTAACCGTTCCAGACCTCGGAGCCCCGCTCGAGGAGCGCCTCGGCCAGTTGGCGCCCGAGCGCCTCCCCCCCAGAGAGGATACGCAGCCGCGAGGCGCCGCTCCATCCCCCGTCGACCAGCATCTGCCAAGCCGTCGGCGTGGCCTGCAGGAGGGTGGCGCCGACCTCGTCGATCAGCCAGGCCAGCCGGACGGGGTCCCGGACCTCGTCACGCGCGATCGCCGCGCGCGCCCCGGAGACCAGGGGCAGCAGGAGCTCGAGGCTCGCGATGTCGAAGGCAAGGGTGGTCACCGCCAGGAACGTATCGCCCGCCGCCAGCGGCATCCGGCGCTCCATCGAGGCGAGCAGGTTGGCCAGCGCACCGTGGGAGATCTGGACCCCCTTCGGGCGTCCGGTCGAGCCCGAGGTGAAGATCACGTAGGCCGGATGCCCGGGCTCGACAAGGTCCGGCAAGGACCCGACGCCGTCCGGTGCGGGCATGGCCTCGTCGACGCAGACCACGGCGGCCGGGGTTGGCGGCAGGTCTCGGAGCAGCGCCGCCTGGGTGAGCAGGACGGCCGGCGAGGCCTCCGCGAGGAGCCGACCCAGCCGCTCGCCAGGATGCGAAGGGTCGAGCGGCACGTACGCGCCGCCCGCCCGCAGGACGCCCAGGAGCGCCACGGCCATGTCCGCGGAACGCTCCAGAAGCACGGCAACGCGGCTCTCAGGGCCGACGCCATGGCTCCGGAGCAGCCGCGCCAGCCGCGCGGATCTCCCGTCGAGCTCCCGGTAAGTCAGCGTCTCCTCCCCACAGATCACGGCGCCGCGGCCGGCGCAGATCTCCGCCTGGCGGGCGAAACGGCGGTGCGCCAGGTCGCCGGGCTCTTCCCGGGTGTCGTTCCATCCCCGCAGGATCTGGGCGGTCTCCTGGCCGGAGAGGGGAGACAGCGTCCCCACGGGCTGGTCGAGCTGCTCCGCCAAGGCTGTCAGAAACCGCCTGAAGTGCTCGAGCAGGCGCGCGATCGTCGTCGGGTCGAACCGCCGGGAGTCGTAGTCCAGCCGTAGCTCCAGCCAGCGGTCCGGGCTCACGACCACCGTGATCGGATAGTTGGTCCCACCCTGGGTCTCGCTGCTCTCGATCCGCACCTCGGGGCGCCCAATCCCCTCCCCCGGGGCCGGCCTGGACTTGAAGCTCTCGAAGGCGAGGATGGTCTCGAAGAGGGCGACCCCACGCGGGACCTCGCTGCAGCGCTGGATGCGGACCAGAGGCGTGTGCTCGTGCTGCCGGGCCTCCAGGGACTGCCGCTGGAGCCGCGCGAGGTAAAGGTGGCACGCCTCCCCGGGGTCGAGAGCGACCCGGACCGGCAGGGTGTTCACGAACATCCCCACCATGCGGTCCACCCCCTCCAACTCGATGGGACGGCCGGACACGATGCCGCCGAAGACCACGTCGTCCGAGCCGCTGTAGAGGCTGAGGAGGAGGCCCCAGGCGCCCTGGACGAAGGTGCCGAGAGTGAGCCGGCGCGAGCGCCCGAGCCGGCCCAACTCGTTCATCTCCCCCTCTGCGAGCTCGGTCTTCACGCTCTCCGCCCACGCCGTTCCGCCACCGCTCGCCGGTGGCGGAACCGCGATCCGGGAAGGCTCGGAGTAGCCGCGCAGGAGATCCCGCCAGAACGCGTCGTCCGCGGCGGGGTCTCGCCGTTCCAGCCACTCGATGTAATCGCGAAAGGGCCGCGGCTCGGCGGGGGACGCTCCCGTCCGGTAGTGCGCGGCGACTTCCGTGAAGACCAGGGCCCTGGACCAGCCGTCCAGCAAGAGGTGGTGATAGCTCAGGACGAAGTGGTGCAGGTCGTCCGCGACGCACAGGAGCGCCAGCCGCAGGAGAGGCGCGGCGCCGAGGTCGAACATGCGGCGGCGGTCTTCGGCGAGGAAGCTCTCCAGGCGCCGAATCCGTTCCTCCGGCGCGGCCGAGCGCAGGTCGATCACCTCGAAGGGGAGTTGGACGCGCCGGAAGACGACCTGGACGGGCCTCGCCATCTCCTCCCAGGCGAACGCCGTCCGCAGGATGGGGTGGCGGTCGACGGCGCCCTGCCAAACCTCCGCGAAGGTTGCGGCATTCAACTCCCCACGGATCCGGCCGAGGTACTGCCGGCAGTACTCGTCCGGCTCCCCCGCCATCAAGGCGGAGCGGGAGTGGAAGAGGATCCCCTCCTGCAAGGAAGTGAGCGGGTAGACGTCTTCGACGTCACCGGCACTCCCTGGCGGGCCTTGAGGGTGAATGGACATGATAAGGCTTCCCCCGCGTCCTCCGGATCGCCCCGAGGCTAGGACTGGAGCTCCTCCCGGGCCATCATGTCCCCCATCGCGACCACGATCTTGCGCGGGCCGGCATACGGGTTGCGAGCGTGGGCGACCAGCATATTGTCGAGCAGGAGGATATCGGTTTCCCGCCAGGGGAACGCCACGGACAGGCGGCGGTAGGTCGCCGAGATCTCCGCCACGACCTCGTCCTCCATCGGGGAGCCGTCGCCGTACCGCAGATCCCGCGGCAGATCCCGGCCGTCGAAGATCTCCACCATCGACCGCCGGATTTCGGGATCCATGCAGGCGCCGTGAAAGAGCTGGATCTGGTTGAAGAAGATCATCTCGCCCGTGCGGGGATGGCGCACGACGGCGTCGCACACCTGGCGCGTCCGAGCTCCGTCCGGCTTCCACTCGAGCTCCATCGACCAGTCCCGGCACTTCCGCTCGGCCACCGCTCGGTCCTCCGTGCGGAAGAAGTGCTGCCAGCTCACGTCGAGGCCGTCGGTGAAATTGCGGATGTACATGATCTTCCTCTCCCGCAGACGCCCGGCGAGGTCCGGATCGAGTTGGCGGTACACCTCGCGGCAGTCGACGATCGGCGTCTCCCCGCCGCTCTGCGCCGCCGTGACGCAATAGAACATCTGGCGGGTCGGCCAGCGGCTCAGGTGCGAGCTCTCGTTGTGGAACAGGATCATCTTGTCCTGCGGATAGGGCGTGGAGTGGTAGACCCGATCGCTGCCCTCCTCGCGCGGCAGGTCGCCATAGTCGCCGTAAAGCTGATGGGTGACGGTGCGCGCGAAGCGCTCGAACTCCGCCACGGAGTCGCTGGCGAAGCCGCGGAACAGCAGGGCTCCGTGCTGGAGCAGCCACTCCTCGATCCGGTCCCTGCTGCCGGCCGCCCATTCGGCCAGGTCGACTCCCTCGACCGCCGGCTGCACGACCAGGGGCAGGCCCGGCGCGGAGTCCAGGTAGCTGGTCTTGACCAGCTCGATCTCCCCCAGGTCGACGGTCTGCCGCCGTACGCTGCGCAGGCTGCCGATCTTCTTCGAACGCCGCTCCTCGTTGATCATGGTCTTCTCTCTCCTTTCCTCCGGAGTGAGCATCTCGAAGCTGCTCAGCCGGGCCTCGGGGGCTGAGCAGATGCTCTCCAGGAGTGTTTCGAAGTGCCGGGCCATCCGTGCGACGGTAGCCTCGTCGAAAAGGTCCTTGCGATAGTTCCAGCGGCCGGCGAGATGTCCGTCGGAATCGCGGAAGAAGAACGCGACGTCGAACTTGGCCGTCACCTTCTCGCCGGGGATCGGCGTCGCTTCGATCCCGGGCAGGGAAAGGCCGGACGAACGCGCGCTCTGCTGCGCGAAGAGCACCTGGAACAGGGGCATCTGCCCGAGTTCCCGCTTCGGCCGCAACGCCTTCACCAGGCGTTCGAAGGGCATGTCCTGGTTGGCGTAGGCACCGAGAGTCGTCTCGCGCACCCGCGCCAGCAACTCGGTGAAGGCCGGATCTCCGGAGAGATCGTTGCGCAGGACGAGGTTGTTGACGAAGAACCCGATCAACCCCTCGGTCTCGAGGCGATCGCGCATGGCGACATCGGTCCCGACGGCGACGTCCTCGAGCCCCGTGTAGCGGCTGAGAAGGAGGTCGAACGCGGCGAGGAGCGTCATGAACAACGTCACGCGCTGCTTGCGGCCGAGGTCGCGCAGCGACCGCGAGAGCTCCGCGGAGAGCTGAAAGGAGTGGTTGCCACCCTCGAAGCCCGGCACCTCGGGCCGGGGCCGGTCGGCGGGCAGCTCGAGGTCGGCCATCCCCTGCAGCTTCTTCCGCCAGTAGGCGAGCTGGCGCTCCAGGTGCTCCCCGCGGAGCCAATCCCGCTGCCAGACCGCGAAGTCGGCATACTGGATGGGAAGCTCGCGCGACGGCATCGCCTGGCTGGACGGGAGGAGCTGGTAGAAGTCCGAGATCTCCCGCATCAGGATGCCGAGGGACCAGCCGTCGGCGACGATGTGCTGCACCGTGATCGACAGCACGTGCGCGCGGTCGTCCAGGCGCAGGAGGAGCATGCGCAGGAGGGGGCCGCGGACCAGGTCGAACGGCCGCCGCGCGTCCGCCGCGGCAATCCGCCTAGCCTCCGCGTCTCCCAGCGGTCCGGACAGGGCGCTCAGGTCGATGCGCGGGACGGCGGCCTCGGCCGCCTCCGAAACCACCTGGACGGCGCGGCCCTCCAGGGTGCCGAAGGTCGTCCTCAGCGACTCGTGGCGCGCCACGGTCCGCCGCAGAGCGTTCTCCAGCCTGTCGGGATCGAGCTGACCCGCGAGGTGAAACGCCCCGTGGATGTTGTAGGCGGCGTTGCCCGGCTCGAGCTGGTCCACGAACCAGAGCCGTTCCTGGGCGAAGGAGAGCGGCAGCTCGCGCTCGCGGGAAACCCGCTCGATCGCGGCGGGCCGCGGAGCTCCCGCGAGCTGCCTCTCCGCTCCGGCCGTGAACTCGGCCAGGCTGGAGGTCTCGAACAGGGCGCGCAGCGGCAGCTCCAGCGAAAAGGCCTGCCGCACCCGCGATACGAGTTGGGTCGCCAGCAGCGAGTGCCCCCCGAGGTCGAAGAAGTTGTCCTCGATGCCGACCCGCTCGATCGCCAGGACGTCGCTCCAGATCTGCACCATCAATTCCTCGGCCGGCGTGCGGGGGGCCACGTAGGAGCGCCGGTTCTGCTGCGCCTCCTCAACGCCGGGCAGGGCGGCGTAGCTCACCTTGCCGTTGAGGGTGAGCGGCAGCCGCTTCAGGTGGCAGAACAGATTCGGCAGGGTCTCTTCGAGGATCACCTCAAGGAGAAGCTTGCGCAGGTCGGCGATCTCCACCTCCTGGCGCGAGACGTAGTACGCGACCAGCACGTCGCGGCCCTGGCGGTCCTGCTTGACGGCAACGACGCTGTCGCGCACTTTCGGATGCCGGTTCAGCGCGCTCCTCAACTCGTCCAGCTCCACTCGGAAGCCATGGAATTTGACCTGGTTGTCGACACGGCCCAGGAACACGATCTCGCCGCCGGGCAGGCGCTGGACCTTGTCGCCGGTGCGGTAGAGGCGCGCTCCCGCCCTGCCGCTGAAGGGATCGGGCAGGAACTTCTCCGCGGTCAGCTCCGGTCTGCCGAGATAGCCGCGGGTCACGTTCGCGCCCCCGAGGTAGAGCTCGCCCGACACCCAGACCGGGACCGGCTCCATCGAGTCGTCGATCACGTAAGCCTCGGCGTTGCCGATCGGCCGGCCCAGGGGGACGGTCCGGCAGCGTGGGTCCAGCTCTTCCGGCACGACCCGCCAGGTGGTGACGCCGACCGTGGTCTCCGAGGGGCCATAGTGGTTGAACACGGCGCACTCCGGGGACGCCGAGCCGATCTCCCGCACCAGGCCGGGGCTCAGGGCCTCGCCTCCGAAGACCAGCCGCTTGCGGGGCAGCAACCGGTCGGGATCGGGGCATTCCTGGCGGAGCGCCTGGAAATGACTGGGAACGATCTTCAGGCAGTCGATCGAGTGCCGGGTGAAGTACCGCGCCATGGCCGCCGGATCGGCGGCCGTCTCTTCCGACACCACGTGCAGGCAGCCCCCCGTGCAGAGCGCCGGGTACAGCATCGTGTTTCCCAGGTCCGCCGCGAAGGTGGAGACCATGGCGCATTGGGCGCCGGCCGGAAAGTCGAGGCGCTCGAGGATGGCCTCCACGTAGCTCAGGATCTGGCGATGCTCGACCATCACCCCCTTCGGCCGGCCCGTGGAGCCGGAGGTGAAGATCGTGTAGGCGAGGTTCGCGGGGTCGGTCTCGAGATCGAGGTTGTCCCCCTCATGACAGGCGATGGCCGCGGCATCGGAGTCCACGCACACGACCCGGCGAGCCTCCAATGGCAGCTCGTCCCGGTGGCAGGCCTGGGTCAGGACCACCGCCTCGCCGAGATCTTCGAGCACATAGGCAACCCGCTTCTTCGGCTGGCCCGGGGCCAGGGGGACGTAGGCCCCGCCCGCCTTCAACGCCGCGAGGAGCGCGACGACCAGGTCCAGCGAGCGATCCATGTAGAGGAGGACCGGGACGTCCGGTCCGACCCCCAGAAACCTCAGGCAGCGGGCCAGACGGTTGGCGCGGCGGTTCAGCTCCGCGTACGTGAGCCGCTCCTCTTCGAAGACGAGCGCCGGCAGTTCCGGGGAGCGCTCCACCTGCTCCTCGAACCACCCGTGGATGGCCGCTCTCGGAGCCGAGCTCCGCGCGGTCTGGTTGCAGCCGGCGAGCAGGGCGCGGCGCTCCGCGGGGTCGAGGAGCGGCAGCTCGTCCAGGCATCCTTGCGGCTCCTCCGCGACGGCGGACAGCAGCCGGTGCAGGCAGGCGGCGATGCGCCGGACGTCCTCTTCCGCGAACAGGCTCGCGTCGAAGACGAGCTCGGTCTCCAGCGAGCCGCGACGGCGCGCAACGCGCAGCATCAGGTCGCAGCGCTCGAAGCAGGACTCGAGGTGGACGACCGCCAGAGATGAGCCGGAGCTCTCCGCCCGATCCTCGAAAGCGAAGCCGGCCGCCGGTGAGAGATCGCCGTTCGGTTCGTCCCCCTTGACGCCCCAGAGGAACCCCTCCGCCGCCTCCTCGGCCCCGCTCACGGCCTCCCCGGTCCGCTCGAGGATCTCGTCGAAGGTCATTCCCGCCGAGACCCTGACATCCACCGGCACCCAGCGAGCGAAGAGCCCGACGGCGCCGCGGAAGATGTCGTACGCGCGCCCATCGGACAGATAGGCCACGGAGAGGTCGCTCTGTCCCGTGAGCCGCCAGATCAGCGTCTGCCAGCACGCCAGCAGGAGCACCGGCAAAGAGCGCTCCCGCGCCGCGGCATGGGCCTGGAGCCTTGCCGCCACTTCGGGCGCGATGGGCTGAAGGACGGAGGACGGCCGGTAGGGCGGGCTGTCCCCGCGGACCTCCTTCTCGAAGGGGAGCCTGAGCCGGGGCAGCGCATCCGTCTCTTTCTGGCTCCAGGCCTGCCGGAGCTCAACGCCCGGCTCGCCCTCGAGGAGGGCATTCTGGAACTCGGAGAACTGCAGATAGCTGACCGGATCCTCCAGCGCGCGGCCGGCGCAGAGGGCATCCAGATCGGCGGCGATGTTCTCCACCGCCCGCGCGTCGGCGCACAGGGCGGGCAGGGAGAGGACGAGACGCCGGCGTCCCGCCGGCCCGGATGCCAGCGTCGCCCGCACGAGCGGTCCCGACTGGAGATCGAACTCCTGGAGCCTCTCCTCGCCGATCAAGCTCGCGAACCGCCGCTCCACCTCCTCGGGCGACGCCCCGTCGAGGGTCAGCTCGCGCCACGCCGGGGAGCCCCCTTCACGAGCGACTTGCACCGGCACAAGCATGCCCGGCAGCCACGCGAACGTGGTCCTCAAGGCCTCGTGCCTCCCGACGAGGCTGGAGACGGCTTCGCGCAACCTCTGCGGCGTCACTCCGCCGGCAACGTCCAGCACGAGCCGGCTGCCGAGCTCCCCGCCTCTCCGCAGGAGAAACCAGGTCCGCCTTTGCTGTGGGGAAAGGCGGAACCCCTCGATCTGACCGGTGCTCATAGACGGCTCACGCTTGTGCGATGCCCCAGGACCTGGCCTTGTCGACCAGCTCGCGCATGTTCTGACGCGTCATCCGCTCCTTCTCGCGCGGATCGACGGCCGCGATCTCGAATCTCAGCATCTGATTGGCGTGCCGCATGAATTCCTTGAAGCGGTCACGCGAGAGACCCTTGCCCATGAGATAGGGGATGATCCAGAAATCGAAAGACCATTGCGGCAGCCATTCGGAGGTGTCCACCCGCAGGAACATCCTCTCGATGTGCTCCATCGCTTCGAGGCTGTCCATGGTGGCGTGGCTCCACACGAAGCCATCCCCCATGATGTTGAAGCGGTCGCGTTGATCGTGGATCGGGGTGCCGGCCTCGTTGTACCACATCTGCGCGCGGTAATAGTCCACCCGGGTCTCATGGATGAAATCGAGCGTCTCCTGCACCGTCGCCTCGGTTTCGCCGGGAAAGCCGATGATGAAGGAACCGAACGTCAGGACCCCGTTGCGTTTGAGCCTCTCGATGCCTCGGGTGTACTGTTCGATCTTCGCGGCCTTCGCCATGTTCTGGAGGATGGTCGGCGAGCCCGATTCGATCCCCAGGAACACTCCCTTGCAACCGCTCTCGGCCATCAAGTCCACCGCTTCCTCGTCGGAGTTGCTGCAGCGGAAATAGGAAAACCAGTTGAAGTCGTACTTCTTTCGGATCAGCAACCGGCAGATTTCCTTGAATCTCGGCAGGGGGACGTTGAACGTGTCGTCGATGAACACCACGTTCCGCACGTTGCCGCGCCGGGCCATGGAATCGAATTCCTTTTCGATGGCGCCGAGGGTGGCCAGGGTGAGGGCGCCCGCGCGCGTGGGGTAGTTGCAGAAAGAGCACTTGAAGGCGCAGCTCCGCGCCGTGCGCGTCTGGAGGGTGGGCCCGAGGTCCTCGTCGGCGAGCGACCGCCAATCGATGTAGTTCTGATCCATGTCGTTGTTCTCGGGCTCGACTCCGGTCGCGACGTAACGGCCGCCCTCGCGATAGTAGATATTTGGCACGCGGCTCACGTCGTCACCCGCCTTGAGCGCCTGGACGAGCTGCGTGAGCGTGAGCTCGCCCTGGGAGTCGACGATGTAGATATCGGCCCCGATGTCGCGCAGGGCCGCCTGCAGGTCCTCGCCCTGGTAGTTCCGCGTGTGATTCGCGACGAGCGGGCCGCCGACCACGGTCTTGACGCGATCGTTTTTCCCCCGGATGAACTCCACCATCTCGGTCACGGGAAAGTTCACGACGTAGAAGGTCGTGGTGATCGCCACGCAGGCCGGATCCTCGTCGAGAAAAGCGGTCAGGCGGTCCTTCTCCAACTGGTAGAGGTTCACGTAGTCGGCCCTGAGGCCGCGCCGGCGAAGATAATTGGTGAGGTAGGCCGCGGCCAGGTTGGGGATCTCGCCCGATGCCAGAGCGGAACCGCCGTAGCCCGCCTTCTTCATCACGGTGTTCAGGAGATCGACATAGTTGAGCTTGCGTCCGTCGACCTCGACGAAGCTGAACTTGAGATCCCGGTAGGCTTCGGAATCCTCTCCGTAGCGCCGGATCAGGCGCTCGTACTCCTCGAACGGCGGGTCGTTGTAACCGATCACCAGACAATCGAGCGGGTCCATGGCTTTCTCTCTCCAGTCGATCGCCGTCACAGGGCCACCTGGTCGGCCGCGATCATTTCACCCATGGCGACGACGATCTTCCGCGGTCCTTCATAGGCGTTCCGGCTGTGGGCCGTGAGCATGTTGTCCACCATCAGGATGTCGCCGGGCAGCCACTCGAAGCTCACCGCGTTACGCTCGTACACATCGAGGACACTCCGCATCACCGAGTCTTCGATCGGTGATCCATCACCGTAGTACACGTTGCGCGGCAGGCGCTCTTCTCCGAACATCGAGAGCAGCGATTCGCGGACCTCGGTTTTCAGGAACGAAATGTGGTGCGCCTGCACCTGATTGAAGAACACCGCCTCGCCGGTCTTCGGGTGTTTAGCCACTCCCGGTCCGACCTTCTCGGTGCGCAGCTCCGATCCGTTCCGCCAGTGAACCGCGATGTCCGCCTCGCGACAGACCCTTTCGATCACTCCGCGATCCTCAGTGCCGAAAAAGTCCTCGAGGCTGACGTCGAGCCCGTCCACGAAAGTGCGGGTGTACATCACGCCGCGCCGGGCGAAGCGTTCGCGGATCTCCGGATCGAGTTGCGCATACACCTTGCGGCAGTCGACGATCGGCGTCTCGCCGCCTCTGGCGGCCGGTTGGACGCAGTAGAAGAACTGCTTCAGCGGCCAGTGGTGCATCTGGGAGCTCTCGTTGTGATAGAGGATCCGCTCCTCGGGCGGATACGGCGTCGCCGTGTAGACCCGGCCGGCGACCTCGTCGCGAGGCAAGTCTCCATAGCCGTCGAAGAGCTCCCCCGAGAGCGCCGCCGCGAAACGCTCGAACGTCGCCACCGAATCCACGCGGAAGCCGCGGAAGAGAATGGCTCCGTGCTCGTGCAGATCCCGTTCGAGCGCCTCCCGGTTGCTGCCCGCCCAGTCCACCAGGTCGAGGTTCGTCGAGGGCTCGAGGACCAGGGGCAGCTTGTCGCCGTCCCGCAGCAGGCTCCGCCGGACCAGCTCCACCTGCGAGATGCTCAGTGCGGTGGGCTTCAACTTCGTGAACAGCTCGAGCTTTGTCTGCTTTTTCATCATGGCCTTGGGCTCGCTCTCTTTTTCCTCGGGTTTCGTCAGGAAATTCAGCCTCGCGTCGGGATCGGCGACGATGCGTTCCAGGACCTCCTGGAACCGTTCCGCCAGCCTGGCGACGGTCTCCTCGGTAAAAAGGTCCGTGCGGTAGTTCCAGAACCCGCCTAGCCCGCCCATGCTCTCCGAGAGAACCAGCAGCAGGTCGAAGTTCGAGGTCTGGCGCTTGATCTCGATCCGGCGGACCTCCAGACCGGGGATCTGCAGGGTGTCGCGCCGCGCGTTCTGCAGGACGAAGAGCACCTGGAACAGCGACGCGCGGCCGGCGGAGCGTTCGGGCTGGAGCTCTTCGACCACCTTTTCGAACGGCAGGTCCTGATGCGCGTAGGCGTCGAGCGTCACTCGACGTACACGTGCCAGGAGCTCGCGGAAGGTGGGATCGCCGGCCAGGTTGGACCGCAACACGAGCACGTTGACGAAGAACCCGATCAGGGGCTCGATCTCCGTGTTGGTCCGGTTGGCGACATCGGTCCCCACGACGACGTCGTCCTTCGGCCCGTAAGGGCGCAGGAGGACGCCGAGCGCCGCGAGCAGCGTCATGAACAGGGTCGTCCCTTCCTGGAGGCTCAGCTTTCGGAGGGCGGCCGACAGGCCGGCCGGCAGCTCGAAATTGTGCTGCGCCCCGCGGGAGCTCGGAACGGATGGGCTTCCGGGCTTCACTGGCAAGGCCAGGACCGGCAGCTCTCCGCCGAGTTGCCGGCGCCAGTAGTCGAGATGCCGTTCGAGCACCTCGCCCTGGAGCCAGCTCCGCTGCCAGGACGCGAAGTCCCCGTACTGCACCGGGAGATCCGGCAAGGGCGAGGCCTCCCCCTGGGAGAAAGCCCTGTAGAGGACGGACATCTCCTTGACCAGGACGCTGAGAGACCAGTGATCGCTAATGATGTGATGGATGGAGAAGACCACCACGTGCTCGGCGGGCCCCGTCCAGAGCAGAAGAATCCGCAGCAGCGGTCCGCGAACGAGGTCGAAAGGCCGCCGCGTCTCGCGCTCGATCACCCGCTCGCTCTCGGCCGCCAGCGCCTCCGGCGCCAGAGCCCGCAAGTCGAGGACGGGGAGCTCGAAGAGCAGCGCGGGAGCGACGACCTGGACGATCTCGTCCCCCTGGGCTTCGAACGTGGTCCGCAGCACCTCGTGGCGGCGGATGATCTCCCGGAAGACGCGTCCGAACCGCGCGACGTCGAGCGGCCCTTCCAGGCGCACCGCCAGGCGCACGTTGTAAGCGGTCTCCGCCGGGGCGAGCTGGTGGAGGAACCAGAGCCGCTGCTGCGCGAACGAGAGGGGGATCGGCCCGGCCCCGGGGACCCGCCGCAAGGACGGCACCTGCGCTCCGGAGCGTTGTACGCGCAGGGCCTCCTGCGCCGCCCGCGCCAGCCCCTGCACCGTCGCGTGCTCGAACAGTGTCTGGAGAGGCAGGTTGATCTGCAGCGCCTGGTTGATCCGCAAGACGAGCTGCGTACCCAGCAGGGAGTGGCCGCCCAGGAGGAAGAAATCGTCGCCTGCGCCGACCTCGTCGCGCCCCAGGACCCCCGCCATGATCGCGGCGATCACCTCTTCGAGCGGCGTCGGCTCATGACCGGTCTCAGGATCCTGGGCGGCCTCGGGCTCCTCGGGCTCGGGCAGGGCCGCGCGATCGACCTTGCCGCTCGCCAGCAGGGGCAATCGATCGAGCGTGACGAAGCAGGATGGGACGAGGGCCTCGGGCAGGCTGCCGCGCAGGTGGTCCCGCAGCTCCGCGGGGCTCAACGGCCCGCCCGAGGCCGCCGGCAGATGCAGCTCGAAGCGGCGAGACGCGGCCCGCTCCGGCGCCGGCTCCCGGGTAGCGTAGATGTTGAAGAGGCAGGTGTCCTCGAGCAGGGCGTCCTCCTGCTCCACGGTCACGGCATAGCCCTGCTCGCGCAGCAGGCTGACGATCCGGTCGAGCCGGCCGTCGAGGTCGTGGGCTTCGATGGAGACCTGGCGGATCTTCGGCCAGTCCTCGGCGCGGACGCCCGCCAGCACGTCGAGCTCGCTCTTCTCGACGTCGATCTTGAGCAGATCGATGCGGTCGAGCCCCGCCGCCGCCATCACCTCTGAAAGGGTCTTGAGCGGACAGGTCAAGGCGCGCTGCTGCATGCGCCGGTCCAGGACCTCGGAGAAATAGCCCTCGGCGAGCGCCAAGGCGTCCGGCGTCCCGCCCTGCCGGGCGATGATCGCCTCCAGCATCCGCCGCTCCTGGCTCTCGTCCGGGTAGTACCCCGACTGGCAGGAGGACAGGGGGTAGTAGGCGAAGGTGGCCTCGCCGCTCCGGTCGGAGAGCCCGCAGTTGTAGAGCTCCGCCTCGACGCCGTAGACCTCGAGGTTGGACCGCAGGGCTTCGAAGATCTCGGGGATCGGCTCGAAGGCGAACACCCGGACTCCGGGCTTGGCCAGGTGGACGAACAGGCTGAAGAGCCCAATGTTGGCGCCGACGTCGAAAACGACGTCCCCCGGCCCGAGATCGAGCCCGCACTGCACGTCGACCTGGTCGCCGAAGATCTGCTGATAGAAGAACTCGGTCTCGTAGCGGTTCAGGTGCCGGATCACCAGGCCGTTCGGCAACCGGTATCGCTGCGGCTCGGGGATCGCGGCCGCGGGATCGTCGGGTACTACATAGGCGACCAGCCGGAGATCGCCTCCGGCCGCCCCCCTGGCCGTCACGACGGCGTCCCGCACCCGCGGGTGCCGGCGCAAATGAGCCGCGATCTCTCCCGGCTCCACCCGGATCCCGCGCAGCTTCACCTGGTGGTCCAGACGGCCCAGGAAACGGAGCGTGCCATCCGCGTCCCGCACCGCCAGATCGCCGGTGCGATAGAGGCGGAGGCCCGGCTCTTCCCCCACCGGATCGGGGACGAAGCTCTCCGCCGTGCGCGCGGGCAGGCCGTGGTAGCCGTGCGCCAGCCCCACCCCGCCGATGTACAGCTCGCCGGGCACGCCCGGCGGCACCGGCCGGAGCCGCCGGTCCAGGAGGTAGAACCGGACGTTGGCGATCGGCCGTCCGATGGCGACCTCGCCCCGTGCATCGGCCGGCACCGGGAACCAGCTCGAGGTCATGGTGCACTCCGTGGGACCGTACTGGTTCACCACCCGCGTATCGGGCCGGAACAGGCGGCGGGCCGCCGCGCAGTCCTCGGAGCGCAGCACCTCGCCGCTGACCAGCACCGTGCGCACCGAGTCGCAGACGCCGTGCGCACTTCCCGAGGCGGCCACGAGGGCCCGCAGGAGGGTGGGGACGATGCTCAGGACCGCGGTCGCGCGGTGCCGGGCGAGCCGGTCGAGGATCGCGGCCGGATCCCGCGCCTCGTCTTCCGAGAGGAGGACGAGGCGCGCGCCGGCGAGCAGGGGTCCCAGGGTGTCTCGAACCGAGGCGTCGTAGCTCAAATCGGTGAGCTGGAGGAGGGTGTCCGAACGACCGATGCCGTGCGCCGACAGAAGATGGGAGAGATAGTTGACCACTCCCCGGTGCGGGATGGCGACCCCCTTCGGGCTGCCGGTCGAGCCGGAGGTGTAGACGACGTAGGCCAGGCTGTCTGGGCCGGCCGCCGGCAGGCCCGGAGCTCCGCGAGAGGTCTCCGGATCGATGGTGGCGACGTCCACGGCGGTCTGGGACTCGGGGAGGAGGTGCCGCCAGCGCTCGCCGGTCAGGACCGCCCGCGGGTGCGCGTCCTCGAGCAGGCTCGCGATCCGGCCCGCGGGGTGGGTGGGGTTGAAGACCACGAAGGCGGCCCCGGCCTTGAGGATCCCGAGCAGGGCGGCGACCGCCTCGGGCGACCGCTCCAGGAGGAGCCCGACGAGGTCTCCGGGCCGGGTGCCGCGGCGGACCAGCTCGCCCGCGATCGAGTCCGCCCAGCGGTCCAGCTCCCGGTAGCGGACCGTCCGTTCCCCGGCCACGAGGGCGGTCTCGTCCGGCATTTCCGCCGCCCGGCGCTCGAAGACCTCGTGGAGGCAGAGGCTGTCGGCGAAAGGCGCGCGGGTCCGGTTCCACTCGGTCAGGACCTGCCGCCGCTGGGTGGCATCCAGGATCTCCAGGTCGCCGAGCGGCTTCTCGGGGTGCTCGAGAGCGTCTTCGAGCAAGGCGCCGAAGGAGGCCGCGATCCGCGCCACCTGTTCCCTGTCGAGTATCCGGCCGTCGTAGTGAATCTCCGCCGCGAGCCCTTCCGGGGCCAGGCGGCCCACCCAGCGCAGGAGAAACGGCTCGAGGTCGGCGTCCAGCCTTTCGACCGAGATCGTCGTTCCGCCGAGGTCGACCGGGGGCGGCCACTTCTCCATTTCGAAGGCGAAAGGCAGCAGGAGAGGCTCGGAGTCCGCCGGCGCTCCCCCCGGCTCCTCGTCCCAGGCGAAGAAATCCTGCCACAGGGCCGCCTCCTCGAGCTGCTCGTGGACTCTCCGGAGCAGGTCGCGGAACGGGACCTCCTCTCCCAGGCTCTCCGTGATGGGAAGCGCGCGGGAGAACAGCCCCAGCGCCCTTTCAAGCTCCTGGTAGCTGCGTCCGTCGAGCGCCGCGCAGACGGTGAGCCGGCCAGCCCCGGTGAGCCGCCCGAGGAGCGCCAGCCAGCCGGCGAGCAGCACCGCGTCCCGCGACGCTCCCAGCCGCCCGGCCAGCGAAGCGGCCCGCTCGGTCAGCGGCCGCGAGAGCCCCGCCGCGCAGACCTCCGGCTCGAAAACGGCGCCGGGAGCGGCGGCGCGCTCGAACGGCAGGCGCGCGGCGGCAGAGGCCCGCAGGCGGCCGCGCCAGTAGTCCAGGCCCGGTCCCGCCTCCTCGCCTTCCAGGGCGTCGTTCTGCCACTGGGCGGCGTCGGCGTACTGGAAGATCTCCGCCGCGTCGGGCAGATCGGCCGCGGGGCCCGCGGCGCCGGTCCGCAGGGCGTAAAGGCCGGCGACCTCAGCGGCCAGGTGCGCGAGAGACGCGCCGTCGCAGCAGAGCGGCGAGAGGGAGAGGGTCAGCCGGTGGTCCTCGAGCGCCAGGCTCAGCAGGTCGAGCTGGACCGGCGTCTCCTCCGGCTCCGCGACGACCTGCACCGGCAAGGTCATGCCGGCGAGGCGGGGGAAGCTGGTGCGCAGGACCTCGTAGCGCTCCGCCACGCTCGCGAGGACGCTCTGGAGCGCCGGGACGTCGAGGGGTCCCGCGAAGCGGAGGACCAGCCGCGAGCGCAGGCGAGCCCCCGTCTGCAGGAGCCGCCAGACGCGCCGCTGCTGCGGCGAGAGCCTGAACCCGTTGAGGATGTCCTGTGCCATTCAGGTCCCTGCTCTCTAGGAGTGGCTCGCGGCGTCGCCCATGGCCACCAGCACCCGGCGCGGCGCGACGAACGGCATCCGGCCGTGGGCGGTGAGCATGTTGTCGACCAGCAGAGCGTCCCCCCGCTGCCAGGGGAACGTCACGAGGGCCTGGCGGAAGGCCGAACGGATCTCATCCAGATCCGGCTCCTCGAACGGCGTCCCGTCGCCGTATGTGGCGTAGATGGGCAGATCGCCCTCCGCGCAGCTCGCCAGCAGCAGATGGGCGACCTCCTTCTCCAGGTTGGACGGATGCCACTGGTCCACCTGGTTGAACCAGACCGCGTCGCCGGTCCCCGGATGCTCCCGCACGGCCGGGCGCACCTGCCGGGTCCACAGGCCGCCATCCTCTTTCCAACGGATCTCGATGCCGCCTTCACGGCAGTAGCTCTCGACCACGGAGCGGTCGTCCGTCTCGAACACCGTCTGCCAGGACAGGCCAGCTCCCCGGCCGCCGTGCAGGTTGCGCAGGTAGCACACACCCTTGTCGAGGAACCGCTGCCGCAGCTCGGGGCTCAGCCCCTGGAGCACCTTGCGGCTGTCCGCGATCGGCGTCTCTCCGCCCTGCTGCGGCGCGGTCTCGCAGAAGAAGAGCAGGCGGCTCGGCCATTTGTGGGCATAGGAGAGCTCGTTATGCATCGAGACGAACTGGTCCGCCGGGTACTCGGTCGAGGTGTAGATCTTCTCGCCCAGGGACAGGCGCGGCGAGGAGCCCTCGACGTAGCTCACCCGGTGCGGGATCAACGTGCGCGAAAACCGGTCGAAGTCGTCCGCGGTGCTCAGCCGGAAGTTGCGGAACAGAATGCCTCCGTGCTCGAGCAGCTTGCGTGAGATCAGCTCGAGGTTGTCCTCCGCCCAGGCGAACGGATTGAGCGGGTCCATGGCCGGCTCGATCACCAGCGGCAAGGTCTGGCCCGGCTCGAGGGAGCCGAAACGAACCATGCCTTCCGCCGACAGCGAGACGGCTTTCCTGCGCGGTGCATCGGCCTCTCGGAGCGATCTCAGGGATGGCTTGGGAGGGGGGGTGCTCGTCATTTCGAAGTCTCCATGACTACTCCTTGCACGGATTGCCTCCGCACGTTGGCCAGCGTCCTCTGGCGTTGCGACCGCGCTTCGCGTCCACTGGCGATCCGCGACCGCCGGTCTTCGTCGGCGAGCGTCCGGTCGAGATCGAGCAGCGGCGCGCCGGGGCTCTCGGCCACCCGTTCGAGGAGGCGGACGAAACCGGCCGCCATACGCTGGACGGCCGGCGCCTCGAAGAGGTCGAGGCTGAAGATGAAGAAAGCGCGCATCCCGTCGCCGGCGCCGATCACCGTCAGGATCAGGTCGACCTTCGCCTCCATGGCCAGGTCGTGGGCCCAGGGCGTGATCCGGAGCCCGGGGAGCTCGATCGGGTCGTGCGCGTCGTTGGCGAAGTTGAGGACGGCCTGGAAGATCGGGGCGGCTCCGGCCACGCGCTCGGGCTGGATCTCCTGCAGCAGGCGCTCGAACGGGACGTCCTGGTGGGTGTAGGCCCGCAGCAGGGACTCGCGGACCCGGGCGAGCAGCTCGGCGAACGCGGGATTCCCCTCGAAGCGGGTGCGCAGGGCCAAGGCGTTGATGAAGCAGCCGATCAGACCCTCGGTCTCGAGGCGGGTGCGGTTGGCCACGGGCGCTCCCACCACGATGTCATCCTGCCCGCTGTACCAGCGCAGGAGCACCTGGAAGGCGAGGAGCCATGTCTGGAAAAGGGTGCACCCCTGCCGGCGGCTCAGCTCCTCCAGGCGCGTCCCCAGGCCCGCGGGAAGCTCCACCGGCACGCGGGCGCTGCGGCCGGTCGGGCGGGCGGGACGGGGCCGGGCGATCGAGAGGTCGAGGACCGGCGGAGCTCCCGCCAGCGCCTCGCGCCAGTAGGCGAGCTGCCGGTCGAGCACCTCCCCCTGCATCCACTCCCGCTGCCAGCGGGCGAAGTCCGCGTACTGGAGCCCGAGAGGAGGCAGCGGCGAGGGCCTGCCCTCCGCGAAGGCGCTGTAGAGGACGGCCAGGTCGCGCAGCAGGATGCGGATCGTCCAGCGGTCCGCCACGATGTGGTGCAGGACGAGGACCAGGAGGTGGTCGCGGTCGTCCAGCCGCAACGCGGCCAGCCGCAGGACGGGGGCGCGGTCCAGGGCGAAGGGGAGCAGACCGATCTGGTTCGCCCAGGCGGCCCCAGCGCTCTCGCGCTCCGCCCCGGGAATCGCCCGCAGGTCCACCAGCGGGATGGCGACCGGGGGCACGGGCCCGACCCGCTGCACCGGGCCGTCGCCGGTGACCGGGAAGGATGCGCGCAGAACCTCGTGGCGGCACAGGACCTCACGCAGTGCCGCCTCCAGCACGTCCAGGCGGAGCGTTCCCGCCGCCCGCAGGAGGCCCCGGATGTTGTAGAGCGGGCTCTCCGGATCGAGCTGTTGCAGGACCCAGTGCCGCTCCTGGGCGAAGGACAGGGGGGAGTCGCCGCCCGCGGAGGAAGCGGCCCTCAGGGGCGGCGCGGCGAGCCCCCGGTCCGCCAGCAGGGCCGCTTCGACCCGCCGCGCCAGGTCCGCGAGCGAACGGGCCTCGAACACCGCGCCGAGGGGCAGCTCCAGGCCGAGCATCCGCCCGATCCGGGAGTTGAGCTGCATGGCCAGCAGGGAGTGCCCGCCGAGGTCGAAGAAGTTGTCCCCGGCCGCCACTCGCTCGACCCGCAGGAGCTCCGTCCAGAGGCCGGCCAGGAGCTCTTCCACCGGCGTGCGGGGCTCGGTCCGCGCCCCCTCTTCGTGGACGGCCACCTCGGGATCGGGGAGGGCCCGGTGGTCCACCTTGCCGTTGGGCGTCAGCGGCAGCGCTTCCAGGAAGACGACGGCGGCCGGGATCATGTAGTCCGGGAGCTGGTCGCGGAGGAGTTGCCGGAGACCGGCGCGGGTCAGGCCGGCCTCCCGGTCCGGCACGACGTAAGCCGCCAGGCGCTGCTCCCCCGGAGCGCTCTCCCAGACGGCGGTCACGGCCTGCCGCACACCCGACTGCCGCTCGAGCGCGCGCTCGATCTCCTCGAGCTCGACGCGGAAGCCGCGGATCTTCACCTGGCGGTCGGCGCGCCCGCGGAACTCCACGGCACCGTCCGGCCGGCGGCAGCCGAGGTCGCCCGTGCGGTAGAGCCGCATCCCGGGCCGGCTGGCAAACGGATCGGGCAGGAAGCGTTCGGCGGTCTGGGCGGGGCGGCCGAAGTAGCCCCTCGCGACTCCTTCGCCGCCGATGTAGATCTCCCCCTCCACTCCCGCCGGGCAGAGGCGCATCCGCCGGTTGAGCACCAGGACCTCGCTGTGCGGCAGCGCGTGCCCCAGCGGCACCGGCAGGCCGTCCGCGGTCTCGGGCCCCAGGCGGAACGTGGTGGCTCCCACCGTCGTCTCGGTGGGGCCGTAATGGTTGACGATCTCGCACTTCGGGGCGAGCTCGCGGACCCGCCGAACCAGGTCCCAGCCCAGCCTCTCGCCGCCGAGCACCAGGCGCAGCCGCGGCAGCGCCCGCTCCGGCCGCCTGGCGTTGAGGAGGGCCTGGAGGTGGCTCGGGACGATCTTGAGGATACCGACGGCGTGGCGCTCGAAGTACTCGCCGAATGCCTCCGGATCGGTCGTGCGCTCCTGCGCCACCACGTGCAGACAACCGCCTCCGCAGAGCGCCGCGAAGACGGTGGTATGGCCGAGGTCGGCCGCGAAGGTCGACACCGTCGCCTGCGAGACGCCGGGGGTGGATCCCAACCGCGCGGCGAGGCCGTCGACGTAGGCCAGAAGGTGGCGGTGCTCGACCGCCACCCCCTTCGGCCGGCCGGTGGAGCCGGAGGTGTACATCACGTAGGCCAGGTTGCCGGGACCGGCCGCGTCCTCCGGTGCGACGGCGGGGAGGGCGGCGATCGCCTCTTCCTCGACGTCGAGGCGGACGGCGCGCACGCCATGGGACGGAAGCGCGTCCGCCAGCCGCCCCCGGGTCACCACCACGGCGGCCCCGCTGTCTTCCAGCATCGAGGCCAGCCGCCCGGCCGGAAGCTGGGGATCGAGCGGCACGTAGGCGCCTCCCGCCTTGAGGACCCCGAGGAGGGCCGCCACCGTTTCGGCCGAGCGGTCGAGGAGCAGGGCGACCCGGCTCTCCGGACCGACCCCGAGACGCCGCAGATGGTGCGCCAGGCGGTTGGCCCGCGCGTCGAGATCGGCGTAGGTCCAGCAGACCTCCTCCGCGCGCAGAGCGAAGTCGGCGGGACGCTCGGCGGCGAGCCGGGCGAAGCGGCGGTGCACGGCGTCCCCGGCCTCGGGAGCGGCGGCGCGGCCGGCCCCCACGGCCTGGCGCCGCGCGGCGCCGCCGTCCACCTCCAGATCGCCGACCGTGGCCCGCGGCCTCTCCACGGCATCCGCGATCAAGGCCGCCAGAGAGGCCGCGAGCCGGCCGGCATCCGCCGCATCGAGGCAAGCGGCGTCATAGCAGAGGGAGAGCCCGAGACCGCCGCCGCGCAGGTCGGCTCGGAGCTTGACCAGGAACCGGTCGATGCAGGCGTCGCGCAGCGCCACCGCCGACAGGGGACCACCCGGCAGCGCCTCAGGAGCCGGCCAGAGCTCGAAGCCGAAGGGCGCGTAGGCCGCACCGGGCGCCGCCTGGGGAGCGGCCAGCCCGTTCTCCGCCAGGTCCTCCCAGGAGAAGTAGTTCTGCCAGCGGGTCAGCGTCTCGACGGTATCGGCGGCGGCGCGCGCGAGCTCATCCAACTCGCGATCCTCGTCCGGGCCGCAGCTCAGCGGCAGAACCCGCGCGAAGGGGCCCGGAGATCCTTGCAGCTCGGCGTAGCTGCGGCCATCGGACGCAAAGCCGATGACCAGGCGGCTCAAGCCGGTCCAGCGGGCGAGCAGCGCCTGCCAGCAGGCGAGCAGCCAGGCCTCGACAGAGACGCCGCAGGCCGCCGCCACCGCCGCCAGCCTGGCTGCCGCCAGCGCCGGCAGAGGAACGCTCGCCGCGCGGGGCCTGAAGCCGTCCGCGGACCGGCGCGCGAAGGGCAGCCATCCCGCCGCCAGGCTGCCGAGATCCTGCTGCCGCCAGAATTCACGCCCGGCCCGGGTCTCCTCCGACTCGAGGGCCTCGTTGAGCCAGGCTGCGAGATCCGCGTACTGGACCCCCTCGTCCTCGGCCGTGGAGTCGCCGCCGAGCTCCCGGCCCAGGTCGAGGAGAAGCCGCTCCATCCCCAGGACGTCCATGCACAGGGCGGGCGCCTCGAGGACGAGCATGCGCCTCCCCGGCGAGAGCGTCAGCAGCGAAGCGCGGAGAAGGGGACCGGCCTCCAGGCTCCAGACGGGCCGCGGCAAACCCTCGATCTGCGCCTGTTGCGCGGCGGAGCCGAGCGCCGTCAGATCCCGTTCGTAGAAGAGGACGGTCCCCTCCTCCGCGATGACCTGAAGCGGCAGGTCCATTCCGGGCAGGCAGCGGAACGTCGTGCGCAGGATCTCGTGGCGGTGGACCGTCGCCGCCAGAGCACGGCGGACGGCTCCTCCCTCCGCCGCGGTCTCGACCGCGGAGCGGACCCCATACGGGGAGACCGCCACGGACCGCTGCAGCCGCCAGAGGCGCTTCTGCTGGGGCGAGAGGGCGAATCCCTGCATAGCTAGGGTGCGCCCTCCGCCTCGTGGCTCATGGCTCTCCTCCGGACCTGCTTCAGTCGCCGCAGGCCGAGGGTCTCGAGATCCGTCTCGATCTTTCTCCGCTCGCCCTTCTCGCGTCCGGCCAGGCGCGCGGAGAGGTCGTCGAGGAGCAGGTCCGGATCCTCGGAGACCGCGGCGAGGACCGCCTCATAGTGACCGGCGATGCGTTCGATGGTGGCCGCCTCGAAGAGGTCCGTGTTGTATTGCAACAGGCCGGTGAGCTCGCTTCCCTCGTCGATAAAGGCCAGGTGCAGGTCGTAGCGGACCACGGGATGGCCCACCTGGAGGCGGGAGACTTCGACGTGGCGGCAGCAGCGTTCGACGGGCAGCCGGTTGAGCAGCTCCACCTTCACCTGGTAGAGCAGCGGGCGGCTGGGATCGCGCCGGGGCTTGAGCTCCTCCACCAGCTTCTCGAACGGCAGGTCCTGGTGCGCGTACGCCGTCAGGGCCACGTCCTTCACCCGGGCCAGCAGGTCCCGGAAGGTGTCGCCGCCCGCCAGCGCCGTCCGCAGCACGAGCTGGTTGATGAAGCAGCCGATCAGGTTTTCCGTCGCCGCCTGCCGGCGTCCGGCCACGTTGGTGCCGACCACGAGGTCGTCCTGGCCCGACAGGTACCGCAGCACGACCTTGAAGGCGGCGAGCAGGGTCATGAACAGGGTGGCTTCCGAAGACCGGCTCAGCGACCGCAACCGGGCCGCCAGCGTGCTCGGAACGCGCAGACGCAGCCGGTCGCCCCAGGAGCCCTGCACCGGCGGCCGCGGCCTGTCCAAGGGCAACGCGAGCATTTCGGGCGCGCCCGCGAGCTGTTGCTTCCAGAAGCTCACCAGCCGAGCCAGGACCTCTCCCTGGAGCCAGCCGCGCTGCCAGCTCGCGAAGTCCGCGTACTGGACGGGCAGCTCCTCCAGGGGCGAGGGGAGGCCGGCGCTGAAGGCCTCGCTCAGCTCCCCCAGCTCGCGAACGAGGATGTCGAGCGAGAGCCCGTCGCCGTTGATGTGGTGGAGGACGAGCAGCAGCAGGTGATCGCCGTCGCCGGCGGCGAGCAGCCTGACCCTCAGCAGCGGCCCCGCCGCGAGGTCGAACGGCCTCCGGGTCTCCTCGCTGAAGAGCCTTTCGATCTCCAGCCGGCGCGTCTCGCCGGGCAGCCGGGAAAGATCGATCACGGGCAGAGCCGCCGGCACCGCCGGCAGCACGGTCTGCACGGCCTCCTCGCCACGGCTGAGATAGACGGTCCGCAGGATCTCGTGCCGCCGGACGATCTCGGACAGGCTCCGCCGCCAGGCCTCCACCACCAGCCCGCCGCGCAGACGAACGGCGGCGGCCATGTTGTAGAGCGAGCCGCCGGGCTGAAGGCGGTCCTGCATCCATAGGCGCCGCTGGGCGAACGACAGGGGGAGATCGCCCCGCCGGTCGATGGGTGTGACGGGCGGCGCCGCCGACGGCCCGCCGCCGTCGCGCCGCAGCCGGTCGATGTGCCCGGCGAGGCCGCGGACCGTCGGTTTCTCGAAGAGAGACCGCAGCGGCAGCTCGATTCCGAAGCCCTCGCGTACCCGGGCGGCCACACGGGTGGCGAGCAGCGAGTGGCCGCCCAGCTCGAAGAAGCTCTCCTCGGCGCCGATGCGCTCGCGGCCGAGGACCTCGGCCCATACCGCCGCCAGCCGGTCCTCGGTCGGCGTGCGCGGCGCGAGCCATTCGCCGCCGGCGCCGCCGCCGGGAGGGGGCAGGGCCTTCCTGTCCACCTTGCCGTTGGGCGACAACGGCAGGCCTTCCGCCAGCACCACGAAGGCCGAAGGCACCATGTGCTCGGGCAGGCCGGCGAGCAGCGCCTCGCGCAGGCCGCCCACCGCCAGGTCCTCGCCGCGCGCCGGCACGACGTAGGCCACCAGCCGCCGGCCTCCCGGGTCCCCCCGATCCTGCCGCGCCACCACCACGCTTTCGCGTACTCCGGGATGGCGGTTGAGCGCCGCCTCGATCTCGCCCAGCTCGATGCGGAAGCCGCGGATCTTGACCTGGAAGTCCAGCCGGCCGAGGTACTCGATCCGGCCGCCCGGCAGGTGACGGGCGAGGTCTCCCGTCTTGTAGAGCCGGCCGCCCGGCTCCTCGCCGCAGGGGTCGGGCACGAAGCGCTCGGCCGTCAGCTCCGGCCGCCGCAGGTAGCCGCGGGCGAGTTGCACGCCGCCGATGTGGAGCTCGCCGGCCACCCCGGCGGGCACCAGCCGCATCGCCCGGTCCAGCAGGTGGATGCGAGTGTTGGCGACCGGCCGGCCAATGGGCACCGACGAGGCGCCGCGCGCCGGCACGCAGGGCTCGGACGTGACGTCGACCGCCGCCTCCGTAGGGCCGTAGAGGTTGTGCAGCTCGACCCCGGCCGGCAGGCGCTCGAAGAAGCGCTCCTCGAGCTCCACCGGCAGCGCCTCGCCGCTCGCCATCACCCGGCGCAGCGGCGCGCAGGCCGCCGCCGCGGGCTCTTCCACGAACACCTGGAGCATCGACGGCACGAAATGCGCGACGGTGACGCCCTCGGCGACGATCAGCCGGGCGAGGTAGGCCGGGTCCTGGTGGCCGCCCGGCCGGGCGATCACCAGGCGCGCGCCGGCGAGCAGGGGCCAGAAGAGCTCCCAGACCGAGACGTCGAAGCTGTACGGCGTCTTCTGCAGCACGCGGTCGGCGGGGCCGAGGGGATAGGCCTTCTGCATCCAGAGCAGGCGGTTGACGATGCCCTCGTGGGTGTTGACGACACCCTTGGGCCGGCCGGTCGAGCCCGAGGTGTAGATGGCGTACGCCGCCGACCGGCCCGAAGCGCCGGAGCCCGGCCATGCCGCGGACACCGCGGGTGCCGCCGGCAGCACCCGGGCGTCCAGGCAGACCGTCCGCGGGCCGCCGGCGGCCGCCAGCGGCAACGCCGCGAGCAGCCGCTCCTGGGTCAGCAGCACCGGCGCGCGCGAGTCGTCGAGCAGGAAGGCGAGGCGCTCCGGGGGATAGGAGGGATCGATCGGCACGTAGGCGCCGCCGGCCTTGAGCACGGCGAGGAGCCCGACGACCATCTCGACCGAGCGCTCCATGCAGACCCCCACCAGGGTCTCAGGCCCCACGCCCAGCCCGCGCAGGAACCCGGCCCAGCGGTCCGCCAAGCCGTCGAGGCGGGCGTAGGTCAGCGACTCGCCTTCGCAGACCACCGCCACCGCCTCGGGGGTGCGGGCCGCCTGGCGCTCGATCAGCTCATGGAGGCAGACCTCGTCGGGCAGGGCGGCGGCGGCGTCGTTCCACTCCCGCAGGAGCTGCTGCCGCTCGGGCGGCGTCAGCAGCGGCAGGTCGCCGAGGCGGCGCTCGGGCTCCTCCGCCGCGGCAGCGAGCAGGGTCTCCAGGTGGCCCAGCAGCCGCCGCGCGGTGGCCGGGAGGAACAGGTCGACGTCGTGCTCCAGATGGAGGACCAGGCCCTCCGGCGTCCGGGCGAAGGCGAGCGCGAGGTCGAACTTGGTGGTGGTCCGCTCCCCCTCCAGGACCGCGATCTCGAGGTCCGGCAGCGAGAACCGCCCGTGCTCCTCGATCCTCATCACCATGGCCTGGAAGAGCGGCGTGTGGCTGAGGCTCCGCTCGGGCTGCAGCTCCTCGACCAGCCGCTCGAAGGGGAGGTCCTGGTGGGCGAAGGCCGACAGGGCGCTTTCGCGGACGCGGCCGACGGCTTCGCGGAAAGCGGGATCGCCGTCGAGCCTCGCCCGCAGCACGACCGTGTTGACGAAGAAGCCGATCAGCGGCTCGATCTCCACCCGGCCACGGTTGGCGACCGGCGAGCCCACCACCACGTCGTCCTGGCCGGTGACGCGGAAGAGCAGGGTTTGGAACCCCGCGAGCACCGTCATGAAGAGCGAAGCGCCCTCCCGCCGCGACAGCGCCTCGAGGCCCGCCTGCGCTCCCGTGGACAGCACCCGCGTCTCCACCGCCCCGCGGTGCCGCTGGGTGGACCGCCGCGGCAGGTCCGCGGGCAGGTCCAGGAACGGCGGCGCGCCGGCCAGCCGTTCGCGCCAGAAGGCGATCTCGCCTTCGAGCGCCGCGCCCGTGAGCCATCGCCGCTGCCACGCGGCGAAGTCCGCGTACTGGACGGCGAGCGCCGGCAACGGCGAGGGGAGACGTTCGAGGAACGCGGCGTACAGGGCGGCGATCTCGCGCACCAGGACATCCATGGACCAGCCGTCGCTGACGATGTGGTGCAGGGCGAGGAGCAGGACGTGCTCCCGCCCGGCCAGGCGGAACAGCGCCGCGCGCAGTAGCGGGCCGCGCGCCAGGTCGAACGGTCGGCGGCCCTCCGCGGCCAGTTGGCGGTCGAGCTCGCGCCGCCGCGCCGCGGCCGGCAGGCCGGCGAGGTCGACGCACGGCAGCTCCGCCCGCGCGCCGGGCAGCACGACCTGGCGCGGCTCGCCGGCGAGGTCGCGGAAAACGGTGCGCAGGGCCTCGTGCCGGCGGACGATCTCCGGCAGGGTGCGGGCCAGCGCGGAGACGTCGAGCGCGCCGGTCAGGCGGAGCCGCCCGGAGAGGTTGTAGTGCGGACCGCCGGGGAAGAGCTGGTCGAGGAACCAGAGCCGCTGCTGCCCGAAGGAGAGCGGCAGGCCCCCGGGGTCGCGCGGCACGGGCAGGACCGGCTCCCGCGCCTGGGGCCGCCGGCCGCGCAGAGCCTCCACGCGCGCGGCGAGCTCCCCCAGACGCGGCGCCGCGAACACGTCGCGCAGGGAGAGGTCGATGCCGTAGAGCTGCCGCAGCCGGGAGGTCAGGCGCGTGGCGAGCAGGGAGTGGCCGCCGAGCTCGAAGAAGTGATCGTGGGCGCCGGCCCCCTCCACCCCGAGGATCTGGCCCCAGACCTGCGCGATCTCCTCCTCGGCCGGAGTCATCGGCGCGGGCGGGCCGCCGCGCTGGAGGACGAGGGGCTCCGGATCGGGCAGCGCCTTGCGGTCGATCTTGCCGTTCGGCGTCAGCGGGAGAGCGGTCAGCAGGACCCAGCCCGCGGGCAGCATGGGCTCCGGCAGCCTGGCCCGCAGGTGCTCGCGCAATCCGGCCGGCTCCACGCCGCCGGCCGCCGGCACGATCCAGGCGACGAGGGCGCCCCCCGCGCCCAGGTCGCGGAACCCGGCGACCGCCTCCGCCACCCCGGGATGGCCGCGCAGGGCGGCCTCGATCTCGCCCAGCTCGATCCGGAAGCCCCGCACCTTGACCTGCTGGTCGCGGCGGCCGAGGAACAGCAGGTCCCCGCCGGGAGCGTGACGGACCAGGTCGCCGGTGCGGTAGAGACGGCCCCCCGGAGCGCCGAAAGGATCAGGAACGAACCGCTCGGCGGTGAGGTCCGGCCGCCCCAGGTAGCCGCGCGCCAGGCCCGACCCGCCGATCAGCAGCTCGCCCGTGACGCCCGCCGGAACCGGCGAGCCGCCGGTGCCGAGCACCAGCACCGTGGTGTTGGCGACCGGCCGTCCGATCGGGACCTTCGGGCTGTCCGGCGCCAGCCGGTGGAAAGTCGACCAGATGGTGGTCTCGGTCGGCCCGTAGAAGTTCCATACCCTGCCGGCCCGCGCGAGCATGCTCGCCGCGAGGTCTTCCGGCAGGGCCTCGCCGGTGCAGAGGGCCGTCAGGCCGGGCATCCTCGTCCAGCCGGCCTCCAGGAGGAGGCGCCAGGTCGTCGGCGTGGCCTGGAGGAAGGTCGCGCCGCTGCTGGCCAGGAGGGCGCGGAGGCGGAAGCCGTCCTGGGCCTCCTCGCGGGTGGCCACCACCAGGCGGGCGCCCGTGATCAACGGCAGGCAGACCTCCGCGGTTGCGATGTCGAACGAGAGCGACGTCACGCCGACCACGACGTCGCCCGCTCCCAGCCCCGGCCGCTCGCGCAGGAAGGCCAGGAGGTTGGCCAGCGCGCCGTGGGAGACCTGGACCCCCTTGGGGCGGCCCGTCGAGCCCGACGTATAGAGCACGTAGGCGAGGCTCTCGGGGCCGGCGCCGCCGTCCGGACGCTCCGCCGGCCGGCGCGCGATCTCCTCCGCGTCGCCGTCCAGCAGGACCGTGCGCGCGCCGGCCGGCGGCAGGGCGCCGCGCAGGCCCTCCTCGGTCACGATCACCCGGATGCCGGCGTCCTCCAGCATGTAGGCGAGGCGCTCCCGGGGGTACGAAGGGTCGAGCGGCAGATAGGCGCCGCCCGCCTTGAGGATGCCCAAGAGGGCCACGATCATGGCCGCGGAGCGCTCCACCGCCATGCCCACGAGCACCTCCGACCCGACGCCCAGGGCGCGCAGATGGTGCGCCAGGCGATTGGCGCGCCGGTCGAGCTCGGCGAAGGTCAGGCTCCCGTCGGCGGCCACCACGGCCACCGCCGACGGCGTCGCGTCCGCTTGGCTCTCGAAGAGGCGAAGCACGGTCGGACCACCCCAGAGCGGCTCCGCCCGGGAGTCGTTCCACTCGACCAGGACCTGGTGCCGCTCGCCCGCGCTCAGGAGACCGATCTCGTCGAGCCGGCTTTCCGGCCCGTCCGCCAGGGCCGCCAGGATCTCCCGGAGGTGCCCCAGGAACCGGTCGGCCGTGGCCGGATCGATCCGGTCGCTGTCGTAGGTCAGGTGGAGCTCGATCCCCTGCCGCGGCAGCGCCATGAGGCTGCAGGCGAAGTTGTTCGTCTCCAGCTCGCCGTGCAGCTCCGAGACGCGCAGCGCCGCGGTCCCGTGATCCATCAGCCCCGAAGGCTGGAAGACGACCATCGTCTCGAACAGCGGCTGGAGGGGCGGCGCTCCGCACCAGCGCCGGATGTCCGCCAGCGAGCTGTGCTCGTACCGCCGGAGGTCGTTGAGCTGCCCCTGCAGCTCTCGCAGCCAGGGCATCGCCCGGGCCGCGCCGGGGACGCGGACGCGCAGCGGCAGGGTGTTGATCAGCATGCCCAACCGTGAATCGATGTCCGGGAGATCGGCCGACCGGCCCGAGAAGACGCTGCCGAAGACCACGTCCTCCTCGCCGCCGTGGCGCGCGAGGAGCAGAGCCCAGGCGCCGTGAACCACCGTCCCGGGCATGACCTGGCGCCGGCGCGCCGCCTCTTCGAGCCGCGCCGCGAGGTCCGGCGGCAACGTGGCCGTCCGCGTCCGGACGGCCGACCTCGCCGCGGCCACGCGGCCGTTCCGGCGCTCGGGCGCGATGGGCGCCGGCGCCGTGAAGCCCGCCAGTTGCTCCTGCCAGAACCGTTGCTGCGCCGCCGGGTCCTGCCGCTGGTGCCAGGCGATGTAATCGCGGAAGGGCCGGGCCGGCGGGAGCGCCGCCGCGCGGCCGCCGCGCAGCTCGTCGTGGAGCGCCAGGACCTCCCGCAGCAGGAGGCTCCGCGACCAGCCGTCCAGGACCAGGTGGTGATGGGTGCAGAGGAGCCGGTGGACGCGGTCGTCCAGCCGGACCAGGGCGACGCGCAGCAGCGGCGCCCGGGTGAGGTCGAAGCCGCGCCGCCGGTCTTCCCGCAGGAAGCTCGCGAGCTCCCGCCGCTGGTCCGCCTCCGGCAGGCGCCGCCAGTCGCGGTGCTCGAAGGCGAGGTCGACCTTGCGGCTCACCACCTGCAGCGGCTGCTCGAACCCGTCCCACACGAACGCCGTCCGCAGGATGGTGTGGCGCTCCACCGCCCGCTCCCAGGCCCGCGCGAGCAGCCCCGCGTCCACCTCGCCGTCGAGGCGGACCATGAACTGGCGGAAGTAGAGGTCTTCCCCGGGGTCGAGCAGGCTCTCGACCAGCATCCCCCCCTGCAGGGGCGAGAGCGGGTAGATGTCCTCGACGTTCTCCATCGAAGCCTCTACTCCTCCGCCCGCCCGAACAGGCTGGCGATCCGTTGCAGGTCTTCCTGGCCGAGACCGGCCAGGGGGAAGTCCGTCGGGGATGCGGCGCCGGCGTCGCCGCCCGCCGACAGGAGCGCGCGCAGAAGCGACACGAAGCCGTCCGCAAGCTCCTCCGCCTCGCCGGGGGCCGCCGAGGGGCCGGGGGTCCAAGCGGCGTGGAGCCGTCCGTCCGCGATCCAGGCGTGGACGCCGATCCGGTGCGGGCGCGGCGAGCTGGACCGGCGCAGGAGCTCCAGCGCGCGCGTGCCCGGCACCAGCGCGAACGGGGAAGCGCCGCCGGCCCACTCGTCGAGGTCGCCGAGGTAGCGGAAGGCCAGCCGGGCCTCGGCGAGCCCGCGCAGCGCCGCCGCTGTCGCGCCGCCGCTCGCCAGGTCGCGCAAGGCGCCGAAGGAGATCCCCTGGCGAGGCGCCGCGCGGAGCTGCTCCTTGACGGCCCGCAGGCGGTCGCCCGTCCCGGCCGAGGACGGCTCGAGGTGGAGGCGGCGAGGGGAGACGCTGGTGAAGCAGCCGACCGTCCGGGACACGTCGAGGTCGCCCAGACCCGCTCGCCGGGCATCGCTCTCCAGATCGAAGACGAGGGGAGCGCCGTGCCATCGCTCGCCGAGCGCCTCGGTCAGGGCGAGCAGCAGGACCTCCTCGACCTCGGCGCGGGAACCTCCGGCCAGATCGCGGACCAGGGCCTGAGTCTCGCCGCAGTCCAGGCGGACCGTCACGGGACTGGCGAGCCCCTCGCCGCCGGCGGGAGCCGGCGAGGCCTCCGCGCCGGCCCCGGGGTACCGGCCGTCCAGCCAGAACGCCGCCTCCGAACGGGCCTCGGGAGCATCCGCCAGCGCCGCCACCCCCTCCGCCCAACCGCGGAACGGCCGGGTCGCGGGCGGCAGGCTCACGTCCCGCCCCTGTTCCAGGGCGCGGTAGGCGGCGCCGAGGTCTTCGACCAGGATGCGCCACGACGGCTCGTCGGCGACCAGCGGATGGCAGACCAGCAGCAGGCGCGCCGGCCGCCCCGTACCGAAGTCGAGGCACGCCAGGCGGGCGACCGGACCGTCCCGCAGGTCGAGGCCGGCGCGCAGGCGCACCGCCACGGCGTCGCAGGACTCTTCGAGCGCGGCGGGATCGACGCCCGAGAGGTCCAGCCATTCGAGAGCCGCCGCGGCTTCCCCGCCATAGCGCTGGCGCCACCCGGCAGCGTCGCGCACGAAACGCAGGCGCAGGGCGTCGTGGCGCGCGGCCACCTCGCGGAAGGCGAGCGCCAGCCGCTCCCGGTCGACCGCGCCGCGCGCCTCGAGAGGCAGGGGGAGACCCCAGGCCCGAGGATCTTCCGGCCCTTCGAGGAACCGGCGCTGGGCCGGGGTGAGGGGGATCTCGAGGCCGGCCGGCTCACCGGCGGCCCGCTCGGAGTCTCCGAGGACGGCGGCCAGCAGGGCGATGGTCTGGTGCTCGAAGAAGTGCTGGGCGGTGAGGCGCAGCCCCACCCGGGCGGCTCGCGCGATGACCCGGATGCTCTGCATCGAGTCGCCGCCGATCTCGAAGTAGTTGTCGTGGACGCCGACGCGCTCCAGCCCGAGCACCTCGGCCCAGATCGCCGCGATCCGCTCCTCGACCGGATTGCGCGGCGCCACGTGGCCCTCTCCTTCCGCGGCACCCGCCTGCTCCGGAGCCGGCAGCGCCCGCAAGTCGACCTTGCCGTTGCGGGTCAGCGGCAGCGCCTTGACCAGGACGTGCTGCGCCGGGCACATGGGCTCGGGCAGCCGCCGGGACAGCCACGCGCGCAACTGCGCGGCATCGAGCACCCGGTTTTCCGGAGCGGCCGCGGTCGTGGCCAGGGCGGCCAGATCCTCGCCCTCGACCCGCCCGTCCCGGCGCCGGGCATAGAGCGCGTAGCGGTCGGTGCCGACGAGCATCGGATCCTGTTCGACGACCGCCTCGAAGCCATGCGCCCCGAGCAGATCCAGCACCTGCTGGATGCGGCCCGCCGTCGCTCCCGCCTCGTCCTGGTGCAGCTCCATGACGATCTGGTCGATGCGGTGCCAGTCGGGCTCCTCGAGGCCCCGCAGCACGTCGAGCTCGGCGCGCTGAACGTCGATCTTGAGCAGGTCGATACGCTCGAGGCCCTCCTGGCGGATCACGTCGGAGAGCCGCAGCAGCCGGCAGGCATGCCGCTCGCCTTCGAAGCGCCGCCCGAGGAGCTCGTCGGCATGCTCGATCAGGGCCGCGGCCTCCGCGCTCCCCTGCTGCCCGGCGTTGCGCAGGGAGCGCTCGACGACCCGCCGCTCCAGCTCGGGATCGGCATAGTCCGACAGGCCCGACATCATGGTGTGCTGCGGATAGAACATGAACTCGGCCGTGCGCTCGGTCTCGGCGACGCCGGCCGGGAAGACCTTCGCCCCTGGCGCGTAGAGCTCGGCGTTGAGGCGCAGCGTCCGGAACAGGGGCGGCAGGGGCTCGAACGAGTACAGGCGCGCCCGGGGCCGGCAGGCGGCCACGAACATCATGAACATCCCGATGTTGGCGCCGAGGTCGAGCACCACCGCCTCCTCGCGCAGCCGGACGCCGTGCTGGGCGTAGGTGTGGCGGACGAAGATCTCCTGGAAGAGGTACTCGGTCTCGTTGCGGTTCTGATGGGCGATCGCCATGCCGTTGGGCAGGACGAATCGCTTGCGGCCATCGATCTCCGCCGCCCAGAGCCGCCGCGGAACCGTGTACGCCGCCAGCCGCACGCCGCCCCCGGCCTCTTCGAACGGCACGGCCACGGCCGCCTCGACTCCGGGATGCTCGCGCAGGGCCAGGGCCACCTCGTCCGGCTCCACCCGGAAACCGCGGATCTTGACCTGCCGGTCGAGCCGTCCCAGGCATTCGAGGGCGCCGCCGGGCAGGTGGCGCGCGCGGTCGCCCGTGCGGTACATGCGCGCTCCCGGCGAGCCGGCGAAGGGGTCGGGCAGGAAGCGTTCCGCGGTCTGGGCGCCCTGGCCGAGATAGCCGCGCGCCACTCCCGCGCCGCCGATGAAGAGCTCGCCCGGCACCCCGGCCGGGAGCGGCTCCAGGCGCTCGTCCAGCACGTACAGGCGCGCGTTGGCGAGCGGCCGGCCGATGGGGACCGTGACCGCCGCCGGCTCCCCTGACCGCTCCGGCCGGTGGGCGCACACGCCGACCGTGGTCTCGGTGGGGCCGTAGTGATTGAGCACGTCCAGGTGCGGCGCCTCGCGCAGGAGCTGCGAGACCAGGCCGCTCGGACAGGCCTCGCCGCCCAGCACCAGGCAGCGGCGCGGCAGCAGGCGCTCGGGCCGCGGGCAGGTCCGGTAGAGGGCCTGGAAGTGCGAGGGCACGATTTTCAGGACGTCCACGCCATGGCTCTCGAGATAGGCCGCCATGGCCTCGCCGTCGAAGATCCTCTCCTCGGCCAGCACGTGCAGGCAGCCGCCCCCGCAGAGCGCGCCGAAGAGGCTGGTGTTGCCGAGGTCCGCGGCGAAGGTGGAGACCGTGGCGAAGGAGGCGCCGCTGCCGAGGCCGAGCCGCTCGCCGAGGCCATGGACGTAGGAGGCGAGCTGCCGGTGGGGCACCGCGACGCCCTTGGGCCGGCCGGTCGAGCCGGAGGTGAAGATCACATACGCGAGCCCGTCCGGCTCGACCGCAAAGTCCAGATCGTCCAGATCGCCGTCGCCGAGGGCGGCGACCGCCGCCGCATCGAAGTCCAGGTCGACGCCGCGCAGACCGGCCACCGGAGGGACGCCGGCTCCGCCCTGGGTCACCAGGAGGGCAGCCCCGCTGTCCACCAGCATCCGGGCCAGCCGCTCGGCCGGCTGCGTGACGTCCACCGGCAGGTAGCCGCCGCCGGCCTTGAGGACGGCGAGCAGGGCGACGACCAGGTCCGGCGAGCGCGGCAGCCAAAGGGCCACGACGGTCTCCGGGCCGACCCCGAGGCCGCGGAAATGGCGTGCCAGGCGGTTCGCCCTGGCGTTGAGCTCGGCGTAGGTCAGGGAGACGGCTTCGAAACGGAGGGCCTCCCGCTCGGGGTGACGCTCCGCCTGGAGCTCGAACCGGCGGTGGACGAGGAGGGGCTCGGGGACCGGCGAAGCCGTGGCGTTGAAGCCGTGCAGAAGGCGCTCCCGCTCCTCCGCCGGCAGGACCGGCAGGGCTTCGAGCAGCGAAGCCGGCCGTTGCGCGGCGCTCTCCACCAGGACGCGGAAGCCCTCGGCCAGCTTCGCCGCACCGGCGGCGTCGAAACGCTCGGGATCGGCTTCCAGCACCGCCGTCACGCGGCCTTCCACGGCCGTGCAGCGGAGGGCGAGCGGCCGGAGGTCCCCGGGGACCTCGCAGCGCGTCATCCGCAGCTCGACGCCGCCGGCGGAGCGCGGCGGCGGGAGCGGCTCGAAGGCGAACCCGACGTCGCGCGAAGTCCGGTCCCCTTGGGGATCGGGAAGCCAGTGCTGCTGCCAGTCCACCGCTTCGCGAAGCGCCGCCGCCACCCCGGTCAAGGCGGCGGCGAAGCTCTTCTCCGGGTCTATGCCCAGCCGGACGGGCACGGCCCGCGCCAGCGGCCCCAGCGCTCCGGCGAGCTCCTCGAGGCCGCGGCCGTCGGTCTCGACCGCCAGGGCGAGGTCTTCGCGGCCGGTCAGGCGCCCGAGCAGGGCGGCCCAGGCGGTGAGCAGGGCGGCCTCCAGCGACCCCGAGGATTCCGCCGCCAGCCGGGAGAGCCCCGCGGTCGTGCCGTCCCCGAGGGTGACGCCGATCCGCAACGGCTCGGCCGGGAGCCCCACGGCCGCGGCGTCACGCTGCCACGGGAGATGGAGGGGCTCCGCCGCGGCCGCCTCCCGGTCCCGCCAGAAGGCCTTGCCCTCGGCGGCCTCCTCCTCGTCTTCGACCGTCTCGTGCTGCCACTCGGAGACCTGGACGTACTGCACCGGCTCTTCGTCCGCCGCCCGCGGCGGTTCCGCGGCCAGCGCGATCCCGCCGGCGAGGAGCGACAGGGTGCGCGCGTCGGCGCAGAGCGCGGGCAGGGAGAGGATCAGGCGGTGACGCCCGGGCTCGAAGCGGATCAGGCGGGCTCGCAGCGCCGAACCCGGCGAGGCGGAATCCGGCTCCTGGCCCGCGGCCTGCCAGACCGCCTGGAAGCGGTCTTCCCGCTCCCGCGCGGAGCCCCCGGAAAGGTCGATCTCCTCCCAGGCAGGGGGGCAGGGCAGGTCGGCGATCACCTGGAACGGGAGGGCCAGACCGGCGCGCCGCTGGAACGAGGTGCGCAGGATCTGGTGCCGCTCCACCAGGCCGGCGAGCGAGCTCCGCAGACGGCCGTGGTCGAGCTCCCCCGTGATCTCAACCGCGCAGAGAGCCCGGTGTACCGCGCCGTCCCGGTGCAGGAGCCACCAGCGGCGCTGCTGGTGCGAGAGACGGAATCCATGAAGCGATGGGCTCTGCATGATCTCCGCGCCTCAGACGGCGAGGCCTCCCTGTCCGGGTCCGCCCTCGATCTCAACGGCCTTGGGCTTGACGTCCAGGAGGCGCTTGCGGCTCGCGACCGCGCGCTTCAGGGCCGCCGCCCGTACCCTCTCCTCCTCCCCGGCGGCGAGCCGCGCGTCGATTGCGCTCAGGCGGTCGCCGGGGTACTCGGACACGTGCCGCAGCAGCGCTTCCAGGCGCCGGTGGACGCCCGCGACGGTCGTCCGCTCGAACAGGTCGTCGGCGTAGACCCAGGCACCGGAGAGCCCTCCCTTCTCTTCCATCATGTAGAGATAGAGGTCCCAGCGCAGACGGTCGGGCAGGGGCAGGTGCTCAATGCCGATCCCCATCTCGGCCAGGGTCTCCGCCGCGGCGGCAGGCAGCACCGGATGGCCGAACTCGAAGGCGACCTGGACCAGGGGGTTGCGGCCGGGGATGCGCTCCGGAGCCAGCTCCTGGATCACCCGGTCGTAGGGCGCCTCCTGGTGTTCCAGGCCGTCGAGGACCATCCCGCGGACCCGCCCGAGCAGGTCCAGGAAAGTCGGGTCCCCCGAGAGGTCGGCGCGCAGCATGAGGGTGTTGATGAAGCAGCCGATCATCCCCTCCGTCTCCCGGCTCGGCCGCTGGCTGACGTTCACTCCCACCACGACGTCGTCCTGCCCCGCCCAGCGCGACAGCAGGAGATCGAAGACGGCGAGCAGGAGTGTGAAGGGGGTGACGTTCTCCCGGCGTGCGAGGGCCAGGGCTCCGGCCGAGAGGGCCGGCGGCAGGATGAAGTCGAGGCGGTCGCCGGAGCGGCTCGCACGCCGCCGCCTGGGGCCGTCGGCCGGCAGATCCAGGCATGCCGGAGCCCCCGCCAGGGTGCGGCGCCAGTAGCCGATCTGCGCCTCGAGAGCGTCGCCGCGCCACTGCTCGCATTGCCAGGAGGCGAAGTCGGCATACTGGATCGGCAACTCGGGCAGCGATGCCGCGCCCGTCGTCGCGAAGCCGCGGTAGAGCGGCGCCAGCTCGCGCAGGAAGAGGCTCCAGGACCAGCCGTCCATGGCGATGTGATGGAGCTGGATCCGCAGCAGGCGCCGGGTCCCGCTCAGGCGCACCAGCACGGCGGCGATCGCGAGGGGACTCTCCAGCCGCAGCGGTTGGGAGCCGCCACCGCGGACCAGCCGGCCGGCCTCGGTCTGGCGAGCGGCCGCGGGCAGGGCTTCCAGATCGACGACCAGGAGGAGCCCGGGGACCGGCGGGCTCGCCACCTGGAACGGGCGTCCATCCAGCGCGACGTAGCGCGTTCGCAGCACTTCGTGCCGCCGGACGATCTCCGCGGCGGCGCGGCCGAAGGCGCTTTCGTCCAAGGGGCCTTCGAGAGTGAAGGCCATGGCCATCTCCTGGTCGCCGGGCTGGAGCTGCTCCATGAACCACAATCGCTGTTGGGCGAACGAGAGCGGCCGCGCCGCTCCAGCCGGAGCCGGCGCGATCCGCGGCGCCCGCGGCGCCTCCGGCGCGCCGAGCCGGTCCGCGATGTCCCGCGCGAGCCGGGTCACGCTCGGGCTCGCGAGGAGCGAGACCAGCGGCAGGGCTACGCCCAGGTCGATCTCCAGGCGGTTCCTGATCTCGATGGCGACCAGGGAATCGACGCCGATCCTCTGCAGCGACTCCTCGAGGCAGGCGCCGACGGCCGGCGGGCCGAGCAGCCGGACCAGCAGACCGCCCAAGTAAGCTTCGACCAGCGCCGGACGTTCCCCGGGTGCGGCGGCGAGCAGCGCCGAGCGGTCCGTGCCGCCGCCAGGCTCCGCCATTGCGCGCACCGCCGGCCGTCCGGCCTCCACGAGGAGGGGCCGGAACCGCAGGCCGCGGATCTCCAGCACAGGCTCCTCCCGCTCGTCTCGCAACAGGAGGTCCGCTTCGAACCCGCCGCCTGCCGGCTCTCCCGTCCCGCGGACCGCGAGCTGGGCCCAAACGATGGCGGCCGGCCGCCGGAGGACCCGCACGAACGCGGCTCCCACCGGTACCAGGGGCTGCCCGTCTCCCACCGGGCCGCCGGGGAGTCGGGCCGCCAGGACGGCGTGCATGGCGGCATCCAGCAAGGCGGGGTGGTATCCATAGGCCGCGGTCTCAGGCTCCAGGATTTTCGGCACCTCGAGCCGGGCCACGGCCTCGGACTCGCCGCACCAGAGGCGCGAGACGTTGCGGAAGCGCGGCCCGTAGGCCAGCCCACGCGCCGCCATCCCCTCGTAGACCTCCCCGCGCGAGATCTCCCGGGTGCAGCGCTCCCGCACGCTCGCCAGCGGCTCAAACATCCCGGCGGGCGCCGCGCCGAGCCGCAGGGTGCCGCCGGCATGGGCCGTCCAGGGTTCGCCCTTCGTGGAGCTCCGGCCGAAGATCCGGCAGGACCAGACGTCCGGGGCCTCCTCCGTCATCACGAGCTGCAGACGGCGCGGCTCGTCGCCGACGACGAACGCCCGCTCGAGCCGGAGCCCCTCGACGCAGGCCACCCGGCCGCGGAAGGTCTCGGCCGCCGCAGCGAGCACGAGCTCCAGGATGCCCGCGGCGGGGATCGCCGGCGCGCCTTCGATCACGTGGTCGCGCAGGTAGGCGAGGCCGCGGAGCGCCACGTCCGTCTCCCAGAAGTGAGCCGCCGAGGCCGCCGAGCCCAGACAGCGGCCGAGCAGGGGGTGGGAGGAATCGCGCGTCCGCTCGGCCGCCGGGAGAGGCCGTGAGCCCCCCTGGTCGAACCAGAACCGGCTGCGCTGCCAGGCATAGGACGGCAGCCGGACCGCCGAAGCCGCTCCCGCCAGCACGGCCCGCCGATGCACGAGCCGCCAGTCGACCGGGCAGCCCTGGACGTAGAGCGCTCCCAGGCTCGCCATGATCGCCGCGCGCTCCGCGGAGTCGATCTTTCCCAGCTCGGGCGCGTACCTTTCGAGCGCCTCGGGGCGGCCGCCGGAGGCCGTGCCCGTGGCGAGACCCGGCGGCTCTTCTCCTGCCAGGTGACTTTTCAAGATCTCGGCCGCCTCCGCCGCCGACCCGGCGGCGACGGCCAGGCGGTGGCCGTGGTGCTCGCGGCGCAGGGCGCTCGCGGCGCAGAGCCCGCTCCAGGGCATGGAAGCGCCGTCCTCCTCCAGGAACGCCACATAGGAGGCGGCGAGGCTTGCAAGAGCCGGCAAGCTCTTCGCCGACAGCACCAGCACGTTGGGCTCGTCCTCCGGCACGGCCTCGCCGGGCTCCGGAAGAGCGGCTTCCTCGAGGACGATGTGCGCGTTCGAGCCGTTGATGGCGAACGCGTTGACCCCCGCGCGGCGCGGCCGGCCGTCGCGGGGCCAGGGAGTCAGCTCGGTGACGACCTCCACCGGCAGCTCCTCCCAGGGGATGCCCGGGTTGGGATTCACGAAATGGAGGCTCGGCGGAATCTCCTCATGAGCGAGACCGAGCGCCACCTTGATGACCCCGGACACGCCGGCCACGGCGTCGCCATGTCCCACGTTGGTCTTCACCGAGCCGATCTTCAGGGGCCGGTCGCGGGGGCGCCCCTCGCCGAAGGCGCGGCCCAGCGCCTCGACCTCGACGGGATCGCCCGTCGGCGAGCCCAGGCCGTGGGCCTCCACGTAGTCGACCTCGGAAGGCGGGAAACCCGCTTGCTCGTAGGCCGTGCGAAACAGGGCCAGCTTCCCTTCCCGCCCAGGCGTGAGCAGCGAGCCGCCGCTGGCGCCGTCATGATTGATCGACGTGCTCCGGATCGCCGCATAGACCGGATCGCCGTCGGACAGCGCTCGCGCGAGCGGCTTCAGCACGACCATCGCCACACCCTCGGTGCGCACGAACCCGGTGGCCTGGCTGTCCGCGAACCGGCAGTGGCCGTCGAGCGACAGGAGACGCCCGTGCGAGAAGCCGACCTGGGTCTGGAGCCTCAGATTGAGCTGCGTCCCGCCGGCAAGGGCCAGACAGGAGTCGCCACTCCACAAGCTTTGGCAGGCCAGGTGGAGCGCCGTCAACGAAGACGAGCAGGCAGTGTCGACGACCAGGGAAGGACCCCGCAAGCCCAGCGTGTGCGAGATCCGTGCGGCGCCGCCGCTGCGGATCGGGCCGAACAAGCGGAAGATATCGAAGCTCTCGAGATCGGCGGAGAGAAGGTCCGCATACTCGTTGGACAGCATTCCGACGAATACCCCCACGGGCTTCCCGGCGAGCGTACCCGGCACCTGGCCGCCGTCTTCCAGCGCCTCCCAACTCACTTCGAGCAGGAGCCGTTGCTGCGGATCCATGTAGACCGCTTCGTGATGAGGGATACCGAAGAACTCGGCGTCGAACCGGTCCACCCCGTCGAGGAAACCTCCCCGGCGGGAGTAGATTCGCCCCGGCCGGCCCGGCCTGGGATCGAAAACACGCTCGACGTCGAAGCGATCCGGCGGGATCTCGCCGACGGAGCCCTTCCCCTCCCGCAACATCCGCCACAGCTCACGCGGGCCGCTGACCCCGGGAAACCGGCAACCGATGCCGATAATCCCGATCGGCTCCCCACAGCTCACGATTGGAGCTCGGTCATCCTGAATTCCATATAAAGCTGCAGCGGCATGTGGTGTACCATCACAAAACCTAGTGCGGCAGGAGCACAAATCGGGACAGCACGGAAACGAGCGGCTCGCAACGAGCCCTGGGCTGCACTCTTAGGACATGAAGCGTCCGCAGGGGTCTATCTGACCGAACAAGGAGCGTGTTCATGGCTGAGCCGGATTTTGAAGTAGGCATTCTCGGGGGAGGGCCGGCCGGAGCGAGTCTGGCTGCATACCTGGGCATGCATGGGGTCGACTGCGTCGTCATCGAAAAGGAAATATTTCCGCGGCCACACGTGGGGGAATCTCTCGTCCCCTCGTCGACACGAGTATTCAAAGATCTTAACTTCATCGAAAAAATGGAAGAAGCCCGGTTTCCTCACAAATATGGAGCTGCCTGGAATTCTCTTCGGGGCACGCGGTCTCACGGATTGAAGGATCTGCCGGACGCCAATAAAGTCGATGTCCGGTTCATGGAGCGCGAGCAAGAAGGTGTAGATCAGAATTACACCTACCACGTCGACCGCGCCAAGTTCGATCTGCTTTTGCTACAGCACGCGCAGTCTCTGGGTGCTCATGTCTGCGAGGGCCTGAGAGTCGAGCACGTCGACTTCGACGACGGTCCGCTGCCACGTATCCGCACGCGCCTCGGGAAAAAAGGAATCGATTTCCGCGTCCGCATCGTCGTCGATGCAACGGGGCGCAACACCCTGCTCGGCCGGCAGATGAAATATCGCATCACCGATCCCGTCTTCGATCAGTACGCGATCCACACCTGGTTCGAGGGGTTCGATCGAGGAGCTGCCGAACAGGCCGACTTCATCTTCATCCACTTCATTCCCATGCACAATACATGGGTCTGGCAGATTCCGATCACCGATACGATCACGAGCATCGGAGTCGTGACCCAGAAAAAAAATTTCGCGAGCGACAAGAAGTCGCGCGAGGAGTTCTTCTGGCAGTGTGTCGAGATGCGCAGGGATCTTTACGAGGGTCTCAAGAAAGCGGAGCGGATACGCCCCTTCAAGGACGAGGGGGATTACAGCTACTCGATGCGCCAGATCTGCGGCGACCGATTCCTGCTGATCGGCGATGCCGCGCGCTTCGTCGATCCGATCTTCTCGTCCGGCGTGAGCCTGGCCCTCAATAGCGCCCGCCTGTCGCACCGGGACATCCTCCGCGCCCTCGAGACCGGCGACTTCAGCCGCGAGAGCTTCTCGACCTACGAGACCCTGCAGAGACGCGGCACGATGAACTGGTACAAGTTCATCACCCTCTACTACCGGCTCAACGTATTGTTCACTTATTACCTCAACCATTCGAAATACCGTCTCGACATCCTCAAGCTGCTGCAGGGGGATGTCTATGACGAAGAGGAGCCGCCAGCCCTGCAGAAGATGCGCGAGGCGGTCGGCGCGGCGGAGGACAACCCCGAGCATCCGTGGCATGCGTTGCTCAACGACCTCACGGCAGACGCCTTCAAAGCGGCGAGATGAGGAAGACTCGATGATCGACGACGGAGTCACCCAGACCATTCGCACTTTCATCATCCAGTCGTTCGTGCGCGACGAGCGGCCCGAAAACCTGCCGGACGACCTGGACCTGATCCGCAGCGGCATCCTCGACTCGCTCGCCATCATCCACACCGCGACCTTCCTCGAGGAGCTGGCCGGAATGGAGATCGAGGTGCACGAGCTCACGCCGAAGAACATCGGTTCCATCGGTGCCATGGCGGGGTTCGTGAAGAGGCTGCGCGCCCAGCCGTGAGGGTCTACCTCCTCCCCCACCTCCTGCGCTCCGCCGCCGCCCGGGAACCGGCACGGCCGGCCCTGTCGGCCGGCGGCGTAGTCCTCGGCTACGCCGAGCTCGACCGGATCTCCGACCAGTTCGCCGCGGCGCTCTCGGCCGCCGGCCTCGGTCATCGAGACCGGATCGGCATCCACCTGCCCAAGGGGCTCTCCGCCTACGTCTCCATCTTTGCCGTCCTGAAGCTGGGCGCCGCATACGTGCCCCTCGACCCCGCGGCGCCCGCCGCGCGCGTCGGCGCGATCGCCCGCGACTGCGGCCTGCGGGGGCTCGTCACCACGGCGGAGCTGGCCGGAGCCCTCCTCTCCCTGGGTACGCCGGAGACCCTCCGGGTGCTGGCTCTGGAGGGAGAGCTACCGGATCCGGCGCCGTCCGGACTGACGACCCTGCCCCTCGCCGGCATCGACGGGATTCCTCCCACGAGCCCGGCGATCGAAAACGACCTCGCCTACATCCTCTACACCTCGGGCTCCACGGGAAGCCCCAAGGGAGTGATGGTGTCCCACCGCGGCGCGCTGGCCTTCGCGGAGTGGGGTGTCGAAGCGATCGGCCTCCAGGCGGACGACCGGATCGCCGGTGTCGCCGAGCTGCACTTCGACCTCTCGACCTTCGATCTGTTCGCGACCTTCGCCGCGGGGGCCATGCTGCTGCCGCTGCCACCGCAGGCGTTCCTGCGGCCGGAGGACCTGGCGGACTGGATTGCCGCGGAGGAGATCTCCGTCTGGTACTCGACGCCTTCGCTGCTCATCCTGCTGCTCGAACAAGGGAAGCTGGCACGCCGCGGTTACCCACGCCTGCGCAAGGTCCTGTTCGCCGGCGAGGTGTTTCCCACCCGGCATCTGCGCAGCCTGCGCCAGGCGTTGCCGCACGCCGATCTGTACAACCTCTACGGCCCGACCGAAACCAACGTCTGTACCTGGAAAAAAGTCGACGAGATCCCGGCCGACGACCGGCAGACGATCTCTATCGGCTGCGCTTGCGCCAATACCGAGGTGGCTGCGCTGGACGCCGACGGGCACGAGGTCGCGACGGCGGAGGCCGGGGAGCTCTGGGTCCATGGCCCAACCCTGATGCGCGGCTACTGGGGCGATGCGGACAAGACAAACTCGGTGCTCCGCCCGATGCCTCACCTCGCCACCGGCAACGACCTCTGGTACCGCACCGGCGACCTGGTCCAGCGCGACGAGCGGGGGGACTACCACTTCCAGGGCCGGCGCGACCACATGGTCAAGATCCGGGGCTACCGGGTGGAGCTGGGCGAGGTCGAGGCTGCCCTCTACACCCATCCCGCCATCCGGGAGCTGGCGGTGATCTCCGTCCTCGCCGGCGAGCAGTCGCGCCTGCGGGCCTTCGTGGCGCTCAAGGAAGGCGAGGGTCTGTCGGCGCTCCAGATCAAGGTGTTCCTGGGGGATCGTCTGCCCGCCTACATGATCCCGGCCGAGGTGCGGTTCGTAGACACGCTGCCGAAGACGTCCTCCGGAAAGGTGGACCGACAGCGGCTCACCGCCATCTCCTGAAGCCGGGCGAGGGACCATGGATTTCGACCTGACGGAAGAACAGAAGATGCTCCGCGAGACGCTCTTCGCGCTCGGCCGCGACGTCAGCCGCGATCTCGTGGAGCGCGATCACGCCGGCACCTTCTCCCTCGAAGCCTGGCGGCAATGCGGCGCCGTCGGGCTCCACGGCCTGCCCATCCCCGAGGCCTGGGGCGGCGCCGGCGCCGACGTGATCACCACGGCGCTCGCCCTGGAGAGCTTCGGCGCCGGCTGCCGCGACGAGGGGCTGACCTTTTCCATCTGCGCCCATATGCAGAGCTGCGCCATTCCCATCCTCGAGTACGGCTCGGAGGATCAGAAGCAAACCTTCCTGCCCAGCCTCTGCCGTGGCGAGCTGATCGGAGGCAATGCGACCACGGAGCCGGAGTCGGGCTCCGACGCCTTCGCCATGAAGACCACCGCCGTGCGCGACGGCGGCGACTACGTGCTCAACGGCAACAAGACCTTCGTGACCAACGGGCCGGTGGCCGACGTGCTGCTGGTCTATGCGTTGACGAATCCGGAATACCGGCAGTACGGAGGCATCTCCGCCTTCCTCGTCGAGAAGGGGACGCCCGGGCTCCAGGTCGGCCGCAACATGGAAAAGATCGGGCTGCGCACGTCGTCCTGGTGCGAGGTCGGGCTGCACGACTGCCGCGTCCCGGCCGAGTGCCTCGTGGGCTCCGAGGGCAGCGGCATGGGGATGTTCGCGAGCTCGATGGACTGGGAGCGGCTCTACATCTCGATGACCTACGTGGGAAGGATGGAGGACACGCTGAACCGCTCCCTGGAGTACGCCCGCACCCGGCGGCAGTTCGGCCAGGCGATCGGCAAGCACCAGGCGATCGCCGACCGGCTGGTGGAGATGAAGGGCCACCTGGAGGCCTCGCGCCTCCTCCTTTACCGAGCCGCCTGGGAGAAGCAGAAAAAGGGCAGCTCGGCCCAGCTCCGGATCTCGCTGGCCAAGTGGTACACGACGGAAGTCCGGATTGTCTCGGCGCTCCACGCCATTCAGATCCATGGCGGCTACGGCTGCGCCAGCGAGTTGGAGATCGAGCGCGAGCTGCGCAATGCCGTGCCCGCCACCATCGCCTCGGGGACTTCGGAAATGCAGAAACTCATCGTCGCCCGGCATCTCGGCCTGTAGCCTTGCATGTGGCAGCATGTGATTGGAATCGTGGGCGGCTTAGGACCCCACGCCCACATCGAGTTCGAGCGCCGATTGCTGGCAGCCGTGGAGAGCCCGGCCGGGGATCAGGATTATCCGGAATGGATCGTGGCGTCGATCCCTCACACTCCCGACCGGACGGTAGCCCTGCTGGAGAGTGGGCCTTCACCCGTGCCCTCGCTGTTGCGGGCCCTCGATCGACTCGCCGCAGGCGCCGACTTCGCGGTGATCGCCTGTATGACCGCCCACGCCTTCCTCGACGAGATCCGCTCCCGGGCACCCTTGCCGGTCCTCGATCTGGTCGAGCTGACACTCGCCGAGGCGGCGCGTAAGTTCAGCGGAGCCCGGGTCGGCGTCCTCGCGACGACGGGCGCGCTCAAGGGTGGCGTCTACTCTCCGGCCGGAACCTGCCTGGCGTCGGGCCTCGATCTTGTGTCGCTGCTCGATTTACCTGGCGGGGACAAGCTTCAGGAAGATCTCGTGATGAGGCCCATCTACGGCCCCCTCCACGAGGGCCGGCGCTTATCCGGAGGTATCAAATCCGGCGTCGACACGGATCCTGAGACGAAGGTCGCGCACCGCGAAACCCTGGAGGCTGCCGTACGCGCGCTCGTGGGGGCGGGTGCCTCCTGCGTGGTGACGGGCTGCACCGAGATCGCCCTGGTTCTGGGCCGCGAGCCGGTCGATGGCACCCCGCTGCTCGATCCACTCGACCTCGCCGCCCACACCGCGGTCAGCATCGCGCGCGGGGAGCAGCCTTTACCCGCGAGCCGCGCAGGCCGGGGTACCCGCTAGCGTACAAACTGCGTACGCCTCCTCTTCGGAGGAGAACAATATGGCTCTAAGTTGTTGGAAATATTGGTCGGGACGCCGGGATTTGAACCCGGGACCCCCTGAACCCCATTCAGGTACGCTACCAGACTGCGCCACGTCCCGACCGGAAAAGCGGACTGTCAGGGCGATTTTGGCCCGAGAAGATCGAGGATGTCCCGAGCTTCCTGGAGGGCTTCTTCGATCCCCGAGAGGAGAGTTTGTATCCGTTCGGGTGCATCCGTGTCAAGCGCGGCGGAAGCTTCCAGGAGAGAGGCCGGAGCCGCCGGCGCCGGTGGCGTCGCGGGGACCTCCTCCGGGCCATCTCCCGGGGAGGTTTCCGGGGAAATATTGGGAGTGTCCTCGTCGTCGTCGCGAAGGGCCTCTCCGGCGCCGCCGGCAGCCATCTCCCCTTCCAGCTTTTTCTTGGCGCCGGCGATCGTATAGCCCTCCTCGTAGAGGAGCTCCTTGATCCGCCGGATGATCTCCAGCTCTTTTTCGCTGTAGACGCGCTGCCCGGAGCGGCTCTTGCTGGGCGTCAGCGCCGGGAACTCGGTCTCCCAATAGCGCAGCACATACGGCTGGATGCCGAGGGCCTTGCAGGCCTCGCCGATCTTGTAGTAGAGCCGCTTCTGGACCCGGGCCTTCGACACCATCCGGGATTACTCGGGTTTGACCATGACGTCGCGCAGGCGCCGCGCCGGCTTGAAGCTCAGCCCCTTGTGCGGCCGGATGAACATCCGCTCGCCGCTGACCGGGTTCACCCCCATCCGGCCCGGCCGGCTGGTGACCTCGAAGGTGCCGAAGTTCTTGATGCGCACGGGCCGGCCATCGGCCAGCGAGACCTTCACGGTCCGGAAGATGACGTCGACGATCTGCGCCGCCTCGTCCTTGGTCAGACCGCCATGGCGGTCGTAGACCACGTCGACGAGATCGGCCTTGGTGACACCGGGTCGGGGGATTTTCATGGGCATGGTCAGGGGCGGAAGAGGATCGTTGGGTCCAGCAGCCGAAGGCTGAAAGAAGTGCCTGAAGTATAGGGAATCAAACCGGCACGGGCAAGGGCGGAAACCGGCCGCTCCCCCACCCTGGCAAGGAACAGACCCTCCTCGATTTTACCGGCGGTTCAGGCACAGGCATCGTATTCACTTTGATTCAGTCACAAAGCCCGTTCTATGCTACTTTTGTGATGCCAACAGCCGTATGACTTTGGAAAGGATCGATCCATGAAGATCAAGCTGCTCGTCCTGATGCTGCTCGTCACCGCGCTTGCCCTGGCCACCCGGCGGCCTGTCTTGGCCTATGGCGTGTGCGTTCCCGACAACTGCGTCGCCCTCAATGTGGCCTGCGCGAACAACGGCGGCAATCCAACGCTGCCCGTAAACCTTGGGGAGTACTGCGAGGACTTGGCCACCCATACCGTCTACGATCTCGCGATCGCCTCCTGCCAGTATCCCGGATCGGAGACGTTCAGGGAGTGCTACTGGTGAGCCCCCATCGAAGAGCCGCCACGTACCCCTCCCGGTAGCGCGCCGCGACGGCGTCCCAGGTCAGCTCCGCCTCGGCCTTGCGCCGGCCCCGCTCCCCCATCGCGCGCGCCGCGGCGGGGTCCGTAAGCAGCCGCCGCAGGGCTCCGAGCAGCGCCCCGGCATCCCCCTCCGGTACCAGCGAGCCGGTCTCGCTGTCCACGACCGCCAGGGGGATGCCGGAGATCCTCGACGCCACCACCGGCAGGCCGCTCGCCATGGCCTCCAGGATGACGTTGGGCAGGCCGTCCACGTTCCCCTTGCCATCGTGGACGGCCGGCAGCGTGAAGACGTCGGCCGCCCGGTAGAGGTCCGGCAGGGTATCGCGCAGCACCGAGCCGGGGAAAAAGACGCGGTCGCTCCAGGTCCGGGTCTTCTCCCGGAACGGCTCCAGCAGGTCGCCGCCGCCCGCCAGCACCACCCGCAGGTCCGGGATCTCCGCAAGGAGCGCGGGCAGGATCTCTACCAGCACCTGGAAGCCCTTCTTGGTCGCCATCCGCCCGACGCCCAGGAGGAGCGGCGCGGCCTCCGGAATCCCCAGGCGCTGGCGCCAGATTGTCCGCCGGTCCGATGTCTGGGCAACGGGAGAGAACGCCACGGTGTCCACACCATAGGGGATGACCCGCGAGCGCTCGGCCGGAAACCCCAGGGCCCGCACGCGGTCCACCAGCTCCGGCGAGCAGCCGGTGAGTAGCCGCGACCGCGAGAGCGCCCAGCGGGCGAAGGCGCGGACGCCCCCCTTCTCGGCCAGGAAGACGTCGCTGCCGTGGAGGCCGATGGCGAGGGGCACGCGGCCTCCGGCCATCGCGGCCACCACCCCGTTGGGCACGATCCAGTGGGCATGGACGAGGTCGAAGCGGCGCCGCCGGAGCTGCCGGCGGAGAGCCCGGCGCGCTCCCAGCGCGTAGAGCGGCGCGGCCAGGGCGGCCCGGCCCTTCACCTTCTCGTCCGCTTCCAGGCTGCGGCCATAGCCCAGGACCTCGTGCTGCTCGGGCGCGTAGCGGAAGGTGACGACCTCGACGCCGCCATCGTCCCAGCCGGCCGCCACCCCCTCGGCGTGGGGGGCCAGCACGGTCACCCGGTCGCCGCCCCGCACCAGGCCCCGGGCCAGGTCGCGGATGAACGGCCCGGCGGTGTCGCCCTCGAAGCGGGGATAGGTCTGGGTAAGGAAGAGGATGTCGAGACCGGACCCGCCCGTCACTCGAGCGTTTCCTTGATCGAATAGCTGTCGCGGCGGCGGAAGTTCTTGAAGGTGATCATCTCGCCGATCAAGCCGGTCGTGAGCACCTGGAAGCCGAGCACCATCAGGAGGATGCCGAGGAGCAGCAGCGGCCGGTTGGACAGGTCCTCGCCGAAGAACCAGCGGGCCGCGAGATAGGCGTCGATGCCGAAGCCGCCCATCAGGAAGAGCAGGCCGATGGCGCCGAAGAGGTGGAGCGGGCGCCGCGTGTAGCGCGTGATGAAGAGGACGGTGATGAGGTCGAGCAGCCCCTTGTAGAGGCGGTCCCAGCCGTACTTGCTGACGCCGTGCCGGCGCGGGTGGTGGTTGACCTGGATCTCGCCGACCGAGAAGCCGCGGCGGCTGGCCAGCACGGGGATGTAGCGGTGCAGCTCGCCGTAGACGGCGATCTCCGCCAGCACCTCCCGGCGATAGGCCTTGAAGCCGCAGTTGAAGTCGTGGAGGTCCACCTGTGCCAGCCGCCGGGTGACCCAGTTGAACAGGCGCGAGGGCAGGGTCTTGCTCATCGGGTCCTGGCGCCGCCGCTTCCAGCCGGAGACCAGGTCGAGGTCCTGCTCCTCCAGGGTGGAGAGGAAGCGGGGGATCTCGTCCGGATCGTCCTGGAGGTCGCCGTCCATGGTGACGATGACGCGGCCCATCGAGTGGTCGAAGCCGGCGGAGAGCGCCGCGGCCTTGCCGAAGTTGCGCCGCAGCCGCACCAGCTTGACCCGGGGATCGCGCATCCGCGCCTCGCGAACCCGCGCCGGCGTGCCGTCGCGCGAGCCGTCGTCGACGAAGATGATCTCGAACGTCTTCCCCAGCCGGTCGAGCACGGCGGCCACCCGGGCGGAAAGCTCGCCCACCGTCTCCGCCTCGTCGATCACGGGCACGAGCACGGAAACGTCGAGCTCCAGGGGCTCGGGCGCGGTTTCAATGGGCGGACGGATGGGGATCGGCTGGCTGGTCATTGGGGGACATTGTAACAGGCGACCTATAATCCCCGGCCATGCAGCGACTTGGGAGCTGGGCCGTGCTGGGCCTGCTCCTGGCGGCGACGCTCGGGGGGGCTTTCACCCTCGACCGGCGGAGCTGGCCGGGACTGGTGGGCGACGAGGCAACGTACCTCATGCAGGCCCAGAGCCTCGCCTGGGACCACGACCTGCGCTATTCGCGGGGGGATTACGACCGCTTCGTCGAGCAATGGGGCACCCGGCCCGAAGGCCTGATCCTGCGCAGCGGCGACGGCGGGCGGACCCTCACCTACGCCAAGCCCGCCGCCTACGCCGCCTGGATCGCGCCGTTCCTGCGCCTCTCCCCCACTCGCGGCGCCGCCATCGCCAACGCGCTCCTCCTCGCCCTGGCCGCCGCGATGGCGGCGCGGACTCTCGAGCGGCGCATCGGTCCCGCGGCCCCCCTATGGGTTGCCGTTTGGATCTTCGCCTCGGTCTCCTTCGCCTACGTGTTCTGGGCCCACTCGGACCTCTTTCTGATGTCCCTCTCGGCCCTGGCGCTGGCGCTGACCTATGGCGCGCCTCGGGGGGGGCCTGGAGGAGAACAACCGGACGAGCCCCGGCTCCGAGCCGCCCTGCGCTGGCTCGCCGTGGGAGCGCTGCTCTACCTGGTGACGGCCTCGCGCCCGTTCTACGGCGCCCTGCTGCTGCCCGTCGCCCTGGCGGTGCCGCCCGCGCGACGAAAGCTGGGGCTCTCCGCCATCGTCCTGATCTCCGGTCTCCTGCTGGCGGTCTCGGGCTTCGCCAACCTCGCGGAGGGCGACTCCTGGACGCCCTACGGCGGCGAGCGCCAGAGCTTCGACTCGTCGACGGGCTTCCCCGAGGTCGAGCTGCCCGCCGAGAGCTGGAAGCAGCAGATCGCCGCGCGCGGCAGCCGCTCCTGGCAGGCGGCCGACGAGTTCGATGCCCCGCAGACGGCCTGGAACGGCCTTTACTTCCTGGTCGGACGGCACGTGGGCATCCTCCCCTACTTCCTTCCTCTCCTCCTCGGCCTCGCCGCCTTCCGCCGGGGCGAGGGGCGGGGAATGCTGATGGTGGCGGTCGCCGTGGCGGCGGCCTGCTTCCTCCTCACCCGGCCGTTCAACTTCTACGGCGGGGGCGGCGCCATCGCCAACCGCTACTTCCTGCCTCTCTATCCGGCCTTCTGGTTCATGGCCGCGCGGCCGGCTCGCGCCTGGTGGGCCGTCTTGGCGGCAGCCCTGGCCGTACCTTTTCTATGGCCCCTCTGGAGCCATCCGAGCGCCTATCTCCTGAATGAGGAAGGTGGCTATCGGTACGTCTCGGACTTCGCCCGGCGTCTCCTTCCCTACGAGACCACGCAGTCGCACCTCAAACCTTCCGGCAGAGAGGACTTCGTCCACGACGGCCTGTGGATCAAGCCGCTGACGACGAGCGTGCGGGCGGAAGGGGACGGCGCTCAGCGGATCCGCATGAGCGGCGGCCGTGCCCAGATCCTCCTCGGGAGCCCAGCGCCCATCGGCGGCGTCCAGCTGGCTCGCCTCGCGCCGGCACGAATGGAAGTCTTCCACTTTCCCCATCCACGCGCCGTGCATCGGATGTGGTGGACGCGAGACCCGATCTATCTCTATCAAATTGACTTGGACAGTCCGGACGGTTTCGTCTTCCAGCTTCATCCCATCCCATGAAAAAGAAACTGGCCCTCTCCGCCGTCTCGATCCTGGTGACGCTGCTCTTCGCCGAGGCCGCGCTGCGGATCCTGGGCATCGGCGCGGCCGGCCGGGGCTCGGCCTGGTTCGCGGGCGGGAACCATCCGCGTTTCCTCTTCCAGCCGGACCCGGAGAGCGGCTACGCCCTCCGTCCCGGGTTTCGCGGCCGGGAGCTCGCCCCCGGCAACGAGTTCAATGTCGTCGCCACCATCGAGAGCCACGGGCTGCGCGACCATCCCCACTCGGCGCCCCCGTCCCCCGTCGTGCTCGCCGTGGGCGACTCCATGACGTTCGGCGAGGGCGTGCCGGTCGAGCGCACGTACTCCGCCGTGCTGGAGCGGGAGACGGGCGTGCGGGTCTACAACGGCGGCGTGCCCGGCTACAGCAGCGGGCAGATGCTCGTCCGCCTGCGCCGGCTGGCCGCCGAGCTGAAGCCGGCCGAGGTCCTGATGACCCTGTCGCCCCTGTGGGACCGCCAGCGCTGCGCCGCCCCTTTCATCTACAAGGACGGTTTCATCGTGGCCCCGGGCTACGCCGACCGGCTCGTGCTGCTGGACGGCAACCTCTACCTGGAAGACACGCGCCTGCCCGTCCTCGGCCCCGCCACCGCCCATGTAAAACGCTACTCCGCCCTGATGCGGGTCGCCCTGCCCACGCTTGCCAACGGCGCCCGAGCCCTGCGGCGGCACGCGAGGGAAGACGAGATCCCCTCCCCGGCGGCCTACGAGCCGACCGTCCGCGACCTGGACGAGGCCCGCCGGCTGGCCGAAGGAATGGGAGCCCGCTTCCTGGCCGTGCTGATCGACGACCGCGGCGAGGATTTCCGGCGCGACCGCCTGGTCCTCCAGGAGCGGCTCCGGGCCCTGGGAATCTCCTACGTCGCCGCCGACGACCTCCTCCCCGGCGCCGACTGGACGCGGCTCCGCTACGCCCGCGACACTCACTGGAACGCCACCGGCCACGAAGCGGTCGGGAAGGCGCTGGCGCCGAGGGTGAAAGAATCGGTCTCATGGAAACCCTGATCGAGCTCCAGAACCTCGCCCGCAGCTACGGCGGCCGTCTGGCCGTGCGGGGACTCTCGCTCGACATTCCGGCGGGCGAGGTCTTCGGCCTGCTCGGTCCCAACGGCGCGGGCAAGTCGACCACGATGAAGATGCTCGCGACGCTGCTGCGGCCCAGCGGCGGCACGGCGCGCATCGCGGGGCACGACCTGCTGACGGAGCCCAACGAGGTCCGCAGGATCATCGGCTACGTTCCCGAGGGTGCGGACCTCTACGAGGTGCTCTCGGGCGAGGAGTTCCTGGACCTCGTGCGCGACCTCCACCAGGTTCCCGCGGACGAAGCCGCCCGCCGCCGGGCGCCCCTGGTCGACGCCTTCTCCCTCGGCAACGACCTCGGCCGGGCCATGGGCGAATATTCGAAGGGGATGAAGCAGAAGCTGCTACTCATCGCCGCCCTCCAGCACGACCCCCGGGTGCTCCTCCTCGACGAGCCGCTCGACGGGCTCGACGTGCCGGCCCAGGAGTTCCTCAAGGACCTGATCGAGGAGCGGGCCGCTCAGGGCGGGGCCATCGTCTACTCCTCCCACATCCTGGAGGTCGTGGAGAAGGTCTGCCACCGCGTGGCCATCATCCACCAAGGCAGCCTGGTGGCGCTCGGAGCGCCGCGCGAGATGGTCGAGCAGAGCGGCGAGGAGTCGCTCGTCCGGCTCTTCCTGAAGATCACGGCCGATTCCGGCGCGTGGCAGGCTTCCCCCGCCGAGGCTCCCCGGTGAGCGTCTCCGATCCCCTGATCCGCCTCCTGGGCGCCGATCCGGCCGTCTTCCATCCGCTCTACAGGGTCCAGAGGCTGCTGCTCCAGCGCGGCGTCCGCGTGGTGCAGGTCCGCGCACGCCGGGGCCTCTTCTCCGGCGCCTCGCCTTACCGGCTGCTCTGCTTCTACGCCGTCGTCTATGGCGTCTCGGCGATGGCGCTCCTCTTCACCTCGAAGTCGACCGTGCTCGGGGCCGTGGTCGCGTTGACGCTCGGCAGCGCCTTCCTGCTGCTGGTGGTCGTCACCGACAACTTCGACGTCCTGGTCAACCCGCGCGAGGCCCTGGTGCTGGCCGCGCACCCCCACGACGACCGCACGTTCCTGCTGGCCAAGCTCGCCGCCATCGGCCGCAGCCTGGCGGTCCTCGCCATCCTGCTCTTCTTCCTGCCGGGGCTGGCGGCCGGCTTCATGCTGCGCTCTCCCGTGGCGGCTCTCGCCTTTTACTTCGGAGCGGCGGCGGCGAGCCTGTCGACCGTCACTTTCGGGCTGCTTTTCGCCGCTTTCCTGCTCAAGACCGGCGGCCGGGCGGGCATGGAGCGCATGCTGCCCTGGATCCAGGGGGTGTTCCAGATCGGCTATCTCGTCGTGGTCGGCGGCCAGCGCCTGCTCGGCACCCTGGCGGCGACCCGGCCGGCCGAGCTCGGCCCGCTGCCTTGGGCCCTGCCGCCGTTCTGGTTCGCCGCGCCCCTGGAGCTGGTGGCGGACGGGCCCTCGGCGCCAGCCTTCGCGCGGCTGGCCCTGGCGCTCGCCACGGTCGGCCTCCTGCTCGGCGGCGCCGTCCGCTGGCTGGGCTCCGGCCTGACCGAGCGCCTGCTCGAACCGATGCCGAGGCAGACGATCCCGGCGGCGCGGCGAACCCCGGCACGGCGCCGGAGCCTCGGGGCCAGACGTGACAGCGAATGGTCACGCCTCTTCGCCCTGCTGCGGGTCCAGTTGCGCTCCGACTGGCGTACCCGCTCCGAGTTCTTGATCATTCCGTTGATGGGGGCCTTTTTCCTCCTGTTCTGGTTCCCGGCGACGCCCGGCTCCGGCAAGGGCCCTCTCATGTCCTTTTTCTTCTATGGCTGGTTCCTGGTCCTCTCGGCCGACGTCCTGACCCGCAGCTCGCGGCCCGAGAGCCTGTGGTGGATTCTCTCCTCCCCTATCGACCGCACCCGATTCTCCCTGGCGAGCCTCTCGATGGTGCGCGCCTTCCAACTCGCGCCGCTCTTCGTCGCCGCCGTGCTCGCCCAGATCCGCACCGGCTCTCCCTGGCCGCTCCTGCTCGCCACGACGGCCGAGCTGCTCGCCCTGGGCGACCTGCTCGTGCTCCTGGGCAAGGGCATCTTCCCGGACTTCCCCTTCTCCCGGCCGCGCGCCGAAGGAGGCGCCTCGGGGGCGCGCACGGCGCTCACCCTGGTGGGCGCCACGGTGAGCGGCCTGTTCACGGGCGTGATTTTCGTCTGCAGCCTCTGGGGAGCTGCCGGCGCCCTGGCCGGAGCGGCGGTGTTCTTCCTGCTCCGGTTCCCGGCCGCCTTCTGGGTCCGCCGCCGCGCCGCCGCGGCAGCGGAAAGCCTGGAGCTCGGGGTGCCCGCCGCGGCCTGAGGGCTCCGATGCGAACGGAACCCCGCAAGGACACATCCAAGAGCGCGGCCGCAGCCCGCGTCAAGGCCCTCCTCGGCACCAAGCTGGGATGGCTCGAAGGGTTCCCTCTCGAGGTCGCGGACGGAACGGTGCACTGGATGGCCGTGCCGCTCTCCGCTCCCGCGCTGGAGATGAGCCTCGACGGCCGGCATCTCAGCCAGGCGACCTATGCCCTGAACAAGCTGCGGGGCGAGCTCGCGCCGTCCCTGGCGCTCCTCGTCGACGAGCCCGAGGCCTGGATGGACACGGCCGAGCACCGGCTCGAACGGCTCAAGGGCGCCGTCCACCGGGGCGACCGCCCGTCGCGGCGCCTGTTCCAGGAAGATTTCTTCCCGCGCGGGTTCCGCGAGGAGGCCTCGAGCCTCGCCGCGGGCGAGCTGCGGCTCAAGCCCCTTCTGAACGCGCTGGCCTGGGTCCACGCCGGGCACCCGGCACGAGCCCGGGCCGTGCTCGAAGAGGTCCGCGATTGGGGCCGGGGGCTCGAAAGCCTGACGGCCCGGCTGGGCGAGGTGCCGGCGCTCATCGCCCTGCTGCGCCTGGCGCAGCTCGCGGCAAGCCACGGCCGGGACCGGGTCGAGGCGCTCGCGGCCTGCCTGCTCGACGAGCGCATCCACGACGTGGCGCTGAAGCACGGCCCGGGGACGTGCCAACAGATCCTGCTCAGCCTCGGCAGAGGGTCCAAGGATCCGCTTCCGGACGTGCTCCCGGCGGCAGAGAGCCTGGGCCAGGAGCTGGCGCGCTGGTGCGAGGACCTCGTCCAGCAGAACCGCCGCGCCCAGCAGCAGGCCCTCCGCCTCTTCGAGCTCGTCACGCCCCTGCCGCTCGCCGCGCGTTGGGCGTCCTGGTGGGAAGCCACCCGCCGGTTGTTGCGTGAGGCTCACAGGCTGCGTGCCCTGCCCTACGAGCGGGAGAGCCGCAAGGGCCTGCGGAAGCAGGTGAAGCGGCACTCGAGATCGGCTCCGCCGGCCCTCGACGCCGCGGACCTCCTCGCCACCCTGCGCCAGCACACCACGGCGGCGTCCGCCCTCACGGCTCCCCTGCTGCGCGTGCTGGCGCTCGTCCCCGCCGAGGCGAGCGCGCCGGGACGGATCCATGTGGCCATCTACTGGAGCTTCCTGGGCTGCCAAGGCACTCCGGAGCCCAGGGTCCTCCTGCTGCTCGCCGGATTCGAGCGGTACCTGAGCCAGTGCCTCGGCGACAGCGCCCGCCCGGGCGCGGCGTGTCTCGCTCCCTGGGCCGATATCCTTCTCAACCCCTCGGGGTACTGCGAAACGGTCGAGTACGATCGGTTGGCCGGCGACGAGCCGCGGCGCACCGTCCTGGCGATCTACGATCATCTGGCCCGGGTCGCCGCCCGGTATGGAGGGTCTGGAGGCCTGGGGCCGTTCCCCGCGATGCAGGCGACCGAGCTGTTCCTGCTGGCCGGCGACTCGGACCTCGCGGCGGAGTGCTTCGGCTCGCTCAAGGCGTCGGGAGAAGACTTCAGGTACAGCTTCTCCGAGCGGTCGGCCAAGCTGGCGTTGCGGTTCTGCCGGGAGCGCCCGGAGCGCTTCGCCCAGGTGTTGAAGGCGCTGACCGCACAGCAGGAACGGGAAGGCCTCCACCCGAGCGAGTGGCCCGAGCCGGTCTTCGGCCCGTTGAGCACGGGCGCCGTCGGCGATCTCGTACGGGAGGCGATCGTCGCGCGCCAGCTCGACCGGCTGCTCGCCTGCGGCACGAAGTCGGTGCTGCTCGACGCCGCCGGGGCTCAGCCGCCGTCCCCGCCCGTGCCGGGCGACGTCGTCCTCCCCGGCTGGGCCGAGCGCTATCCCCCGGAGCTCCACCCGGCCCTCTGCCGCCTGGCCGCCGTCCTCGGCGATGGTGCCGAGCTCAAGGCGAGGCGCTGGCTGGCCGACGACCTCCCGGACGCCGGACGGCTGGAGCGGGAAATCCAGGCCATCGAGCAGCGGCTCCCGGGCACGGACCCCGGCCGGCAGCCCGCGCTCCGCACCCGCCTCGCCAACCTCCAGGCGAGGCTCGCGTCACCGGCGGCGCCCAGCCACGCACGCCTTGAACGCCTGCGCGACCGGCTCGACCGGGCCTGGGGACGTGCCGTCCTCGACCATTGGGAGAGTGCGATCGACACGCTCCTGCCGGACGCGCTCCGCCGTCTGCTCGGCATCGAGGAGCTGCCGCCATGGCTCGCCGAGACCGGCCCTCTCTCGCTCCTTGCCGCGGCCAGCCGGCTGCCGGACCGCCGCCGCCGGCTCGCGTACCGGCTCTTCCACCTGCGCTGCGGCCCGCCGCCCTGGGACCTGCACGACGCGCCGCAGAACCGGCGCTTCCTGGACAGCCTGCCGCACCTCGACTGGCGCCCATGGCTCGACGGCGTGGGCACCGTCACCATCGAGCTTCCCCAGGCGTCAGGCATCCGTCGGCTGCACCTCGCCCTGGAGGGCGACCCGCTGGAGATCTTCCGCATGGGAGCGCACTTCCAGACCTGTCTCAGCCCCGGAGACATGAACTACTACTCCGTCTTCGCCAACGTGGCCGACGTCAACAAGCGGGTGCTCTACGCCCGCGACGATGCCGGCAAGGTCCAGGGCCGCTGCCTCCTGGCGCTCACGGCCCAGGGCAGGATGTTGGCCTTCGCGCCCTACTGCCACGACGTCAACCTGGGTTTCGGGGCGATCTGCGCGGATTTCGCCGACCGGCTCGCCAGCCGGATGGGCACGCAGCGAGCCGTACTGGGCAAGGTCCCCGTGCTCGTCGCGCCGAGCTGGTACGACGACGGCGTCCGCGACCTCGGAGGGTGCTATCCGGCGCTGGAGAAAGGCTCGCCGCTGCGCCGCCGCCTCGCGGCCGTCCGCCCGGGCGAGATCCTCGACGAGCTGCGGCGCGGGCTCAAGCCGGCCCGCCTGGACGAGACGACCCTGCCCCTGGTGCTGGAGCTGCCCGAGCTTCAGGAGCGGCCGGAGCTGGTCCTGCCCCTGCTGCGTCTGGTGGCGGAGTGCCGGGCACTCCCCGACGAGTCGCTGGTGACGGCGGTCCGTCTCGCCCTGGAAGCCGGGGCCGCCGACCTCGTCCGCCGCCTCCTGCTGCAGCCCTTGACGAACCACCTGCGCCGGTTGTACCGCGGCCCCAGGTGGCCCTACTCGCCGGCGACCAACTCCAAGGCTCCCAACCTGCTGCTCCGCCTCGATCCCTCCCGCCTGCTCGCCGTGCTGCGCCAGACCCGCGAGACGTCCATGCACGACTGGCTGGACGAGAGGGACGGCCACCGGATCGAGATGGCCGCTTCGGCGCTCGAAGCGCTCTTCCGCCCCAACCAGGCGCGGCCTCTCTGGCAGCGCCTGGCCTCGGACATGAGGATCTATGTCGACGGCGATACACGACAGCGGGCGCGGGACCGCCTCGACGCGCTGATGTCCGATTAGAACCAAACCGATTGAGAACAGGACAGACTGGCAGACTGGAGGACCGGACGATGCGACAGACGACACGCTTTCTGTGCGTTGTGTTCCTCCTGGGCCCGGCGGTCGCGGGCTGCGGGAACCGGAATGGCGGCGCGGGCCGCCCGGCTTCTGGGACGACGGCGGGAAGAACGGCCAAGCCGCGGCCGAAACCGTCGGGCGGCAGCGTCCGTACCGAGATGCAGGGAGTCGACTTCCGGGTCGATCCGTCGGTCGTCATGGAGATCCGGTGGCTGCACGGCGAGCTCGTGCCCACCCGTGAGGGCCAATCTCCCTGGTTCGACGATCCCAGCTCGTTCAGCGTCAAGATCGACCAGGCAGAGATCGCCCTCACGCCGGAAAGCATGAGCGCCATGATGAACAACTACGTCTTCAAGGGTCCGAAGGCGCCCGTGTCGGACGTCAAGATCGAGATCGCCGGCAACCGCCTCCGCCAGTCCGCCACCCTCAACAAAGCCGTCAAGATCCATACGACGATCGAAGGGGAGCTCTCCGTGACTCCTGAAGGGGACATCCGCCTGCACCCCGTCTCGATCAAGGCGGATGGACTGCCGGTCAAAGGGCTCCTCAACCTCTTCGACGTCGAGCTGTCGGAGATGATCAAGTCGCAGGAGTCGCGGGGGCTGCGGATCGTCGAGAACGACTTCATCCTCGATCCCGAGCGGCTGCTGCCGCCCCCCCGGATGGCCGGCAAGGTCACGGCGATCCGCCTGGAAGGAGGCCGCATCGTCCAGACCTTCGGCGGCGGCCCGCGTCGGGAGCCGCTCAAGCCCTCCTTCCCCAAGGCGGACCACTACATGTTCTTCCGGGGCCGCGAGCTGAGCTTCGGCAAGCTCACCATGCACGGGGCCGACCTCCAGATCATCGACGCGGACCCCAAGGACCCCTTCCACTTCTATCTCGCCGGCTTCAAGCAGCAGTTAGTGGCAGGCTACTCGCGCACCATGCCCGATGGCGGGCTGGCGTCCTTCATGCCCGATTTCGATCAGGTCGGCGAGGGCAACCTGTCTCCGAAGGAGAGCAGTGCCGGCAGCCGGTAGCCCGGCGTGCCCCTCTCAGTCCTTCTTGGTCTTCTTGAAGTGGTACATGCGGGAGTCCGCCTCCTCGATGGCGTGGCCGATCCCGTACCGGGGATCGCGCACGGCCCAGCCGGCCGAGGCGTTGATCTCCCGGTCCCTCAAGGCCGATTCGATGCGGGCCACCAGGTCCTCGATCCCTGGCGGAGCCATCTCCACCGCCAGGATGCCGAACTCGTCGCCGCCCAGCCGGGCCACGACGTCCGCGGCCCGGGCCACCTCCTTCAAGGCCTGGGCGGCGGCCCGGAGAAGCTCGTCGCCCGCGGCATGGCCCTCCAGATCGTTGACCCGCTTGAGGTCGTCCAGATCGACGATGACGGCGCCCGCCGAGTGCCCGAACCGGCGGCACCGCTGCTCCTCGGCCTCCACGAGCTGATTCCAGCCTCGGCGGTTGTAGAGGCCGGTCAGCTCGTCGATCAGGGCCTCGGCCTTGATCCTTTCGAGCACCCGGGCTTCCTCCTGGAGGCGCAGCTCGCCGTCGAGCAGGGTGGCGAAAATGCGGGCCATGACCTCGACGATCGCCAGCTCCTCGCCGAGCGTGTCGGACTGGGGCTGCGGATCGATCGCGCACAAGGTCCCGAACAGCGTGCCGTCCGCCCGGCAGATCGGCACGCCGACGTAGGCGTTGATCACGAGCTGGGACGCGATCGGGGCTTTCGCGTACACCTCGACCTCGGCCGAGCGGGGCGCCACCCGTGGGCCCTCGCCCTTGGCCATGTGGTAGCAGAACGAGTCGCTCCAGTTGAAGACCTGACCCCTGGTGACGCCATAGCCGTTGTCCTGGGCCGCCAGGACGATCCAATCGTCCCCCTCGACCCTCGTCATCAGCCAGAGGGAGAAGCCGATCCGCTTGCTGAGGCAGACCAGAACCTCCTGGGCCGCCTCCTCAAAGCTTGAGAAGGGAAGAAGATTGTTCAGCATGGGATTGAAGAATCTTAACACGGCAGGCCCACGCCCTCTCCGAGGAGAAAAGGCCGAGAGAAGCGTCCGATCCGAGCGGATCAGGACTGCGGAGCGTGGATCGTCCGGACGGTGATCCCCTGGACCCGGTGGACCGGCTTGCCCAGCTTCTCGCTGGTGACCAGCTCATCAGCTCCGACCGCCAAGGCTGCCGCGACGTGGAGAGCGTCTAGAGCGGACAAGCCGGCCCGGGAGGCAATCTCCAGGGCTTCTTGGAGGAGAGCTTCTCCGAGCGGAGCCCAGTGACTTACCGCCGTGAAGAAGCCGTCGTAAAAGGCAAGCTCTTTCTCTCGTCTATGAAATGAAGCCTTGGGAAGGACTTCGAGGCGAACATAGGCGCTGGAGGCAAGAGAGCTGTCGGGATCGGTCAGAATCTCCAGAGCCTTGTCCACCATCTCGGGAGTTCCACGAACAGCGGCGATCAGGACACCCGTATCAACGAACGAGATCTTCAATCCTCTTCGCTGACGCCACCCCGGCGTTCGGCGATCTCCCGTTCCAGGCCCTTCGCGTCCAGCATGGGCTCACCTGAGCGTAGAAATTCCTGACGAGCCGCCCACAGGAGGTGCTCAAGCCGGCTCTTGGCAAGGGCCTCCCCTTCAGGGACATCAGGTGAATCGGCGTACGTGAGCTGTCTCGCGTTGCGGGCCATAGCGATAAATTATATCCCAAGACGACGGCCCTTGTCACCCCGAATTGAGAGGAACAGAGCCGTGTAAGTGCCCGCCCTGCGAGGATGAGACGTTTTTAGGCTGGATCTGGCGCGCAACTGGGTGAGATTCGGGTTTCCAACGAAGGTATGCCCCTCAACCTGAGGCGGACGCAGTTTTTAACCCAAAAAATATTGCGACCCAATAGATTTACGGTTTTTCTACCAGATCGCGGCCGCCGGCTAATGGGTCCAGGATTTTTTCCACAAAAAAAACGGCGCGACCCAGCTTGTTCGGGGTTTTTCTACAAGGTCACGTCTTTTTTCCATTGGGTCCGGGAGTTTTTCCGGCTTAAAAAGCGAACGACCCAATGGGTTCAAGGTTTTTTCGGCCACCAGCCTACGGCCGCGGGAAGCGGAGACGGAACAATCTCACCCGTCCATCCGGCGAGGCGGAAACCGGCTCGTACGCCGCCGCGAGCTGCCGCAAAGTCTCGCTCACCGCCGGCTCGTTCCGGCGCTCGTCCCGCAATCCCCAGAGTAGGACGTAGTCGATCCTTCCCCCCGTCCGTTTCGGGTAACCGAGGAGGTCTATCCGAGGCGGCTCGGTCTCGATGCCCAGATAGACGGTGGACAGGCGTGTGTAGGGGTTCAGGCGGGGCTCGAAGTAGATCGGGAAGTAGTCCTCGTTGGCCTCGTAGAGGGAGAGGTCGACCAGCCGCTTGCGGGCGGCGATGTAGCCCCCGGCGTGGACGAAGGGGCTCGACCGGAAGACGAGCGGCCCGCCATCCGGGCCCTCTCCCCGATGCGCATAGGAGAGGAAGAGGAGGGTGTGGTCCGGCTCGACGCGGTCCCCGGCGGCCACGATCTCGGCCAGACCTTCGTTGATCTGGGCGTACTTCCAGGCGAAGAGGCCCAGGAAGCCGATGGCGATGCCGGCCGCCGCGGCCTGGATCCAGCGCCTCCGGACGGCCGGGTGGTCGAAGGTGCCGAACCAGAGGATCAGGGCCAGAAAGGGGAACAGGTTCAAGCGGTGGTTGATGAAGCCGCCGCCGGAGAGCTCGCTGGGCGCCGTGAAGTAGGCGAGCGCCAGGACGCCCACGGCCAGCAGCAGGCCATCCCCCACCACCGGCGGGCGACGGCCCCGCTCCCGCAGGCAGAAAACGGCGATGACATAGAAGAGGAGGGCCAGGGCCACCGCCAGGGGAATGGTCCAGGAACTGACCGATGCCAGGGAGAAGAGACCCGCCAGTTGCTTGATCTTGACCCACATCGGCAGCACCGTGATCCGGGCGCCCGTCCGCCGGCCCACGAAGGAGGCCATCAGGATGAGCGCCGGCAGGCAGGCGATCACCGGGCCGAGGAGCCATTGCCGGAAACCGGCGAGGAGGGGCCGATCCAGCAGCATCCGCCAGCCGGCCAGGGTCAGGAGGGCCGCGACGGTCACCACCAGGGTCACGGGGTGGCAAAAGTAGACCCAGAGGATCAGCAGGGCGAGCCCCGCGATCCGCGGCAGCTTCATCCTGTCGGGGCTCTTCAGCCAGTAGCCGAGGGCGAAGAAGAACGCCGGCAGGCTCGAACAGAAATTGAAGAAGCCCATCTGGAACATGTAGTTGTAGAGGAAGGGGAACGACAGGACGGCCAGGAACGTGGCCCGCCGGTCGATCGCCTTCAAGGCGTAGCGCACGGATAGGGGCAGCAGAAGGACGTAGGCCGTGAGCAGGATCCGCTCTGTCATCGGCACGGAGACGAATCCCAGGGCGCGGCTCATCAGGAAGAAGATGAACCAGTTCGGCAAGGCCTCCCGGTTGGGCAGGTAGTACTCGCGCAGGAGGCCCGCCTCCGGCCGGTCGTACTGGCGCTGGATGGCGGCGACGGCCTGGTGTCCCGGCCCGTCCTGGGTGGGAATGAAGGCGAAGCTCCAGATCGGCACCAGGTGGAGGGCCAGGAGGAGCCAGAAGAGGAGGGTCTCCCCGGAGATCCTCCGGCCGGGGGCGGATGGCGGCGGGGGCACGGGGGGATCGTATCAGTGCGTGGGCTATGATCCGCCCTTCGTATGGCCGATCCGAACCGTCCCCTGAAGCTGAGCGTCGTCATCCCCTGCCTGAACGCGGCGGGCACCCTCGGCGTGCAGCTCGAAGCGCTCTCCCGGCAGAGCTGGCCGGGCGATTGGGAGGTGATCGTCGCCGACAACGGCTCGACGGACCGGTCGCGGGAGATCGTGGAGAGCTACCGGCAGCGGCTGCCGGGCCTGCGGCTGATCGATGCCTCGGACCGCCGGGGGCAGGCCCACGCCCGCAACCTCGGAGCGGCGGCGGCCACGGGCGACGCCTTCCTCTTCGTGGACGCTGACGACGAGGTGGCCCCGGGCTGGCTGGCGGCCATGGGCCGCGCCCTGGCGGCGCACGACTTCGTCGCCTGCCGGTACGACAACGAGAAGCTCAATCCCGTCTGGGTGCAGCGGACGCACCTCAATCCCCAGAAGGATGGGCTGACGTCCTACGACTACCCGCCCTTCCTCCCCCACGCCGGCGGCGGCGGCCTGGGGGTGCGGCGGCAGATCCACGAGGCGGTGGGCGGCTTCGACGAGACGCTGCCCGCCCTGGAGGACACGGACTACTGCTGGCGCATCCAGCTCGCCGGGCACTCCTTCGACTTCGTGCCGGACGCGGTGGTGAACATCCGCCACCGGCACGACCTCGGCAGCATCTACCGGCAGGGCGTGAGCTACGGCAAGCACAACGTGCTGATCTATAAGAGATATCGATCCCGCGGCATGCCCCGCCTCGGCTGGGTGCCGGGACTTCTGCGGTGGGCGAAGCTGGCTTTGAAGACCCTGCCGATGCTGGCGACCCGCGAGGGGCGGGCCCGTTGGGCGTGGCAGCTCGGGTGGCGGGTGGGGCGGATCGAGGGGTGCTTCCGGTATCGGGTCGTGGCGCCCTAAACCCGGCGGGGTGCCCTGTGCTACCCTCCCCGCCCATGCGCACCCTGGTCACCGGACACAACGGCTACATCGGCAGCGTCATGGTGCCGCTGCTCCAGGCGGCGGGACATGAAGTGGTGGGGCTGGACTCCGACTGGTTCGAGCCCTGCCTGCTGGAAGGGCGCCCCGCGGAGCCGGTGCCGTCGATCCGCAAGGACCTGCGGGAGATCGAGCGGGAGGACCTGGAGGGGTTCGAGGCCGTGATCCATCTGGCCGGCCTGTCGAACGATCCGCTGGGGAACCTCGACTCCTCGCTGACGTACGAGATCAACGACGCCGCCTCGGTCCGCTTCGCTCGCCTGGCCAAGGAAGCCGGGGCCGAGCGCTTCCTCTTCTCCTCCTCGTGCAGCACCTATGGCGCGGCGGGAGACGACTTCCTGGACGAGACGGCCGCCTTCAATCCCGTGACTCCCTACGGCGTCTCCAAGGTGCGGCTCGAGCAGCAGCTCGCCGGGCTGGCGGATGGCCGGTTCAGCCCCACCTATCTGCGCAACGCCACGGCGTACGGGGTCTCGCCCCGGCTGCGGGTGGACCTGGTGCTCAACAACCTCGTGGGCTACGCGGTGACGACCGGGCGCATCCATCTCCTGAGCGACGGCACTCCCTGGCGGCCGATCGTCCACATCGAGGACATCAGCCGGGCCTTCCTGGCCGTTCTGGAGGCCCCCCGCGAGGCCGTCCACGACCAGGCGTTCAACGTCGGCCGCACGGCGGAGAACTACCGCATCCGCGAGCTGGCGGAGATCGTGGCCGAGACGGTGCCGGGCTGCGACATCACCTACGCCGACGACGCCGGCCCGGACCTGCGCTGCTACCGGGTCGACTGCGGCAAGATCGAGCGCGTCCTCCCCGCCTACCAGCCGCGGTGGGACGCCCGGCGCGGCGCCCGCGAGCTGCACGAGGCGTATCTCGAAGCCGGCCTGACGGCGGAGGAGTTCCTCGGCGCCCGCTTCATCCGGCTCAAGCGGATCCAGCAGCTCCAGGGCGAGGGCCGGCTGGATTCGGCGCTACGCTGGCAGCAGGCTTGAACACCCGCACCACCCAGGTCCCCTTGCGGTTGGTGATCGCGGTCTCTTCGATCAATCCATAGATTTCGATCAGACGCCGGGCGATGATGTCCGCCCGCCGCGAGCGGAAGGTCGAGACGATGAAGACGCCCCCGGCCGCCAGAAAGGCCTCGTAGCGGCCGACGGTGCCCACCGGATCGTTGAAGTAATAGACGCACTCGTTGAAGACGATCGCATCCCAGCGCTCCGGAGGAATGTCCGGGATATAGGACTCCGCGTCGGCGGCGGCGAAGGAGGTCGCGGCGTCCGCCCGTCCGGCGGCCTGCCGGATGGCGGCCTCGGAGAGGTCCACCCCGAGATAGCGCGAGTATCCGAAAGGGCGGAGATGATCGGCCAGGAGGCCTTCGCCGCTGCCCACGTCCAGCACCGAGCCCCCCGGCTGGAGATGATGGAGATAGCCGGCGATGACGCTGTAGCGGGCCAGCTCGTCGAAGCGGCGCATGAAGTCCCAGCCACCCTGCCGGTACTGCTCCTCCCAGACCTCCTTGGCGGCGGGCGCGTCGCCCCGGCCGGTGGCGATCTCCCAGGCATGGATGCGCTCCGCCAGCCGGCCGGCTCCCGGAAAGCGGCGCCCGAAGAGCAGTTTGTAATAAAGGATGTAGACCGGCTTGAAGGCTCGGCGTCCAAGATTGGGGATCGGTCCGGTCATCCGCTCGCTCTCCCATTCGCTCCTAGAAGCGTGAGCGCATCCTAGCGCCATAAGGCTCCCGGCGGGCACCCAGGCCCTCCGGCCGGGAAAAAACACATCGTGAGTTGCACATTCTAGGTTGCAATCGGGCCTCAAACCCGGTAGCCTTTTATCGTCAAGATTTGCGCTATCCGTTGTAGGAGTTGTCGGAGTACCGAGGCAAACCGCTCAAGAGGCCAAGCCTCAAAAAAGCCAGGAGGTCGTTGCATGAAGAAGAAGACCCTCGCCTGCAGCCTCTCGATCATCGCTCTGGGGCTCAGCGCCCCGCTGATGGCCGGGCCCGTCTACGTCCCCGTTCTCGACATCCAGGGGGCCAACGGGAAGTCGGTCGCCACCCAGTTGTGGATTTCCAACTTCGAAGGTGTGGAGCGTCCTTACTCCTCCGTTTTCCTCAAGTCGGAAACCGATGGGACCGAGCTGTCGGGCCGTGGCACCCAGGCCAGGGTGCCCGCCAACAAGGCGGCGTACCTGCAGCGGGCTGCCCTCGAGGGCGAGACGGGCCTCCTGGAGATCGACGGCGACGAGCTGGCGATCAACGCCTGGTTCAAGACCTCCCGGGGCCAGCGGACCTTCTACACCGGCGTGCCGGTGATCTCCGACGCCACCCGCCTGGCCGCCGGCGGGGTCACCTACCTCAACGGCCTGGCCCGCGAGGGCAAGCGCGCGGTCTCCAGCCTGGCGCTGGTCAACGTCGCCCGCGAGGCGGCGTCCTGCCAGGTGGACTTCCTGCGGGCCGACGGCTCGGCCATCGGCGCCGGCGTGGCCGTGGACGTCGCGGCCCTCTCGATGCGCCCGTTCGCGGACGCGCTGGGCCTCGGCTCCGAGCCGGAAGCGAAGAGCGCCCGGGTCTCCTGCAACCAGGCCTTCTACGCCTATGCCCTGGCGGTCGACGGCGCGACCTCCGAGATCTCGTTCGCCACGCCGGAGCAGGAATTCGCGGCGAAGGCCCTCCGGACCGGCGTCAAGGACGGCGCGGCGATCGTCTACACGCAGACCGGCCTGTTCCACATCGCCACGAAGGAAGCTCCCAAGAAGATCCTCCGCGTTCCGGTGCCGAGGCAGATGGGCATGGATGTGATCTCGGCCGATTTCGACGTCGTGGCCGGTCCCTGGAACCCCCGTTTGAAGAAGGGCGCCCATAACCTGATCTTCTTCCACCGCGGCCGGTTCCGCAGCAACACCATCGCCAACATCAACGCCAATGGGCCGAACAACAACGTCTTCAAGATCAACCAGAACATCGACCTGCCGGCCAGGAGCAACACCAAGGCCGCGGTCGGGTACGCGTTCATGCAGGGCAAGACCTATCACGTGCACGTCGAATACAACGCGCTGAGCAAGCGGGTCGTCACCACCCTTTCCGCGGATGGCCAGTTGATCAAACGGCTGGACTTCGGCGCCTCCGTCCGGGGAAACTCGATCGCGGTGCCGGCGAGCGGCCTGGTGGCCGAGTTCGGCAACTACAACAACCAGGAGCTGCCCGAGGTCTCGAGCCTGGGCTGGAAGTTCATGAACTTCCGCGTCGAGATGGCCCCCAACTAAGCGCCAGCGGATCGACGATCGAATCGAGCCCGCCCCGCCCGCGAAAAGCGCGGCGGCGGCGGGCTCAAATCGTTTTCGGGGGGTTGTGTTCGGGTCCGGCTGACGTTAACATGCATAGGTTTCAATTTGTCGTCAGCAGTTTGCTCTCCGAAGTCTCGGGGTCGTCTTTCGAGGAAAGGTACGCCTGAGCTCCGGCTCAGTCCGTTCCAGGAGGTTGGACACCATGAGAGGACCGCTCGCCGCCTGTCTCGCGCTCTCGCTGTCGGGCACCGCCGCTTTCGCCGGCACCGTCTACATTCCGGTCCCCGATCCGTCGGGCAGCGGGGGCAGCTCCCACGTGATCCAGGTCTGGGTCACCAACTCCGGAACGGCGCAACGGCCCTACGCGGCCACCTACCTCGAAGCCGAGAGCGACGGCACGAAGCGTCCGAGCAAGCCGACGGAGGTCCCCGTCGCGGCCGGCCGCACCTCGATCCTCGGCGGCATCGGCTTCCGCGGCAGGGTGGGCATGCTGGAGATCGACAGCAGCTCCACCATGTCCATCGAGGCCCGGCTGGTCAGCACTTCCGCCACCGGCCAGAGCTCCTACAGCACGGTGCCGGCGATCTCCTCGGAAAACCTTTTCGCGGCCGGAGAGACGGCGGTCCTCCAGGGCCTGGGCCGGGCCAACGGCATCGGCGACATCACCAGCCTCGGCGTCATCAACCTCGGCAAGCAGGCGTCACGGTGCGAGATCAAGGTCTTCCGCGCCGACGGCTCGCAGATCGCCAGCACGGCCTCGCTCACCTTCAGTCCGCTGTCGCTCCGCCACTTCGCCGACACCTTTGGGCTGCTGGGCCAGACGCAGGTGACGGACGCGCGCATCCAGGTGAGCTGCGACCAGCCGTTCTACGCCTACGGCACGGTCTTCATCCAGACCAACTCGCAGACGATCTTCATCACTCCCTCGGCCAGCGGCGCTTCGACCCTCACGGGTCCGGGCGGCGACAACCAGCCTCCCCCGTCCAGCTCCGGAGCCGTCGTCTACACGCGTCCCGGCCTGTTCCACACGGCGACCACGGGCTTGCCGAAGGGCGCCTTCGACATCGCGCTCGACAGGGACATGTCGCTCAAGAGGCTGGTGATCGACATGGACTTCACGCCCGGCCCCTGGAACCTGTCGAAGAGCCCCAACAATCACGGGCTCATCTGGCTCTACCGGGGGAAGTTCCGCGGCGACACCATCGCCAACGTCAACGCCTTCGGCCCCAGCAAGCTCACGCTCAAGGCCGCCCAGAACATCAATCTGGGCCCGCAGGAGAGCACGCAGAACGAGACCGGCGTGGCCTGGAGGCTGGGCGAGAAGTATCACCTGCGCTACACCTACGACGCGGAAAGCTCGATCGTCTCCGTCGTCCTCTCCCTGGCCGGCGCGACGGTCAAGAGCTTCACCTTCCCCACCACGTCGCCCAACCGCATCCTGAGCGTGCCCGCGCATGGGATGAAGGTGGAGTTCGGACACTATCCGGGCCAGGAAGGTCCCGAGGTTCCCAGCTACGGCTGGAAGTACTCCGACCTGCGGATCGAGATGGTCCCGTACTAAAAAGGCCGCGGCGAGAAGAACGCCCGGAAAGGTTTCCAATACCTCGCCGCCAGCAGGCCCGCCGCCAGGCCCGCGGCGGCGATCGAGGCGGCGAAGCGCGACCAGGAGGCCACGGGGGCCAGCCACGCGGCGAGGGCGAAGAACGGCAGCGGGATCAGGTAGAGCTGGGCCAGGTCCGCCACCAGCTCGCGGAAGCGCGGCCCGAAGACGCGCGCCACCTCCCAGGCCATGACGAGGTTGCCGATCAGCAGGTAGTTCGCCGCTCCCATCCCCGCCGCGCCGTAGCGCTGGGCGAGGAAGATCCCGAAGCCCACCAGCGACGCGAGGTTCAGCAGCTCGATCACGAGCCAGGGGCGGTCCCGGTGCTCGGCCTTGAGCATCTCGCCGCCCAGAATGGTGAACTGATCGAAGAACGGGATGAACGCGAGGACCCGCAGGATCGGCGCCGCGCCCTCCCAGCCCTCGCCGAGCAGGATGCGCACCGTCTTCTCCGGATTGAAGAACAGGAAGTAGCTCGCGACCACCTGGCAGCCCAGGAGCTGGATCGTGCTGAGCCGGAAGAACTCGACGAACCGGGCGCGGTTCGGCAGGTACTCCACCAGCGTCGGGAAGAGCGCCCGGGGATAGGCGATGGTCGCCACCAGGAAAACCGTTCCATAGGCCCTGGCGTAGAGCCCGACCGTGTCCGTGTCGCGGAACCACTCGACGATGTAGATGTCGAGGTAGGTGACGAGCTGCAGGCTGATCCAGATCAGGAAGAGCAGGAAGCTGCGGCGGACGAGGTCGGGCACCAGCTCCGGCTCGATTTTCAGGGGGACCTTCCCCCAGGCCTGGCTCCAGGAGTAAGCGGCGAGCAGCGCGGCCCCGACGAGGTCGCCGGCGACGAGGCTCCAGTAGCCCCAGCCCAGCCAGGCGAGCCCCACCGAGACGGCGACGATGACGATGCCGCGGCCGACCTCGGGAGCGATCAGGCTGCCGATCTTCAGCTCCCGCTCGAAGAAGGCCCTGGGAACCACGGACAGGCCGTCCAGCAGCACCCAGACGGCAAAGACCCGCAGGACCACGGGAAGCTCCGGCGCCAGGAAACCGAAGACGGGGGCGAGGGCCACCAGGGCCAGGGTGATGAGGGCGCCGGAAGCCGCCGTGAACGCGAAGACGGTGCCGTAGGGCCGGCGCTCGTCGCGCACCAGGTGGTAGGGCAGGCCGAGATCGCGGATCGCCGAGGCCAGCGTCACGATCCGCAGGGCCAGCTCGTAGACGCCGTGCCCGTGCGGCAGGATGAGGCGCGCCAGGACCAGCTTCGCCCCGAAGTTGATCCCCAGCCGGGCGAACTGGATGGCGTACGACGCGAAGGTCGAACGCAGGATGCGCTGCTCGGTCGTGTGCTCTACAAGAGGTTCGCCCATCGGGCCCACCGCTCGGTCAGGTCCATGCCGGTCTCGAAGTCGAAGGCCGGCCGGTAGCCCAGAATCCGCTTCGCCTTGTCGATCCGCACCCGGGTGCGGGCGCGGAAGAAGCCGATCATCTTGGGCGGCAGGGGGTGGATGGGCAGCTCCCGGTCCGGGTCCACGGAATGTCCAGCGCGTCCGCCGCCGGCGAGGCGGCCCTTGATCTTCTGCTGCCAGCTCTCCGGCAGCACCGTGCTGGCCATCTCGCGCAGCCAGACGCCCTCGCGGGTCCGCTCGAGCCGCTCGCGGACGTCCCGCTCGCCCTTGACGATGCGCAAGCCCTCGCCGATCAGGCGCGGCCTTGCCCGCTGCGACTTCCGCCACCAGGCGAGCGCCTCGGCCTCGGTCATGTCCACCGTGCGGTCGCCGCCGCCCAGCATCCGCTCGAAGCGCCCGAACATCTCGCGCCAGGTCACCGGCTCGGCGCTGGAGACCAGGAACGCCTCCCCCACCGCCTCCTCCTTGACCGCCGCGAGGAGCATGGCGCTCACCAGGTCGTCGACGTAGACGGGGTTCGCCATGCCGTCGCCGCCGTTGATCAGGATCTGCCGGCCGGCTTTCAGGGATCTGAGGACGGTCTCGGTCCACACCCCGCCGAAAGGCCCGTAGACGGCCGTCGGCTGGATCACGGCGACCGGCAGGCCCGAGGAGAGGGCGATGCGCTCCGCCTCGAGCTTGCTGTCCGAGTAGGGATTGCCGAAGCGCTGCCGGGGCGCGGTCTCGTCGAGGTCGCCGTCTCCCGTCTGGCCGTAGACCATCAGGGTGCTGAGATAGACGATGCGCCGCGCCCTGGCCGCCTGGGCCGCCGCCAGCACCCGGCGCGTGCCTTCCGTGTTGACCCAGGCCCGGTGCTTCTGGCTGCCCGAGGTGCCGTAGGCGCAGTGGAACACCCGGTCGCACCCCTGCATCGCCGTCTCCAGGTCGGCGGGATCCGTGACGTCGCCGCGCAGGACGGTGACCGAGCCGGGGGGAAAGCGGGCCAGGCGGGCCGCACCGGCAAGGTTGCGCACCAGGGCCCGCACCTCCGCGCCATGCTCCAGGACCAGGCGCTCCACCAGCCGGCCGCCGATGAAGCCGGTGGCACCCGTCACCAGCACCTTCTGGCCGGCGAGCGCGCCGTCGATGGCGGCGAGGCTCACGACACCTGCTCCCTGGACACGGGGACGACCGACCAGGGAAGCTCCAGGGGCTTGCGCCGGGCGTAGCAGGCCTCGATCAGCGCCAGCGACCGGCGGCCTTCGCGCCCGGGAACGAACGGCTCGCGCCGCTTGCGGATGGCCTCCGCGAAGTCGTCGATCTGGCGGACGAAGACGTCCGTGAAGTCGAGCCCCGAGCCGCCGTCGCGGCGAGCCCGGCCGGCGAGCGAGACCTCGCGGTCGGCGATCAGCAGCCGGATCTCGGGGTCCGGCTCCCAGACGCCGACCTCGAGCGACGCCCGGCTCCCTTCGAAGACGCAGGTGTTCGCGAGGTTCCGCGTGCGGCTGATCTCGACGGTCCCCCGGACGCCCGAGGTCATCGAGAGGCTCATCTCGCAGTCGGACTCGATGCCGCCCATGGCGTCGTCCCGGTACTCCACCTCGGCCCAGTCGCCCAGCCACCAGAGCAGCAGGTCGAGCACGTGGACGCCGAAGTCCGCCAGAACGCCGCCGCCCGCCATCTCCTTCTTGAGCAGGAAATCGGTGGCGAAGGGCCAGCGGGGGATCACCCCCTGGTGCATCTCGAAGCGGCGGATGTCGCCGAGCAGGCCGTCCTTCAGGAGGTTGCGCACGAGCAGGGAGGAGTCGAAGAAGCGGAAGTCGAGCCCCACGGCCAGCACGGCCCGGCCCTCCGCGGCGGCGGCGATCATCTCGTCGCACTCGCGGACGTTCATGGCCATCGGCTTCTCGACCAGCACGTGGACGCCGCGCCGCAGCAGGTCGATCGCGACCGGCGCGTGCAGGCTGTTGGGCAGGGCGACGACGGCGGCGTCGACCTGGCCGGGCAGGTCGCGGCAGTCCGTGGCGGTCTTGGGCACGCCGAAGCGTGCCGCGAGCGCCTTGGCGCGCCCCGCGTCCGCGTCCACCAGCACGGTCGCCTCCACCCGCTCGGAGGCGGCGATGGCCGGCAGATGATGGATCTGCGCGACGGCGCCGCAGCCGACGACGGCGAGGCGGACCTTGGAAGGATTCGGTTTGGTCATGAAAGGCTCGGGATGTCGGCACGCCGGAGCGGCGGCGTATGTTACCAGAGCCCTCAGGCCGGGCCGGGATCGATCCGCGCGTGCTCGCGCACCGCTGCCGCTAGCTCGCCGGGCGTCCCGACGTCCCGGTAGGAGCCTTCGGGGAACTCCACGCCTTCGACGTGCAGCCCCTCGGCGACCGCCGACCGCACCACGGCGCCGATCTGGAATTCGCTCTGCCCCGCCGGAGCGCTCCGCACCGCCTCATGGAGGAAGCGGGTGAAGGCCGGTCCCCAGACGGCGATCAGCCAGTTGTACCGCAGCTCCGTGCTCTCGGGCCGCACCTCGACCCGGAGAACCCGGCCGTCCGGTCCCAGCTCGACCATGTCCGTGGTTTGGAACCGTTCGGTCGGGAAGAGTCCCAGGACGAGATCCGCCCCCGTCGCCGCCTGCCGCTCGACCAGCCGGGCGTAGGCGTCCAGGGGCTCGAAGATCACGTCGGGAAAGCCCAAGGCCACGATCGAGCCCTCGACGAACGGAAACGCCCGGTCGAGCGTCTCCGGCACGCTCGCCGAGCCCGGAATCGAAAGATAGGCGAGAGCCACGTCCGCGATCTCCCCGGTGCCGAAATAGCGGGGAACGTCCGACTTCGATTCATGGAGCACCATGAAGACCTTCCGCACCCCTCCGGCCCGCAGCCGCTCCAGCAGGTAGTGCCCCGCCACCTTCGGAGCCGGCCCCCGGGAAGTCTCTCGAAAGCCGATGGGGAGCAGCTCCTTGCTGCACGGGAGCGGCCCGAGACGCTCGGCACGGCCGGCGGCGGGGATGAGGCCCAGGAGGGGCGTCTTCGTGTTCAAGGCCTCTCGATGCTAGCACCGGCCGGAGTAAGATCCCGCCTCAATGACCGAGCCCACCACCACCTCCGCCGAGTCCTACCAGTACCTCACCCGCAAGGAGGCCGACATGGCCTTCAAGCGGCGGGCGTGGACGATCTTCGAGTGGCTGGGGCCTACCGACGGCCGGACGATCCTCGACTGTGGGTGCGGGCGCGGGTTCTACCTCAAGATGCTCCGCCACCTGGGGACCGCCCGCCTGTTCGGGATCGACCTGGAGCTTCCCTATCTGCGCAAGGCGAGGCGGAACACGGCGGACCTGCCAGCCGTCCTGGTGGCCAACGCCTCGATCTACGACCTCCCCTATCCGGACGAGACGTTCGACGCCGTCCTCCTCTCCGAGATCCTGGAGCACGTGGACCGGGACGTGGACGCCCTCCGCGAGGTCCGCCGGGTGCTCAAGCCCGGAGGTCTGGCCCTGATCACCGTGCCCCATGCCGACTATCCCTTCTGGTGGGACCCGATCAACAAGACCCTGGAGAGGCTGTTCGGCACCCACATCGGCCGGGGGCCGCTCGCGGGGATCTGGGCCTTCCACGTTCGCCTGTACAAGCCGGAGCAACTACGCGCGGCGGCGCTCGGGGCCGGGTTCCAGGTCGAAGAGGAGCGCTCGCAGACCCACCACTCCTTCCCCTTCGTCCATAACCTGCTCTACGGGCTGGGCAAGCCGCTCCTCGAATCCGGACTCTTTGGCAGCGGCCTAGCCGACGTGGCGGATCGCGGCAGCTTCGACCGGAACGGTGGAAGCCCCTTCCATCCCGTCAACCTGGGCCTGAAGATGCTGGGCTGGATCGACCGGAAGAACTCGATGAACGAGCCGCCGGGGCGCTCGACGGTCAATCTGTGTTTGAAGGCGCGGAAGAGCTGAAAGTCGGCACGGCGGCCTCTTTGGCTCCCGCCGCATGCAGCCCAAAGAGCTGCTCGTAGCGGCTGACCGTCTCCTCCGCCGAGAAGTGCGCCTCGATCTCCTCGACGGGCCGGACGAAGCGGCCGCGGTTGGAGAGCACCTCGACGATCCCCTCTCCCAGCGCCCGCCAGTCGTTTCGGGGGACGATCTTGCCCATGCCGGTGAGCTGTACGGGGACCCGGCCGCCGGGCGTGTCGGTCATCACCACCGGGGTGCCGCAGAGCATGGCCTCGACCTGGACCAGGGCGAAGCACTCGGTGTCGCTGGGCAGCGCGAGCAGATCGCAGGCGGCGTAGAAGTCGGCCATGTCCTGGGGCGAGGGGACGATGCCGAGGAAGACGAGCTGGTCCTGGTAGCGCTCCACCAGCGGCTTGTGTCGGGGCCAGTAGGACTCGTAGGGGATCTGGTGCTGGCCCGCGAAGACGATCCGCGCGCTGGGGAAGGCGCGGTTGACCACTTCCAGGGACTGGATGAGCAGGTCCGGCCGCTTCTCCTCGACGAAGCGGCCGGCGAAGCCGATGATCGGGCCGCCGGCCGGCGACCAGGCCCGGCGCAGCTCGCGCACCCGCTCCGGGTCCGGCTTCGGCACGTCCACGAAGGGCGGGATCACCGCCACCTTCTCCAGATACGGCTTCAGGTAGTAGGACTGGCGGGCGTAGTCCATCGTGTGGCAGACGAAGGCCGGCGCCGCGCTCGCCATGAAGCGGTAGAAGCCGAACATGACGCCCGTGATCAGCCGGTTGACCGCGCCAGTGGGCAGCACCAGGTCGCCGTGATGGGTGACGACGATCCGCTTGCCCCTCAGCCGGGCCGCGAGGCTGACGAGGGCCGTCTCGAGCATCGGCGTGTGGAGGCTCACCACGTCGTGCTCCTTGACCAGGCGGAGGAGCGCCCGGGCATAGCCCGGCATCACCATGCCGCGGCTGATGGCGACGGGCAGGGGCCAGAGGCGGACGACCCGGACGCCGTTCTCCACCGACTCGCCCAGCGGCGTCTCCGGGGAATGCCGGGCGCAGAGGACGGTCACCCGGTGCCCCCGGGCGGCCAGCCGCTCGGCCAGTTGCTGCACGTAGAGCGTCAGGCCGGTACGGTGCGGCAGGTAGTACAGCAGGCAGATCAGGATTTTGAGCTTGCCGTCTCGATCGCTCTGCATGGCGGTGGTGGATTGCTGCACGGGGAGCGCTGACTGGCCCGCGGGGCCCGGCGTTGGAAGAACGGGGCATGCTACCATCCGCGCCGAGCCGCGGGCAACCGCGTTTGCCTCCCCTGGTACCAGGTACTATTATCCCCTCCTTCCGAGCCGAGCGCCCCTGACTTCCATGGTCCCATCCGACTCTACCGCCGCGCCGAAGCGCTGGATCGGCCCTGCCCTGGGCGTCCTCCTGCTGCTCACGTTCGCCGTGCGGACGTGGGACGCCAGCCATGGCCTGAACGCCGGCCGCTACTTCGACGAGCGGTTTACTCTCAAGAACGTCACGGTGCTGCTCAAGGAGGGGGACTTCCGGCCGCGGCACGCCTTCTATCTCAGCCTGTCCTACCTGCCCCAGGCGGCTGTGCTGGCCACGAGCCAGGCGCTCTACCGGGTGACCCGGTACGAGCCGTTCTCGATCTACGGCGACACGGGCGACGGCTACTCCCCCACCGCCTACTGGCTCTGCCGGATGGTCAACCTCCTCTACGGCATCCTGAGCCTGTGGCTGCTCTTCCTGATCGGCCGCCGGATCTTCTCGCCGGAGGTGGGGCTGCTGGCGGCGGCCGTCCTGGCGGCCTTTCCGCGGCACATTCTCAGCTCGGTGGAGTTCAAGCCGGACATCCTGGTCATCCTGCTGGTCACCCTGACCTTCTACTGGACGCTCGGCGCCGCCTTCCGGCCCAGTCTCGCCCGCTTCCTCCTCGTCGGGTTCGGGATCGGGCTTGCCGTGTCGGCCAAGTACACGGGGGTCGCCTCGGCCCTGCCGATCACCGCCGCCGCCCTGATGAATGGCTGGCGGGACCGGCGCGAGCGGCGGCAATGGAACTGGCTGGTCCAGGCGGGATTCATGTCGGTCCTGACCTTCATCGTCCTCAACCCGTTCCTCGGCGTCGTCTTCCGGTTCATCCCCAAGCTGGTCAACGGCTACGCCGCCAAGGGAGTCCAGGAGAAGAGCAACCACTGGGTGGTGTTCGAGCGCCAGATCGCCTTCCTGGCCGAGCACCACGGCCCGGTCGTGGGCGTGTTCGTGGCGCTGGGCGTCGCCGGACTGCTCTGGCGGGTCTGGCGGCCGGCCCCCGAGGACTCGCCCGAGCGGCGGCTGGGCTCGATCCTGGTGCTGAGCCTGCTGCTGGGCTACTCGGTCGTCCACGCGCTGGGCATGACCCTGTTCCGCGGCCAGAACTACCTGCCGGTCGTGCCCTTCTCCTCCCTGTGCGCCGCCTGGGGCATGGTCGAGCTCTGGAAGCTCCTGGCGAGCCGGGCCCGCTGGCTGCGCTCGCCGGTGGCGGATCTGGCCGCGCTCGCGGTCGTCGCGGCTCTCCTCCTGCGGCAAGGCCGCATCGTCTACGAACGGATCGTGCCCAAGCCTTTCGCGGCGGCGAACGCGGCCCTGGTCGGCGGGATCGAGCCGTTCGGCCTCCGCCACGTGGTCTACGAGAAGGAGATGGGCGCCTTCCAGTCCGGAGGCAAGTCCCGCCGGCCGCTGGTGACCCGGGTGGACCGCCTGACGGCCCTCGCGCCCACTTTCCTGGACCGGGCGGACGTGGAGATCTTCCCCCAGAGCCGCCTCCACGGGCCGGACGCCGGCTTCTATCGGAGCCGCGTCGCCCGCGTTCCCAAAGGTCAGGTTGAGATCGTCGGCGACCGCCCCTTCCTGAGCCGGGGCGAGCCGGTGGTGGTGGTGCGGCATCTCTGGGAGATGGACGGCGATCCCTTCCAGGTGCGGGTCCGGCGGCCGGACCAGGCGCCCTACCTGGTGGGCCGCCTGCCGGACGGCCTCGCGAAGCCGGGAGAGACCATTTCGCTCATGCTCTGGGTGCCCCGCGAGACGGCCAGGATGCGCGCGGGCGAGCTGCGGCTCGATCCCGGGGGCCGCGCGGTGCCCGTGGCCGACACGGGCCGGCGGCTGAGCAAGTTCTTCCGCCTGAGCCCGCGCTTCCAGCTCACGGGCGAGGAGATCCGGGTGCGGATTCCGTCCAAGCCGGAGGACCGCCCCAAGGGCTTCGGCCTGGAGGTCTACCGCTGGCGGCCGGCGGCGCGTTGAAGATCCGCCCCGCCTCGACGGGCCTGCTCGGGGGGAGCGCCGTGCTCCTCGTCACGCTCAACATCGCCAACGCGCTCCACTTCGTCTTCCACATCGCGATGGCGCGGATGCTCGGGCCGGCCGGCTACGGAGCCCTCGCGGCCCTGCTCGCCATCCTCTACGTCCTGAACGTCTTCGCGGAGTCGGCGCAGACGATCGTCACCCGCTACGCCTCGCGCGAGCCGGATCCCGGACGGCTGCACGACCTCCTCCGCCGCGCCCTGCGCAAGGGCGTGCTGGCGACGTTCGGGATGCTGGCCCTCTACCTGGCGGCGGCCGTGCCGCTCGGGCGGTGGCTCCGCATCCCTTATCCCCTGATGGCCCTGTTCGCGCTGTCGCTCGTCGGGGTGGGACTGCTGCCCATCCACCGCGGCGTCCTCCAGGGCCGGAAGCGGTTCCGGGACCTCGGGATGAACATGATCTGGGAAGTGCTGGCGAAGCTTGGGATCGGCATCGGGCTCGTGTGGGCAGGAGGACGCGAATATGGCGCCGTAGCCGGGGTGAGCCTCGGGCTCTGCTTCGCCTTCGCCGTCTCCTTCTTCTCCCTGCGGGACGTCTACCGCGCTCCCGCCGAGCCCGCCGCGATGCCGGACGTCTACCGTTACAGCCTGCCGGTGTTCGTGGTGACGGCGACGGTGATGGGCTTCTACAGCCTGGACGTGCTGCTGGCCCGCGCCTTCTTCCCGGACGTGGCGGCGGGCGGCTACGCGGTCGCTTCGTTCCTGGGGAAGTCGATCCTGCTCGGCACGGCGCCCGTGACCAAGGCCATGTTCCCCATCTCGACCGAGGCCGCCGCCGAAGGGCGGGGCGGAGCCGGGCGCGTGCTCGCCGGCACGCTGGGCATCCTGGCCGCCTGCGTGGCGCCCGTGCTCGCCGCCTTCGCCTTCTTCCCGGAGCCGCTGGTGCGGGCCGTGGGCGGCAAGAGCTACCAGGAGGCGGCGGCGCTGGTGCTGCCTCTGGGGATCGCCATGGCCCTGATGTCGTTCAGCAACGCCCTGCTGCTCTACCGGCTGTCCACGGGCCGGCTCCGCTTCTACGCGCTGCTGCCCGTCCTGATCCCGCTCGAAGCCGGGGCGCTCGCCCTCTTCCACGGCTCGCCGGCCGAGCTCGCCTGGGCGGTGGCGGCGATGAACGGGGTGTTCCTGGTGGTGGCCGTGGCCCTCACCGGCCTCCCGCCAGGTAGCCCAGCGACCGCAGCTCCTCCTCCTGCTGCGGCGTGAGCTGGGGCTGCTTGCCGGTGGCCTTGCCGGGGGGCGTCTCCGCGCCGTTGGCGGCCAGCCAGGCGTTCTTGAGCTGCCGGGCCATGCGGTTGACGGCGGCCGGATCGTTCACCCGCTCGCTGCCCTTCGGTCCCCAGCGCCACAGGCTGAGCTGCGGAGGATCGCCGCGCAGGCCGGTCAGGGGGAGAGCCTTCGCGAACGCCTGCTCCAGCCGGCCGAAGATGGCCTTGGCGGGCTGGGTGAGCGGCGGCTCGGGATTGCCGCCGAGCCCCTCGAAACGCGCCCGGTAGTACTCCGGCTCCGCGGGCCCGAAGCGGCTCTCCCAGAGGAGCTGGAGGTCGCCCTCCACCAGGGAGAAGCGGTTGACCCCGTTGCCCAGGTAAAGCTCGGAGAGCGCTCCCTTGTCGAAGGGCTGGAAGAGGCTGGGCGCCGCTCCCGTCTCGGGCGTGCCCCCAGCGGCCTCGATCAGCGTCGCGCCGACGCGCAGGTTGGCCGGCCGGCCGCCGGGCCGGAGGTCGAGCTTGCGCTGGAACCCGGCGGGCAGCTTGATCACCAGCGGCACCTCCACCAGCACGTGCCCGAGGTTGCCGCCATGGGCGATCTGGCCGCTCTCGCCGAACTCCTCGCCGTGGTCCGAGGTGACCACGAGCAGGGTGTTGTCCCACTGGCCGCTCCGCTTGAGGGAATCGAGCAGGCGGGCGAGCACCTGGTCGGCCCAGGCGGCGTTGAGCCTGTACATCGCCCGGAAGACCCGCTCCTTGTCGGGCGGAATCTCCAGCGCCGGGTCGTAGTAGGGCTCCAGCTCCAGGGGACGGACCTGCTTCGGCAGATCGGGCGGCACCTCGTCGAGCCGGTCGAGGAGCGGATCGCGGCGGATGTAGGGGGCGTGGGGCGGCAGGATGTGCACCCAGACGAAGTCCGGCCCGCCCTTGAGGTCCGCCAGATATCCCTCGGCCCGCTTCCCCTCGCGCAGGTAGCGGAAGGTGTCGAAACCCTGGTTGTAGCCGTACTCGGCCTGCAGCCAGTGATTGGAGCGGAAGCCGGCGGTGCGGTAGCCCGCCGCCTTCAGGGCCTCGGGAAGGGTGACGAACCGGGCGTCGAGCACCGCGCGGTCGCTGCCCCAGCTCCCCGCCCGCCAGGGCTGGAAGCCGGTGAAGATCGAGGCCATCGAGGGCACGGTCCAGCTCGACGGCGAAACGGCGCGGCCGGCCCACGAGGCCTCCCGGGCGAGTCCGCTCAGCGCCGGCATCACCCTCGGCGGCCCGCCCAGGGCGGCGACGGTGTCGGCCCGCAGGGCATCGATGGTGATCAGCACGATGGGACCCTTGTGGACCGGCACGGGCGGCTCGCGATGGCAGCCGAGCGCGCAGAAGGCGAGCGTAGCGATGGCAATTTTGCGGAAATGTCGATGCAAGACGAGTCTTCTCCAACCGGCGGGAGATTCCGGATCTGCGGTAGGATACCCCACGTGCGTGGATCGTTCCTTCCCCCGCTCGGGGTAGCCCTTTGCCTCTTGCTCCTATACGGAGCCGCCGCCGTTTCCGCCCAGGAGGAGCCCCTCCAGGCGTCCCGCAACGGCCAGGTGCTGGCGCTCGTCCCGGAAGGAAGCTCGGCGCGGCTGGAGCTGCCCGGCGGCCGGTCGCTGCGGCTGACCCTGCCCGACCGGGCCGCGCTCTCGTCCTTGGTGATTCTCGACGGCGGCTGGGCGGCCGCGGGCAGCTACCCGGACGCCACGGGCGGCCGGCGCCTCTTCCTCCTGAGGGGAGACGATAAAGCCGCGAGCCCGTTGACCGAACCCGCCGGCCAGGAGGACGCCCAGCGCTGGAATCCCGTTCTCCTGATGGATGGCGGCCGGCTGGCCGGACTTGCCTGGCTCGAAGGGGACGGTATCCGGTCGCTCGCCGTGCGCGCCGCCGCCTGGACGGGGCGCCGCTGGCAGGCGCCGCGGCGAGTCTCCCATCCCGGTCCGGGCAGCCAGCTCGCGCTGGCCGGCGCCGTGCTGGCCGACGGCTCGTGGCTGCTCGCCTGGAGCGCCTTCGACGGCACGGCGGACGAGATCGTCTGGAGCCGCCGCGTCGGGGGCTCCTGGCTGCCGGTGAGCCGCCTTTCGAGCGCCAACGCCGTGCCCGACGTCACCCCCGCGCTGACCGCCACTCCCGGAGGGGGCGCGCTGGTCGCCTGGAGCCGCTACGACGGCAGCGGTTACCAACTCAGAACGGCCCGCTTCGAAGGCGGCGAGTGGCGCGGCGAGCACGCCGCCGGTCCGTCCGGCTCGATCTTCCCAAGCTTCGTCGGCGATGCCGGCCGCGTCCACCTGCTCTACATGGACGCCGCGCCCCGGGGCTGGTCCGTCCTCGAGCTCGACGGCGAGGGTCGCATCGTGGCCAAGGCGACGGTCCCGTCCCCGCTGGACCGGCCCGTCGTCTCCTTCGAGGGAGAGGGCGTCAAGATGCGCTGGCCCTCCCAGAAGCGGCAAGCGGCCGCACGGATGGACAAGCTGCCTTGAGCCGCAGACTTCTCGCCGCCACGCTGCTCGGGCTGTTCGCCATGGGCGTGTTCCCCTCGCTCGCCGCCGCGCAGACGACCGCGAGGAAGTACATCGCCTTCGGCGACAGCATCACTTTCGGCGTCGGAGACGACCCTGCCCGGGCCCGGCTCGGCTACACCCCTCGCCTCGAAACGCTCCTGCAGAGCGCCGGAGTCAGCGCCACGGTGCTCAACTTCGGCGAGGGGGGCGAGAACACGCTCATGGGAGTCACCCGGATCGACACCGCCCTCGCCCAGGGCGCGGCCGGCGACGTGCTCCTCCTGATGGAGGGGACGAACGACATCTCGAAGGGTATCGGCCCCGAGACCACCATCTTCAACCTCGCGGCGATGGCCGACAAGGCCGCGTTGCGCAACATGGCCGTCATCCACGCCACGCTCATCCCGCGCTATCCGGACGCCAGGCTGGACTCGGAAAATACCCTCAACGACGAGCTCAACGGGCGCATCCGCAACCTCGCGGGGCTCCGCGAGCGGCGCTTGGCCGATCCCAACGAGGTCTTCCGCAACACGCCCAACCTGTTCACCGGGTACTACAGCCCCACGGTGCCGGACCCCGTCGGCCACCCCAACGCCGCGGGCTACGACCTCCTGGCCAGGGTGTTCTTCAACGTGATCCAGGGAATCGACACCGTGTCCCCCGTCCCCGGCATCGTCAGGCCCTCTCCCGGCGAGCGCAACGTGCGGCCGGACATCCCGATCACCGTCGACGTGTGGGATTTCGGCACGGGCATCGACCTCGCGAACACATTCCTGCTGGTCAACGGCCAGGCCGTCGCGGCGGTGCCGTCCGGCAACTCGCGCCTGGCGCACCTGAGCTACCAGTCGCCGGCGCCGCTCACAGGCATCGTCACCGTCGGCCTGCGCTCGCGCGATCTGGCCACCCCGGCCAACACGATCGACCGCACCGTCTCCCGCTTCACCATTCAGGGTTCCGGCAGTCTCCAGGGTGATCTGAACCAGGACAACCGGGTGGATGGCACCGATCTCATCCGCTTCGGCCGCAGCTTCGGCTCCCAGCGCGGCACCGCGGCCTACGACCCGGACGCCGACTTCAACGCCGACGGCAGCATCGACGGCACGGACCTGGCGGTGCTGGCGTCGAACTTCGGGCGGACGGCGGCGGCCGGCTCTTCGTAGTCCCTTCTTCTCTTACATATAGCCCAGAGCCCGCAGGGCCCGTTCGGTCTCGGGGTCCACTTCCTCGTCGTCGCCGAGCGCGCGCGCCGTCTTCATCCAGGCGACGAGGTCTTTTCTCAGGCGGCGGACCTCCTCCGGATGGGAGGCGGCGAGGTTGTTCGTCTCCAGGGGATCGTCCACCAGGTTGTAGAGCTCGAAGCCGCCCGTGGCCGATTGCGCGGCACGGGAACGCTTGCCGCCCGAGTTGAAGACCAGCTTCCAGGTGGGCTCCTGGACGCTGTGGTAGAGGTTCGGCCGGCGGCCGGACTCGGAGAACGCCTGGCGGAAGGCCTCCGCGTCCTTGGCGCCATCCCGCAATTTGGCACCATCCCGCAACAGGGGCCAGAGGCTCTTCCCTTCGAGGCCGGCGACCTGCCGGTCCGGCGCGATCAGGTCGCGCAACGTCGGGTAGAGGTCCACCAGCTCGACCGGCCGGTCCACGCGGCGCCCCGCCGCCAGGCCGTCCATCACCAGGAACAGCGGCACGTGGGCCGTGGTGTTGTAGGGCAGCGGCCCGTGCTCGAACCACGAGTTGTGCTCGCCCAGGCTCTCGCCGTGATCGGCGGCGAAGACGATCAGGCTGTCCTCGAGGAGACCCAGGGAGCGCATCTCGTCGAGCAGCTTGCGGATGGCGTCGTCCGCCACCCGGACGTTCGCGTCGTACTGCGCGACGTAGTAGTCGAGGTCCGTGTGGCCTTCCAGCGTGTAGCCCCGGGTGATGCGGGCCGGTAAGGCGCGGCCGGTCCTGGCAAGACCGTCGCCGAGGAACGGATTGGCGGCGCCCTCCGGCAGGATGTACGGCGCGTGGGGATCCGAATAGTGGATCCAGGCGAAGAGCTTGTCGGCCCGGGCGTACTTCGCGAGCAGCGGCAGGGCGAGGCCGTTCACCCGGGCGGCGCTCGCCAGGGGCCGGAACGCCTTGGGATCGTCCGGGAACTCGCCGCCCCCCCAGGTCTCCCGGAAGTCGTCGAAGCCCGTGTTCCAGCCGAACTGGGCCGCCAGGACGGCGTTCGAGACCACGCCGAAGGTCTTGAAGCCGTTCTCCTGGAAGAACTCGGGCAGCGTCAGGTACTGGGCCGGAATGCGCAGGGCCGCCTTGTGGGTGAGGCCCGTGGTGTGCGGGTAGAGGCCGGTGAACATCGCCGCGAACGAGCTGCCCGTCTTCGGCCACTGGCAGATCGCCTGGTCGAAGGTCACGCCCGTCGCCGCCAGCTTCTCCAGGTTCGGCGACGTGGCCCGCGGGTAGCCGTACAGGCTCATGTGGTCCGCCCGCAGAGTGTCCACCGTGATCAGGAACACCCGCCGGGGCGCATGCAGGCCGGGAGAAATACCGGGATCAACGGACGCCGTCCCACCCTTCGTCTCCTCCTGGCCGCGGCAGCCGGCGGCCAGGACGAGCAGGGAGACGATCCAGAGGGATTTCAGGAGCTTGGACGGCGTCAGCGGCATCGGTAGCATCTCGGCGGACGGGAGATGCTACTACAGAGCGCGGCCTTCTTCCGGGGCTAGAGCGGGATCTCCAGATCGAAAAAGAGGTCCGTCTCATCGCGCGGGCGGAACCCGGCGGGCATCTCGCTGGGCGGGCTGTCGCTCCGCACGACCCTGCTGCCGGTCTTCTCGGCAAGCCGGTCCAAAAGCGGTATGCGGGGGATGTCCGGCCAGTTGGCGATAGGCCGGGTGGAGACCATGGCCGCGAAACCCTCCCCCAGCACCTTCTCGAGCAGATCCTTGGGAGTCGCGTTATGGCTCCCGTGGTGCCCGACCTTGCAGAAGCTCGTGCGGGCCAGAAGGTTCCGCCATTCAGGGTCCTCCAGCGCGACCCGCCACGTGCCCCACTGCGCATCGCCGGGGAACAGCAGGCAGGTCCGGCCGACCTCGAAGACGAGCACGAGGCTGGTGCCGTTGACGCCCTTCTCCAGTTGGACGGCGAGATCGAGACGGATATCGTTGTCCAACTCGCCGTAATTGTGGATCGTGCGCAGGTCGGTGTCGCGACTCGGCATCAGATGGCCATGGTCCCTCTCCATCTCCTCGCGGGTGACCTTCCATGAAGACCGAAAAGGAAGCCAGGGTCCATCCCCGTGGCTCTCCCGCTCCTCGGTCATGCGCAGGTAGCTCTGGCCCGCGGGTGGGTTCATGTCCCGGATCACGTCGGGGTCCCGCGAGGGTCCCAGGACATGGACGAGAGCCCCGGGCAGGCAGGCGGTCTCGAACGACTTGCGGCGCAGGGTCCCGGTGGGAAGGAAACGGCGCTTCGGCCTGCCCTTGAATCCGTGGTGCAGCGTCTCCATGGCCTGGGCGTTGGTCAGCGAGTTGGCGCTCAGGGCGAGCAGGGAATCGCGGAGCTTCTCTTCTTTCGCGGATTCTTCCGCGGACACGACGCGCCCGACACTCACGGGGCTCGCAACGCTCGCTTCGGCATGCAGCCGCCTGGCGGCGCGGCTCTGGGTCTCCCGTATGCGCCGTGCCTCGGGATCGGTCGGGTGCTCCGTCCACGGCATCCAGACCTCCGTGACCTCCACCTCGTCCCAGAGCGGGCTGTCGAAGCCGGAGACGTGGTCCTGGTGCCGGTGGGTACCGACGACCACGTCGATGCGCGGCGTGCCATCGCTCTCCCGGACGTCTTCGACGATCCGCTCGACGATCTTCTCGATCTTGTGGGGTCCCGCTCCATGGCCGTGGCTGCCGCAGTCGATCAGAACCTTGACGGTGCGGTCCGGCCCCGGCCAGGACAGCAGGAAGCAGTCGCCGAAGCCGACGTTGTACATGCGCACGCGGGCCTGTTCGCGGCTCATGACTGCAGTCCCAGGTGGAGAGACGAAAGATTGAGCTTGCCGATCCGTTTCTGCAAATAGGCGGCGTCGGCCCACGGCAGATGAGCGTCGGCCAGGTCGGAGTCGGCGACGAAGGCCTTGTGCCGGTCGAAGCGGGTCCTGGAGACTTCGCGGAAGATCTCCGAAACCCCCTTGCCGGGCAGCGGCTTCGTCACCGCATAGCGGACCGTGCCGTCCACCCCGGCGATCAGGGTCGTGCCGGCGCGAGGCTCCATCCCTCCGAGATCCGTGCTCCCGGCCTCGGCGCGCTGGGTGAATTGGGCCACCAGCTCCATCACCAGGCTGCCGTGGGAGTTGACGCGGAAGGACGGATGGAAACCCTGGACATGGATCTGGTTCACACGCGCGGCGTCGAGGCCCAGGGCCGCGGCGTTCTTGCGGGCGTACCTGCGGAGCTCGGACGCGACGATTTGTGGCAGCTTCTCCTCCTCGGACTCGAGGGCCGGGGCCGCCGCCTCGGAGCCCTCGTCGTCGGCGGCAGGGGCGCCGCCATAGACGTACTCGGCCAGCGCGAGATGCCCCACCAGCTCCTTGCCGAGCGGCTCCAGCCCGGCCGCCTCGTAAAGGACCGACTCCTCGGAAAGAGAGGACACGTGGTCCGGGTAGATGCCACGGACGCGGAAAGCCTCGATCATGGCCTGGCGCTGGCCGTGCTCGTCCAGCGGCGCCAGCTCGTAGTCGGCCGTCACCAGGGCGCGCAGGAAGTCCCCGAACGTGATGTCCACGGGCGGCAGGTACTCGAAGGCGCGGATGCACATCGTGAGGACGGACTGCGCCGTGCGCGTCGCCTCGGCGGCGATCCGGTTGACGAGGTCCGGGTGCATGTCGCCGGCCGGGAGCTGGCCGGTCCCCCCGGTGGCGATCCGGACGAGATCGGCGATCCGCCTCTGGTACGTGGTGAAGAACGCCTCGAAGACCGCCGCGACCAGGATCGAGCCGCGGTCGTGAGCTTCGAAAACCGTTTGGTAGCGGCGCGGATCCGGCGCCTGGATGGCCGAGCGCAGGGCTTGCCCCTTGCCCGTGGCATAGCCGAACTCCGCCGCCAGCTCCACGAAGGCGTCGCTCTTGCGCAGGTCCCCCCGGGTCCGCTGGATCCGGTCGCGGAGGATATCGGGAAAGGAAAAGTGCTGGAAGATCGCCACGATGTCGGAGAAGCCCTCGTGAAAGGCGCCGACGTCGTGATTGGTCCGGTCGAAGAAATACTTGCGGAGACGGTGGACCAGGGCGTGCGTCATCTCGTGCGCAATAATGTCGTGCGACAGGCACGAGAAGACCGGCTGCCCGGGCAGATTGGGGCCGGGGCTGTCCCGGTCCGCCCGGAAGTAGCCGAACAGCAAGGCCTGGAGGCTGGGATCGAAGAATGCGTTCCGCCCCTCGAACGCGTGCGGAAAAATACGCAGCTTTCGCCCGCGGAACGTGATCTTGCGGCCGAGAGCGCGCTCGAAGTTCTCGATCACCTTCATGCCGACCGCGTAAACCATCTGTTGATGGAAACGCGGATCCGACTCGGACGGATCGAGCCCGCCCTGCATCAGGATCGCCTTGTCGTCCAGATCGACGGGCTCGTAAAAGCAATCGTTCGCCCCGTCGTAGTCCACCACCGCGATGCGTGAGCCGGCCGGCCCCCGGCGCAGCGGCTCGTTCTGGATGTCGATCGTGATCCGGTTGAGGGGCATCCGCCCGAGCATCGGATCGAAAGCGTAGATCTTCAGCGGGCGCCGGGCGGCCGGGGTTTGAACGGTTTTAGCCATGAGGCCTCAAGGCAGCTCGATCGACTGGCCGTGGTTGAAAATATCGTTCGGATCCCACTCCCGCTTCACGGCCTGGAGCCGCGGATAATTCTCTTTATAGTATAGATGCTGCCAGTCCACGAGGTCCGAATCGCAGTAATTGACGTAGCAGCCGTCGAAGGTCTCGTCCGGCCAGGGGCCGCGCTCGCCGTACATCTCCCGGTAGAAGCCGTTGATCCAGTCGAGATTGGCCTGGTCCTGGTCCGGCTCCGTCCAGTAGGTCTGATACTGGAGCTTCAGGATCGAGGAGCGCTGGGCCATGGCCGTGGCGTCGGGAGCCACGGCGTTGATCTGGCAGCCGTAGGAGTCCACCTGGAGGAGAGCCTGGGAGTTGGCGGGATACCGGTCGTTCTGGACCGTGAGCCATTTCCAGATCGTCTGGAGCTGCGACTCGGGGAAGGCTTTCTTCATGTAGGCGGACTTGTACTTCCCCCGCTGATTGGGGCCGGAGCCGTTGAGGCTCTGCGTCGCCTCCAGCCAGGGCATCCGGCGGCCGTTGGTCGCTCCCCGCACGAGATGGTGATAGCCCACCGGGACGCGGGGCGCGACGACCCGCGCCTTCTTCGGGTCGAGGCCGGCCTGCATGGCGGCCAGGAAGTCGTCCAGGGGGCCCCGGTCGCCGCCGGCGTTCTGCACCGTCAGGGTCACCTGCTCGGCCGCCTGCCGGGTCAGGTGAAGCAAGGCGAAGAGGCTCGAGTAGCGGCTCCCCACCCCGCTGTTCTCCTCGAAGAACCGGCCGTAGTTGCGGATGATCTGGAACAGCTCGCCCGGGTTGTCGATCAGCTCGGACCAATCCCACGACAGGCTGGCCAGCCAGGCCTCGCTCGGCCCTTCCGGCAGCTCCTTGAAGAGGTAGCGCGTGACGATGCCGAAGTTGCCGCCGCCGCCCCCGGTGTGTCCCCAGAGCAGGTCCAGCTCCTTCGGGTCCGTCGAGTCCCGGGTCGCCCGCACCAGGCGCGCCCGGCGGTCCGCCGTCACATGGACCACCTCCACTCCGTAGAGCCAGTCCACCGTCAGCCCCTGAAGGCGCGACAGCAGGCCGTAGCCACCGCCGCAGATGTGGCCGCCCGCGCCCACCGAGTAGCAGGAGCCGGCCGGCAGCGTGACGCCGTACTGGCGGTAGAGCTGGTTGTAGATGTCCCAGTTGGTGCAGCCCCCTTCGAGGAAGTACCAGCCGTTCTCCGCGTCCCAGCCGGCGCGGTTCATGGACGAGACGTCGATGATGACGCCATCGTTGAGCGAGACCCACCCCTCGTAGCAATGACCGCCGCTGCGGACGGTGAGGCGCAGATTCCGGTCCAGGCCGTCCTGGACCGCCGCGACGACCTGCTCCGCGTCTCCCACCACCTGCACGTATTGGGGACGGCCGACCCAGCGCTGGTTGAAGCCGCGGATGAGCGCCGGGTATCGGGGATCTTCCGGCGTCACCTGGGCGCCGGGAAAGGCGGGACATTCGTCCAGCATCGCGTCCTCCTCTACGATAGGGATTTATCGGAGTTAAGCAGGAAAGGCCGGCCGTGTCCAGCCGCGAGCCGGGGAGGGCGGCGGTGCTAGCATCGACCGCCAGGCGCGGCCCCCGCGCTCCTTGACCCCGGGAGGGAGTCGCCATGTCTTCGCACCCGTCCGCCTCGCCGCACCTCCGGTTCCACACTCCCCATCTCCACCTGACCTCGGCTTTCGGCAGCGACTGGTTCGGCCGGAAGGCGGAGGGCTTCGCCCGCTTCTTCGGCACGCCGACCTTCCTCATCACCCAGACCCTGCTCGTCGTGATCTGGATCGCTTTCAACGTCTGGAGCCTCCGGCATTTCGATCCCTACCCCTTCATCCTCCTGAACCTCGCCTTCAGCACCCAGGCCGCCTACGCGGCGCCCCTGATCCTCCTCGCCCAGACGCGGCAGGCGGACCGCGACAAGGCCATGTCCGAGGCCGACGCCCTGCATCGGGAAGCCCTGGCCAAGGCCAGTCTCGAGCGGCAGGAGATCGCCACCCGCCAGCAGGAGCAGATCCTCAAGCTGCTGGAGCAGAACACCGAGCTGACGCGGATCACCCGCGAGCTCACCCAGCACGTCGAGGAGCTGACGCGGGAGATCCATGCCCAGACGTGTATCAAGGGATAGGCGGATAGCCGCCCCGTTACCGCTCCAATCTTCACGCGTGCGCAAGATTGGAAGTGGTTTTTACGTCTTATGTAGGTATGGGAAAACGGAACGGGGGACGTAAAGGCGGAACTTCACACGACCGGGGCTACAAGCGGCTCTTCTCCCACCCTACGGCGGTGGAAGAGCTGGTCCGAGGTTTTTTGCGAGAAGACTGGGCCGAGGGCCTGGACTTCTCCACCTTGCAGAGGATGGGCAACAGCTTCGTTTCCGACGACCTGCGAGAACGCCATAGCGATCTCATCTGGCGCCTGCGGTACAAGGGGGAGAAGCGGCAGTGGTTCTATCTGTACTTGCTGCTGGAGTTCCAGTCCACGTCGTATCACTTCATGGCCGTACGCATGCTGGGCTACGTCAGTCTGCTGTTCGAGGAGATCATCCGCAAGGAAAGATTGAGAGCGGGCGACCGGCTTCCCGCGGTGCTGCCGATGGTGGTCTACAACGGCCGGCGGCCCTGGAAAGCGCCGACGGAGCTCGGAAGCCTGTACCTGCCCTTCCCGCCAGGCCTGCGCAAATGGCTGCCCGACCTTTCCTACGTCCTCCTCGACGAGAACCAGTTGGACCTGGAGCGTCCGGAGCTGGCAGCGAACCGGGTGGCCTCCCTGTTTCGCATCGAGACGTGCGACGATCCCATGGAAATGGCTGAGCTGGTGGACCGACTCGCCGATCTCTTGCCAGGAGAAGGAGAGCCGGAGCTGCGCAAGACCATCACGATCTGGGTCAGATCCGTGCTCCAAAAGACATTCCCGGGGGTTATAATTACCTCGTTGGAGAACCTTGAGGATTCAGCCATGCTGGAAGAGAACATGAGAGCCTGGGCCAGGAAAGCGCGACGCGAGGGAAAGATCGAAGGCCTTCGGGAGAGTGTCGAGACCCTTCAAGCCTCCCTGCTCGTGCAGCTTTCCCAGCGGTTTGGACGTCTCCCGATCAAGGTGCGCACCCAAGTCAAGGGAATCACCTCTCTCCAGGAATTGGGCAAGCTGATGCGCAAAGTGCTGCTGGCGAGCTCTCTGGAAGAATTGGGACTTGGTAGCTCCTCTACTCCGCCCGCCACACCGGCCGCGTCAAACACGTTGACCCGCCCTCGGCCTTGAGCGAGATCTCCCGGCGGGAGAGCCACGCTCAGACTTGTAGCAGGGGATAGGCCGTAGCATCAAAGCCCATCAGGTGTTCATGATTTATCCGGGCTCCAACAGCCAGCGCCACGCCGGCACGATGCGGGCCGGCCGTCCGCCAATCTCGGCGGAGCCTTCTTCCCTCAGCGTGACCATAGTGGCTTTCTCGCAGGAAGTCTCTTTCATACCTTCCTCCAAGGCGCGGAGCTCGCGCTGACGCGTTGAAGGGGCTTCCAGGCTGGCGCAGACCTGGATCAGCTCACGGACGCCGCTGGAGTCTTCGGCCAGGAAATCGACTTCGTAGCCGGAGCGGGTCGTGACGTAGCCCAGAGACCACCCGCGCCGCCGCAGCTCCAGATAGACCACGGTCTCCAGGAGGTGGCCAAGGTCTTCGGAGGCCCGGAAAGAGAGGGCTGCCGCGAGCGCGGGATCGACCGGATAGCACTTGCGGGGATTGACCTGGCGGACCCGGACCGAGGGCGACGCGACAGGCACCGTGAAGAGAAGAAAGCTGTCCTCCAGATGGGCAAGGTACTCGTACAACGTATCCTTGCCCACTTTGACCCCCTGCGACTTGAGGTCGTTGAACAGCTTGCTGACGCTGAACCGGCCGGCCGGGCTCGCCAACAGGCTGCGCTCCAGATAGCGCAGGGCCTGGAGGTTCTCCACTCCGTGGCGCTCGACGACGTCACGGAAGATCACCACGTCCACGTACTCCTGGAGAACGCGGACCCGGAGGTCCTGAGGGATCGCCTGGACCTCCGGAAACCCCCCGGCCTCCAGATACCGTTCGAACCGGTGCTCCAGCAGGGAGCGCACCTTTGCTCCGGGCGGCCAGCTCGCGGGCGTATCCAGACCCTCGTGGCGTAACGATTCCGCAAAGCTGAACGGCAGGATCTCGGTGGCCAGGCTCCGTCCCCGCAGGCTGCTGGCGATCTCGCGGCTGAGGAGCCGGGCCGAGGAGCCGGTCAGGATCAGGGAGAGCTTCTCCGTGTCGAGAAGCCGGCGGACGAAGCTCTCCCAGCCCGGGACGTTCTGGATCTCGTCGAAAAAGAACCAGCACGGCTGCTCGCGGCTGGAAGGAAACCGGCGATAGAACGCCTCGACGATCCTGGACAGGTCCGGCGCCGCGAGAGGAAGAAGCCGCTCGTCCTCGAAGTTGAGGTAGAGAAGCCGGCTGCGGTCGATCCCCCGTGCAAGCAGCTCCCCGATCTGCTGATAGAGGAACCAGGTCTTGCCCGACCGGCGCATCCCGATGACCACATCCGCCTTGCCCGGGAGCGACGGGAGCGAGAGGCTGCGGGGAGTCACCCGCGGGATCTCTCGCTCCTGGAAGTCTGCGATCAGAGCCTCGATGACGGCGAAGCGCCCGTCTTGTCCGTCCATGAAGGACAGATTAGTAAAAATTTGTCCTTTTTGGAAGGACAAATCTATATAGTCCGGACTACTCCGCCCGCCAAACCGGCCGCGTCAAACACGTTGGCCCGCCCTCGGCCTTGAGCGAGATCTCCCGTCCCCGGTAGGTCTGCACCTCGCATCCCGCCTCCTCCAGACGCCGCCGGGTCACCGGATTTCCTTCCAGCATCAGGAGCTTGCGGGGTGCGAGGGCCAGGACGTTGGGGCCCTGGGTGGGCCACTCCTCTTCCGGCACCTCGATCAGGCGGATCCCCCGGTCCTGCAACAGCCGCCAGAAGGGGACGGCCATGAGGGACGGATAGACCACCGCGAGGTCGTGGTCCACCAGGCTGATCAGGGAGAGCAGGTGGAGGCAGGCCTCGGGGCCGCCGAAGTAGGGCAGCTCGACGGAGAGGACCTCGACGCCCAGGGGACCGAGGATCTCCCGGAGCTGGCGCAGACCCTCGGCGTTGGTGCGGAACCCCTGGCCGGCGGCCAGCGTGTGGCGGTCGAGCCAGAGCAGGTCTCCGCCCTCCGCCGTCGCCGCGCCCTGGAGAGCGCCTAGGATGGGGACGCCGGCCTCCTCGAGACGGCGGCCGAGAGCCTCCTCCTCGCCGCGGCGCAGGGCCTTGCCCATCCGTAGCAGGACGGTGCCACGCTCGGTGATCAGGACGGGATCGAAGACGTAGATCGAGTCCGCCCGGTCCGGCTGCGGCTCGGCGTGCTCGATCACCTCGGCGCCGGCGCCGCGCAGCAGGTCCACGAGAGCGTCGTGCTCGCGCCGGGCCTCGTCGAGATCGGGCCGGGAGGTGTAGTGCCAGCGCACCGGATCGGCGGCACCGAAGGCCTCGTCCGGGCGGCGGACGAGAACCCTCCTGAGAGGGGCGACCATGCTTTGACAGCCGTAGGGAGTGGTCATGAGAGGAACGGAATCATAGCTCAGCTCGCCCACTGCGACCTTGGTCGCGGCTGCTGCGACCGCGGTCGCAATGGCTCCGACCTCGGTCGCAACGGCTCAGACCGTGGTCGCAACGATTCCGACCGCGGTCGCAGTGACTCATACCTTGGTCGCAATGGCTCAGACCTTGGTCGCAACGGCTGCGACCCAGGTCGCAGTGACTCCGACCGCGGTCGCAATGGCTCAGACCTTGGTCGGAGCGGCTGCGACCTGGGTCGCAGCGACTCAGACCTTGGTCGCGATGGCTCCGACCTCGGTCGCAGCGGCTCCGACCTCGGTGGGAGCCATGCTACCCTCGACCGCCGCATGTCCGCCCTGCGTGTCCATCCCGAAAACCGCCGTTACTTCCAGGACGGCGAAGGCCGCACCGTCTACCTGACGGGTTCCCATCACTGGGACAACCTGGTGGACAACGGCGAGCGCCCCGGGAGCTTCGACTTCGAGGGGTATCTGGACCGCCTCGCCTCCTGGGGTCACAACTTCATCCGCCTCTGGGCCCACGAAGCCTGGACGCACGACCTGCATCCCCGGCCCTGGCTCCGCACCGGACCCGGCCTCGCCCTCGACGGCCGCCTCCGATTCGATCTGAGTCGCTTCGATCCAGCCTACTTCAGCCGTCTCCGCGAGCGGGTCGTCCGCGCCGGCGAGCGGGGCTTCCACGTTTCCGTGATGCTGTTCAACGGCTGGTCCATCCACGACAAGGGCGAGGGCAATCCCTGGGACCACCACCCCTTCAACCGCCGCAACAACGTCGACGGCATCGACGGCGATCCCGACGCCCGGGGGGATGGCTCGGACGTGCACACCTTGCGCGTCCCCGCGATCACCCGTCTGCAGGAAGCGTATCTGGAGAAGGTGGCCGAGACGGTCGGGGATCTCGACTCCATCCTCTGGGAGATCTCCAACGAGAGCCACGGCGCCTCCCGGGACTGGCAGTATCACCTCATCCGCCATCTGCGGAGCGCCGGCGTCCGGCAGCCCATCGGAATGACGGCCTGCTTCCCCGGCAACCGCAACCGGGACCTCTTCGAGAGCCCGGCGGACTGGGTCTCTCCAGGCAACAAGGGCGGCTGGAGGAAATCTCCGCCCCCGGCGGACGGTGGAAAGGTGGTCCTGGTGGATACGGATCATCTCTGGGGGATCGGCGGCGGCCGGGACTGGGTCTGGAAGACCTTCCTGCGGGGGCACCATCCCATCTACATGGACCCTCTCGACGGCGATCCCGTCCGCGAGGAGGCCCGCCGGGCCATGGGAGACACGCTGCGTTTTTCGAAGCGGATCGACCTCGCCGCCTGCGTGCCGGAGTCCAAGGAGTATGCCCTGGTGAACCGCACGCCCGGCCAAGAGGAAATCCTCGTTTATCTCCCGAAGGGCCGAGGACGTCTCGACCTCTCGTCGATCTCGGGAGAGATGGGGGTGGAGTGGTTCGATCCCGCGAGTGGGGCGACGGCCGACGGCGGGCGGATCGCGGGAGGAGGGAAGAGGCCGATCGTGGCTCCCTGGCGCAAGGAGGCGGTGGCGCTTCTACGGCGAGCGCTGTAAGGCGTCCGCCACTTTCTCTGCCACCAGCCGATACCCCGCCGGCGTCAAGTGCTGGTCGATCGGGTAGTAGATCTTCTCCCCCTTCCGGATCGCACCCGCGAAAGGCTGCGTCAGATCCAGGACCGAGACTCCATGGCGGCCGAAGATCTCCCGGAACAGCCGGTTGAGCCGGTCGGGATCGTAATCCTTGGGATCGAGGCCGAACCGCTCCAGGGCAGCCTGCCATCGGGAGGGATCGACCTGGACCAGGGACGGCACGATCACCGCCACGATGCGGGCTCCCCCAGCGCTGTCGACCAGCGCGGCCACGGCCTTCTCCGTCGCCGCTCCGCCTTCCCGGGCGATCTTCGACGGCTTGTCCTTGGCATACAGCTCCAGCTCCGAGCGCAGCTCCCGCGTCTCCAGGGGCTCGGGGAGGCCCAGGAGCCGGCGGACCGGCCCGCCGAGCGCCGAGGTCTTCAGGAGCACAAAGAGGTGGGAGTGGTAGTAGAGCCATCGCGAAAGGCTGCGGCTCTTCTCGCCCTGCACCACCAGGGCGCCATCCTGGACCATGACCTTGGGCCCGCCCGGCGTGGCGTCCTGGAGGTCGTTGCCCACGAAGACGGTCACCAGGATCACGTCCGGCTCGAGCGGCCATCCCCAGCGCTGGAACCAGGCGACCTCGTCGGGCACGCCGAAGCCGGGCGCGCCGGCGTTGAGCACCTCGGCCCTCACACCCCGGGAGAGCAGGATCTCCCGCAACCGCGCCGGATAGGTCTCCCGCGCCTGGGCGCCCACGCCGAACGTGAACGAGTCCCCCAGGGCCAGGACCCGGAGCGTGCCCGGCGCCTTGTGCCCGATCTCCGCTCCCCGCAGGCCCGTTCGGTTGATCGAGACCTTGGTGTCGAATTCGACGCGATTGGTGAGGCCGCCCTTGAAACCGGGATGGAGGCGGTACCGGCGGGGCGGGTCCGGCTCGTAGAGCCCGCGCGAGACGACCATCACCGGCTGCGGACGGACCAGCCGGACGGCGAGCTCCGCGGCGAGCAGGCCAAGGACGGCGCTGATGCCCAGAAGGAAGAGGCGCGCGGCGATCCGCCGAAGGGGAGGCAAGGGCATGGCGGCGGGATGGTATCAGGTAGCTTCACAGTCGGGCCTGTGGTTGAATCCAGGGCGATGCCGCATCCTCTCCCCCGCCGCCCCCGAGTCGCCGCCGTCGTCGTCAACTACAACGGCAAGGACATTACCCTGCGGGCCGTCGAGAGCCTGCGGCGGATGACCTATCCCAACTTCGACCTCGTCGTGCTCGACAACGCCTCGACCGACGGCTCTCCCGACGCTCTCGCCCAAGCCTACCCGGACCTGCGGCAGGTGCGGGTGGAGGTCAACCGTGGCAGCTCCTCCGGCTACGCCGCCGGGTTCCGCTGGGCCTTCGAGAACGGCTACGACTACGTCCTGCTGCTCAACAACGACATCGAGGTCGAGCCGGACATGCTGGACGAGCTGGTCAAGGCGGCGGAGTCGGACCCCCGGATCGGATGCGTGGGCCCCAAGTGCTACTTCCACGGCGACCGCCGGCGGCTCTGGTCGGCGGGAGGCGTCCTCCGCTTCCGTGAGTCGATCACCCGCGAGCGCGGCTACGGCGAGATCGACCGCGGCCAGTACGACCGGGACGCCGAGGTGGACTACGTCAACGGCTGCGCCATCCTCATCCGCCGCGCCGCCGCCGAGGCCGCGGGCATGTGGGACGCCGTCTTCTACATCTGCGTGGACGACGCCGACTTCTGCACCCGCGTCAAGCGCCAGGGCTTCCGCTGCCTCTACGCGCACCGCGCCGTGCTCTACCACATGGTGGCCTTCACGACGGGCGGCTACAGCCCGGGCCGTAACTTCCAGTTCGGCCGGAGCGGCGCCATCTACGTCCGCCGCTACGCCCGGCCCTGGCAGTGGCTCACCTACCTTGCCTTCAACGCCGCCGCCTTCCCCGTGGCCTGGCTGCGCGAGTTGCGCAAAGGCAATCAGGCCGCCGTGGTCGCCAAGGTGAAGGGGATTCGGGAGGGAATGAAGGTGGCGATCCCCGCGCCGCCGGCGCTCAGCGGACCTGCTTCAGCCAGTCCAGCCGCGACCGCTGATACCAGTGCCAGCGCACCGGCCGCCCGAGCTTCATCAACTCGGGAATGGTGACGAACCGGTAGCGGTCCTCCAGGTCCTGAAGCATCTTCTCCACCGTCGCGAGCGTCGGCCGGCGATCCCGGTAGCGCTCCTCCACCGTCGAGTAGAGCGTGTCGTGGAACAGGACGATGCTCCCCCGCCGGAGCCGGCGGTAGATGCGGGCGAGCATCACCTCCGGCGGATCGTCCCGCCAATCCTCGGCGATCACGTCCCAGCAGACCACCTGGAGGCCCAGCCGGGCGGCGTCCAGGCGCGAGCCGAGGCTCTGCTCGCCGTAGGGCGGGCGGAAGAGACCGGAGGCGTGGGTGCCCAGCACTTCCTCCGTCCACGCGAGCTGCCGGCGGCGGAACCGCCCGGTTACAGAGGGCATCGAGAGGTGATCCCAGGTGTGGTTGCCGAGGGCGTGGCCGGCTCCGGCGATCCGCTCGATCAGCTCCGGATGATCGCGGGCGCTCTTCCCCACCACGAAGAAGGTGGCCTTGGCGCCATGGCGGTCCAGGAGGTCGAGCAGCGGCGGCGTGTCCTCCGGGTGGGGCCCGTCGTCGAAGGTCAGGGCAAGGACGGGCTCGGCCGTCGAGACGCGGATGACGGTGCCGAGGAGGAACGCGCTCTCCGCGAGGGCGCGCTTGACCAGCGTCTTGGCGAGCGGAACGGCGCCCCGGGGAGGGGCGCCGACGATCAGGGCATCGCGGCCGTTCCGGCTCACCGGCCGAGGAGCTACATCCCCGCCGCGGGGACGGCGTCCGCGGGCGGCTTGAAGACCAGCCCGTCCCGGTCCTCGGGCGGGTTCGGGTCGTAGAGGCGGATGATCTCCTCGGGGACCGGCGCCAGGTCCGAGGCCCGCCGCAGCTCGAAGAGCGTGGTGCCGGTGCAGTGGCGGTCGATGTTCGGAGCGCCGCCGAGCGATGCCAGCTCGTCGAGGTGAGCGGTGCGGAAGTCGATGCTGAAGCGCGACCGGCCCGAGGAGTTCGGCACCGACGAGTGCAGATGCGCGCCCGAGAAGAGGATCAGCCCGCCCGGCGGGCAGACGACGCGGAGCTCCGGCTGCAGCTCCAGCGGCCCCGTGGGCTTCGGCTGCTTGCGGGTGTCCGTCTTGACCTCCTTCGAGGCGTTGGCGCGGCCGACCTTGTTCCACTCGTAGTGGTTGTACTCGTTGGAGCTGTTGGGGACCGGCTCGTCCCAGTACCGCGGATGGAACGCGAACGAGCTCTCCGACTCGAAGGGATAGACCGGCAGCCACCAGTTGAGCTGGCAAGGCGGCGAGGAATACCAGATATCGCGGTGGGGATGCAGCACGTAGGCTACCCCGGCCGTGAGATACCCGCCGCTCGTCGCCACCCGCATGCGGGGCACGTCGAAGTAGGTCTTGTCCATGTCCGCTCCGAGATCCCGCAGCAGCTCGAGCAGCAGCTCCTTGGTCTTAGGGTGGTGGATGAACCGGGGCTTCAGGGGCCCGACGATCTCGACGAACTTCTCGACCGGCAGGCTGTCCTGGGCATGCAGGGGATCGAGGGGATGGAACGCCTCCTCGATCAGCTCGCGGGCAAGCTCGGTGAGCGCCCGGGTGCTCGGACGCGGCGAATAGACGAAAACGTCCCCGGAGTAGAGCCGGCGCCGCCGCTCCTCATCGCCAAGGTGCGTATCGAAGTAGATCGTGCTCATGGATGGGGCCTCATTCTGGGCGATCTCGCGTGTTTCAGGGAGCTTGGAACGGAAAAAACTTCGGCCGAGCCAGTATATGGAGGGGGCGGGAGGGGGTCAATCAGAGGTCGGGCCCCTTGGCCAACTCCAAGACTTGAGCCAACTCAGCACGGAGATCCTTACCACGATGGAATCCGCGCTCAGTGATCAGTGCCAGCGTATCTTCAGCCAGTTGGAGATCCTCTGGTCCCATAAGCCGCAATAGGAACTGACAATCCTGCAAGTCCTTGGCGCGTCCAGCTAACACCTTCAGAGCGAAGAGATGCCCGGACTTGACGACTGGCACAGCCACTTTGGGCATGACGGTCATGAGGTCAGCGGCAGCTACGATCTCGGGTTCTACCCCGGAGGAAGCAAACAGCAAGTCCGCGACGATGCCTTCTTCCTCTTCTCCAGGAACCACGAGCCGAACGGTGGCCAGCCGTCCAACGTCTGTCTGCTCCATGACGGCCCCGATCGGGATTTCTCGATAGCCGCGAGAACGTAGGGCTAGGACAATCCCCTCTGCCTCTCGATCACCAGCAACGGCAATCGCCATATCGAGGTCTCTTGTCGACCTGGGTTCCGCCCGAGCAGCAACGGCCAAGCCGCCCACGGCAGCCCAACGAAGGCGAAGCGCACGGAGATCAGCCTCAAGCCTGACCAGCGCTCTGGCGAGACGAATCAATGGGTGGGGCCAACGGCAGCCTCAAAAGGCTGGCGGGCGTAATTGGGGTCTTTGCGCAGCCAGGAGAGAAGCCGGCGCTCGATCTGATCATCGCTCTCTTGCGGGAACCAGCGATGAAGGTTCTGCCGCATGATGACCTCAGACGCCTCGTAGAGGTCGAACATCAGTTGCACGCGAGCGAGAACTTTGGGATCGTGAATCGGCTCCATGCTCCTCATTCTACTATGGTCCAGCCTGTCTACACCGCCGCGCTTGGAGGAGCAGCCTACCCCGACCTGCGCTAGACTGCGCCCTCGTGAGCCGCACCGTCAATCTGGTCCTCGCGTCGGTCACGGCGTTCTTCCTGCTGTTTCCGCTGACGCTGGGCAAGCCCGGCCTGCCCCCCCATCTCAAGGCGGACGAATCGGCCTACTACCTGGCCGCGCTCAGCCTTGCCCACGACCGGGACCTGCGGGTCGAGGCCAAGGACGTCGACCGCGCCTTCGAGGAGTACCCCTACGGTCCGGTCAACAACATGATCGTGATGACCGACGACGGGTGGCACACGGTCTATTTCGCCAAGCCGTACATCTACTCCCTCCTCGCCGCTCCGTTCGCCTGGCTCTTCGGCGCCAACGGCCTGCTCTTCTTCAACATGCTGTTGACGATGGCGATGGTCTGGATGGGCTACCTCTATCTGCGCCGGTACAACCCGCCGGGGATCGCCGCCCTGTTCTCGGCCTCGTTCTTCCTGCTGAGCGTGGGCTTTTCGTACGTCTTCTGGATACAGCCCGAGGTCTTCAACATGGCCGCCGTGACGGCGTGTCTCTTCTTTGGACTGCCTCGGAGAGACGAGACGGGCCTGCCCGACCGCCGCCGGGAGCTGCTCTGGGCCGCCCTCTCGGGGGCCGTGCTGGTGCTGGCCGTCTACAACAAGCCGATGTTCGGAGCCATCGGGCTTGCGCCGCTCTGGGTCTACGTCCGGGAGCGGCGCTGGAAGACGCTCGGCGCCTGGGTGCTGGGCGCGGCCCTGAGCCTCGCCGCCGTCGCGGGCGTCGCCACGGCCCTCACGGGCCATCCGTCGGCCTACCTGGGAGTGCGCCGCCAGGGAGTGACGCTGTGCGAGCCGGGAAAGGTGCCGATCACCCCCGAGGACACCAAGACGACGGGCGGAATCGCCGTGGCCCACTCCACCACCGGCAACGCCTGGACGTGGCTGGTGCGCCGTCCGGACGTCACGCTCTACGAGATGGCCGAAAACATCGGCTACTTCCTGGTAGGACGGCACACGGGAATGCTCGTCTATACCCCGTTCGCGGGGCTTGCCGTCCTCTTCTTCCTGCTGTGGGGCCGGCGCTCCGGGGAGCGCTGGGTGCTCCTGGCAGCGGTCACGGCCGTGGCGCTCTTCTTCCTCGTCTCCATCGCCTGGAACTGGCAGGGGGGAGGCGGTTTCGTGGGCAACCGATACTTCATCAGCCTCATCCCAGCCTTCCTCTTCCTGGTCACCGAGATCCGCCGGCCCTGGCTCCTGCTCCCGGGGTTCGTGCTGTCGGGGCTCTTCCTTGCTCCTCTCCTCTTCACGCCCTTCGGGGCCCAGGTGCCCGAGCCCACCCTCCAGGCCCACGTGCGGAACGCGCCGTTCCGCTTCCTGCCCTTCGAGCTGTCGCTCAAGAACGTGCCGGGCTACGAGCGTGCCGTCCTCGGGGACCTGCGGATCGTGGGAAGGAAAGACGTCTTCCTCCCCCGCGGCGACCAGATGTGGATAGGCGGTGCGAACCGGACCGAGCTCTACTTCATCGGCTCGAAGCCAATCGGCAAGACGATGCTCCAGGTGACCAACCTGGCGCCCGGCAACCGCGTCGAGATCGAGATGGGGGACGCCCGGGAGGTGATGGACTTCGGGGGCGAGGAGGCCCGCCGTATCCGCCTCGATCCCGGGGAGCCGTTCCGCGTCCGCCGGCAGAAGTGGGCCACCTTCTACGTCTACCGGATGGTGGTCACCACCCGGACGGGAAAGATCCAGCCCTGGGTGCGCGAGTATCCGCCGAACAACTGCCCCTACTTCACCCAGGACGACAAGACGCGCGAGAACTTCTACGTCGGCGCCTCGATCGCCTATCTGGGCACGGGCGAGCAGCTCGAGAAGGACGTCTACGGCATCCAGTGGGGAAACTCCGTCGCGCCGCAACGGGCCGAAGCCGGCAAGGCGTTCCAGGTGCTGACCCGCCTGTTCAACCGCAGCGGCCAGCCCTGGGTGGCGGATGGCACCGCCCGGGTGAACCTCTCCTATCACTGGCTGGATGAGAGCGGAAAGGTGATCGTGAGGGACGGCCTGCGCACCGAGGTGCCGCTGCCGGTTCCGCCCGGGGGACGCGTTAGCGTCGAGCAGAAGGTGGTGGCGCCGGAGGTGCCGGGCCGGTACATCCTGGAGCTGGACCCCGTTTTCGAGACGGTCGCGTGGTTTTCGGAGAAGAACGGCGGCAAGACCCTGCGCCTTCCCGTCGAGGTGGTATCGGGGGGAGCCGATGCTCGATAACCTCCGGGAGGACACCCGCCGGTTGCGGGAGATCAAGACCAAGGAGTTCCCCTGGTACGTGATCGAGTCGCTGCTGTTCGAGAACGGCTACCAGGCGGTCGTGCTGCACCGGATGGCCCACTGGTTCAAGAGCCGGGGCGTGCCGGTGCTGGGGCCGCTGATCGCCCGCTTCAACCAGTTCCTGACCGGCGTCGAGATCGGCCCCGGAGCGGTAATCGGCCCCGGCCTGCGGATCAGCCACGGCAACGGCATCGTGATCGGCGGCTACGCGCGGATCGGCCGGGGAGCCCTGCTCCTCCATCAGGTGACGATCGGCTCCCCGAACCCGAGCCGAGTCGAGAAGATGCCCGTCATCGGCGACAACGTCTTCATCGGCGCGGGCGCCAAGGTGATCGGCGAGATCGCCATCGGAGACGACGTCTTCATCGGGGTCAACGCCATCGTGGCCCAAGACGTCCCCAGCGGCAGCCGGGTGCTGTGCAAGGTGGAGATCGAGGTCAGCCCGCGGCGGGATCTATCTCCGGCAGAGGGAGGTTAATCCTCGTCCGCGTTCAGGAGGTCGAGCCGTTGGTCAATTTCCCGCCAGAGCTCGACTATGTCCAGCGAGATCTCCGGAAGAGTCTTGGAACGGTACACCCCATCCTCCGGCAGAGCCACGACGAACTGGCCGTCTTCGTTGAGAAGGAATTCAATCTGGCGTTCGGTCACGTCGAAAATCCAATACTCCCCCACTCCCTTTTCGGCATAGAGCCGGAGCTTCTCGTTACGGTCCCGACGGGCAGTACCTGGAGAAAGCACCTCCACGACCAAGTCCGGCGCGCCTTCGATCCGCTTCTGGGCAACCCGGCGACGCCCAGCCGAGATGTAGAGGAGGTCTGGCTGCACGACGGAATGATCGGCCAGGTAGACGTCCATTGGCGAGAGGAGAACCATTCCGCGCACGGGAAGAGCGATCCGGATCAGGATCTCGTAAAGAAGGCCGACAACGAGCTGGTGCAGCACCAGAGGACTCGGGCTCACGTAGAACCTCCCATAGATCAATTCGCAGCGCGGCTCGTCCGGCAAGGCTTCATAGTCCTTGCGCCGGTACGGCCCGAGATCGGCGGGAGGAACGAGCGGGAACTCTTTGAGCAGCGGAATCGCCATGATGGAAGTATACCTCCCTATCCCCGCATCGGGCGGATACGTAAACCGGTAACTTCCGCCTTCGTCCCTCAGGCGGCCGGTCTCTCCCGCAGTCCACGAATCCCCACGAGAGCCGTGATCGCCCGCTGGCCGGCGCCGGGCTCGACCGGCTCGGCGGCGTAGGCGGCCTGGACGTAGAGCTCGGTCAGAGTGCGAGCCGGATCCTTGAGAGACCCGAGGCTGGGCGGGAAGGCGTTGAGGAGCTCGTAGGGGGTCGCCTTCTCCGGCCGGGGATGGCCGAGGCGGTCCAGGTGCGCCAGGAAGCGCTGGTAGGCCGCGAGCACCGCCTCGCGAGGAGGCAGAAGGGAGAGGCCCTCCAGATCCGCCAGGGGATCGTCGCCCCCTGCCTTCCTGGGGGAGGACCAGCGGAAGAAATCGGCCAACCGTTTCAGGAAGCGCCGCCAGCGATCGGCCAGCCTTCCCCGCCAGCTCGCCAGGAGCGGCCAGAGCCGCACCAGGGTCAGGAGAGCGGCGGCAAAGAGGGCCAAGGCCAAGGGGATGATCAGCCACTTGCCGATCGTCGCCAAGAACCTCAACAGGGACCCGGCAGGCCCGGCGAAGTCGCTCGTCTTGTCGCCCGTGGGCGTCTTCGAGACCCGGTTCAACTGTTCCGTGCGTTGCTGACCGCGATCGCGATCCGAGCCCTCTCCCGTAGTCGAGGGCGGCCGGAGACGGCCCGTGCCCTGGAAATCGAGGCCGGGCAGGGCCAGGCCGGCGGCCAGCACGGCGGCAAGGAAAACCGCGGCCAGGGCCAGCCGTCCCGGCAGCAGGGACGCGGACGCCCTCCCGCCTCCCCGCTCGGCGCGGCGCAGGGCGTGCTGGGTCGCCGCCGCGGAGAGGACGATGCCGGTCGAGAACAGGAAGACGATCACCGCGGCCAGCGCCCGGACGCCGGTCTGGGGCGCGGCCCCCAGCAGGACCGGTTCGCCGAGGGCGAAGGCGAGAAGGGCGGCGGCGGCCAGGCGGGCGACGGACACCGCCGGGTTCCGCGGAATGGGCGTCGCCACCTTCTTCGGCGGAGGCGGCGCGATCCCGGTCTCCCTGGCCCGCTCGCTCTGCCAGGCCTGCATCGTCAGTTGCTCGACGCCCAGGAGGGTCGAGCGCTTCCCGTCAGGACGGTCAAGCTCCGGGCTGAGGCCTCGGGTCACCTGGGTGGCAAAGCGCCAGACGGCGGCGACGATCAGAAGGTTCGCGAGCCGTTGGTCGAACCTGGGGGCGCCGGATTCCCAGGGCGCGGTCAGCATCACCATGATGGTGGCCCCGGCCAGGGCGATCGTGTAGCAACCCTGCAGGTAGTCGTCACCGGAGGCGCGGCTGTAGCGCTCGATGAGCACCGTGCCCATCACGAAGAAGAAGCCGATCCACTTGAGGTGCGGCCCGCCGCCCAGGAAGGCCGAGCGGACGTCCACCAGATAGAAGAGGAAGGAGGCGACCATGGCGATGACCGCCGCCGGCATCACGGCGTGGTGGATCAGGAGCATGGCCGGGCTCTCGTCGAAGCTGTTGTCGGACAGGCTCCGATTGTCTGGGATCAGATTGTCTGGGATCATAACGTCTGGGCTCCCAGGTGCTCCAGGTCGGCCTCGCTCCAGACCGGGTGGACAGCCACGCCTTCGAGCAGGCTGGTGGCGACCGGACCGGGCATGCCGGCCTGGATCCAGACCACGCTGACGTCGAAGCCGGAACGCTTGAGCCCCGCCAGGGCAGCGCCCAGGCCGGTGCCCAGATCGGGCGTGATCGCCAGCACGACCAGCGAGCGCGGCAGGCGGGGCGTCTCGGCCAGGAGCAGCTCGGCGAGGGTAAGGCCCGGAGCGAGGGTCAGCCGCGCCAGGGCCGCGAGGAGGCGGTCGCGCTGCCAGCCACCCCGGCCGGGTTCCACCTCCAGCGGGCGGTAGGCCCGCATCAGATTGCGCGAGCCGGCCTCCTCCAGGGCATCCTCGAACCGGCGGAAGCTGCCGCCCTTCCAATCCGCGGGATAACGGTCGGCCGCGTCGCCGCCGTTGGAGATCAGCCCCACGGACTGCCCGCCGGCCAAGACGAGCTCGGCGATGGAGGCGGCGGCCGTGATGGCCAGCTCGACCCCGGGATCCGTCCCAGACTCCTCGGAGGCTCGCGGCCAGGCGGCCCGGCCCATCTCCACGGCGAGGAGCACCCCTTCGAGCACCGCCGGCTCGTAGAGCTTCACCTGGAGACGGCCGGTGCGGGCGGTGGCGCGCCAGTGGATGCGCCGCAGGCCATCCCCCGGACGATAGTCGCGGACGCCGAGGAACCGCGAGGGATCCTCGAACAGGCTCTGGCGGCGGGGAATCTCGTGGATGGGCCGGTGGCCGAGTGGCCGGCCGCCGCCCAGGGATACCACCCGCGGCAGCACGGTGACGAAGCGAACCTCCGGGTCCACCACGAAGCGGCTCACCAGGCCGAAGGGATCGCTCGCCTCGATCACCGCCGGCCCGACGCGGAAGAGGCCGCGCCGGGTGCTGTGGAGCCAGCACGCCGCATGCATCGTCTCCTCCGCCGACAGGGTCTGGAAGCCGCAGGTGACGCCCTCAACGTCGAGCCCGGGCTCGATCTCGTCGCGCCAGAAGACCCAGAGGGCCGGGAGATCCTTGCGGTTGTGCAGCACGATCCGGGATTCGACCTTCTCGCCGAGCTCGATCGAGTCCGCCGCGAGACTCCGTCGGACCTCCAGGCCCAGGAGGCTCGCGACCGGCAGCAGCGCCGCGAGGCCCAGGACGGCGATGGTGACCACGGCGGCATAAAGGAAGAATCCCGCCGAGAAAACCGAAAGGAGGAGAGCCAGCAGCACGAGGACGAGGCCCAGCACGAGGACTTGGCGCCGGCGGAGGTTTCGGACTTCGCCGCGGACCTCACCGGCGGGCCGGACCGCCGTGTTCATCCGGCTGCGGCCGGGCGGGGCTCGACGATGGGAGCCGGCACCAGGTTGACGAGTTGATCGACGACCTGTTGCGGGCTGCGCTTGGAGAGCCGCCCCTCGGTGCCCAGGATCACCCGGTGGTAGAGGATCGCGGGATAGAGGCGCTTGACGTCGTCCGGCAGGACGAAGCTCCGGCCCGCCAGGGCGGCCCGGGCCTGGGCGGCCCGGTAGAGCCCCTGGGTGGCGCGCGGCCCGGCGCCCAGCACCAGCTCGCGGGCATTGCGGGTGGCGGAGGTCACCTGCACGATGTAGCGGCGCACTTCCGGGTGGACGTGCACCTCGCGGACCTGGTCCTGGAGGGCCGCCAGCGCTTCCAGGCTCATCGCCTGCGCCACCCCGGCGAGGGGATCGCTCCGCTCGCCTTTCATCAGCATCTGCTCCTCGGCCTGAAGGCTCGGATAGCCGATCGAGAGGCGCATCAGGAAGCGGTCGAGCTGGGCCTCGGGCAGGGGGAAGGTGCCCTCGTGCTCGATCGGGTTCTGGGTGGCAATGACGAAGAACGGACGCTTTAGGGCGTAGGTGCGGTTGTCGACGCTCACCTGCCGCTCGGCCATGCACTCGAGGAGCGCCGCCTGGGTGCGGGGAGTGGCGCGGTTGATCTCGTCCGCCAGCAGAACCTGGGTGAAGACCGGGCCGGGGTGGAACTCGAACTCGCCCGTCTTCTGGTTGAAGACGCTCGATCCGGTGACGTCGCCCGGCAGCAGGTCGGGCGTGCACTGGAGGCGGCGAAACCCGCCGCCGAGCGTGCGGGCAAGGGTCTTGGCGAGGAGCGTCTTGGCCGTGCCGGGAACGTCCTCCAGCAGGAGATGCCCCTCGGCGAGCAGACAGGTGAGGACCAGCTCGAGGACCGGCCGTTTGCCGAAGATTACCGTCTCGAGCTGCTGAAGGACCGCCTCGGCGGCTTGCTGGACTTGTTTCACAGGTCACCCTCCCCGCATCGGCCGGACATGCAGATCCGTAACTTCCGCCGTCCGCGGCAAGGCCAGGGCATTGACCACGGTCATGGCCACGTCCCGAGGTTGGAGGAAGCGCTCGGGGTCGTAGGGCCGGCCCTCGAACTGATGCACTTCCTCCTGCATGGGGGTGGCGGTGCGGCCGGGGAAGACGGAGATCACCCGTACTCCCTTTTTGTTCACCTCGGCGCGCAGGCCGTCGGCCAGGGCACGGAGGGCGTGCTTGGAGGCCGAGTAGGCCGCCCAGCCCTCGCGGGCGGGATGGAAGCCGGCGCTGGAGTTGACGAAGACGACCTGCCCTTCGCGGGCGATCAGCGACGGCAGCAGGGCCTGGGTGAGCAGGTAAGGGGCGCGGGTGTTCACCCGGTACTGCCGGTCGAGCACCTCTACCGGCGTGGTCTCGATAGGGCCCGCCAGGAACAGGCCGATGCTGTGGATCAGGACGTTGACGCCGCCGAACACCGCCTGAGCCCGGCCGGCCAGGGCGCGGATCGAATCGTCTTCGGCGAGGTCGGCGGCGAAGGTCTCGACGCCCGGCGAGAGGTCGCGGGCCCGCTCGGCGATCATCTCCAGCTTCTCGCCGTTACGGCCCGCCAGGAGGAGCCGCGCTCCCTCGCGGGCCAAGGCGATGGAGATGGCCTCGCCGATCCCCCCGCTGGCTCCCGTGATCACCGCCACCGTTCCCCGGAAAGCGTTCATGCCCCCTCCTCCATCTCGCGTAGAAGCTCGACTTGCAGCAGCGCGTCCGCGGCCTCGCGGATGGCCGCGAAGGCCATCCCCGAGCGCTCGGCGATGTCGAGCAGGGAGTGCTCGCCGTCCGAGAAGTTCAGCACCCAGAGCAGGGCCAGCTCGCGGGAGCGGCCCGCGTCGTCGCCGCCGATCGCCCGGTACAGCCCCCGCCGGCCGAGCTGCGGCTCGCATTTGGGGTTGAGGTTCAGGTAGCGCCGGTTCCCTTCCAGGACGTCCATCACGGCGAGATAGGTGCCCAGCGATCCTTCCAGAGATTCGGCGCGGACGAAGCCCAGATTGTCCGCCGAGGTATGGTATTCGGGATAACGCCCGTACGGGGTCCGGGTGAGCGAGCCCACGGCGAGGTTGAACCCGGGCGAGGCGTACTGCCGCTCGTCGTAGCCGAAGGGGACGAAATCCTCGACGCCGAACGGCTCTCCCGAGGCCCCGAGCACGGCCAGAACGGCGCGGTCGATCTCCGCGTCTCCCCGGCGGCTCTTCTTGTAGTGCAACGTCCCGGAGTCGCCGAGGTTCGCGGCGACGAGTCCCTGGGCGATCCGCCCCACCCGCTCCTCGTTGCGGGCCAGCCAGGTGATCGAGCCGATCGTGCCGGGGATGAAGAGGAACCTGTAGGAGTAGCGCCGCCGGGGCCGGTCCGCGAGCGCCCGGGCGAGCCAGGTCATGACTGCGATCCCCGAGAGGTTGTCGTTGCAGAGGGAGGGATGGCAGACGTGAGTCGAGAGAAGGATCTCCCGCTCCGACTCCCCCTGCAGGAAGCATTCTCCATAGGTGAGCGAGCCGTCCGCCAGGGTCGAATCGACGAAGACCTCGTACTCGCCGTCCGGCAGCTCCGTCAGGACGCGATGGCTCAGGCAGAACCCCCAGGCCTCCTTGTAGTAGGAGGTCCGGTAAGGAATCAGGTCCGGCTTGTCCGGCAGCGTGAAGAGGTGCGTCTTCAGCTCCTCGAGCGGCATCTTCGCGTGGATGGGGACGCTGTAGTTGAGGACGTGGAGGTTGCAGACCTGGAAGTCCACGACCTTCCGGCCGGAAGGGTCCTTGATCCAGGCGTCGCGGATGCTCCACTCCCGTGGAACGGTCCAGTCGAAGACCGGTGTGCCCGACGGGACTTCGTGGACGTCCAGGGGGATGCGCCCGCCGATACTTTCCCCAATCATGGCGAGCGTGCGCCGGACGCCGTCGCCCGTGATGCTCCGGCAGATGGGATAGGCCTCCGCGATGAAGCGGAGCATGTCCTCCCCCGCGCTCACCTCCCGGACTCCTCCAGCAGCGGCAGGTTCCGGTCCTTTTCCGAAATCACAGTCACCGGCTCGGGCCAGGGGATCGCGAAGGCGGGGTCGTCCCACCGGTATCCGCGGGCGGATTCCGGGGCGTAGGGTTCGGAGATCTGGTAGAAGACCTCCGTCGCGTCCTCCAACGTCTGGAATCCGTGGGCCATCCCCTTGGGGATATAGAGCGCGTTGCTCTGATCCGCCGAGAGGACCACCGAGAAATGCTGTCGGAAGGTCGGCGATCCGGAGCGCAGATCCACGATCACGTCCCAGACCGCGCCGCGGGTGACCCGCACGAGCTTGACCTCCTCGTGGGGGGCGATCTGAAGGTGGAGGCCCCGCAGGGTTCCACGCCGGTGGTTGAAGGAGACGCTGCACTGGGCGATGGCGGGATCGAGCCCGCGCGTCTCGAAGTCGCGGCGGCAGTACGTCCGGGCGAAGAAGCCCCGCTCGTCCTCGATCCGTTCCGGCTCCAGGACCCAGGCGCCGGCGAGCGGGGTCTCGCGGAAGATCATTCGAGCACCTGGACCTCCGGGATCGCCACCACGAAGCGGCCTCCCCAGGAGCGGACGTCCGCCATCTGCCCCATGATCTCTTCTTTCAGGTTCCAGGGCAGGATCAGCACGTAGTCCGGCCGGGTCTCGCGCAGGCGGTCCGGCCCGTGGATGGGAATGCGCGTGCCGGGAAGGTAGCGCCCCTGCTTGTGGGGGCTCCGGTCCACCGTGTAGTCGACGAAATCGGTGCGCACCCCGCAGTAGTTGAGCAGCGTGTTCCCCTTGGCCGGAGCACCGTAGGCCGCGACCGACCGCCCCTCTTCCTTGGCCTGGATCAGGAAGCGGAGGAGGCCGCGCTTGACCCCGCGTACCCGCTCCGCGAAGGAGCCGTACGTCTCCAGCCGCGCGAGGCCGGCCGCCGCCTCGCGGGCGAGGAGATCGCCGACCCGCTCTCCCACCGGCTTCGAGGCATCCGCGTCGTGCCGGACATAGATCCGGAGAGAGCCGCCGTGGGTGGGCAGCTCCTCCACGTCGAACAGGGTGAGGCCATGGGCCGCGAAGACCTTTTGGACCGTCGCGAAGGAGAAGTACGAGTAGTGCTCGTGGTAGATCGTGTCGAACTGGTCCTCGGCCATGAGCCGGAGGAGGTGGGGGAACTCCATCGTGAGCACCCCCGTGGGAGCGAGGAGGATCTTGAGGCCCGCCACGAAGTCGTTCAGGTCCGGCACGTGGGCCAGGACATTGTTGCCCACGAGCAGGTCGGCCCGGCTGCCCTCCGCCACCAGCTCGCGGGCAGTGGACTCGCCGAAGAAGCGGACGACCGTCGGGATGCCAGCCGCCCGGGCCGCCTCGGCCACGTTGGCGGCCGGCTCGACGCCAAGCACGGGGATGCCGCACTCCGCGAACCAGCGCAGGAGGTAGCCGTCGTTGCTGGCGATCTCGACCACCTGGTGGCCGGGGCCGAAGCCGAAGCGCTCGATCATGGCCCGGGCGTAGGCCTCGGCGTGGCGCAGCCAGCTCTCGGAGTAGGAGGAGAAGTAGGCGTAGTCGGAGAAGATGGCTTCCGGCTTCTCCTCCTCGGGGAGCTGCACCAGCAAGCACTCGCCGCAGACGAAGACGCAGAGCGGAAAGAACGGCTCCGCCTTCCCCAGGTCCGCCGGCTCCAGGTAGGAGTTGGCGAGCGGCTGGACGCCGAGGTCGACGAAGACCCGCGAGAGCGGCGCGCCGCAGAAGCGGCAAGTCAATCCCGGTCGAGCGTCGGGACGGTTTACCAGATCTTCCAGGGCGTCTCCCCCCGCTTCCACAGGTCGTTCAGGTAGAGGTAGTCGCGGTAGGTGTCCATGGGGTGCCAGAAGCCCTCGTGGAGGTAGACCGAGAGCTGGCCGTCGCGCGCCAGGTCGCGCAGCGGCTGCTGCTCCAGGAACAGGTCCGGATCGTCGTTCAGGTACTCGAAGACCTCGCGCTGGAAGACGAAAAAGCCACCGGAGACGACACCCTCGGCGAGGTTGGGCTTCTCGTCGAATTCCAGTACCTTGGGGCCGTCCACCCGCATCTCGCCATAGCGCGAGGTGGGGTGGACGCCGGTGACGGTGGCGATCCGTCCCTGCGACCAGTGGAAGTCGAGCAGGGCGTCGATGTCCACGTCGCCCACGGCGTCGCCGTAGGTGAAGCAGAAGGTCGGGGCGTCGAGATACTTGCGCACCATCCGGAGACGCGCGCCCGTGGCGGTCTCGGCCCCGGTCTCGGCGCAGGTGATCCGCCAGGCCTCGTAGCCGTCCTGGTTGTGGATCTCGGGTGGCCGGCTGCCGTCCATGGAGATGGTGAAGTCGCAGTGCATCTCCTTGTAGCGGAGGAAGTACTGCTTGATCTCCCAGCCTTTGTAGCCGAGGCAGAGGAGGAAGCGCTCCAGGCCGTGGGTGCCGTAGATCTTCATGATGTGCCAAAGGATCGGCTGGGGCCCGATCTCGACCATCGGCTTCGGTCGGTACTCGGTCTCCTCGCGCAGACGGGTGCCCTTTCCTCCGCAGAGGATGACCACCGGTATGTCGGTCTTCGCGGGCCTGCTCATGGACGGCTCCTTGGTACTTTCGGGACGAAACCGGGTTGATTCGAGAAGCTGATTCTAGAAGATGTAGCCGAGGGAGCGCAGCTTCTCGATCTCCTGCTCGTTCATGGCCCCGTCACGGCTGGCGCCGGGCAGGCCGGGAGGCAGGCCGAGATCCCTGAAAGTCGGTACCGTGCGCACCGGGTGCAGCTTGACGAAGCCCGGGTCGAGCGCGTCCAGGAGAACCTTGCCGGAAAGATCCCGAGGCACGGGTAGCCCAAGGAGATAGAGGACCGTGGGATAGACGTCGTAGATGTCCGCTCCCTCGAGGGCCAGCCCGCGCTTCACCGGCCCGCCATGCATCATCAGGATCCCCGGGGGGCCGTGCCTGTGCTGGGTGTAGAGGCTGTGGACGATCGTCGGGCTGTGGCCATGGTCGGAGGCGACGATGACGACCGTTTCCGGCCCCACCTCGGCGAGCAGGCAGGCCAGGAAGCGGTCGAAGTCCCGGTGGACGCCCGGGATGCGGTCCCCGTTCTCCTTCAGACCCTGCCCGGTCACGCCGAAGAAGCGCCGCGGCTCGTACCACTTCCAGAAGAAGTGCTGGGTGCTGTCCGGCTCGTGGGTGTAGAAGTTGACGAACCGGGGCTGCCGGCCGGCCGCGAGGAGATCCAGCAGGACGGCGGACTGCCAGTGGAAGTCCCCCTTCCCCAAGGCCGGGCGGATCCGCCGGAAGAGCTCGGTCGCCTTTGGCTGCATGAACAGGTCGAGCCGCCCCGAGGGGCGCGCGGCCATCTCGTCGAGCCCATAGGAGAAGAACCAGCTCTCCGGACGCGAGGGGCGCAGGGCGGGGAAGGAGTAGAAGTAGCCGTCCACGACGCCGACCGTCATCCCGGCGCGGTCGGCAACCTCCCAGAGAGGCGCGCCGCCGAGCGAGAAGCGGTCGACCGGAATCTGCCGCGTCAGTCCCAGGGGGGACACGAGGTCGGACAGCTCCTTGAAATAGGTGCGATGGACGGGGAACAGCCCGCGCGACTCCATCCCCGGGATCTGGATGCGGTAGAAGTCGAGGACGCCATGCCGCTCGGGCTTCTCTCCCGTATAGATCGAGGCCCAGATGACGGCCGAGTTGGAATCGTGGATCGTCGCGAGGCCGCCGCTCGCACCGTCCCGCGCCAATGCGGTGAAGGTGGGCAGCTCGCCCTTCTCCATCATCGGCCGGATCACCCGCCAGTCGGCGCCGTCGAATCCCACCAGGACGACCTTGAGGCCCGTGTCCACGGCCTGGATCCCAGGTGGCTTAACGACGCTCCTCTCATCCTCTCCGCCGCCGGCGTAGAGCGGCGCCGCGGCGTGGGCGGCGACGCCCAGCAGCAGCGCGGCGAGGGCTGCCCATTTCAGTCTCCCCCAAAGGCGGAACAGCAGCCAGGAGGTCAGCACCGTGCCGACGGCAATGGGGACTGCGAGGCCGATCAGGACCGCAGCCATGCCCCAGGCGCCATGCGGATGGAACGGCGCCTGGTCGTAGGTCAGCCCGTAGAGGAAGAAGATCTCCCAGAAGAACAGATTGAAGACGAGCACCCCGAGGAAGAGGCCTCGCCTCCCCTGCGTCTCCGGCCGGGAGAACAGGACGGAGACCAGGCTCGCCAGACCGAAGAAGGCGGCCGCCCAGAGGCCGTAGAGCAGGCCGAAGACGACGTAGGCAATCAGCGCGTCGCGCGTGGAGCCGAGGTGGTTGTGGACGACGTGGACCAGCGAGAGGACGGCGCCATAGAGCAGAGAGCCGTAGAGGAAGCCGCCAAGGCAGGCGTCGCGCAGGGCTCGCAGTCTCATCCTTGGGTTCTTTTACGGAGGAAGAACAGAAACGGTCTACGGAACGGGCCGCCCGGGTCCGCGAGAGGGTAGCAGAGGGGAGCTAGGCCAGCAACCGCCTAGGCCATCAGGCGATGATAGTCCCGAGTCGTCTGAGGCATGGGCGCGACGCCCAGCTCCTCCAGAAGGAGGCGGCAGAGGTTGTCGTACTGGCGCCGCACGAGGTCCCGGCGCCCTTGCGCCGCGTAGAGACGCATCACGGCGAGGTGGATGCGTTCCTGGAGAGGATCTTCCACCAGCACGGTGCGGTAGGCGTCCATCGCCTCCTCGTTCCGCCCCAGGCGTACGTAGAGGTCGCCCAACTCGCGCAGCAACTCCAGGTAGAGCCGCTGGTACTCCTCGCGGCGGGAGGCGACCCAGGCTTCGTAGTGCCCTTGAAGAAAAGGACCGCGGTAGAGCTTCCAGGCCTGCCTCCAGGCGTCGGCCGCGATCTCCATCTCGTCGCGGCTGGCGCTCTGCCTGCCCAGGTCCGCCAGGCGGGTGAGCTCGATCACGTCGATCTCCCAGGTGACCTCGGGGTTCAGGCGGTAGACGCCGTTGCGGAACAGCAGGGGCGCCGGCTGGTCCTTGCCCTTGCGGCCGCCTTCGAGAGCCCGGCGGAGGTGGCTCAGCGTGGGATGGAAGTTGCGCTCGATCGTGAGCTCGCCCTCGTTCGGCCAGACGGCCTCGATCAGCTCCTCGCGGCCGGCCTGCAGACCGGGCGAGGACGCGAGGAAGGCAAGGACCAGGAAAGAGCGGCGGAGCCGGCAGTCGAGCTCGTGCTCCCCCTCCTCGTCCCGCTCGCGGGCGATGGGACTGCCGAGCAGGCCAAGGACGTAGACGGGACGGCTGCCGGCGGGAGTCTCCACCACCGCCACGGACGGCGGCGAGGAGACCGTGGCGCGGGAGCGAGCCGGACGCCGGCGGACACGCTCCCGCTCGAGGGCGGCGGCCAGGAGCCTTGGCATATGGTCGCGCTCCGATCCTTCGATCCACAGGCCGCGCTCGTCGAGGAGGCGCCAAGCGTCCTCCCCGGCGCTGCCCGAGCCCGGCCGCTCCTTCGGAGCGTCGAGCAGGAGAGCGCGAGCCTCCTCGGGGAAGGCATCCATCACCTCGTGCCGGAGGAAGAGGCGCACGGAGGCGACCTCCAGGATCTCCTCCGGCCCGGCGCCAGTCAACCCCATCCCCCCGGTAGCCTGAAGGGCGAGACAGAGCGGGCGGTACCAGCCGTCCGTCGCCTCCAACAAGGCCTCGGCAACCTCCGGAGAGAGGTCCAGGCCGGTCTGGACATGCCAGAAAGAGGCAATCTCGCCGCTGGTGAGCAGCAACTCCTGTGGCGGTATCACGTCGCGAGAGACGGCTCCGGGACCCCGGCGGCGGTCGCCGGCGAAGACCAGGCGCTGCCCGGGGCGCAGCCAGCGCTCGGCCTCGGCCAGCCGCTCCCCTGCCGGGCCGCCGGTCGCCACGAGCCAGCGGACGCCCACCTCGTGGGCTGACTCCAGGGCTTCCCGGAGGGCCTCCTCGCTGGCCACCGCCGCGAGAGGCAGCGGCACGGCCCGCGAGCCGTGCCGCGCGAGCAGGGCCTCGAGAACGGCCATCTTGCCGCTGCCCGGCCACCCCCAGAGCTGCACGAGGGGAGACTCCAGGGTCTCGATCCTGTCCAGCAACCGGTCGGTCTGGGGGAAAAGGTGCAACGATTCCATCATGGCTACGGCATCCAGCCCCGCCCGGCGGGGAAGCTTCCACGCGCCGGCGGCGCGTCAGCGGGAGCGGCGATCCGCCGCCCTGGCTTTCGAAAATTCTTCTGCCAGCTCCGAGGTCAACAGCTCCCGCGCCAGGGCCGCGAGGCACCGCGTGGTGACCTTACCGATGCTCGAAGCCTGGTAGCCGAGCTGATGCGCCACCTCCAGCGGCTCATACCCGAGCCGGAACCGGAGCCGCAGCAGCCTGCGGCAGCGAGGCGGCAGACGATCGATCAGGTTTTCCAGGTCGCAGAGGAGGTCCAGGCGCTCCTGAGACGGAGCGGCCGGCGCGGAGAGCCACTCCAGGAGCGTCGAATCGACCGCCGAGTAGATCCGCCGCCGGTGCGTGCGCCAATACATCAGGCAGTGCCTCCTCAGCGTACCGAAAAGCCAGCTTTCGGGATCGCGCACACGCTCCCATTGGTAGAGCAGCGCCAGCAACGCTTGTTGCAATACGTCTTCAGCGTCCTCGGTCGGGATGCGGTAGATGGCCAGCAGCCGCTTGAGCCTGGGCTCGACCCCCTTCAGGAATTCCTCGAAGGAGTCGGAGCTCGCGGTGGGTTCCGGAATGAGCATTCACACCAAATAAAAAGGTATCAGAACCCAAATTAACACTCTCCCGAAGACCTGTCCAGCTTATACGCCTTTTTAAAACCAGGACTTCCAGCTCAGCCGCCACGGAGAAAATCGCGCACCTGCTGCAGGTCTTCCCAGGTAGGACGCTTGAGAGCGGGGTTGCGCAAGAGGGCGGCCGGGTGGTAGGTGACCATGGTTTGGATCCCCTGGACCTGGAACCACTGCCCACGGATGCGCCCGATGGGCGAGTCGTTGCCCAGGAGCGCCTGGGCCGCGACTTTGCCGAGCGCCACCAGGACTCGAGGGCGGACCAGCCCGATCTGCTTCTCGAGATAGCCGCGGCAGGCCGCGATCTCGTCGGGCTGGGGATCGCGGTTGCCGGGCGGGCGGCACTTCACCACGTTGGCGATATAGACCTCCTCGCGCGTCATCTCGATCGCCTGGATGATGCGCGTCAGAAGCTCGCCGGCGGCGCCGACGAAAGGCAGCCCCTGGCGGTCCTCGTCCGCTCCCGGGCCTTCGCCGACGAACATCAGCTCGGCCGCAGGGTTGCCGGCGCCGAAGACCACCTTGGTACGCCCCTCGGCCAGCCGGCAGCGGGTGCAGCCGGCGGCCACCTCCCCCAGGGCGGCCAGGTCGGCGGCCCGGGCCGCGGCCTCGCCGCTCAGGGGTGCCGCCGTAGCGACCACGGGCCGGCGGACCTCCGCGGGCGGCCGCATGGCAGCAGGCGCGGCCGGCCGCGAGGCAGGAGAATTCAGAGGAGAATTCAGGTAAACGTCGCCGTAGCCCATCTCGCCCAGGTAGGCGAGCAGGTCAGCGAGGGCTGGCTGCAGGTTCCGTCTCACGGTCCAGGAGTGTAGCCGCGAACAGGTCGAAGAGCGAGGCCGACAGCTCGGATTTCGGCCGGCGCGAGAAGAACACGGGCGGCCCTTCCCGCCGGAAGACGGTGACCTCGTTCTCATCGCGCTCGAACGCGATGTCGGACCGGGAAACGTCGTTGGCGACGAGGAAATCCGCCCGCTTGCGCTCCAGCTTGGCGCGGGCGTTCCGCTCCAGGTCGTCCGTCTCGGCGGCGAAGCCGGCAACGATCGCGCGCGGCGCCACCTCGCGCAGGCCGGCGAGGATGTCCGCGTTCTCCTCCAACTCGATCACCGGCAATCCCCGCTCTTTCTTGATCTTGCTGCCCGCCGGCCGGCTGGGCCGGAAGTCCGCCACGGCCGCCGCCATGACGATCAGGTCGGCCCCCGGAGCGTGCTCGCGCACGGCCCGCTCCATCTCCCGGGCAGTGACGACGTCCACGCGGGTCACCCCGGACGGCGTCGCCAGCGATACCGGACCGGCGACCAGCACCACCCGGGCGCCGCGCCGGGCGGCCTCGGCGGCGAGGGCAAAGCCCATGCGCCCGCTCGAGCGGTTGCCGATGAAGCGAACGGGATCGATCGCCTCGTGCGTGGGCCCGGCGCTGACCAGCACCGTCCAGCCCGAGAGCGGCCCGGCTCCCACGGCGGCCTCCACCGCCTGCGCGATCGCCTCCGGCTCGGCCATGCGCCCCATGCCCACCTCGCCAGAGGCGAGCGGCCCCTCGACGGGGCCGGCGAGCCAGACCCCGCGCCGCCGCAACGCCTCGACGTGCCGCCGCGTCGTCTCCCGCTCCCACATCGACGAGTGCATGGCGGGAGCCACCACGACAGGCCCCGAGAAGGCGAGCGCCGTGGTGGTGAGGAAATCGTCGCCCAGCCCGAGCGCCAGCCGGGCGATCAAGTTCGTGGTCGCCGGAGCCACGCACAGCACCTCCGCCCAGGCGGCGGCGGTGATGTGGGCCTCCTCGCCCGTACCGGTGGCGCTGAGGTACTCCTCCTGGTAGACGGGGTGGCCAGTGAGTACCTCCAGCGTCAGCGGAGTGACGAAGGAAGTGGCGCTGCGGGTGAGCGCGCAGCGCACCGCGTGGCCGCGCGACCGCAACCGCCGCACCAACTCGGCGGATTTGTAGGCCGCGATGCCGCCGCTGACGCCGAGCAGGACCCGCAGGGAGCGGTTCATCCCCTACCTATCCCCGACATACCGGGTGTCGTTGGGATCAGTGGACTTCGGCCGGCTGGGAGTCCTCGGCCGCCGGGGCCTCGGCCTCCACCGGCTGCGGCGCCGGGCCGTAACCCCAGTCGATCAGGGAGTGATCGACCTCTTCCAGCGCGACCCGCGTGGGCTTGCGCTTACCGGCCTCGACCTTGGGGCGGGCGCCCCGCATGAGCTGCTCGGCCCTGCCGGCGGCCACGAGCACGCGCCGGAATTTGCTGTCCATCGTCGGCTTCTCTTCCATCGAAACTCTCTCCTTGCCGGGCGTCCGGATCGCCGGCCAGTCGAATTCATCTAGGTCTTGAGGGTGAAGCCCCGATCCTGGAAATCGCGAAGGATCTCCTCGATCAGGGGCTGCATGCGTTCCCGTCGGTGGCGTTTCTCGATGATGATGGCCGCCAGCGCTTCGCTGGCACGGCGGGCATCGTCATTAACGATAACATAATGATACCGATCGTAACGCTTCATCTCCCCGAGCGCGCCGGCCAGGCGCCGGACGATGGTCTGCTCGTCGTCGAGGCCTCGCCGGTGCAGCCGCCGCTCCAGATCCTTGTAGCTCGGCGGCAGGACGAAAATGCCGTAGGCCTGGGGCACCCGGGCGAGCACCTGCTCGGCTCCCTGGACGTCGATGTCCAGCAGCACGTCGATGCCCTGCTCGAGACGGGGGAACACCTCCCCGGAGGAGGTGCCGTAGAAGTTGCCGTGCACCTGGGCCCATTCGAGGAACTCGCCGGCCGCGATCATCTCCTCGAAGCGGGCGTGATCGATGAAATGGTAGTCCCTGCCGTCGATCTCACCCTGACGCGGCTTGCGGGTGGTGTGGCTCACCGAGAAGGCCAGGTCGCCGAAGCCCGCCAGGCTCCCCGTCACCGCGAGAAGACTCTGGATAAGCGTCGTCTTCCCCGCTCCCGAGGGGGCGGAGAGGATGAACAGCTCGCCGGATTGCATCGGTTCGTTCAAACGGTGCCGGGGAAGATCTCAGGAAGGCGGTATGGTATCACTACTCCACGCTACTCGACGTTCTGCACCTGCTCGCGGATCTGCTCGCAGAGAACCTTGGCGTCGAGCACGGCGCGGGTCATCTCGGCGTTGCGGCACTTGGCTCCGAGCGTGTTGAGCTCGCGAAAGATCTCCTGGGTGAGGAAATCGAGGCGCTTGCCGGAGGCTCCGGGCTCGCGGGTGACGGCGCGAAAGTGCTCCAGGTGCGAGCGCAGACGGTCGATCTCCTCGCTGACGTCGCTCCGGTCCACGAGCAGGGCCACTTCCTGGGCGACCCGCGACTCGTCGAGGGACTGGTTGCCCAGCAGCTCGGCCAGACGTCGCTGGAGGCCTGCCGCGAGCTCCTCGCGCACCGGGCCCCGCAGGGTGTCGAGGCGCGCCACGGCCTCCCCCACTCCGTGCAGCTTCTCCTCCATGATCGCGGCGAGGCTGGCTCCCTCCTTCTCGCGGCCGGCGACGAGCTGGGTGATAGCGGTGCGCGCCGCGGAGAGGAGCACCTCCTCGTCCTCCTCGTTCCACGCCTCGCCCGCCAGCTCGACCCGGAACGCCTCCGGCAGCCGCATCAGGTCTCCCGCGGAGAGCCCGCGCTCCACCAGCCCCACCTCGACGAGCTGATGGACGGCCGCGTGGGCCTCCCGGATCACGCCCATGTTCACCAGGACGGTCGCCTTCCGCTCCGCCACCGGCCGGATCTCCACCCGCGCCTCGACACGGCCACGCGTGACCTCCCGGCCGATCGCGTCGCGCAAGGCCGCCTCGCTCCCCCGCAGCTCCTCGCCGATCCGGAGCTGGAGGTCCAGGAAGCGATGGTTGACCGCCCGCAGGCTCACCGTGATCCCATGCCGGGCGTTCTCCCCCGACGCTTCCCCGTAACCGGTCATGCTTCGCATGAGTTCGTCCTTCTCCGAGTCATCGGAATGGCAGCTTCCGGAGGCGGACTGCCTGATCTTCAATCGTTACGGCAAAGCCTTCAGCCAGTTTCTGCTCCAAGGGACGGATGGCCTGCAGGAATTTGCTGGCGACGCTTCTTGGCTCGCTTTCCGAGAGGCGCAGGGTCACAAGGCTCGGTCGATCACGACCGCTCAAGGCGATGAGCATCGAGAAGTCGAGATCCTGAGTCAGGATGGTCCTGTCTTCCCGATGAGCGTAGTCCAGGATCTCGGAGTCCGAGGCCAAGGGCGACAGTTTCTCCCACACGCATACGACATCGAAGCCTTCCGCCCGGAGAGCGGCAACGGTCACGGGGGAAATATGGAGATCCACAATGAAGCGCAGGAGTGGCCTCTGGCGGTCAGGCGATCTTCATGACCTGGTCCGAAGCCAACCAAGCTGCGTACTGGAGAACCTGGCGGATGTCCTCTTCTTCTAGGAGGGGATACCACTCCAGGATCTCCTGGTTGGAGTGGCCGTTCGCCAGCATCTTGAGGACGAAGCTCACGGTGATCCTCATGCCACGAACGGTGGGTTGACCCAGACAGATCTCAGGATTGATCGTAATCCGGTCCAATTTTTCCATAGCTCAACCCTCCCTCTCCTTCTGGACGGATGGTAGCACGTCCCCCCTCGCCCACTTTTCCGCTTCCGCCTCTACTGCGTCCAGCCGGTGCTTCAGCTCCAACCCCGCCGCCGTCAGATCACCCCGGCGCTCCACCACGAGCGGCTCGCCGTAGACGAAATGGGCGGCCGAGAATGGCAGGGGCACCACGAAGCGGTCCCAGGACCGGAGGAGCTTCGCCCGGGTGGCCGCGATGGCCACGGGCAGGATGGGCAGCCCCGTGGCGGCCGCCGCCAGGATCACCCCTGGCTGGACCTCGCGCAGGGGACCTCGCGGACCATCCGGCGTGAAGGCGATGTCCCAGCCCTCGGCGGCCTTGCGCAGGAGCGACCTCATGCCAGCGGCCCCGCCCCGGCTGCTGGAGCCGCGGCTGGAGTCGATCCCCAGCCTCGCGACCGTGCGGGCGATCAGCTCGCCGTCCTTGCTCTGGCTGACCAGGACCGAGATCCTCTTCCCCCGGTAGGCGTAGGGCATCAGCAACAGGTGGCGATGCCAGAAGGCGAGGATGAAATGCGTCCCGTCCCTCTCCCACTCCCGCATCCGCTCGTCCCCGTGGTGCCGCAGGCGGACGGTCGCCCGCAGGATGCGGATGAAGTTGGCCGCGAGGAACGGAACGGCCGTGGCCTGGGCGCTCACACCCGGAACTGGAGGTCGAACAGCCGCTTGTACGAGCCGCCGAGGGCCAGCAGCTCGCCGTGGGAGCCTTGCTCGACGATGCGCCCGGACTCCATGACCAGGATGCGGTCGGCCCGGGTGACCGTCGAGAGGCGGTGGGCGATGACCAGCGTGGTCCTCCCCTGGATGAGGTTGTAGAGCGCCTTCTGGACCAGCGCCTCCGATTCGCTGTCGAGGTGCGAGGTGGCCTCGTCGAGGATCAGAATAGGCGCGTTCTTGAGCAGGGCGCGGGCGATCGCCAGCCGCTGCCGCTGCCCGCCCGACAGGCGAACGCCCGATTCGCCGATCACGGTGTCGTAGCCGCGCGGCAGCTCCATGATGAACTCGTCCGCGTAGGCCGCCGCCGCGGCCTCCCGCACCCGCTCGAGCGGCAGGTCGGACCGGCCGTAGGCGATGTTGTTGCGGATCGAGTCGTTGAACAGCTGGGTGTCCTGGGTGACGATGCCGATCAGCGACCGCAGGCTCTTGAGCTTGAGGTCGCGGGTGTCCACGCCGTCGATCGTCAGCCGTCCCGAGGTGGGATCGAAGAAGCGCGGCAGCAGGTTGACGAAGGTCGATTTTCCCGCTCCGGACGGGCCCACCAGGGCCACGATCTCGCCGGCGCGGATCGCCACCGAGACGTCGCGCAGCACCGGCTGGGTCTCGTAGGAGAAGGCGACCCGCTCGTAGGAGATCCCCTCGCGGACGGTCTCGATCTCGCGGGCGCCGGGACGCTCCTGGATGTCGTTGGGGATCGCCATCAGGCGCGACACCCGCTGGCCGGAGGCCGTGGCCTCCTGCAGGATGAGGTTGACCTTGTTCAGCTTGCGGATCGGCTCGTAGAGCATCACCATGGTGATGAGGAACTGCACCAGCTCCGGCGCCGACAGCTCCCCCGCCCGGATCGCCTTGCCGGCATAGATCAGCAGCGCGGCGGCGCCCACCGCGCCCAGGGACTCGATCACCGGCCCCGAGGAGTTGGCCAGCATCTGCGCCCAGAGGTTCACCCGCAAGTGACGCCGCGTGGCCTCGCGGAAGCGGTTGAACTCGAACTCTTCCATGCCGAACGCCTTCACCACCCGGTGGCCGCGCACTCCCTCGGTCATCAGGCTCGCGAGATCCGCCATCCGCTCCTGGCTGCGATGGCTGGTGCGGCGCATTCCCTTGCCGAAGCGAACAATGATGTAGACCAGCAGCGGCGCCGCCACCAGCGTGATGAGCGCCAGCTTGAAGTGGGTCGACAGCAGCAGCACCAGCAGCGCCACCAGGGTGAAGGACTGCTGGAACAGGTCGAGCAGGCGGTTCGACACCGCGCTCTGCATCAGCGCCACGTCGTTGATGACGCGGGCCACCAGCTCCCCCGAGGGATGCTCGGAATGGAAGCGGCTCGACTGCCCCAGGATGTTCCAGTAGAGGTCGTTGCGGATATCGGTCGTCACCCCCAGCCCGATGTGCTGGAAGGCGTAGCCAGCCACGAAGTCGGCGAGCGAACGCAGGAGGAAGACGGCGATGAAGAGCAGCGGCAGGAAGTAGACCACGTTGTCGCGGTTCACCCCGAACCGGCGCTTGAGCGACCGGTAGCTGCGGTCGATCTGGCCCGCCAGGTCGAGCCGCTTCTTGAGATCGTTGAGAACCCCCGTCTCCGGCCGCTTGGCCGCTCCATCCCCAGCCGGAGCCGTACGATCCGGGGAGGTAATGGCTCCGAGAGGACCGGGAACGTCCTCCTGGCCGGCCAGCAGAACCTCGGCGAAGATCGGCTTGATGAGGGCGGCAGCGCCCGCCTGGGCTGCCGCGTAGACGAGGATGCCCACCGCGGCCAGCATGGCCCAGGCCATGTAGCGGCGCAGGTAGTGCCACAGGAAGGACGACATCTTCTGGTCCATCAGCGCCCTGCCCTCTCCCCGAGCATCGCCGCGACCTCGGCGGCGGCCCGCCCGCTGGCGCCGCCCTGGCCGAGCCGCCCCCGGACCTCGGCGAGGCCGGCCCGCATCTCGTTCCGGGCCCCCGCGTCGGTGAGCAGCCGCGCGGCCTCGGCCGCGATGCGCTCGGGGTTGGCGTCGCCCTGGATCAGCTCGGGCACGACCCGCCGGCCCAGGACGAGGTTGACCAGGCTGACGTTGGGCAGGTGCACCATGAGCTTCGCCAGGAGATAAGTCCAGATCGCCAGCCGATAGACCATGATCATCGGAGTGCCGAGCAGCCCGACCTCCAGCGTCGCCGTGCCCGAGGCGCAGAGGGCCAGGTGGGCGCTCGCGACGGCGGTGAAACGGTCCTCGGCGACGATCCGCACGGGCAGGCCGGAAAGCTCGACGTGCTCCTCCAGGAGCTCCCGCGAGATGGTGGGCGCCTTGATGATCTCAGCCTCGATGGGAAGCCTGGAGGCCAGCTTCCGCACGGCCTCGAGCAGAGTGGGCAGCAGGGCCTCGACCTCGCTCGTCCGCGATCCCGGCAGGAGCGCCACTCGATAGGGTCCGCCGGCGGGCTCGTCCTGGTCCCAGCCCTGGGGCAGCACCGGAACCTCGTCCACCAGCGGGTGGCCGACGTGGACCACGTCGACGCCATGCCCCCGGTAGAAGTCTACCTCGAAGGGGAAGAGGACGAGCATGCGGTCCACGAGCCGGGCGATGGCCTTCACCCGGCCGCGCCGCCAGGCCCAGACCTGGGGACTGATGTAGTAGACCACCTCGAGGCCTCGGGCCTTGAGCTCCTTGGCCAGGCGGAGGTTGAAATCCGGAAAGTCGACGAGCACGGCGAGGGCCGGCCGGCGGCGGTCCACTTCCCGCAGCAGGCCGGCGAAGATCTCGCGCGCCCGGGGCAGCACCTTCAGCACCTCGGTGATGCCGACCACCGAGATCTCGGAGCTGTGGGCCAGGGCATCGAGACCCGCCGCCCGCATCTCGTCGCCGCCCAGCCCGAAGGTGGTCAGGCCGGACACCCGAAGGCGCAGCTCGGAGATCAGCCGCGCCCCGTGCAGATCGCCCGAAGCCTCGCCGGCTACGACCAGCAGCTCAGGAGGAGTCACGGAATGGGGGCGGGCGGACCTGAAGGGAACGGATACATCAGCCAGGCCACCAGCAAGCCGCCACCCACCATGCCGAGGAAGATCTGGAGGAAGAGCTTGATCTGCTCGCGGCGCCCCCGGCGCCAGAGGAGAGTGAAAAACAGGCTCACGATGAGCGCGTACAGCACCATCAGCAGGAAATGACTCAGCATGGCTCGGCCTCACTCCTTCTTGCCGCGGACGATGTCCCAGGCGTCGAGGGTCAGCAGGAGGTTCATCAGGCCCGCCGTCAGCAGGAAGGCGGTGCCGTACTCGTACCCCGCTCCCATGATGTTCCCCTGGTAATGGATGCCGTAGCGGAGCAGGAAGTACGGAAAGCCCATCCCCATCGAGCCCAGGGTCGCCAGGACGCTGAGCGGCTGGCCGGGAACGACCTTGTAGAGGTTCCCTTCGAGCCGGCAGCCAATGAAGATCGACACCATGACCAGCACGAAGAAGGCGAGCCCGCGCAGGCGCCTCTTCAAATAGATGTGGCCCAGCCCCGGAACCAGCCAGGCCGAGAGCACCGCGACCACCGCGTTGCCTTGCGGGCGGACCCTCTGCGGCGGCGCGGGCTGCGGCTGCGCGGGGACACCGTCGGATTCGGCCAATCAATCCTCCTCTCGAGCGAAGAGCGCCTGCAAGCGCTCGCGAGACTGGCGCAGGCCCTCGGGGATCAGCCGGACCTCCGCCAGGACCGTCATGAAATTCGTGTCCCCCGTCCAGCGCGGGACGATATGGAAGTGGAAATGCCCGGGCACTCCGGCCCCCGCCGGCGCGCCGACGTTCATCCCCAGGTTGAGGCCGTGGGGACGGTAGGCTTCGCCAAGGATACGCTGAGTCTTGAGCACCAGCGGCCAGAACTCCGCCCGCGCCTCCTCTCCACTCTCCTCCGGGGAAGCGAGGTGCTCGAGCGGCGCCACCATGACGTGGCCGTTCGAGTAGGGATGGAGGTTGAGCATCACCAGGTGGTGCCGGGACGTGTGGACCACCAAGCCATCCGGATCGTCCGGACGGCGCGCCGCGGCACAGAAGAAACATCCGGAATCCGCCGAATTCGCGGTGATGTAAGCGTACCTCCAGGGAGTGTAGAGCTGTTGCATCCGGGTTGCCGGGGGAGAGATCGGACCGGGGCGCCTCGCGGCGAGACGCCCGGCCGCGGTCAGCACTCGTCGTTGAGAAGCTCCCTCAGCTCCTTCCCGGGCTTGAAGTAGGGGATCCGCTTGGGCGGCACCTTCACCTTGTCGCCGGTCTTGGGATTGCGGCCCGTGCGGGCGCCGCGATGGCGGATGCGGAAGCTGCCGAACCCGCGTAGCTCGATCTTTTCGCCATCCTTGAGCGAGTGGACGATGCTGTCGAAGACCGTGTTGACGATAATTTCCGCGTGCTTCTTGGTCAGCTGGGTAGTGCGGGCGACCTCTTCGACCAGCTCCGCCTTGGTCATGCCATCCTTCAACAGCTCCGTCATCTCCCACCCCTTTTCTCTGTGGCAACGGCGGACGCCCCTATCCCCCAGGAAGCGCCCGCCGTTCCGGGTCTCAAGAGAGAGCTACTCCTCGGTGGCTTCCTCGGCGTCTTCGCCGTCCTCGGCTTCCACGGCATCCGCGGCATCCTCGGACTCATGGCCGCCGTCCCCGACGTCCATGTGCTGCCCGGCCTGCTGCAGCTCGGCAATCTCTTCCTCGCTCGGCTGCTCCACACCCCGCATCGAGAGGCCGACCTTCTTCTCTTCCTCTTCGATGCGCAGGATGCGGGTGCGGACCCAGTCGCCGACCTTGAAGTGGTCCTCGAGCTTGGCGCCCGCCGGCACGTCGATCTCGCTGATGTGGGCCAGGCCCTCGAGACCGTTGTAGATGTCGATGAACAGGCCGAAGTCCGTCACGTTCACGACGCGGCCGTCGAGGGTGTCGCCGGGGTTGTGGCTGTCGGCGAAGTCCTCCCACTCGTTGGGCATGAACTCCTTGATCGAGAGGGAGACGCGCTGGTTCTCGACGTCGATGTTGGTGATGCGCGCCTTGACCGTGTCGCCCTTCTTGAGAACCTCGCTGGGGTGCTTGACCCGCTTGGTCCAGCTCATGTCGGAGACGTGGATCAGGCCGTCGATGCCGTCGGTGATCTCGACGAACGCGCCGAACTCCGTGAGGTTGCGGACCTTGCCCTCGATGACGCTGCCCTCGGGGTGGGTGTCCTCGAGCTCCTCCCACGGATTGCGCTCGGTCTGCCGCAGGGACAGGCTGATGCGCCGCTGGTCCATGTCCAGCTCGGAGACGATCGCCTCCACCTCGTCGCCCACTTCCAGGATCTTGGCGGGGTTGACGACCTTCTTGGTCCACGACATCTCGCTGACGTGGATCAGGCCCTCGACGCCCTCCTCGATCTCGACGAAGGCGCCGTAATCGACGATGGAGACCACCCGGCCCTTGACCCGCGAGCCGATCGGATACTTCTTGTCGACCAGCGTCCAGGGGTCGTCCGAACGCTGCTTGTAGCCCAAGGAGACGCGCTCGGTCTCGGGGTCGAACTTGAGCACGACCACCTCGACCTCGTCGCCCACCGTGAAGTGCTCCGAAGGGTGGTTGACCCGGCCCCAGGAGATGTCCGTGATGTGCAGGAGGCCGTCGATGCCGCCGAGATCGATGAACACGCCGTAGTCGGTGATGTTCTTCACCGTGCCGCGGAGGCGCGCTCCCTCTTCCAGCCGCTTCAGCGTCTCGGCCTTCTTCTTCACCAGCTCGGTCTCGAGCACCGCCTTGCGGGACAGGACGATATTGTTGCGCCGGCGGTCCAGGCTGATCACCTTGAACTCCAGCTCCTGGCCCCGCAGCGACTCGAGGTTCTTGACCGGCTTGATGTCGACGAGAGATCCCGGCAGGAACGCCCGCAGGCCGACGTCCACCGTCAGACCGCCCTTGATGCGGTCCGTGATGCGGCCCTTGATGATGCGGCCCTCCTTGTAGGCCCGCTCCACCTCGGTCCAACGGCGCATGCGCTGGGCCTTCTGGAAGGAAAGGAGCACGTGCCCCTCGAGATCTTCGGTCTTCTCGAGCAGGACGTCCACTTCCTCCCCGACCTTGACGCACAGCTCGCCGCCGCGGTCGGTAAACTCCTCGATGGCGATCAAGCCTTCCGACTTGTAGCCAACGTCGACGATCACCGCGTTGGACGTGATGCCGATCACTCGGCCCGTCACGATCTCACCCTCGGTGAGATTGCGCATGCTCTCGTCGTACAGCTCGAGGAGCTTGCGGTACTCCTCTGCGTCCCGCTCTTCCTCGGACTCAGCCGTCAACAACGACTGGTCCTCGAGTTCTTCACTGGCCGGCATAGAAAAAACGTACCTCCTTGGCTTGGATTCAGGCTCGCGGGCCTGTGTCCCCCGCGGTCGCAGGGGCATCGAGTTCTGCTTAAGTAATTGAGAACTCGGGCCTTCGAGTATAGGTCGGGGGTGGGTGGATGTCAATCGAGCTTACCGGGCCGCCACGGGCGAGCTGGCACTCCAGTTGCAGAAATTCTGTACAGAATCAGCGGGGATCGTCCCCGCCGCCAGTCTCCCCGGGGGATTGACTCGAAATTACCAGAACAGGAGAGGCAGATGAAACGGCAAATCTTCACGCTCTTGATGGTTCTCGTCCTCGCCACCGGCACGGCCCTGATCGCCCAGTCCGGCGGCGGCGGTGGCGCCGCGAGCGGCTCCGGCAGCGCAACCGGCTCCGGCAGCGGCACTCTTCCGCCCAGCCAGCAGGTCGACCAGTCCGGCCAGCCCGAGACGGGCTCCGGCCCCGACGTGGACGTCGACACCGGCCGCAATGCCGACAATGGCGTCCTGGACGTCGACGTGAACCGCCGGACGGACTCCGATACCAAGGCCCAGGACCACAGCGGCCACAGCGGCATGACCGGCACGACCGGCACCACGGGCTCCATGGGCACGACGGGCAGCACGGGGACGACCGGCACGTCCGGACAGTACGACCAGAACAACGGCACCACCGGCGGCAACTACGACAACAGCGCCGATAACGGCAACCTGCCGAACACGGCGAGCGACATGCCGTTCTTCGGGCTCCTCGGCGCGCTGTCGCTGGCCGGCGCCCTCGCCCTGCGGGCGAACCGCTAGCCGCCGTCCGACCGCATGCTCAGAGGCCCACGCCCGGCGCGTGGGCCTTTTTCATGTCCCCCAGGTCCTTGAGAACGGCCTCGATCTCCGCCCGTACCTCTTCGTCCGCCTCCCGCTCCCAAGCTTCCTCCAGAGCCCGCCGGGCCTCCTCTCCCCCGATCCGCCCCAAAGCCCAGGCGGCGTGGCCGCGCACCAGGGGCTCTCCCTCTTGCAGGGCCGCCGCGAGCGGAGCGGCGTAGCGCGACTCCAGCCGGTTCCCCATCGCCACCGCGGCGTTCCGCTGCAGGCCTTCCAGCTTCGCCCGCTTCATCGGGCTCCCCCGGAACCGCTCCACGTACTCCTCGCGAGGGAGGCGCAGCAGCCGGGCGAGGTCCAGCTCCGCCCGCTCCGGCGGCAGCTCCATCTCGGGATGGATGGCGCCCTCCGGCGCGGCGTTCCAGGGGCAGACCTCCTGGCAGACGTCGCAGCCGAAGACCCATCCGCCCACCATCCTCCGCGCCTCGGGCGGCAGCGGCCCGCGGTGCTCGATCGTCCAGAAGCTGATGCACCGGTTGCTGTCCAGGCGATAGGGCTCCGGCAAGGCGCCCGTCGGGCAGGCTTCCAGGCAGAGGGTGCAGCTTCCGCAGAGGTCGGTGAGCGGCGCGTCCGGCGCCAGGTCCAGGCTGATAAACAGCTCGCCGAGCAGGAACCAGGAGCCCCCCTCGGGATGGAGCAGCATCGTGTTCTTCCCCACCGCCCCCAGGCCCGCCCGGGCCGCCAGCTCCCGTTCGAGGACGGGCCCGGTATCCACGTAGCGCCGCGTCTCGCATCCGGGGAACGCTTCCCGCACCCGCGCCTCGAGCGCCTCGAGCCGGGCTCCCATGACGTCGTGGTAATCCTTACCACGCGCGTAGCGGGCCACCCGGCGCCAGAGGTCTCCCCTGGGCTCCGGCTGGCGCTCGCCATCTTCCCCATGGAGAGGGTGGTATTGCAGGGCCACGCAGAGGACGCTCCGCGCGCCGGGAAAAATCCGGGAAGGATCGAGCCGCGCCTCCAGGCGCCGGCCGAGGTAGCCCATCGCCGCCTGATCCCCCCGGTCGAGCCACCGCACCAGGGCTTCCCCGTGCTCCAGGGGGCCGAGATCGGCCACCCCGGCGCGGTCGAACCCGGCTTCGAGGGCCCAGGACTTCAGGAGATCGGCAGTCGCACGGGGATCGCGGGGGTCCATACGGGTAGGATACCTGGATGACGGAACCGGCACCCCTGGACTGGAAGGAGCTCGAAGCCCGGCTCGGGCGGATCGAGCCGGAGATCGCCGGCGAAGTCCTGCTGGACCTCCTCACGGACGACATCTCCCCCCTCATCGCCCTGTCGCGGCTCCTGCTCGCGCTGGGCGGCACCGGCGAGACGGAAGAGCTCCTCGCCTCCGTCGCGCACCGGTGGGGCCGGCCCCTCGATGCCCGGCTGCGGGAAACCGCCCGCCTGCTGCACGATCACCGGGAGGGCTGCGAGCGCGTGGCGCAGATGCTGCGCGAGCACCCGGACCCCGCCACGATGTCCGGCCCTCCCGAGGCGGTCCTCGAGACCTTCCGGCGCTTCTTCGACCGCTCCGTCGCCCGCAACGAGGAGGCGAGCGTCGCCGCCTACTCCCTCGGCGACTCCGGGCTCCTCGGCAAGGTGACGGACGAGATCGTCAGCCTTCTCGGCGAATGGGGCCTGCTCGGCGCCGGCCGCCGGGTCTTGGAGATCGGCTGCGGCATCGGCCGCATGCAGGCGGGCCTCTCCCCCAACGTGGCCGAGGTCCAGGGCATCGACATCTCGCCGAAGATGATCGAGGTCTCCCGCCGGCGTTGCGCGGGATTGTCGAACGTCCACTTCTCCCTCTCCTCGGGGCGCGACCTCGCGGCCTTCCCCGACGAGCGTTTCGAGCTCGTCCTGGCTGTCGATTCCTTTCCCTACGTCCACCAGGCGGGCCCGGAGGTGGTCGAGACGTACTTTCAGGAAGCCATGCGGGTGCTCGTCCCAGGCGGTGAATTCGTCATCCTCCACTACTCCTATCGGGACAGCCTCGAAGCCGACCGCGTCGAGGTGCGCAAGCGTAGCCGGCAGGCCGGGTTCACCCTGGTGATGAACGGGGCCCAGCCATTCGAGCTGTGGGACGGGATCGTGTTCCGGATGCGGAAGAGCTGAGGTACAATAGGAGGCAGAGGAGTCGCGCCATGGCACAAAAGAAGATCGAGATCCGGGAACTCAAGGAGACGCTCAGCAGCCACTTGGCCGCTGTCCAGAGAGGCACCGATTTCATCATTACGGAAAACGGAGAGCCCGTGGCGCGCCTGGTCCCGATCGAAGGCGAGATCCAGGACAAAGTCCAACAGATGCTGTCCTCCGGGATGGCCTCCTGGAGCGGTCAAAGGCCATCGGCCGATACACCGCGTGTGCCCCGGCAGGGATCCAGGATGGTCTCGGATCTCCTGACCGTAGACCGCCGATGATTGCCTATCTGGATTCGAATGCCCTGGTAAAACTCTTTGTCGAGGAGCCGGGCGGGCTCGAAGTCAGCCGTGCAGTCAAGGATGCAGACCTGGTAGGGACCGTAACCATCAGCCGCGCTGAGGTGGTTGCGGCCTTTGCGAGGGCCCTCCGGCTGGGGGTGCTCTCTAAAGAACACGCCGAATCGGCACGCCACCAGTTCCGTCTCGAGTGGCGCCATTACCTCCAACTCTGCCTCTCGGACCCGCTGATCGAGCGGGCTGCTGATCTGGCTTGGAATTACGGACTGCGAGGGTACGACGCCGTTCAACTCGCGGCGGCCTGCGGCTGGCAGGACACCCTTGGGATGCCGGTCTCCATGGTCACCTTCGACGTACGGCTCTGGAAGACCGCGGCCCGAGCAGGCCTGGAATCCTACCCTCCGGATCTGCCCAGACTCTGCGAGTCCTGGAAGGCCTTGCCCTGATCCGCCTGCGATAGACTCCCCTCCCGGCAGGGAAGATGATGTCCCGCGCCGCGACTTTTCACTTCCAGAGGAGAATCCCGAATGGCCGATTGGGTCGAAGAGGGCGAGACGGCCCCCGATTTCACCCTGCCTTCCGACGATGGCGGGCAGGTCAAGCTTTCCGATCTCCGCGGCAAGCCCGTGGTGCTCTATTTCTATCCGAAAGACGACACGCCCGGCTGCACCAAGGAGGCCTGTGCCTTCCGGGACCGTACCGCGGACCTCAAGGCCAAGGGTGCCGTGGTGCTGGGAGTCTCGCCGGACGACGTGGCGAGCCACGGCCAATTCCGCGACAAGTACAGCCTCAACTTCCCCCTCCTCGCCGACGCCGGCCACCAGGTGGCCGAGCGCTATGGCGCCTGGCGGGAGAAGAACATGTACGGCAAGACCTCCATGGGTATCCAGCGCTCCACCTTCGTGATCGACGGCGAGGGCAAGGTGCGCAAGGTGTGGAAGAAGGTCAACGTCGACGGCCACGACGAGCAGGTCATCGAGGCTCTGGCTTCGCTGTAAAACCCTGGGAGAGTCCCTGCGACCGCGGTCGGAGCCGTTGCGACCGTGGTCGCAGCCACTGCGACCTTGGTCGGAGCCACTGCGACCAAGGTCGGAGCCATTGCGACCGTGGTCGCAACCGTCACGACCGAGGTATGAGCGATTGCGACCGAGGTATGAGCGATTGCGACCGCGGTCGGAGTCATTGCGACCTTGGTCGCAGCCGTTGCGACCGTGGTCGGAGTCGTTGCGACCGTGGTCGGAGCCGTTGCGACCGTGGTCGGAGCCGTTGCGACCGTGGTCGGAGCCGTTGCGACCGTGGTCGCAGTCGTTGCGACCGTGGTCGGAGCCGTTGCGACCGCGGTCGGAGTCATCGCGACCGCGGTCGGAGTGGCTGCGACCTGGGGCGCAGATCGAGTACACTACCCCGCGCCTTCGGCCCTTCCGGGATCCGTGCGGCAATCCATACTGGACCCTCTCCAGGGTTCTTCCAGACAAGAAAGGGAGTTCGATGGATCTGTTCCAGCAGATGGTGGAGATGGGTCACGAGCGGGTGCTCTTCTGCTCCAACCCGGACGTGGGCCTCGAGGCCATCATCGCCGTCCATTCCAACGTTCTCGGGCCGGGGCTGGGCGGGGTACGGATGTGGCCCTACAGCAGCACGGAGGAGGCGTTCATCGACGTGCTCCGCCTCTCGCGCGGCATGACTTATAAAGCGGCCGCGGCCGGCCTGAACCTGGGCGGCGCCAAGGCCGTCATCATCGGCGACGCCAAGAAGGACAAGAGCGAGGCCCTGCTTCGCGCCTTCGGCCAGTACGTCGAGTCGCTCGGCGGGCTCTACATCACCGCCGAGGACGTCGGCACCGACATGGAAGACATGGAAGTCATCCAGCACGAGACCCGCTGGGTGACCGGCGTTTCCCCCCTCCAGGGCGGCGGCGGCGATCCGTCGCCGGTCACCGCTTTCGGCGTCCTCCAGGGCATGAAGGCCGCCGTCCACCACAAGCTCGGCGACGATTCGCTCAAGGGGCGTTGTGTCGCCATCCAGGGGCTGGGCAGCGTCGGCTACCACCTGGCGAAGTACCTGAAAGAGGAAGGGGCCAAGATCGTCGGCGCCGACATCGACGCCGAGGCGACCGCCCTGGCGAGCGGCGAGCTCGGGGTCGAGATCGTCCCCACGGCCGAAATCCTCGAGGTGGAGTGCGACGTCCTGGCGCCCTGCGCCCTCGGGGCCGTGCTCAACGACAAGACGATCCCGAAACTGCGTTGCACGATCGTGGCGGGCGGCGCCAACAACCAGCTCGCCGACGACCGCCACGGCCAGGATCTGCACGACCGGGGCATCCTGTACGCTCCCGACTTCGTCGGCAACGCCGGAGGCTTGATCAACGTCTACAATGAGCTGGTGGGCTACAACCGCGAGACCGCCATGCGCCAGGCCCGCGCCATCTACGCCAACATGTTGCGCGTGTTCGAGATCTCCCGGACGCAGTCGATCCCCACCCACGTGGCGGCCGACCGGTTGGCCGAAGAGCGCATCGCCCGGATCAAGGGTCTCGGCGAGCGGCACTGGGTACGGACGGTCCGGCGGCGCTCGGCGGAGCTGTAGAGCCTCCTCGCCGGAGGCACATTGGAGGGATTTCGATGAACGCCAGCGTTTCCATGCTCCGGTCCGGCGCGGCCGTCACGATGGCGGCCGCCCTGGCGCTCAGTCTCCTGACGGCGGCCCCCGCGGCCCCCGGGGGGATAGTCCCTTCGATCTGCGACGGCTCGACGGCGCTCACGCTGGTGGGCATGGACACCTCGACCGGGCGGACGCTCTTCTCCGTCACCGCCAACGACGGCAAGGCGTCCTGGCTGGTCGAGCTGGACGGCGACGGGAGAACGGCGCGGGCCTGGCCGGACGATCCCAAGGGGCGCTTCTCCGGCTCCGTGGGGCCGGGCCCGGTCATCGCGGTCATGCCCTGCGGACCGTCCTGCATCCAGCCGGTGCGCTGGCAGGACGGCGTCTGGGAGCCCGCGGGAGAGTCCCTGGCGGCGCCGAAGGCCTCGACCGTGGCCCCCACCTACGATCTGTCCGGAACGCCCTGGTTCCTCCTCTATGGCATGGGCACGGCGGTGGGTGAGCAGAAGGTCTGGGCGTTCCGGCTGGAAGGACGGGAGTGGCGCAGTCGCGGCTCGATGACGGTAGCCGCCGTCGGCCAGCCGGCCGCCCTGCCGGCTCCCCAGCGCAAGGACGGGGTCCTCGCCGGCACCGGCCTCTTCTCCGCTTCCGGCCCGCCCCAGGCCTGGGTCTCCGGCTTGCCGGGGATCAAGGTGGAGCGCCGCGGCCAGCTCATCGCGCTCACCGGCACCTCGGTCTCCTACGTCTCCGGAGACGGCGTGGTCTATCTTTCCGACGATTCCGGAAAGAGCTGGCGCCGCTCCACCTGGACGCCCTGGGGCGCCACCGGCACCACGGGGATCTGGCGGCAAGGCAACGACTACTGGGTCGACTTCCCGTTCGGGGACCACCGGGGCTCGCTCCGGCTCGTCTGGTTCGACCGGCGGCGGCCCGCTGAGGCAGTGCTCCTCCTCACCCGCCTCACCCAGAGCGGCGACTGGGCGCGTCTCGTCGAGGTCCCCGGCGAGGTCAAGACCAAGAGCGGCGAGCACCTGCCCGTCACTCAGGTGCTCGTCCCCAAGGGGGACGTCTGGATCCTGCTCTCCGGCTGCGCCGCAACCGCCCAGGGCTCCGGACTGGTGCTCCGGACTTTCGACGGCAAGAGCCTGTCGGACGCCAAGTTCGTGCCGCTGCAAAACCCCAAATAACGCAAAAGGGCGGCCCATAGGGGCCGCCCTTATTGAACGCGCCAGGGTTTACTGGCAGCTCAGGCGTGGGTGCCGGCCGCGGCCACGGCCGGGATGCGCAGCTTCTGGCCGGGGTAGATATCGTCCGCGTCCTTGATCAGGGGGCGATTCGCTTCGAAGATCACATTGTACTTATTGGCGTCGCCGTAGAACTGCTTGGCAATCTTGGAGAGGCTGTCGCCCGGCTTGACGTCGTAGTACTGAGCCTCGGGCTCCGGACGCGACACCTCGATCCGGTCGTCCACGGAGGCGATCCCGTCGGTGTTGCCGGTCAGCAGGATGACCTTCTCCCGCTCTTCCTGGGTGTCGACCGCGCCGCGCACCAAGGCCTTGTCGCCCTCGATGTCGACGGCCAGATCCCGCACCTTGAAGCCCATATGGTTGATCACGGCGACCAGAGCCGCTTCCCGCTTGCGCTCCTGGGTCTGCGCGACCTGCTGCTGAGTGGGGCCGGCCGCCGCGGCCGGCTTGGCCTGAGAGCCCTGCTGCGGCTGATGGTCGTCATCCTTATTGAGATCGAGCTTTTTGCCCACATTCTTTACGAAGTCGATAAGACCCATGGCAAACTCCTTTTTGGCTTTGGTCAGTACGGCGTTCGAGATCGGCGAATGCCCGGTCCCGCCCTACGAAAGAAGCCTGCAAGATGGCTGCCCGAAAAGGACGTTCTCGTCAATTCTTCAGTTTTTACTTATCTCCCGCGCCATCCGCTCCACCACCTCGTCGATCGTCAGGTCGGAGCTGTCGACGAGGGTGTAGCTGTCGTCGCGGGTCAGGGGGGAGTCGGCGCGGGTGCTGTCGCGGTGGTCGCGGCCGGTGATCTCCTCGACGACCTGGTCGAGGGTGACGGAGTGGCCGGCGGCGCTCAGCTCTTCGAAGCGGCGCCGGAAGCGTACGTCGGAATGGGCGTCGAGGAAGAACTTGTAGGGCGTTTCGGGGAAGACCCGGGTGCCGATGTCACGGCCCTCCAGGACGGCGCCGAACTGGCTGGCGGCCTCCCGCTGCAGGCGGACCATGCGCTGCCGGACTTCGGGATAAGCCGAGATCGCGGAGGTCGCCTCCCCCACCTCGGGAGTCCGGATGCGCGCTTCGACCGGCTGGCCTTCCAGCAGGACCTCGAAGCTGCCGTCGTCCCGGCGGCCCAGGCGCACGTCGGCGCCCGCCGCGATCGCCACCACCGACGGCTGATCGTGCGGATCGGCGCCGCTCTCCAGCACCTTGAGGCCGATGGCCCGGTACATGGCGCCGGTGTCGAGGAAAGGAACGCCCAGCCGCCGGGCGAGCCGGCGCGCCGCCGTGCTCTTGCCGACTCCCGAGGGACCGTCGATGGCGACGATCAGGGGCTGAAAAGGAGTCATCGCCGCCCCTGCCGCGGCTTCGCGGCGGGACGTTTCGCGCCCGCCCTCTTCACGCCGGCCGGGGGTTTCCGTGCCCTGGGCTTGGCGGCAGGCTTCTTGGCGGCAGGTATCTTGGCCGCGGGCTTCTTCGCCGCCGTGACCGGAGCAGCGGCCGCCTTCTTCCGGGCCGGCTTTGCCTCGGGCTGGCGGACGGAGCGGAGGAGCTTCTCGACTTCCTGCTCGGTCAGCTCCCGCAGAGCCCCCACCGGCAGGCGGGCGTCGCGAAGGGGACCGATCGCCACCCGGCGCAGCTTCTGGACGGGGTGGCCGATGCGGAAGAACATCTCGCGGATCTGGCGCGTGCGCCCCTCGGAGATCTCGACGATCCACCAGGAGTTGTCGCTCTCGGGCTCCCCCCGGCGGCGCGACCCCGCGGTCTTGGCGTTCCCGCGGAACGTGATCTTGGCGGGAGCCGTGCGGTGGCCTTCGAGGAGAATGCCCTCGCGCAGGCGGTCGAGCTGGGCCTCGCTGGGGCTGCCCTTCACCTTGACCTCGTAGGTCTTGGTGCTGCCGTAGCGGGGATGGGCGATCTTCTGGGCGAACTCGCCGTCGTCGGTGAGCAGCAGGAGCCCCTCGGTGTGGTAGTCGAGGCGCCCGACCGGCACCAGCGCCTTGCGCATCGCGGGCGGCACGAGGTCCATCACGGTGTCCCGGCCTTCGGGATCGACGACGGTCGACATGTAGCCCTTGGGCTTGTTGAGGAGCAGATAGCGGTGCTGCTGGTTGGGCTGGACCCGCTTGCCGTCGACCTTGATGGCGTCCCGCTCGGGGTCCGCCTTCTCGCCCAGCTCGGCCACCCGGCCGTTGATCGTGACGAGCCCTTCCTTGATCAGCTCCTCGGCCTTGCGGCGGGACGCGATGCCCGCCCGGGCCAGGATCTTCTGCACGCGGTCCTCGCTCATGGCGTCTCCTCCGAAGGCATGGAATCGGTATCGTCCTGCCGCTCCTCCAGCTCCGCCACCTCGCGGAGGAACTGCTCTTCCCGGTCCTCCGAGACCGGCGGCTCGCCTTCGCCCGGCTCTTCCTGGGGCAGGCCGGCCATCTCGGCGAGGCCCGCCACGGCGGCGGCATCGCCGCTGCCGAAAGTCTCCTCGAACTCCTCGAGCGGCGGCAGGTCCTTCAGGCTGTTGAGGCCGAAGTGGACCAGGAACTCCCGCGTCGTGCCGTAGAGGAAGGGCTTGCCGACCACCTCCTTGCGGCCGGTGATGCGGACCAGCCGGCGCTCGAGGAGGGTCTTGACGACGCCCGAGGAGTTGACGCCGCGCAGCTCCTGGATCTCGGGGCCGGTGATCGGCTGGCGGTAGGCGATGATCGCCATGGTCTCCAGGGCTGCCATGGAGAGCTTGTTGCCGGCGGCGACGTCGAAGAAGCGGCGCAGCCAGCTCACCACCTCGGGCCGGGTCGCCAGGCGCACGCCGCCCGCCACGTCTTCCACCAGGATGCCCCGGTCGTCGCCCGCGTAGCGGGCCAGCACGGCCTCCAGGGCCTCGGCGGCCTGCTCGCGTTCGCTCTCCTCGAACAGCTCCAGCAGCTTCGTCCGCGGCACCGGCTCGGACGAGACGAAGAGGATCGCCTCCAGGGCCGCCTCCATTTCGCTCCGCTCCGTCATCCGCCGATCTCCTCGCGCTCCTGGTCACCCAGCTCGCGTGTCGTGCGGTAGAGCAGGACGTCGCCGCTCTCCGTCTGATGGATGCGGATCAGGTTGAGCCGCGCCAGCTCCAGGATGGCCAGGAAGGTGGCGATGGCCTCCGCCCGGCAGGAGAGGTTCTTCATGTCGGCGATCAGGTCGAAGGGCCGGGCGGCGTCGAGCACCCCGAGCAGGCGGTCGAACTGCCCGCGCACCGAGTAGACCTCGCCGGTGAGCTGCATCGGCGGCGGGTGCTCGCGGTCGTAGCGCACCAGGGCCGTCTTCAAGGCGCCCAGGAGGTCGAACAGCGAGACTTCGCCCAGGTCGACCTGCTGCTCTTCCTCCTCGGGCGCGGAGGGCAGCGGCTGCGGTCGGCGGGTCCAGATCCCCATGCGCATGCGGTCCACCTCGGCGAACCCCTGGGCGATCTCCTTCAGGCGCCGGTACTCCAGCAGGCGCTCGACGAGCTCCTGGCGGGGATCCTCCTCGGGCTCGCCCTCGGCCCGCGTGGGACGCGGCAGCAGCATCTTGGACTTGAGGTGGATCAGCAGCGCCGCCTCGTAGATGTACTCGCCGGCGATGTCGAGGTTGAGCTCCTCCATCAGCCCCAGGTAGGCGTGGAACTGGTCGCAGATGGTGGCCACCGGGATGTCCGTGATCTCCACCCGGTTGAGCTTGATCAGGTGCAGGAGCAGGTCGAGCGGCCCCTCGAAGATCGGCAGGTGGACGCGCCAGGCTTCGGGCAGCAGGCTCGTGGAGTCCTCGCCCGCCTCCGCGCCATTACCATCGGCCGCTTCGGCGGCGGGAGGCCCCTCGGCCGCCGCGCCCTTGCGGCGCCGGCGGGGACGGATCGGCTCCGGCGCCGGCAGGTCCGGGGCCGTGTCAGGAGGGCCGTCGGGAGTGTCGTCGTTCTCGTCGCTCATCCGGCGGCCGTCTCCACTTTCTGGATCACCTTCCGGTAGTCGAGGCCCATCGCGGAGCGCACCAGCTCCATGGTCTCGGCCGTCCGCTCGCGGGCCCGGCGCGAGCCCTCGATCAGGATGTCGTAGACCGTGCCGCGGTCGAGCTCCTCGCGGCGCTTGCGGATCGGCTCCAGGAAATCGATGAGGATCTGCGCCAGCAGCTTCTTGTCGTCGACGCAGCCGATCTCGGCCGCCCGGCACTGCACGGCGACCCGCTCCTGGACGTCCGGGGGCGAGACCAGCTTGTGGAAGTCGTAGAGGTTGCAGACCTCGGGACGCCCGGGATCGCTGCGCCGGAGCCGCTGGGGATCGGTGAACATCTGCATGCACTTCTGGCGGATGACGTCCGGCGTATCCGAGAGGTTGATGGCGTTGCCGTAGGACTTGGACATCTTACGGCCATCGATGCCCGGCACCTTGGGCGTGGGCGTGAAGAGGGCCTTCGGCTCGGGGAAGACCTCCTGCTTGTAGAGGAAGTTGAACCGGCGCACGATCTCGCGGCTGATCTCGAGGTGGCTCGCCTGGTCCTCGCCCACGGGCACGAAGTCGCCGCGGTAGATGCAGATGTCCACCGTCTGCAGGACCGGGTAGCCCAGGAAGCCGTAGGTCGACAGATCCTTGTTCTCGATCTGCGTGATCTGCTCCTTGTAGGTGGGGACGCGCTCCAGCCAGCCGAGGGGAGTGAGCATCGACATCAGCAGGTGCAGCTCGGCGTGGTCCGGCACCAGGGACTGGATGAAGATCGTCGACTTCTCGGGATCGAGCCCGGCCGCGATCCAGTCGGTCACCATCTCGATCGTGTTGGTGGCGATCTGCGAAGGATCGGCGTAATCGCTGGTCAGGGCGTGCCAGTCCGCCGCGAAGTAGAAGCAGCGGTAGCGGTCCTGCAGGTCGATCCAGTTCTTGAGGGCGCCGAAGTAGTTGCCCAGGTGGATCTTGCCCGTCGAGCGCATGCCCGAGAGCACGGTCTTCTGTTCAGTCACTCCTACCCTCCTCAGGAGAAGTTGATCACCATGCCCACGATGAAGGTCAAGAGCGGCACCAGACCCACCGCGGCCAGGACCCCGATCATAAAGCCGTAGGGGCGGACGGCGGCAAGTCGCGCGGCCCAGTCGGGCGGCAGCAGGTGAAGGACGATCTGCCCGCCGTCGAGCGGCGGCAGGGGGATCAAGTTGAACACCACCAGCCCGACGTTGATGAAGGCGAGCCGCATCAAGGTGAACATGACCGGGAAGGAGCGGGCCTTGGCGGCGCCGGTCGGCGGGAACAGCGCCTGGAAGGCGGCCTCCCGCCCCTCCGCCCCCAGCGCCTGGATCATCACCACGACCGCCACCGTGGCGGCCATGGCCACCAGGAGGTTGGCGGCCGGGCCGGCGGCCAGGACGAGGATGTCGTCGCGCCCCGGGCGGCGGAGGTTCTTCTCCACCACGGGCGTGGAGCGTCCCCAGCCGTAGAGGGGCCAGCCGAACAGCACCAGCAGGGTGGGGAACAGCAGGGAGCCCACGGGATCGAGGTGGCGCAGCGGGTTCAGGCTCACCCGGCCCAACTCGCGGGCCGTGGGGTCGCCGCACAGGCTGGCCACCCAGGCATGGGCCCACTCATGGAGGGAGATGGCCAGCCACAGGAGCAGGAGCTGGACCAGGGCGGAAAAAAGGAGATTCGGGTCCATCGCGGAGGCTCGTCTCGGGGACGGACGCTCAGGCGCCGGCCCGGGCCGGGGAAGCGGCCGTGGCGAGACGGCGGTCGACGTCCACCATCAGGCGCTCGTTCTCGCCGAGGACGCGCCACTCGATCCGCAGGGAGTAGAGCTGGACGAATACCGCGGCATAGAACAGGGCGTGGTGGATCCACGATGGAACCGAGCCCGTGGCCACGCCACCGCCCAGGATGAAGGTGGCCATCACCAGGCCCATGGCCAGCATCAGCGAGGGGTACGATTCGTTCTTGAAGCGCTTGGTCTCCTCGATTATCACGTCGGCAACCTCCCGCTCGAGGCCATTCTCCTTCACCGCCTCCTTGATCGCCTTGCCGGTGCCGATCAGGTAAAACATGATCCAGCAGTGGGAGAACAGCAGCAGCAGGCTCGAGGCCAGCCCCACGAGCACGTGGCGCGGCATGTCGCCGTCCGTCGGCGAGCTGAGCAGATAGCCCATCACGGCCGAGGCGATAACGCCTAGGGTCGCCATGAGGCCGACGATCAGCAGGGCACGTCCCATCATCGAAGCATTCCTCCAGTCCTCTATTCGGTAACCCGTTTTCTCACCGCGGCGCGCCAGCTCGCCGCCGCCACGGCGGGCCGGTAACGCTCCGCCACCCGCCGCCGGCCCGCCTCGCCCCGCCGCCGCGCTTCCGCGGGATCCGCCAGGACCTCCGCCAGCGCGCCAGCCAGGGCCCCGGGGTCCTCGGCGGGAACCAGCCAGCCCGTCCCGCCGTCGACCACCACCTCTGGGATGCCGCTCACCCGGCTGGCCACCACCGGCACGCCCGCCTCCATGGCCTCCAGCACCACCAGCGGCATGCCCTCGTACGTCGAGGGCACCACCAGGGCCGCCGCTCCCCGGAGCAGCGTCCGCAGCTGCGCGGCGTCGCGGCTGCCGAGGAAGGAGACGGCCGGCCCCAATCCCAATTCGGCCACCTTGCACTCCAGCCGTCCGCGGTGCTCGCCGTCGCCGGCGATCCTCAGGACGGCCGAGGGGAAGCGTCGCCGCACGTCGCGGAGCGCCTCCAGCAGCACCTCGACGCCCTTGCGGATGCGCAGGCGGCCGACGAAGAGGAGGTAGCCCGGCTCGCCCACCACAGGTTCGCCCTCCGCCACCGCGGCGGGCGCGACGGCCAGCCCTCCCGTGACGTTGGGGATCACTCCCACCTCGTCCACCCGGTAGTCGCGGCGGATCTCGGCGGCGGTGGCCGCGCTGGGCGCCAGGACCAGATCGGCAACCCGGACCGTGACCTGGCCCAGAAGGATTTGCAGCGGCGCCTTCAGCCAGCGGAACCGGAGCTCCACTCCTCCAGGCCGCCCCAGCTCCCGCCCGTCGGCGACGAGCGGCCGGACGGCCCGCAGCTCCTCGACGTAGCTCACCTGGAGCAGGGCGACGAGCAGGGGGCGCGGCTCCATCAACATCCCCAGGGCCTTCACGGCCAGGGCCGCCAGCGCTCCATCCGACTCGTGAACTTGCACCACGTGAGGCCGGAAACGGCGGACCGCCCGCCAGGCCGCCGGCACGATGGAGAGGGGAAAGAGCACCTTCGGGCCCGCGGCCCCACCCGGACCGCGGCCCAGCACCTCCACCTCGTCCCCATGCTCGCGCAGGCCGGCCGCCAACTGTAGCACCTGTTCGCCGACCCCGGAAACGTCGCGGGGCGGCAGCGTGTTGGCGATCAGAAGGACGCGCACGCCGTCACCTTCTCCTGGAGCGCCTTCAAGGAGGGGCCGTCCAAGCGGCCGAGCAGCTCGCGGACGTCGTCGCGGGCTCGCACCAGCCAGTCCCAATCCTCCGGCAGGCGGGCGACGCGCAGCGCGGGAAGGCCCGCCTGCCGCGTCCCCAGCAGGTCGCCCGGGCCGCGGATCGCGAGGTCGGCCTCGGCGATCTCGAAGCCGTCGAGGGTGGAGGCGAAGATCTCCAGCCGCCGTTTCGCCGTCTCCGAGAGCCGGCCGTGGATCGCCACGCAGGTGGCCGGCGCGGAGCCGCGTCCCACGCGGCCCCGGAGCTGGTGAAGCTGGGCGAGGCCGAAGCGCTCGGCGCTCTCGATCACCATCCAGGTGGCCTCCGGCACGTCGACGCCCACCTCGATGACGGTGGTGGCGACTAGCACACGCACCTCGCCGACCGCGAAGGCCCGCATCGTGCGCTCCCGCTCGGCGGCCGGCACGCGCCCGTGGAGCACGGCGATGGGGAAGCCGGCAAGCTCCTCCCGTGCCCGCCGCTCGACCTCGGCCAGCGAGGCGGCCTCGACCGCACCGCTTTCCTCGATCAGAGGAGCTACCACGTAGGCCCTCGCGCCTCCTGCCAGGGCTTCGCGCAGCCGCCGATAAACCTCCCGCCGCTCACGGGCCGCCACCACCTCGGTGCGCACCGGCGAACGGCCCGGAGGCATCTCGTCGAGAACGGAAACGTCCAGATCGCCGTAGGCCGTCAGGGCGAGCGAGCGGGGAATGGGCGTCGCCGTCATCACCAGCAGGTCCGGCCGGTCCCCCTTGCCGCGCAGCAGGCCCCGCTGTGCCACCCCGAAGCGATGCTGCTCGTCGATCACCGCCAGCCCCAGCTCCTGAAACTCGACGGTCTCCTGGATCAACGCGTGCGTGCCCACCGCGAGTCGCACCTCGCCGGACGCCAGCCCGGCCCGCAAGCGGTCCGTCCCAGCGCTCCCGGTCAGGAGAGCGAGAGGGTAACGCCTCCCCAGTAGCCGCTCCAGGTTGGCGTGATGCTGCTCGGCGAGCAGCTCGGTGGGGGCCATGAAGGCGCCCTGGTACCCGTTCTCCAGCGCTGCCGCCAAGGCGAGGGCGGCCACGATCGTCTTGCCGCTCCCCACGTCCCCCTGGAGCAGGCGGAGCATGGGGTGCGGGCTCGCGAAGTCGTCCAGGACCTCGCCGAGAGCCCGTTCCTGGGCCGCGGTCAGCGGGAAGGGCGGGATCTCCGTGAGCGCCCGGCGCAGACGGGCTCCGAGCCGGTACTTGCGCGTCCGCGGCGACTCCTTCGACCGCTCGCGCAGGAGGGCCAGCGTGAGCTGAAGCTCGAAGAGCTCGCCGTAAAGGAGCCGCAGGTGCCACGGAGTGCGGTCGGGGGAACCCGCGTCCTCCCCGGGGCGATGCAGGGCTTGGAGAGACTCACCCAGGCCAGGCAGGCCATGACGTTCCAACAGCTCTCGGGGCAGCGTCTCGGGAACTCGAGAAAAATCCACCTGGGGCAGGACGCCGTCGAAGATCTTCCGCAGGGCCGCCGGCCCCACGCCGCCAACGGCGGGGTAGACCGGCACGATCCCAGTCTGTGCGGCCTCCGCCATCCGCTCGCAGGAGGGGTTCAGCAGCTCCAGACCGCCTTTGCCCTCCCGAACTGTCCCGTGGAGCACGAATTCTCCTCTCTCCGCCGCCTGGTTCACCAGGTACGGACGGTTGAACCAGACCACCGCCAGCTTGCCGGTGCCATCCTCCAGCACGCCACGGACGAGGCTCATGCCCCGGCGGCGCGTAAAGATGCGGCGCAGCCCCGACAGGCGCCCCCGGAAGGTGAACGAACCGCCGGCGGACGCCTCCGCCACGGGCCAGGCCCGGCGGCGGTCCTCGTAGCGATGGGGAATGTGGAGGAGCAGATCGCGAACCGTCGAGAGGCCGGCGTCGCCGAGGGCGGCCGCGCGCGCGGGCCCGATGCCGCGGATCGTCCGGAGAGAAGCGTCGAGATCCAGCGTGCTAGGAGGCCTCGAAACGAAGGATCACCACGCCGCAGCGCAGCTCGTCGCCCGTGCGGATCTCGGCGGGGATGCCGGTATCCAGGCGCTTGCCGTTCAGGAACGTGCTGTTCATGGTGCCGATCTCCTCGCCGAAGAAGTACTTGCTGCCGCGGCGGAAGATCTTGGCGTGACGGCGGCTGACCGAGCGCTGGGTGTCCACCGGGGTGAGGTCGATGTCGGGATAGATCCCGGTCACCGGGTCCTTGCGGCCGATGGTGGTCTCGGAGCCGTTCGAGAGGGCGAACTCGATGCCGGACGGGGCGTGCACCAGCCGTTCCGGGCCATCGGACACCACCTGGACGTCCTGCCGGGGCAGCTCGCGCGAGGCGACCTTGGTGCCCATGACGGACCGCAGCATCTCGTCCGTCTCCCGCAGACGCCGGGAGAGCTTGCGCATCATGCGCACGGCGATCTCGGGATTGCCCCGCAGGAGCTGGTCGAACGTCGAGCCGTTGATCTGGAGCAGGCGGATGTCCGTGGCGGCCCGCGCCGAGGCGGCCCGCGGCAGCTCCTCCAGCACCGACATCTCGCCGAAGAAGTCCCCCTTCTCCAGCACGGCGAGGACCTGCTGCTCGTCGCCGACCTGGTTGATGATCTCCACCTTGCCCTCGTTGATGATGTACATCTCCGTCCCGAGCTCGCCTTCGCGGAAGACGTACTCCCCCTCCTTGAGCTCCAGGGCATAGCCCTTCTTGCTGCTGGCCGCGACGGTGGCTTCGCCGCTGCCGCCGCCGCTGGTGGTCTTGAAGACTGGGTTGGCCATAAAAAACCTATCCTTCGCCGAGTACGAGCCGGCGGCCGCCGGCATCCAGCCGCGCGGGCAATCCCACCGGCAGCGTCCAGTTGGGGCCGGAGTGTCCGCTCGGCAGGCCCCACGCCAGGGGCCATGAAAAACCCGCGACGCCGCCGCCGACCACTGCCCGCCAGTCCGGAGCCTGGCCGGGGCCGCTCCCGATCTGACCGTTCCCGAGTTGGCCGACAATCATGCCCGCGATGTTTGCGAGATTACCCGACAGCCCCAGGTGGGTCAACATCCGGTCCACCTTGTGCGGGGGCTCGTTGACGTCCTCCCAGAACACCAGGCCGCCTTCGAGGTCGGGGGCGAACGGCGTGCCCAGCGTGGCCGTGAGCAGGCTGAGGCACCCTCCCAGCAAAACGCCGCGCGCGTCCGGCGCGTCCGGCGCGGGCTCGCGCACCCAACCCGCGAGCGGCTGCGCGGCCGGATAGCGGCCGGCGAGAGCGCCGAGCAGGGACTCCTCCTCTCCGGGATCGAGCCCGCGGGCCAGCTCGCCCGCCACCAGGGGACCGTGGAAGGAGACCAGGCCGAGCCGCCGGACCAGCTCCAGGAGGAAGGGCGTCAGATCCGAGTAGCCGACGTAGGCGCGGGGACGGCGCCGCAGCAGGTCCCAGTCGAGGGCGGGGAGCACCCGCATGAGGCCATGGCCGCCGCGGGTGAAGAAGATGGCGGCAAGATCGGGATCGGCCGCCAACCGGTGAAAGGCGGCGAGACGCTCGGCGTCGCCGCCGGCGAAGAGGCCGTCGCGGGAGAGGACGTTCGCGGCGAGCACCGGCTCGAAGCCGAGCCGGCGGAGGCTCGCGAGGCCTGCCTCCAGCCGCGCCGGATCGACGGGGCCGGACAGGGCTGCCACCCCCACCCTGTCGCCAGGGCCGGCCGGAGGAGGAAGCTGGGCTGGGGAAATCAAACGCCGGAGAGCTCCGTAAGCCGAGTTCTGTATCCCGGCGCCGAAGCGCCGGTAAGCCGTCATTCCTCTGGGACCGGCGTTGCCGCCGGCCTCCAGCAACCTACCCGGAAGCGGCCCCGCGCCCGGCGAACCGGACGTGAAGGCGGGACGGGCAGCCCGCGTACCGCTCCCCTATTTGGTCTTGCTCCGCATGGGGTTTGCCGTGCCTCCGACCGTCACCGGCGGAGCGGTGCGCTCTTACCGCACCGTTTCACCCTTACCGGGCACCCGAAGGAGCCCGGCGGTTTATTTTCTGTTGCACTTTCCGTCGCGTCGCCACGCCTCGCCGTTAGCGAGCATGCTGCCCGTAGGAGCTCGGACTTTCCTCTCCGCGCCGGCCCGAAGGCCGCGCGAAGCGACTGCCTGGAGCTCTCCAGCGCTGGCGATTGTATCGCGAAGTCAGAAGCGGCGCTTGCTCGCCCGCGGGAACGGCACGTCGATCTCGTCGTCGTCCGGCGTCACGACCTCCACCTCCGGGACCTCCTGCCGTCTGCGCGCCGCCGGCGAGGTGACCGCGAAGGTCGCGTCGGGCTTCAGCGCTTCCCCGGCCTGCAGCCGCTCCAGGACCCGGCCAAGGGCGGCCGGCAGCTCCGGATCCGGGCTCCCGAGCTCGATCGCCCGCCGCAGGTTCTCCGAGGCCGCGCGCAGCCAGCGGGGGTTCTTCGCCTGCAGCCGGCCGAGCAGGGCGTGGTACTCGGGACGCGAATCGGCGCGCACGGCCTGCTGGAGCAGCTCGATGGCGAAGTGGAGCTCGTCGGCCGAGGCCAGCACCGCCGCCCTCTCGTAGTAGCCCTGCGCGAGCTCCCGGGCCTCGTCGTGACGGCGGTCGGGCGTGGCGTTCCAGGCGGCGGACCAGGCGTTCGGCGCCAAGTCCCGGTCGTAGGCCTTGCGCCGCTCCGGCTGCGAGAGGACGAGATACCCCTGGGTGATGCGCTCGAAGAGCATCTCGAGCACCCCTTCCCGCCCTCCCAGCCCGAGGCGCCGGGCATTGGCGGGATGCACCAGCCGGGCGGTCTGGTCGTATGCCTCGTGGACCTCCTGGACGGTCGCGGTGGGCACGATGTCCAGGAGCTGATAGAAGCTCGCTTCCCCCGCCTGCCGCAACAGGCCGGCGACCCGCTGCTGGTGCGAAGCGGGATCGAGATCGAGCGGGCGGTCGGCCAGGCGTTTGGCGATCCTCGAAGAGAAAAGCAGAAGCTCTTCCTGAGTCGGGCGATGAGCTGCGATATCCATGAAGATGGAAGCCATTTTAACCGCAAACGGGCAGAACCAGAACCGGCGGAACGAAAAGGATTTGTCTTTCGTATGATGCAGTTGGTGAACGAACGCCTCAAAGCCATCCTGCCGATCCTCGGGATCCTGCTGATCGCAGCCGCCGTGCGCCTGCCGTCGCTCACCGCCGGGCTTCCCTACATCAGCTACGTCGACGAAAACCACGTGCTGCATCCGGTCGTCCATCTGCTCGCCGAAAAGACCTGGGAGCCGACCTGGTACAGCTATCCCTCCTTCCCTCTCTATCTCGTCGCCGCGGCGGCGGTGATCTACTCCCCCGTCTATGCGGCCGTCCACGGCCATCCGCTGCGCGAGGACCTCTCCCGCTTCCCGCCCCAGTACTACGACATCCTGGAGCCGCCCGAGCTGATCGTGATCGGCCGGCTGGTGACGCTCGCCTTCTCGCTCGGCGTCGTGCTCCTGACGGGGCTGCTCGCCCGGCGCCTCGCGGGTCGCGCCGCCGGCCTCTTCGCCGCCGGGCTCGCGGCCCTGGTGCCGGCCCTGGTGGCGCGCGGCACCCCGGTCACGGTCGGCCCCCTGGTGGTCTTCTTCACGCTGGCCGCCCTGCTCTTCGCCAACCGCCTTCGCGAGGGGGACCGGCCGCGGCGCGACTCGGTCCTGGCCGGGGCCATGACCGGCCTGACGGCGGCCTGCAAATACCCGGCGGTCCTGGTATGCCTGCCGGTGGCCCTCGCCGTGCTCCTCGCCGGCGGGACCTGGCCGGAGAAGCTCCGCCGTCTCGTCCTGGCCGGCGTGGCGGCGGTTACGGCCATGCTGGTGGCCATGCCGCCGCTGGTGCTGCGGCTGAGCGACGTCCTCCGGGACATGCAGGCGATCTCCAACAACTACCGGACGCAGCAGATGGGCTCCTACTGGGTGCAGGCCGTCGAATGGGCGGAGTGGGACCTGCCGCTCCACCGTCCGGAGGTGGGGATCGTCTTCCTGGTCCTGGCCGCGGCCGGCCTCCTCGTGGGCCTCAAGGACCGGCGGTGGGCGAAGGACGTCTGGGGCTGGCTGATCCTCGGCGCGGCCACGGGCCTGCTGGTGGCGCCCTACAAGTTCCGGGCCTTCCGCAACCTGCTCGCGCTCGTCCCGCTCGCCTGCATGCTGGTCGCCCTGCTCTACGTGAAGCTCCGCGAGCGAGCGCGCCGGCCCGCCTGGGTGGACCTCGCCGCCGCCCTGCTCCCCGTCGTCCTCTTCGCCCCGACGATCCACTCCTACATCCGTTACGAGCTCCGGCTCGAGGACTCCCGCGAGCAGGCCGTCCACTGGGTCCGGGAGCACGCCCGCCCCCGGGACAAGGTGCTCTTCATGGAGGAGCTGGCCTTTCTGCCCTCCCGGATCGCAACCCTCCAGACCGTCCAGGCCGACGTCAAGCGCTGGGGCCGAGCGCAGGACCGCGTCCTGAACCGGCGCTACCATTACCTGGTGCTGGGGGAGCAGAGGCGGCGCAACGGCGCGCCGAAGATCCAACCCGACAAGGCCGCCTGGATCCTGCGGAACTACGCCGTCAAGGCGACCTTCGGGTCGTACCCGACCCATCCTGCCGACGAGGGGTTCAAGGGCAACGGGCAGAAGATCCACATCCTGAAGCGGGTACCGAGGAAAGAAGCCGTCAAGGCATCGGGGTGACGGCCTCCGGGACGGTCTCCGAGGCATGGAGCTGGGCGAAGATCCGCCGGCCCATGGAGGGGCCGAGGGCCTTCTGGAGATCGTCCAGGCTCGCCTCACGCACGCCCTGGACGCTGCCGAAGGTCTGGATCAGGAGCTTGCGGCGGCGGGGGCCGACACCGGCCAGCTCGTCCAGCTTGCTGTGCAGGGTGCGGGCGGAGCGGCGCGCGCGGTGCTTGGAGACGGCGAAGCGGTGGGCCTCGTCCCGCACCTCCTGGAGCAGACGCAGGCCGGCGTCGTCCCGCCCGAGACGCAGCGGCACCGGCGCCTCGGGCGTATAGATCTCCTCCTCCCGCTTGGCCAGCGAGACCACCGACGTCTCCTCCACTCCCAGTTCGGTGAGAGCCGCGAGGGCGGCGTTCAACTGGCCGCGCCCGCCGTCGATCAGGATCAGGTCGGGCATGGCCCCCGTCTCCTCCAGCACCCGCCGGTAGCGGCGCTCGACGGCCTGGCGCATGGAGGCGAAGTCGTCAGGCTGCCGGATGTCGCGGATGTTGAAGCTCCGGTAATCGCTCTTGCGCATCCGGCCCTCCTCCCAGACCACCATGGAGGCCACCGTCTCGCCGCCCTGGAAGTGCGAGATGTCGAAGCCCTCGATGCGCCGCGGCGGCTCGTCGAGCCCCAGGTGCCGCTCCAGGGCCGAGGCGCCCGGCGACACCTTGCCGCCCCGGAACCGGCGCTTGTGGGCCAGCTCCGCGTTGTGCATGGCAAGCGCCACCCGCTCGGCCTTGGGGCCCCGCGAGGGCATCCGCAAGTAGACCCTCTCCCCCTTTTTCTCCGAGAGCCACTCGACCAGGGCCTCCTCGCCGTCGATCGCCACCGGCAGGTGGATCTCCTTCGGGATGAAAGTCGTGCGGTCGTAGATCTGCGGCAGGACTTCCGACAGCAGCAGCTCCGGCGTGATATGCCCCACCGCCTCCCAGAAGAGCTCCCGCCGGTCGAGCACCTGGCCGCCGCGCATCACCAGGGACACCACGGCGGCGTTGCCGCCCGAGACGTGGAAGCCGTAGACGTCCAGGTCCTCGTCCTCGACGGAGGAGAGCTTGCGCCGCTGGCTGATCGCCTCCACCTCCGTCAGCGTGTCGCGGATCCTGGCGGCGCGCTCGTAGTCCATGGCTTCGGCGGCCTCCCACATGTCGCGCTTGAGCTGCTTGGAGAGCTGGTCGTTCCTGCCCGTGAGGAAGAGCCGGGCCTGCCGCACGGCGTCGTCGTACGCCAGCTTCGTCGTCAGCCCGGCCGAGCAGGGCCCCAGACAGCGGTGCATGTCGTAGTAGAGGCACGGCCGCGGCAGGGAGCCGTCGATCTCGATCCGGCAGACCCGGATCTGGAAGAGCTTCTGGACGAGCTTGATGGCCTTGCGCGCCAGCCCTCCCGGCAGGAAAGGGCCGAAGTACTCGCCGCCGTCGTCGCGGATGCGGCGGGTGAAGGCGATGCGGGGGAACTCGTCCCGCAGGGTCAGCTTGAGATAGGGATAGGTCTTGTCGTCCTTCAGCAGGATGTTGTACCGGGGGCGCTTCTTCTTGATCCAGTTGTTCTCGATCAGCAGCGCTTCGGTCTCGGAGTCCGTCACCACGAACTCCAGGTCCGCCGCCTCGGACACCATGGCCGCGAGGCGCGGCTCGTGGTCCCGCGTCAGGTAGGAGGAAGCCCGCTTGCGCAGGGACTTCGCCTTGCCGACGTACAGGACCTTCCCCGCGGCATCCTTGAAGATGTAGATGCCGGGGCTGTCCGGAAGCTCCCGGATGCGCTGGGCGAGGTGATCGTGCTGGTCAGACATGGCCGTTCCCGAAGGGACAACAGGATAGCCCGAGCGGGAATGCCCGGGCTATCGGGGCAGGCCGGTTCCGCTCAGTCCATGTTGCATCCGCAATTCGTTACAGCGATTGTGCACTCCGCCTGACGGCTAGGTTCCGGGCCTCCACTCCCAGCACCGGTTCCACACTGAAGACAGTACGTGTAGGCAGTGGGTTCGAAGATGCTGCCACCGAAAGCATTCCTGAGACTCGGAGCTGAGAGATTGCGCAAAGTTTCCCGGTGGAGAGTCAGCTTCTTCTTCATTTTTCTTCTCCTTGATTGAGAGTCCTTAATGCACAAGTGCTGCTGGTGGCCGAAAACGAGCCGGCTGTGGCCAGTGGCCTGTCAGCCATATTTCTCCGCCTGGGTGACGGGCTGCGGCTAAAATGGCGCCGGACAACTTCATAGGAGACCGAACATGTGGGCACTCCTCCTCTCAACCACTCTCCTGATGACCCCGCAGGCCGCGACGCCCCAGACCCCCCAAGCCAAGCCTGAAGCTCCCAAGGCCGCTCCCGCTCCGGCTCCTGCTCCCGCTCCGGCGCCACGCGACGAGAACCTGCCGCCCGGCGAGGAGCAGGCTAAAGCTGCCCTCGAGAAGTCCTCCCGGCATGGCGAGTGGGTGGACGTCAAGCTCCCCTCGGGCGGCACGCCGATTCGTGCCTGGGTCGTCTATCCCGAACGCAAGGACAAGGCGGGCGTCGTCATCGTCATCCACGAGATCTTCGGCCTCTCCGACTGGATCCGCGGCGTCGCCGACCAGCTCGCCCGGGAAGGGTTCATCGCCATCGCGCCCGACCTGATCTCGGGGCTCGGCCCCGACGGCGGCGGCACCGACTCCGTGCCGAGCCGCGACGACGTGACCAAGCTCGTGCGCGCTCTCACCCCCGAGGACGCGACCGCCCGCCTGAACGCCGTCCGCGACTACGCCGTCAAGCTCCCGGCCGCCAACGGCAAGAGCGCCACGATCGGCTTCTGCTGGGGTGGCGGGAAGAGCTTCTCCTACGCGGCCGCGCAACCGGCCCTGAACGCCGCCGTCGTCTACTACGGCACCTCGCCGGAGCCCGCGGAGCTCGCCAGGATCAAGGCCCCCGTCCTGGGCAACTACGGCGGCGACGACGCCCGCGTCAACGCGACCGTCGGGCCCGCCGAAACCGAGATGAAGAAGCTGGGCAAGACCTATGAGCCGCACATCTACGAGGGCGCCGGCCACGGGTTCCTGCGGCAGCAGGACGGCCGCGACGGGGCGAACCTCAAGGCGACCCAGCAGGCCTGGCCGAGGACGGTCGCCTTCCTGCGGAAGAATCTGAAGTAGGAAGACAGCGGCCACCGCGTGCAGCTCGTGCAGGACAGCTGAGTGAAGTGGCCGCCCTTTTTACGGATTCTTTCCCTCTTGGTCTCCCAAAAATTTTATTTAAGTGATAGACTAGATAAAATTGCGCCAGGCAGCAGTCCGGGGAGAGGCGAGCCAGACAGGGAAGTCACGTCTCGGCAATCGTTGCCGGCGTGTATACGACCGGGAGGCGATGATGAAAAAGAAGGTCAAGAAGATCCGTTTGAATCGGGAAACGCTGAGAGGGCTGGACAGCCGGAGCCTGGGCGCGGCGGGGGTCAACGTGGTCACGCAGGAGACGGCCGCCCCAACGGTTTGTGCCATCAACTCCAACTGCGCAGCTTGTCTCGACACCCGCACCTGTCCTCCGTAGCCGCGCGGTTTGGACCCCTCGTCCAGGGCAGCCCCGATTGCAGCCAATTGGGGCTGCCCCTTCTTGCCCAAACAAATCAGCCTCCCTAAACGTACGTAGATACGTGAGCCCACGATCCGCGGAATCCAGAGAGCTATTTAAGTGGTACAATACTTTTCAGATATTCTTGTCTACTGAGGGCCCTGGACCAGACGGAAGTACCACGTCCCGGCAATCGTTGCCGGCGTGTTCGACGACCAGGAGGTCACTTTGAAGAAGAAGCTCAAGAAGATCAGCCTGAACCGGGAAACGCTGAGAAGCCTCGACGGCGAGAACCTGGAGGGAGTGCGGGGCGGCGCCACGGTCGGTTGCACGAGGAACCCCACGGTCTGCAACCCCAACTCCGGCTGCTATACCTGCGGCGTTTGCGATCCCGTCGAAACTCGCACCTGCGCTCCGTAAACCTCGTTTAGAGGTTACGCTCAGGGTAGCCCCACCCGGGGCTGCCCTTTCTCCTCTCCGGCTCATCCCGCGTAGATCTGCAGCTCTCGAAGCTCCCGGATCTGGTCCCGCAACGTCGCCGCCTCCTCGAACTCCAGGCGCTTGGCCGCGGCCTTCATCTCCTTCTCCAGACGGGAGATGCGCTCGGCGAGCGGCATGTCCATCTCGCCGGCCACCTCGGAAAGGCGGGCGGGACCCGCCGAGTAGAGGTCGAGGTTCATCATCTGCACCAGCGGGTTGTGGATGTCCTTCAGGATGGTCGCCGGCTCGATCCCGTGCTCCTCGTTGTAGGCCCGCTGCTTGACGCGCCGGCGCTCGGTCTCATCGAGGGCCCGCTTCATCGAGTCGGTGACGTGGTCGGCGTAGAAGATGACCCGGCCTTCGACGTTGCGGGCGGCGCGGCCGGAGGTCTGGATCAGGGCCGTCTCGCTGCGGAGGAAGCCCTCCTTGTCGGCGTCGAGAATGGCGACCAGGGAGACTTCGGGCAGATCGAGGCCTTCGCGCAGGAGGTTGATCCCCACCAGGATGTCGAACTCGCCGCGGCGCAGCGAAGTGATGATCTCCACCCGCTCCAGGGTCTCGATGTCGCTGTGCATGTAGCGCACCCGCATGCCGAGCTCGTTGAGATACTGCGTCATCTCCTCGGCCATCCGCTTGGTCAGGGTGGTCACCAGTACCCTCTCCTTGCGGGCGATGATCTTGCGGACCTCGCCCACGAGGTCGTCCACCTGCCCTTGAGCGGGCCGGACCTCGATGACGGGGTCGAGCAGGCCCGTGGGGCGGATGAGCTGCTCCACGATGACGCCGCCCGTGCGCGCCAGCTCCCACGGGGCCGGGGTGGCGGAGACGTAGATCCGCTGCCCCATCCGGGCGTCGAACTCCTCGAAGTTGAGCGGCCGGTTGTCCAGCGCCGAGGGAAGGCGGAAGCCGAAGTCGACCAGGGTCTGCTTGCGCGAGCGGTCGCCGTGGTACATGCCCCGCACCTGCGGGATGGTCTGATGGCTCTCGTCCATCACCAGCAGGAAGTCGTCCGGGAAGTAGTCGAAGAGCGTCGGCGGCGGCTCCCCCGGCGCGCGGCCGGAGAGGTGGCGCGAGTAGTTCTCGATGCCGTGGCAGTAGCCGATCTCCTTCAGCATCTCGAGGTCGAAGCGGGTCCGCTGCTCCAGGCGCTGCCGCTCGAGGAGCTTGCCCTGCGCCTCGAGCTCGTCGAGCCGCGGCCCCAACTCCTCCCGGATCGTCTCGATGGCCCGCTCCAGGCGCGGCTTCGGGGTCACGTAGTGGGTCTTGGGATAGACCGCGATGCGGTCGATCTCCTGGACGGTGTCGCCGCGCAGCACGTCGAAGCGGGTCAGCCGCTCGATCTCGTCGCCGAAGTACTCGACGCGGATGCCCAGCTCCTCGTAGGCGGGCAGGATCTCCAGCACGTCCCCGCGCACCCGGAAGCTGCCGTGGAAGAGGTCGAGCTGGGTGCGCTGGTACTGCATGTCCACCAGCCGCTTGAGGACGGGGTCCATCCCCTCCGTATCTCCGCGGCTGAAGAACTGGAGCATGCCGAAGAACGCCTCGGGAGAGCCGAGGCCGTAGATGCAGGAGACCGAGGCCACGATGATCACGTCCCGCCGCTCGAACAGGGACTTGGTGGCCCGCAGGCGGAGGCGGTCGATCTCCTCGTTGATGCTGGTCTCTTTCTCGATGTACGTGTCGGTCGCCGGCACGTACGCCTCCGGCTGGTAGTAGTCGTAGTAGGAGACGAAGTACTCGACGGCGTTGTGGGGGAAGAAGCTGCGGAACTCCTGGAAGAGCTGGGCGGCCAGCGTCTTGTTGTGGGAGAGCACCAGGGTGGGCCGGTTCACCGCCTCGATCATCTTGGCGATCGAGAACGTCTTGCCGGAGCCGGTGACGCCGAGGAGCACCTGCTCCTTGTCGCCCCGCTCGATCCCCTCGATGAGCTGGCGGATGGCCTCGGGCTGGTCCCCCTGCGGCGTGAAGCGCGAAACGAGCTGGAATCCTGACATGGCTCGATTGTAAACGGGCCGGAGGGGGCGATTGTTCCGGGACCTGTTCCGGGACCTGTTCCGGAACAATCGTCAGGGTGGCGGCGCCGTCCCCGCCGACGGCGGCGCGTCCGCCTGCTTGCTGGCGGCCCCTTCCAGCGCCCGGGTGAGGTCCAGGATGTCCTGCCGCGTCACGCTCTTGCCCTTGCGGACGAGCTCGAGGATCTTGAACTGCACGGGCTGGAACTGCTCCGGCGTGATCCGGCCGGATTTGAGCCCCGAGCCGACCTCCGCGAAGGCCATGCGGAGACGGTCTCTCTCCTCGGGCGTGACGTCCCCCGGAAGCTGCGCCATGACCCCGTTTTCCATCTGGTTGAGCGACCACTGGAGGACGCCGGAGGCATGCTTCGCCACATAGAGGAAGCCGGCGAGGAGGGCGATGCCGCCGATGAGCAGGACGGCCACGCAGCCGATGACCAGCGGCTTTGGACACCCGCCGCCCGCCTTGGGCCGGGCCACCGGATCGAACGGAGCTGCTGGGGGTGGTGGAGGGGGTTCGACGCGCGGGGGTTCCATTCAGGCCTCCGATGCCGTTGGACTCCAGATTGGCAGGCCATTTCTATCATCGGGAACGGGTGCCGGCAAGGCTCCACCGCCATACCATCTATAATGCCCCCATGGAGTACGAGCCGCTGCCCGCGAACCGTTCCCGCCCCACCTCGACCTCTCCCCCGCCCCGCCGGTCCCGGCGCCTGCTGCGCTGGACCTGGCCGGTGCTGGCAGCCCTGTTGATCGGGGCCATCACCGGCGTCGCGGTCGCGGCGGCCATCCACGTGCCGAAGGTCGACGAGCTCGCCGACTACACCCCGAACCTGGTCACCCAGCTCTACGACAAGAACGGGGCCGTCTTCACCACCTTCGCCCGCGAGCGCCGCGTGATGCTGAAGGAGAACGAGATGCCCCGCATCCTCCAGCAGGCGGTGCTCGCCTCGGAGGACGCCAACTTCTTCCGCCACGGCGGCATCGACGCCATGGGCATCGCCCGCGCCGCCGTCACCGACGTGCGCGCCGGCCGGGTCGTGGAGGGCGCATCGACCATCAGCATGCAGCTCGCCCGCATCCTCTTCCTCTCCCGCGAGCGCACCTGGCGCCGCAAGATCGAAGAGGCCTTCGTGGCCGTGGAGCTGGAGAAGAACTACAGCAAGTCGCAGATCCTCACCCTCTACCTCGACCTGGTGAACCTCGGCCACGGCAACTACGGGGTGGAGGCCGCCTCGCGCTACTACTTCGACAAGCCGGCCGCGAAGCTGACCCTCCCCGAGGCCGCCATGCTCGCCGGCATCCTCCCCGCCCCGAGCCGCTACAGCCCCTACCGCACGCCGGTGATGGTGAAAAAGCAGCGCGACCGCGTGCTGCGCCGCATGCTGGAGGAGAAGTTCATCACCAACCAGCAGTACCAGCAGGCGGCCGCCTTGCCGATCCTCGTGGTCTCGCAGCAGCAGCAGGAGGTCTTCGCCCCCTACTTCGCCGAGGACGTACGGAAATACCTGGAGACGACCTACGGCGCCGGCAGCCTCTACAAGGACGGCCTGCAGGTGCAGACCACGCTCGATCCGCAGATCCAGAGCTCGGCCGAGAAGGCCATCCGCTCCGGCCTGATCAAGCTCGACCACCGGCGCGGCTGGCGCGGCCCGATCGCGACGCTGAAGGTGGCCGACCTCGACAGTCAGCAGCTCCCCACCTGGAACGAGGCCAAGCCCAGGCCCGGCCGCTGGTACCAGGGGCTGGTGATGGAGACGTCGCCCCGGAGCGCCAGCGTCAAGATCGGCAAGAAGGTCTACAACCTGGGGCCGGAGGGGGTCTCCTGGACCAACCGCCGCGATCCGAGCAGCCTCTTGAAGCCGGGCGACGTGGCCTGGTTCCGCTTCGAGGTGCCGGAGACGAAGACGGCGGCGGCCAAGCCGGCCAAGCCGGGAGAAGACCAGCCGGCGGCGGCGGCCGCCGCTGCCGAGCAACCGGAGCCCCGGCTGATGCTGGAGCAGCAGCCGCGGATGGAGGCCGCCGCGGTCGTCATCGAGAACCAGACGGGCGCCGTGCGCGCCATGGTGGGCGGCTGGGACTTCGAGCGCAACAAGTTCAACCGCATCACCCAGGCCAAGCGGCAGGTGGGCTCGTCCTTCAAGCCCTTCGTCTACGGCGCCGCCATCGAGGCGGGCTGGACCCCGGCGGATACGCTGCTCGACGCGCCCACCTCCTTCACGGGCGCCGACGGCAGGCTGAGCTACCGGCCCGAGAACTACTACCACAAGCATTACGGCATCGTGACCCTGCGGCGGGCCCTCGAGCAGTCGATCAACGTGCCGGCCGTCAAGCTCCACACCCTGGTCGGCGGCAAGCGGGTCGTGGACTTCGCCCACCGCCTGGGCATCCAGACGCAGTTGCACACCTGGCCCAGCGTCGCCCTCGGCTCGGCCGACCTGACCCCGCTCGAGGTGGCGTCCGCGTATTCGACGATCGCCAACCAGGGGACGCACATCTCGCCCTTTTTCCTCGAGAAGGTGTCGACGCCCGACGGCCAGATCCTGTACCAGCACTTCCCCGCCACCTACAGCGCCACGACGCCCGCCGTCGCCTACGTGCTGACCCACATGATGGAAGGCGTCATCGACCACGGCACGGCGTACGACATCCACGACCTGCCGATCGACATCGCGGGCAAGACCGGCACCACGGACGACTTCTCCGATGCCTGGTTCGTGGCCTTCACCCCGCGCTACACGATCCTCACCTGGGTGGGCTACGACCAGAAGAAGTCGCTGGGCTACAACATGAGCGGCGCCATCGCCGCCCTGCCGATGTGGCGCACCATCGCCGAGGACGGCCTCGCCACCGGCTGGCTGCAAAAGGGCGAGACCTTCCAGGTGCCTCCGGGCGTGATCGAGCGCAACATCGAGTACTACTCCGGCCTCCTCTCCGGCCAGGGCGGTCGGGCCGTCAAGGAAGCCTTCGTCAACGGCACCGAGCCCAACCGCCAGTACAGCCCGCAGTGGTCCACGATCACCAACCTGCCGTGGTACCAGCAGAAGGCCTTCTACATCCCCAAGGAAGGCGAGAACATGCCGGGCAAGGGAGGAGCGGGAGCCGCGGCGGGAACACCGCCGCCGGTGACCGATCCCGGACCCCAGGAAGTGCCGGCGCAGGAGCCGCCGGCCGACGAGGCCAACGAGGAGACGCCGCCGCCACCGCCGCCTAGGTGAGCGGCGGCTTGGGCCCCGGCTTCCTTCCGACCATCCCGAAGTCCTGGTAGCCGAACAGCAGCTCGTCGATGCGGTCGCGCAGGCGGTTGACCTGATCGGCCAGGGAGCGCTGCCCTTCGGCGAGGTTCGCGAGGTCGATCTCGGGCAGGCGGTCCTGCTCGGGGAACGGGCGGAGGTCCAGCCGCTCGACGGGATCGAAGCCGGCGAGCTCGTACATCAGCTTCAGGCTCTCGGGATGAACCGGCCGGATGTGCGTGGGGTCGAGCCAGAAGTTGCGGGCGGCGACCACCATGGAGAGCGGGTTCGGCGTCTCCAGGATCAGCGCGCCGCCGGGGCGGAGAGCCCGGTACGCGAGGCGCACCAGGCGGTCGAGCGCGCCGCCCGGCAGGTGCTCGATGACGTGGAAGGAGACGACCCCGCCGAGGCTCCCCTCCGGCACGCCGGCGAGGACTTCGAAGAGATCCCCCACCTCGGCCGCGAGGCCGCGGTCCCGGCAGAGCTGCACCATGCGGGCGCTGGAGTCCACGCCCCGGCCGGCCAGCCCCCAGTCGCGCAGAAGGGCCAGCGCCTCGCCCCGGCCGCAGCCGAGGTCCAGAACCGGCCCGGGCGCGTCCCGCAGGAAGGACCGGTAGGCGGCGATCCGCTCGCGGATCTCCTCTTCGGTGCCGCGGTAACGGCGCTCCAGCTCCAGGTAGCCGTGCTCCTCGTGGGCTCTCGCGACCGCCTCGGCACCGGTACCCTCGGGAGCCGAGCGCGCCACGGCCAGAGCGGCGCCCAGGCTGCCCAGGAGGTCGCGGGCCTCGCGCCGGTAGCGGTCCAGCTTCTGGTCCGCGCGGGCGAAGAGCGCGTCGTTGTGACGCATGACCTCGTGGATGCCTTCGGAGTCGAGGGCCTCCTGGAACTCGATCCGGCGCAGGTGGTCCGCGCGGGCGGCCTCGAGGCGCTCCAGGTGCTCCAGCAGGATGAGGTTGAAGGTGCGCTGGCGCTCCCAGAGGTCGTTCTGGGGCAGCTTGACGACGGGGCGGAAGAGGCGTTTGACGCCGACGAGCAGGCGTCCGAGAAAACCGCGATGGCTGCGGATGGGGAACTCGTGGTTACCCGCCCACAGCCACCGCCAGTCGGAAAGATCGCGCGTCGGCTCGACGAGGAAATCGTCGACCGCCGGGGCGCGGCGCTCCGGGACACCGGGTCCGTTCGCCATCGCGCCCCCTTTCAGACCGCTACTCTTCCGACACCACCGCGACGGTCATCTGGGCGATGACCTCGGGGTGCAGCTCGACGCGCACGGGATGCTCGCCGAGGGCCTTGATGCCGCCCTCGAGATCGATGCGCCGACGGTCGACGGTGAAGCCCTTCTTCTCCAGGATCTCCGCGATGTCGCCCGCCGTGACGGAGCCGTAGAGCGTGCCGGTCTCGCCGACCCGCTTGGGGATCTCGATCCGCAGGCCTTCCATCGCCTTGGCGATCTCGGCCGCGGCGTCCCGCTCCTTGGCGTGCTGCGCGTCGAACTTGGACCGCTGCTGCTCGAAGTACTTGATATTGGCGTTGCTCGCCTCGAGGGCGAAGCCCTGGGGGACGAGGTAGTTTCGGCCAAAGCCCGGCTTTACGTCCACCACCTCGCCACGCTTGCCGAGGTGGCGCTGGTCGCTCAGAAGGATGACTCTCACGCTTTCCTCCTAATCCGTGGTGAACGGGATCAACGCCAGGTGGCGCGCCCGCTTGATGGCCTGCTGCAAGGGGCGTTGGTGACGGGCACAGGTCCCCGAGATCCGCCGCGGCAGGATCTTGGAGCGCTCCGGAATGAACTGCTGCAGGAGTTTGACGTCCTTGTAATCGATGTAGTCGATCTTGTCGGCGCAGAACTTACAGACCTTGCGCCGGCGGAAGAAGACTTTTCTTGCGCGTGCCATGGTTTAAGCCTCCCCTTCCTCGGACTCGATGTCCGAGCCCGCGTCCGCGTCCCGCTCCTCGCCAGCTCCGGACTGAGAAGCGGTGCCCGGCGTCACGGGATGCTTGCGCGCGGCGCGCTTCAGGTCCTCGTCGGTGCGGACCGTCAGGTAGCGCAGGATCTTGTCGTTCTGGCGCATCCGGTGCTCGACGGCCGGCAGGGCGGTCGTGCCGGTCTCGCTGGAAACGTAGAGCAGGACGTACTTGCCCTCGTTCAGCTTCTCGATGGGAAAGGCCAGCTTGCGCCGGCCCCAGTTCTCCTCCGACGTGATCTGAGATCCCGCGGTGGTGATCATGTTCTTGTAATCGTTGGTCATGGTGACGACATCCTCGTCGGCAACGCGAGGGTCGACCACGAACATCAGCTCGTACGTACGCATGGGTGGTGCTTTTCCTCCCTATGGCCTAGGGTCGGTCCCGCTTCAAGCGGAACAGAGAGGTTGACGGACGGCGGCACCGCAGGCGGCCCGCCCAGAGACAGGAGCCGGTATTGTACACGGCGCGGAAGAAATTGCAAGACAGGCGAGCCTAGCCGTTGAACCCCTGCATCGCTGCCTCGATCCCCTCCCGCACCCAGGCCTCGCAGGCGTCGGCGGCCCGGCGGACCATCTCCTCGACGGCCTCGCGCTCTTCGGCGGCAAAGGGCGAGAGGACGAATTCGACCAGCTCCTCGCCCGTGGGCCGGCCCTCGCCGGCGGCGACGCCCAGGCGGAGCCGCGGCACCTCGGCGGTGCGCAGGTTCTCGATCACCGACTCGAGGCCGCGGTGGCCGGCGGGGCTCCCCGAGCGGCGCAGGCGGATCTTCCCCAGCGGCAGGTTGACCTCGTCGTAGACCACCAGCACGGCGGCCGGATCAATCCCGTAGCGCTCGGCGAAGCACCGCGCGGCGTAGCCGCTGCGGTTCATGTACGTCTGAGGTCTGGCGAGCAGGACGCCGCCCTCGCCGGCCTCCTCGAGAAGCGCGCGGCCGGTGAGGGAGTTGCAGTCCAACCGGTCGATGGGGGTCTCCCAACGCCGGGCGAGCTCCTCGACCACCCGAAAGCCCACGTTGTGGCGGGTGTCGCGGTACTCCTCGCCCGGGTTGCCCAGCCCGAGGATGAGGCGCATGCGGGACGTCGGCGAAGAGCCCTAGGACTCGGCCTTGGTGCGCTTGATGACCTCGGGCTCCGCCGTGGCGGCCGCCGCATCGTCCGTCTCCAGACGGCCGTGGCTGACGGAGACGATGACCCGGTCGGGCTCGTCGAGCAGGACGACGCCCTCGGGAAGCTGGAGCTCCTTCGCCTCGAAATGCTCGCCGACGTGCAGGTTGGTCACGTCGACCTCGAGGTGCTTGGGGATCTCGCCCGGCAGGCATTCGACGTGGACCTCGCGGGTCACGAAGTCGAGGATGCCGGCCTCGGTCTTGACGCCGTAGGCGGTGCCGGTCAGCTCGATCGGCACGGCCACTCGCACCTTCTGGTCCATCAGCACGCGCTGGAAGTCGATGTGAATGACCTGGCGGCTCAGCGGATGGATCTGCGTGTTGCGGATCATGGCGTGCCGCTCTTTGCCGGCTAGCTTGAGCAGGAAGATCGGGTTCTCGCCGCTGTGCCCCTTCAGCATGTCGATCAGGGTCTTGCGGTCGACCTCGATCGACACGCTCTCCTTACCGCCGCCGTAGACCACGGCCGGGATCCTGCCGGCCGCGCGCGACCGCCGGTTGGCGTTCTTCCCGGTCTGTTCCCGGGGCTGGACTTCAAGGGTCATCGTTTCACTCATGGGGTTTTCCTCGCTTCTAAACGAACAGGGAGCTCACCGAGCTGTTCTCGTGGATCCGGCGGATCGCCTCGCCGAGCAGGGGCGCGACCGAGAGCGCCCGCAGCTTCGGCAGGCGGGAGAGCTTGTCCTCCACCGGCGTCGTGTTGGTGATGAGTACGGTCTCCAGGGGCGAAGCGGCGATGCGCTGCAGCGCCGGCCCGGAGAGGATACCGTGGACACCCGCCGCGAGGACCCGCCGGGCCCCCTTGCTCTTCAGGGCGTCCACCGTTTTGGTCAGGGTGCCGGCCGTGTCGATGATGTCGTCCACCACGATGGCGTTGCAGCCGGCGACGTCGCCGATGACGTGCATGATCTCCGCCTCGTTGGGCGCCGTGCGCCGCTTGTCGACGATGGCGAGGCCCGCCTCCAGCCGCTTGGCGATGGCCCGCGCGCGCTCGACGCCGCCGGCGTCCGGGGAGACCACGATCAGGTCGGGGAGATTCAGCTCGCGCACCGCTTCCAGGAGCACCGGCGCCGCGAACAGGTGGTCCACCGGCACGTCGAAGAAGCCCTGGATCTGGTCGGCGTGGAGGTCCATGGTCAGCACGCGGTCGGCGCCGGCGCGGGAGATCAGGTCGGCCACCAGCTTGGCGGTGATCGGCACGCGCGGCTTGTCCTTCTTGTCCTGCCGCGCGTAGCCGTAGTACGGCAGCACGGCCGTCACCCGGGAGGCCGAGGAGCGCTTGAAGCTGTCGAGCATGATCAGCAGCTCCATCAGGTTCTGGTTGACGGGGCTGCTCGTCGGCTGGATCACGAACACGTCCGAGCCGCGCACGTTCTCGTCGATCTGGCAGAACGTCTCGCCGTCGGAGAAATCGAGCGCGGATACCTTGCCGGCCTCGAGGTTCAGGTACTCGCAGATCTCCAGCACCAGCGCCGGGTGCGCGCGTCCGCCGAAGATTTTCAGTTCACCAGCCATGATCTCCCTCTGAGAAGCGCCCTCTGCCTCTGCCCTCTGCGAATTGACGACAATCAGCCGCGCCGCGGGAAAAAGCTCCCACGCGGTCGGGCGGCGGGATGAATCGTTGCGTCTTCCTGCTCGGTCGTGGTTGGGGCGGGAGGATTCGAACCTCCGCATGCCAGAGCCAAAGTCTGGTGCCTTACCGCTTGGCGACGCCCCAGTTCTTGGGTGATCCAACGACTCCCAACTTCTCCCAATCGCCTCCCAAATCGCTACGGCGAGGGAGGGGGCGCGACGCCTGCGGGCCTACACCGTCCAGAAGGAGTCGCTGAGATGGATCTCCTCGACTTCCTCCATGCTCTTCTCCGGCGGTGCGGCAGCAAGGCTGTGCGGCTCCTCATCGCCCACCGCCGGCGTCCGCTGGGCGCGCTCGCCCCGCTCGGCCGGCGGCTCTCCCCGCTCTTCGCGGACGCGGTCGTACTCCGAGAGCACCTTCTCCTCGATCATCCGCCGCGTCTCGTTGTTCAACGGGTGGGCGACGTCCTTGAACTCGCCGTTCTTCTTCTTCCGGCTCGGCATGCTGATGAACAGCCCGTCCCGGCCCTGAATGATCTTGATGTCGTTGACCATGAAACATTGGTCAAACACGATCGAGACGAAGGCCTTCAACTTCTCTTCTTGAATCGGAAAGACCTTGACCTCTGTAATCTCCATTTTCCGCGTCCTCTCCGGGTCATCCCTGGTCGTCCCTCGGCGTGTGCCAAGGCACCGACCCGTGCAGTCGTCAGGGGCATATCTCCCCAGGCGGCGGCTCACTCCTCGCAGCGGGTGTCCCCGACGGATTCCTCCGGCGAACAGGGGCACGAGAGGGACTCCGCTTTCCGAAGAAGGGGCCGCACTATACACGCGTCGGCATCAATCCACGCATTATATACTGGCGGAACCTCCGGAGAGCACCGAGGGGCTACTTTCCGATACTCAACCCCTCGCGCCCGGCGGCGGACTTCGCCGCGCGGGCCCTTTATGCTAGAGGCGAGAGGCTGGGCTGTCAAATCCGGCCCCTAGGGCAGGATCACGAACGAGCCGAGAAACGCCCGCGCGGCGGGGCTGTCGAGCCGGTAATCGACGTTGGTGGACCGGCACTTGGAGTCGCCCGTCACGGTGAGCGCCGCCACGATGGACGTCTCGGAAGCGCCGGAGCCCAGGAAGTTCGGGCCGCCCGAGTCGCCGTAGCAGGTGCCGCCGTTGCCCGTCGCGGGGTTCTGGGACAGCCGGAGCCACACCTCCTGCAGGGAGTTGAACGACGACACCGCCACCCAGCGCTTGTCGTCGAACGGGTAGACCGCGGGGCCGCCGCCCGTCGTCGGCTGGTGGACGCCGTAGCCCACCGCCGTGAAGGTCTGGCCGGCCAGCGTGTGGGCCGCGGACATGCGGTCGAACAGCCCTTCCGAGGGCAGCGACGCCGGCGTGATGCCGCGCACCGGGCCGTCGAGCACGATCACCGCGATGTCCCCCGGGTCGCTCTGGGCCTGGTTGTAGCCCGGGTTGGTGTGCATTGTCCCGTGATAGATCCTGGACTTCGCCGTGTAGACCGTGTCGAACGTCACCCAGACGTCCGTCAGCCCGAGGCTCTCGGCGTAGGCCGTGCAGTGGGAGGCCGTCAGGAACACGGTCGGCGAGATCAGGGTGCCGCTGCACAGCAGGTCCTTGCGGCCCGGGGTCACGTACTCGGCCAGCATGCCGCCGACGTTGGGGTGACCGTTGCCGTCCAGCTGGCCATAGGTGATCGCCGAGGCCGGCGCTCCGGCGAGCAGGGCACAGGAAAACGCGGAAAAGAGCAGCAGGCGACGCATCATGGTTTCTCCTTCCGGCCTTCCGGCCGGTGTCCGTAACGGGATTCTCCTAATGAAGTGCCGGCACGGCCCGGAAAAGCGCCCGGCTCGTTATTCGCCCGGATCGTTATTCGCCAGACTCGCCAGGCTCGCCGGGCCCGTCGGGCTCGGGAACCTCCTGCTCGCCGCAGGGAACCAGCCGGTAGCCCGCCGGGGTCTCCAGGCGCGCCGGCTCCCGGTCGAGGTTCTCGCGCAGCGCCTCGCGCCAGCGCACCTGGGCGTTGCGCTCGCGGTCGGAGAGGATGGCCCAGTCGTCGCGGCGCATCCACCAGACCTTGGGCGTGCTCCCTTCCGCCAGCGTCCAGCTCAGCACCACGCCGTCCTCGCCCAGGCCGCCGTACCAGCGGCGGTTGGTAGCGTCGCGGAAGTCGAACTCCCGGCCCCGCGGCTCGGCCGGCGGCGGTCCCTCCGCCGGCTCGGCGGGCACCCGGCCGAGCAGGAGCGAGGGCAGGGAGAGCAGGGGGAACGGCCCCAGGGGCACGCCGGAGAGATCGAACCGCCCCTCGAACAGGCAGTAGGACTTGTTGCGGTGGTTGAGCCACAGGCCGGAGTCGTTGGCGACGTCGAGGCTCCACAGGGCGCGCCCGACGGGATCGACGGCCTGGAGCTGGTAGCGCGCCGGCGAGACGAGGCGCAGGGTGACCCGGAAGGAGCCCTCCCCCTCCGGGCCCGAGTAGCTCACGCGGTAGAGCCGCTGCGAGCCGTAGGCGGCCTGCGGGATCTGCCACGGCGACAGGCTCGCGGCCGGCAGGGGGCGCGGCGCCGGCGCGCTCGCGCAGCCGGCCGCGAGGATGGAGCCAAGAACCACCGCGCCGGCGCTAAGGCTTCTTCTTGTCGAGATCGCCCAGCTTGCGCCGGACCGCGTCGACGTTCTCGTCGTCATCGAGCTCGAGCGCCCGCTGGTAGACCTGCCGTGCCCTCTCCGTCTGCCCCAACGCAACATAGACATCTCCCAGATGCTCTAGCAAGGTCGCGTCCTCGGGCTCGAGGCGGGCAGCCCGCTCGAGATAGCCGCGGGCCTGTTCCGGGCGGCCGAGTCGATAGTAGGTCCAGCCCAGAGAGTCGACGTAGGCGCCGTTGTCGGGGTCGAGCGCCACCGCACGGCTCACCAGCGTCACAGCCTCGTCCAGGTTCGTTCCGGCCTCGGCGAAAGTGTAGCCGAGGTAGTTCAGCGCGGCGTGGAAGTCGGGCTCGAGCTCGATCACCCGCCGGAACTGCGCGATCGCCTGGTCGCGCTGTCCCGTGCGCTCGTAGGCGGCGCCCAGCAGGAAGCCGGTGACGGCCTGATCGGGATGCGCGGCGGCGAGCTTCTCCAGGATCGGGATCGACTCGGGGTAGCGGTCGAGCCGCTGGTAGCCCTGGGCCGCGGCGAGCGCCGACGCGTCGCCCCCGCCCTCCAGCGCCGAGAAGGCGCGCCCCGCCTCGTCGGTCCGGCCGGCGCGGGACAATACCTCGGCCCGCCGGCTCGACACCGCCGGCGATTCCTTCTCGCGGCCGAGCAGCTCGAGCGCCTCGTCGTAGCGCTTGGCCTGGGAGAAGGCGTCGGCCTGGACGAGCACGGCCTGGCCGCGCACCGCCGGGTCCGTGGCCGTCATCAGGGGGCGCAGAGTCTCCCCCACCTTGTCCCACTGCTTGGCCTCGAAGTACACCTGGGCGGCCTCGAGGCGGACCTCCTGCGCTTCCTTGGTCTTGCCGTCCTTCTCCAGCGTCTCCGAAAGGCCGGTCAGCACTCCCGCCGCCTCGTCGCGCCGGCCGGCGCGCTGCATCACGCGCGACAGCGAGAGGGCGATCCCCTCGTCCTTGGGCTGCGCCTCGCGCACCTTGGAGAGCAGGTCAATGGCCTCGTCGTGACGTCCCTGGGCCGCCACGATCAGCCCCCGCAGGAGGACGAGGGCCTGGCTGTCGGGATCCTTGCCGGTGAGCCGGTCGACCAGGGCGACGGCCTCGTCGAGGTCGCCGTTCTGGTAGAGGGCCCAGGCGAGCTGGCGCTGCAGCCGCGGATCGTCTCGCACCTCCTCCGGGGCCCCCCGCAGCGTCTCCAGGACCGTCTTGGAGTTGCCGCCCCGGCTCAGCAGGTCGGCGAGGTTCAGCCGCGCCTCGACCGAGCTGGGATCGAAGGTGAGGATCTCCTGGAGCGCCTTCTCCGCCTCGGGCTGCTTGCCCGCCCGCATCAGCGACTCGACCAGCAGGGCGTAGGCCATGCGCTGCTGGGGAACGTTGTTCACCAGCTCCTGGAAGACCTGCGCCGCCTTGTCCGGCTGGTTCTGGTCGAGATAGATCCGGCCCAGGGTGAGGAAGGTCTGCGCGTCGTTGGGATCGCGCTTGCGCACCGCCTCCAGGGCGTCGCGCGCCGTCTCCAGGGCCTTCGGATCGCTCGCCGAGAGGTCGAGGTAGACGTCGCCCACGCCCCGCAGCACGTCGAGGTTCTCGGGCGCCAGGAGGCGGGCGGCGGCGACCTTCTCGCCGGCCGTGCGCAGGGAGTCGTCGCGCGTCGAGGGGTTGCGCGCGTACTGGGCCATGCGGGCCAGGAGCTGCGCGTGCTCGAGCAGGACGTAAGCCGTCTCCTTCGACTGCGGAGCCAGCTTCTCGGCCTCCTCGAAGGCGGCGATGGCGTCCTCGATGGAGCCCTCGACGGCCAGCAGCTTGCCGAGAGCGAACTGATAGGACGCCGTGGGCGGATAGGCCGCGGCCGGCAGCGGCGCGGCGTTGAGCAGGGAGGGCAACAGGGCGATGCATGCGGCCGAAACCGCTGAGACAGACATCTTCACGGCTGGCAGGATACCAGCGCTCGACGGCGCTTTACAAGGCTATCGACCCGCCTCTATAATGGCGCTCTTGCGCTTAAGTTCAGGAAAGTGAACCAGTTAGAGGCACCCTCATTGCCTCCCCCCGGAGCGGCGATCTTCTGACGATTTGACGATGGGAAAGCTCGGACAGGTACTCGTGGCGCGCGGCTGGATCACCGTCCAGCATTTGACGCGTGCCCTCAAGACCCAGAACGTGGCTGGCGGCCGGCTCGGCACCTGCCTCCTGGAGGTGGACGCCCTGCGCGAGGACCTGCTGCTCAAGGGGCTTTCCGAGCAGCTCGGCGTCCCCGCCGTGGAGATCGACGACCTGCGCGGCATCCCCGAAGAGGTGCTGGGCCTCATCTCCGACAAGCTGGCGCGCCGTCTGCGCGCCGTGCCCTTCCGGGTGGAAGGCGGACGGCTCGACCTCGCCCTGATGGACCCCCGCAACCTCGCTGCCCAGGACGAGATCGCCTTCGCCTCCGGCAAGCGCGTCAAGGTCTACGTCGCCGCCGAGATCCGCATCCTGGAAGCCATGGAGAAGTACTACGGCGAGGAGTGCCCCTCCCGCTTCGGCATGGTGCTCGACCGGCTGAACCGCGCCCGCTTCCTCTGGGACAGGCCCGGCGACCGCCCCCAGCCGGCGGCCGCCGGCCCGCTCCTGGAGAACCCTTTCGCCCCGCCGCCCAAGATCTCGCTGGCGCCGCTGCTGCCGGAGCTGATGGCACCGTCCCAGCCGGCCGCCGCCGTGACCGCCTCCGGAGCCGCCATGGCGGCCGCGGCGGCTCCGGCTCCGGCATCCCTGATCGAGAAGGCGCCCGAAAAGGCGCCGGAGGAGGCGCCGGCTCCCCGGCCCGTGCCGCAGCCGCGGGCCATGAGCGTGTCCCTGACGCCCGAGGAGCGGGCCGACCTGGGCGCGTTCTCCTGGATCGAGCCCGCCTCCGCCGACCGCTCCCTGCCGGTGCCCGCCAACCTCGACGAGGTGGAAGCGGCGCTGGTCAAGGCGAAAGACCTCGAGGACGTCGGGCAGATCCTCCTCGGCTTCCTCGGGCGGAACCACCGCCGGGCCGCCCTCTTCCAGGCGACGCGCGACCGCGTCACCGGCTGGAAGATCCACGGCTCGGGGATCGACCGCGAGGCCTTCGCCGCCTTTTCGATCGGCTTCGACCAGCCGTCCCTGTTCCTCAACCTGCGCCACGGCAACAGCGTCTACCTGGGGCCTCTGCCGCCCATGCCGGCCCACCGCCAGCTCGCCCGCACCTGGGGCGGCGACATGCCGCGCGACTGCGTGATGCTGCCGGTCCTCATCAAGGACCGGCTGGTGATGATCGTCTACGCCGACGGCGCGACCAAGGGTCCGGTCGAGCTGGCCCAGATGCAGCGCCTCATGGCCCTGGCCACCTCCGCCGTCGAACGCTGTATTCTGCAGCGCAAGCGCGGAGAGCCTAAGTCCTAGTAGGATTGCCACTTGTTGACACTTCTCGAAACCCGTTGTTAGACTCGCCCCCGTTTCGGAGCTGCAATGATCAAGTCGGACATCGTCGACAAAGTCGCGGAAATCACGGATGTGCCCCGAGTGAAGGCGGCACAGGCCGTCGACACCATCATCGAAGCGATGAAGAATGCGCTCTGCGAAGGCAAGCGCATCGAGCTCCGAGGATTTGGAGTGTTCCAGGTGCGCGACCGCAAGAAGGGCGTCGGCCGCAATCCCAAGACGGGCGTCGAGGTCGCCATCTCCCCCGGCAAGACCGTGCGCTTCAAGCCGGGCAAGGACCTCAAGAATCTCTGAGCCGGACCGGTATCCCCTGGAGACAAGCAGCGACTCCCCGCTGATCGAGCTGCTGCCGGCCCCCGGCAACGTCTATGCGCCGGCGATCCAGAAGCCCGAGCGCCCCCGCTACGGCCTGGCCCTGCTGCTCTTCGGGCTGACGAGCCTGTGCACCACCACGCTGTCGCCGGTCATGGTCCAGCTCGCCCGGACGGACCTGACGGCGTCCTTCCCCCCGTTCCTGCTGCCGGGAGTGGTCCTTCAGGTCTGGCGGAACCCCGATCTGCTGCGCATGGGGCTCGCCTTCTCGATCACCGCCATGACCATCCTGTTCGCCCACGAGATGGGGCACTACGTCGCCTGCCGCCTCTACCGGCTGCCCTGCACGCTCCCCTACTTCCTGCCGGTGCCGATCAACTTCGGGACCTTCGGGGCGTTCATCAAGATCAAGGCGCCGATCTCCAGCAAGCGCCAGCTCTTCGACGTCGGGATCGCGGGGCCCATCGCCGGCTTCGTGACGCTGATCCCGTTCCTCCTCTACGGCATCGCCCACTCCCATCCCGCCGCTCTGCGCGCCGCCCCCAGCCTGACCGCCGCCGCCGGCGAGATCCTCCTGCCGGGCCGCTGCCTGGCGATCGAGCTGGCGACCTGGCTGTTCCACGGCCGGCTGGCGGAGGGAATGGTGCTGAACCTGCACCCGGTCGCCTACGGCGCCTGGCTCGGGCTGCTCGCCACGGCCATCAACCTGCTCCCGCTGGGCCAGCTCGACGGCGGGCACATCCTCTACGCCGTCACCGGCCGCCTCCAGCGCCGGCTGGCCTTCCCTCTCTGGCTGGTCCTGGGCGTGATGGGGCTCTACTGGCGGGGATGGCTTCTCTGGTGCGTCATCGTGCTGCTGATCGGCCTTTACCATCCGCCGGTCTACGACGAGAGCACGCCGCTCGATCCCAAGCGGCGCGCCCTCGCCTGGCTGGCGTTCCTGATGTTCGTCCTGTCGTTCATGCCGGTGCCGATCGCGGCGATACCCGTCTTCTAAAGACCCGTCTTCTAACGGATCACGATCCGACCCTCGCGGATCTCCAGGTCGCCGTTCTGGGCCGCCCACTGGAAGACGCGCTCCATGCGGTCGCGGATCGCGGCCGTCATCTGGCCATAGCCCAGGTAGGCGGTGATGGCGCGGACGATCTCGTCCTTCTCGTATTCGCTAGCGCCCGCCGCGAACAGCGACCGCACCGTCGCCATCAGGAACCGGAAGTCGTAGCGGCCGAAGGTCGGCGTCGCTCCGGCGATCAGGTCCCCCTTGCGGACGGCGATCCGGCGCGCCAGGGCGGCCTCCACGTGCGCCTCCAGCCGGGCGCGGACGCTGCTGCCGAACTTCGGGCAGTTGAGCCGGGCGGCGACCTTGCGGATCAGGTCCTCGCGGGTCATCTCTCCCGAGCCCCAGCAGGCCTGGCGGACGGCGATCAGGATGCGCTCGGTGGTCTCCTGGGCCGGGCCGGCGCCCGCGGCGTCCAGCCCGGAGCGCTCGGCCTCGATGCGGTCCAGGATGTCCGAGGCGGGCTCGAAACCGCCGCCGGGCGCGCCATGGGGACCCTCGCCGCGGGCCAGCTCGGCCTCGGTGGGCACCAGCTCGCCGCGCAGCGCCCGGGCCAGGATCGTCCGCCGCAGCTTCTCCGCCCGCTCCTCCGCCACCGCCACGTGCTTCTCCACCGCGTCGGCGTAGGCGAAGGAGTCCTCGATCCGCCGCACGATCTCGTGCTGCTCCGCGAGCGGCGGCACCGGCACGGGCATCGTCTGTAGCCGGGAGACGTTGATGTTCGACTGGTTGCTGCAGTCCGTCCGCACCGTCCGCGCCCAGCGGCGGCCCCAGGGCGAGTTGATCCAGCCGCAGAGATAGCTGCTGGCGACCAGCTCGCGGTCGCACTCGATGCGCACCAGGTACGAGGCGAACACCGCCTCGATGCCGAGGTCGAACACCGCGGCCTTGCCCACCAGCTCGGCGCTGTTGGTGCGGTTGAAGAGGATGTCCCCGAGCCGCACCGTGTACGCCGCGACGTCGACCTTCTTGCGGTCCACGTACTTGAGGTTGGAGCCGTCCATCCGGCCGTCCCGGATGTTCACCATGCGCAGCATCGGGATGCCGGCCCGCTTCGCGTCCGCCTTCACCGACAGGCCGTACTGCGCGCGGTGCACCACGTCGCGCAAGGCGGCGAGGCTCCAGCCCTCCGGCACCTCGGGCACCTCCAGCGGCTCCGGCGCCTCCCACTCGGTGGCCTCCAGGTTCTTCGGCCGCCGCGGCGCCCGCCGGTCGAAGGCCTCGGCGTCGGCGCACGCCTTGTCCCAGGCCAGCTGCCGGCGCTCGAACGAGCGCTCCAGGCGGCTCCCGAGGGACTCGGCGAGCCCCGGCCGCTCCTCGCGCCAGTCCTCCGTCAGCCGGCCCGAGTAGGCCGCGGCGAGCACCGACTGGCGGAAGCGGCGGAGGATCCCCGGTAGCCTGGCGAGGCTCTCCCGCGAGCGCCGCACCGGCTCCATCAGCTCGCGCACCTTCTCGACGATCCGCCCCTGCTCGGCGAGCGGCGGCAACGGCAGGATGACGCCGGAGAGGAAGCTCTTGAAGTTGAGGTTCCGCAGGTTCGTCGTCTGCGTCTGGTACTCGTCGAGGCCGCCGCAGAGGTAGAGGTACGAGAGGGCGAGATGGACGAAGGCGGGATCGATCTCGCGATGGATCCGCATCTGGCGGCAGAAGTTGTTGCAGATCAGCGGCCCTTCCGCGCGCCGGAGCGCCTCCTCGTCGATCAGCAGCACCCGGCCCACGGGCTGGCTGGTGCCGCCGCCGGAGATCTCGACCACGAGGTCGCCCACCGCGAGCTGCCGCTTGGCCAGGCTCGCCCGCTTGACGGCCCGCTCCTCCGCCGTCGCGCCCTTGTCGCGTTCCCAGTCCCGGAACGCCGTGCCGCGCAGGACGCGCACCCGCACGAGGTTCGGGTCCGCCTCGGCGTCGCCCGGCTCGAAGCCCCAGTCGCCGCCCAGCTTGTGGACCACGATCTCCTCCAGCGTGGCCTCGGCCCAGCCCTCCGGCAGCTCGCCTTCGCGGCGTCCGATCTCCCAATCGGAGACGGCGCTCGTCACGAGCCCCCCTGGAGCACGCGCGGCCGCCGCGGCTCCGCTTCGGTGGTGGTCAGCATCTCGATCACGGCCGCCAGGTCCTGCACCGCGCTCTCGAGCTCCGCGATGGCCTCCGTCGCCAGCTCCTCGGGCTCCGGCAACTCATCCTCCAGGGACTCCTCCTTGAGCCATTTGAGGCCGTCGATCTTGAAATCGCGGGCCCTCACCTCGGCGATCGAGAACGACCGCCAGCGGTCCTCCCGCGAGTCGCCCGCCGAGCGCCGCGCCCGGCCGTTGGGATCGAGGCCGTAGCAGGCCTCGAACGCGGCGAGGTGGGCGTGCGTCAAAGGCCGGCCCTTCTTGGTGATCCGCGGCACGTTGGTGCGCGCGTCGAACACCCAGACGGTCTCGGTCGCGGGCCCCTTGGTGAAGAAGACCACGTTCGTCTTCGTCCCCGCGCTGTAGGGGGTGAACGTGCCGTTGGGCAGCCGCAGCACGGTGTGGAGGTCGCACTCCTGGGTGAGGATCCTGAACACCTCCCCGGCCTGGTCGGCGAACAGGCAGTTGTCCGGCACCACCACGGCGGCCCGGCCGCCGGGCTTGAGCAGCGTGATCAGGTGCTGCAGGAAGTTGAGCTGCTTGTTCGACGTCTTGATCGTCAGATCCTGCCGCTTCGGCACCTGGTTCGCGCCCTTGTTGCCGAAGGGCGGATTGGTCAGCACTACGTCGAACCGCCGCTCGTCGGGCGTTTCGTCGATCGAGTCGCCGAGCTTGATCTCCGGCTCCAGGCCGTGCAGGAATAGGTTCATCAGCGCCAGCCGGCGCGGCCTCTGCACCAGCTCCTGGCCGAAGTAGGTGCCCCGCCGCATCCGCTGCGCGAGCTCCGGGGCCACGCCGCCGTCCTGCGTTTCGGCGAGAAACCACTCGTGCGCCACCACCAGGAATCCCGCCGTGCCGCACGCCGGATCGCAAATGGCGAAGTCCGGCACCACGCGCGGATCGGGCCGCACGCAGCGCACGATCGATTGGATCAGCCGGCGCGGCGTGAAGTACTGCCCGGCGCCCTTCTTGCCCTCGCTCGCCGCCTTCTCCAGCAGGCCTTCGAAAACGGCGGCCTTGATATCCACCTCGAGCGCCGTCCACTCCGTTTCGTCGATCAGATCGATCAGCCGCTTCAGGTTCGCCGGGTTGTTGAAGCGCGAGCCGGCGCCCGTGAAGATGTCGCCCAGCAGGCCCGGCTGCCGGCCCAGCGTGCGCAGCACGCCCGCGTAGTGGCGCGTCAGCCCGGCCCCCGTCTCGCGCTCCAGCGCCGGCCAGGAGCAGTCGAAGGCCGGCTCTCCTTCCTGAGGCATGCCGATCCGGCTGAGATCGATGCTCCGCTCGTTCGCCATCTTGAGAAAGAGCAGATATGTGATCTGTTCGATGTAGTCGCCGTAATCGATGCCGTCATGCCGTAGCGTGTGACAAAAACCCCAGAATCTCTGGACGACATCACTCATTCGCCGGACCTCGTCTCGCGTTGTTAAAGAGGAAGGAATGCCAACGGGCACGTATCGTAGCCGATCCGCCAGCGAGATTGAAGAGCGTGTTGAGAAGAATGAAATCCAAGGTTTACGGCGAACCGCTTGTTCGTCCCCATTGTTGCGAGTTGCGTGCGGACGCGACGCGATTTTCAGAAGTTACCGCTTTGGACATTTCGCTCGTCGCGCGACGCTCGCAGCTCGCGGTGCTGGCGGACGAGGATCCAGCCGCCCCAGGCGAAGGCCGCGAGCATGAGCAGCCGGCCGAAGCCGAAGGCGAGGGCGCCGAGCGCGCGGTCGTACTGGAGGAGGTCGAGAGTCCCCAGGACGTTCTCCCAGTCGTGGTACCCGGGGACGTCCCGCCCCGTGACGCCGCCCAGCAGGAGCAGCTCGCCCGAGCGGGCGTCGGCGATGTAGGGGCCGATGTCCATGAAGCTCTCGGCGAGCCACCACAGGGCGACCGAGGCGCCGAAGGGATCGCGGCTCTTGAGCAGGAACGTGCCGAGGCAGATCGCGGGGATGAGGAGCTGGCCCAGCGTGCCGCCGAGCGCCCGGATGAAGTCGCCGAAGAAACCGAAGATCACGTGCCCGGCCTCGTGGAACGGCAGGTTCACCAAGTGGAGGAACGACTCGCCGACGTAGTTCGACGCCACCGAGGACAGGATGAACCGCCAGCCCCAGGCGAACAGGAAGGCGAAGAGCGCCGCCCGGCCCCAGAACCGGAGGGGATCGGGCGCGCGGTCTTCTTCCAGGAGAAGCGCCTGCCAGTCCAGCCCCGGCTCCTCCACCACCGCCGTCCCGGCCAAGGAAGCCGGCGCCGGCTCGTACAGTTGGCCGTCCGCTTCCTGGAGCGCCCCTTCCTGGAGAGCCAGATACCGGGCGAATACAATGCCGCACCGGGAGCACTCCACGGAGCCGTCCGGCTGTTCGAGCGCGCACTTGGGGCAGAGCATGTCGGGAGGGAATGGTACCGCACAAACTGCAAGCCGGTCGTCGGACCCGACCTGGCTTAAAAATCCGCGAACCTGGTAGAAAAAGCCGCGAACCTACTGGAAAAAACGTCGAACCTAGTAGAAAAAATCGCGGACCCATTGGGTCGCGCCATTTTTCCGGTAGAAAAAATCCCGAACCTATTGAGAAAAGGCCGCGATCTGGTAGAAAAACCGTAAACCTATTGGGTCGCAATATTTTTCCGGCTTAAAAACCGCGTCCGCATCAGGTTGATGCGCGTACCCAGGTTAAAAACTCCAATCGCACCAGGTTGCCGACCAGATCCAGGTTAAAAACGTCTCGATCTCTCAAGACGGCCTCTTCTCCATCTCGTGTCTCTCGATTCTATGGCAAATCGGCACCGAAGCGATCACCCGAGACCATGATCGCGCTTGGAAAATTGCTTCCAATCCATGCGAAAAAGGCGCCCCGCATGGGGGCGCCCTTCGAGTCGTTCCGGCTGGAACCGCGTCCTATCCTAGTTGTCGACTTCGGCCTTGATCGTCGCCGCCAGGAAGGAGCCGTCGGCCTGCCGGGTGCCGCGGCCTTCGACGCGGGTGAGCCGGCCCGCGGAGACGGAGCGCGCCACCTGGGCGAGGGTGAAGAGGTCGCCCCGGGCGATCCACTGCGTCTGGGCGTTCACCGTGACGCGGGTGCCGCCGGCGAGGTTCAGGGTGTTGCCGTTGACCGAGAGGACCCGGGCCTCGAACTCCGCGCCGGCCGCCGGACGCGGGTTGGGACGCGTGTTGTCGTCGTTGCCGCCCCGGCCACGGCCGCGACGGCCGCCGCGATCATCACCGTTCTGATCGTCGTTGCCGCCGCCGCGCTGGCCGCCGTTGTCGTCGCCCGCCGGGTCGTCGGCGCCGTGCCGCTTGTCGTCGACCGAGACGGAGGAGCTGCTGCTGGCCGCGATGGGCGCGCTGAGGGTATCGAGAGCGGGCTCCGTGGGGCTCTGGCCGTTCGAGCAACCCACGGCGCCGAGGGCGAGCGTCGAGAGGGAGAGGGTCAGGATGTAGGGAAAGCGGAAACGTGTCATAGGACCTCCTTCTTGTGAGGGTGGGAGGCCCGGAGGACCGGCCCGCCCGATTGCGTTCAGTCCTATAGACAGGCGGCGAGGCTCGCGGGAACAGAAAAAAGAAAAAATCTTCCTGGCTCAGCCCTGGAGACGCCTGGCGAGCTGCTCCGCCCGCTGCCGGTTGACGGCCTCGGCGTTGGCGGCCTCGGTCGCCGCGACCTCGCGCCGGACGGCCGAGGCGACCCGCAGCTCCCTCTCCGGCGGCGACAGGGCCTTGTCGTGGACGGCGTCCCAGGTCTGGCTGACCACGATGGCTTCCAGGTTCTGCAGGCGGTCGAGGATGGCCTCGCGCTCCTTCGTCAGGGCGGCCACGTCCTTCTCCAGCTCCGTCGTGGAGGCGCCCAGGCTCTTCTGGCGGTTCCGCATCCTGAACGAATCCCGGATCACTCCGGCGATAATGGCGACGATGGGGATCAGGATCCAGGGCTCGATCATCTTGACGGTCTCCTTCTCGACTCAGACACCCGACATTCTAGCGGTATGCTGTCCCGCCTTCCCCACCCTGGTACACTCCTGAGATACGAAGATGATCACGAGCAGGTTTTCAACTCCGACTCCCGTCGCCGCCGACTGGTCCCCCACGTCGTGGCAGACGAAGCCCGCGCTTCAGCAGCCGAAGTATCCGGATGCCGCGCGGGTGGAAGAGGTGCTGCGCGATCTCTCGATCCTGCCGCCCCTGGTCACGTCCTGGGAGATCGAGAAGCTGAAGTCGCAGCTCGCCGAGGCGGCCCGCGGCGAGCGCTTCCTCCTCCAGGGGGGCGACTGCGCCGAGAGCTTCGCGGATTGCACCTCGGAGTCGATCGCCAACAAGCTCAAGATCCTCCTCCAGATGAGCCTCGTGCTCGTCCACGGCGCCCGCCGGCGGGTGATCCGCGTCGGCCGCTTCGCCGGGCAGTATGCCAAGCCGCGCAGCGAGGACATGGAGACGCGGGACGGCGTCAGCTTCCCCTCCTACCGGGGCGACCTCATCAACCGCTCGCCCTGGTCGGCCGCCGACCGCATCCCGGACCCCTCGCTGCTGCTGCGCGGCTACGAGCGGGCGGGGCTGACGATCAACTTCATCCGCGCCCTGATCGAGGGCGGCTTCGCCGACCTGCACCATCCCGAGTATTGGGACCTCGCCTGGGTGAAACACTCGCCCCACGCCGAGGAGTACCACAAGCGGGTGGCGGCGATCCGCGACTCGCTGCACTTCCTGGAGTCGCTCTCCGGCCGGCAGACGGACGAGATGAGCCGGGTGGACTACTTCACCAGCCACGAGGGGCTCCACCTCCTCTACGAGCAGGCCCAGACGCGGCAGGTGCCGCGCCGGCCCGGCTGGTACAACCTGTCGACCCACTTCCCATGGATCGGCATGCGCACGGCCCAGTTGGGCGGCGCCCACGTCGAGTACTTCCGCGGCATCGCCAACCCGATCGCCGTCAAGGTGGGCTCGGCCATGACGCCCGAGTCGGTCCTGGAGCTGGCGGAGGTGCTCGACCCTCACCGCGAGCCCGGCCATCTCACCTTCATCCACCGCTTCGGCCACAAGAAGATCGCCGAGGGCCTGCCGCCGCTGATCGAGGCGCTGCGCCAGGCGGACCGGACGGTCCTCTGGGTCTGCGACCCCATGCACGGCAACACCGAGGCCGTCTCGAGCGGCCTCAAGACTCGGCGCTTCGACCACATCCTCTCGGAGCTCGAGCAGGCGTTCGACATCCACGAGGGGATGGGCTCCTACCTGGGCGGCGTCCACTTCGAGCTCACGGGCGAGGACGTCACCGAGTGCATGGGCGGCGCCCGCGGCCTGACCGAGGAGGATCTCCAGCGCGCCTACCGCTCGCAGGTGGACCCCCGCCTCAACTACGAGCAGGCGCTGGAGATGGCCCTGCGCATCGCGCGGCGGATGGGCCAGACGGCGGGCTGATTTGCCGAAGCCCGCGGCTTGGCTGTCCGCCATCCCGCTCCTGGGGACGAGGGGAGCGCGGCGCGGAGCTTTCGCATCCGGCGTTGAGGGGGCGGGGTCCCAGAGACGAGATCCCGCCCGTTGCTGAAGGCTATGCGTCAGGCTGGCGTCAAGGGTGATCCGGAACGCAGGTCGGCTCGCCGTGGACGAGCTTGCAGTGATAACCCTGGATGCAGAGCAGGTTGCAGGCCTGGGCGTGGACCGGCCGCGGAGCGGCGCTGGCCATGGCGGTGACGACCAGAGTGAGACCCAAGAGCCGCAGTGCTAGTTTACGCATGCTGAAAAACCTCCTGTTGAAAACTTGCCTCGGACATCGAGGCGTAGTCCTCAACTTCAAATCACGTGCCCTGATGGCAAGGCAAAACTTTCGTGCTGGAATTCTGGATTCCTGGTCTTATTTGACTTCAAGCGCTGCCAGCGGCCAGTAGCCGCCGGTCGGCCATGCGTCGGATTGACATCTTCTACTCTGGATCGAATCGGCACCCCCGCGCCGGAATGACGCCAAATCGCCCGGCTTGTCTCGTCTACCCGAAATCCGGCACTGGTCTTAGCAGAAGGTGGCCGATCGGGGAGTCGGATCCCCGGGGCCTAACGATGGAAAGGAGTATCCCTATGAGACATCTCTCGGTCCTGCTGCTCTCGGCGGCCTTGCTGGCGGCACCAGCAGCGGCGAAACCCCGGTTCACGGTCGAACCGGGCGTGGGGACGAACCGGATCTTCGTGGAGGTGGACGCCGGCAACGGCCAGTTGAGGCGCAGCCTCGTGCGCGTGACCGCCTCGCCGGTGACGCCCGGCACGACCGGGGCCGACCCCGCCGGCCGGGCCTCGTTCGCCACCTGGAACGAGGGCGGCGAGCGCTGGTTCTCGGCCACCCAGGACGGCGGGCGGACCTGGACCGAAGCGCGGGCCATCCAGACCGCCCTCCGCCTCCACGCGGGAGCCGTCGAGCCGGGCAGGCCCGCTCCGGCCGTGCCCGCGTCCCTCGCCCTGCCCGCCGACGGCAAGCTCTACCTGGTGCAGTTCCGCACTCTCGGCCTCCCCGAGTGGCGCGATGCCCTGCGCGACGCGGGCGCCGAGGTCCTGAGCTACTTCCCGTTCAACGCCCACGTCGTGCGCGTCGACCCCGGGCAGTTGAAGGCCGTGCAGGCGCTGGACTTCGTCGAGCGCGTGGAGCCCTACCACCCCTACCACCGCCTGCAGGCCGAGCTGCGCGACTGGCTCGAGGCCGGTGGCTCAGGCAACGGGCCGGCCGAGGTGCGCGTGCGCGCCATGGCCTTCGAGTGGGGCCCAGAGGGCAAGGAGCGCATCCGCCAGGCCGCCGAGGCCGAGGGCGCCCGGGTGGCCCTCTACTATCCCAGCGGCCACATCCTCGAGCTGTGGGTGAACCGCGGCCAGCTCCAGCGCCTCGCGGCGAGCGACGACGTCGAGTGGATCGACCTCTGGAGCGCGCCGGAGAACGACATGGACCTCCTCCGCCAGGACTCCGGCGCCAACTGGGTCGAGACCAACTACGGCACCTGCGGCCAGGGCGTGCGCGGCGAGGTGCTCGACGCCGGCTTCGAGACCACCCACATGGACTTCGACGGCATGCTCCTGCACGGCTCGAACACCGTGGACAGCCACGGCACCAGCACCTTCGGCATCGTCTTCGGCAACGGCAACCGCGACGGCGACGGCAACGCCCAGGGCACCGGCCAGGTGATCTGCAGCTCCCAGGGCATCGGCGCCGACTACGACTTCCTCACCGACCGCTTCGCCCACACCCAGCAGCTCAAGGCGGCGCCCTACTTCGCCTCCTTCCAGAGCAACTCCTGGGGCGACGCCCTGACGACGGCCTACACCAGCATCTCGAACCAGATGGACGACATCGTCTGGCGGCTCGACATCGCCATCCTCCAGTCCCAGTCCAACGCCGGCAACCAGAGCAGCCGTCCCCAGGCCTGGGCGAAGAACGTCGTCAGCGTCGGCGGCATCCGCCACTTCAACACCCTCTCGACCACGGACGACTCCTGGACGGGCGGCGGCTCGATCGGCCCGGCCGCCGACGGCCGGCTCAAGCCGGACGTCAACTACTGGTACGACTCGATCTTCACCACCACCACCGGCAACACCTACACCACCAGCTTCGGCGGCACCTCGGCGGCCACCCCGGCGGTGGCGGGCGTGACCGGCCTGGTGGTCCAGATGTGGTCGGAGAACGTCTGGGGCACGAACCCGACGGGCACCACCGTCTTCGAGCGCCAGCCTCACGCCTCGACGATCAAGGCCCTGCTGGTCAACAACGCCCAGCAATATCCCTTCTCGGGGACGACGAGCGACCTGACCCGCACCCACCAGGGCTGGGGCCGGCCGAGCGCCCGCGTGGCCCGCGAGCGGGCCACCGGCAGCCTGGTGGTGAACCACGGCACGCCGCTGCAGCTCAACCAGTCGGCGGTCTACAGCTACAACGTGGGGTCCAACCTGAGCGACCTGAAGGTCACCATGGTCTACCCCGACCCGCCGGGCACGACCTCCTCGACGCTGCACCGGATCAACGACCTGAACCTCAAGGTGACCTCGCCCGGCGGGACCATCTACTGGGGCAACAACGGCCTGGCGGCCGGCAACTGGTCCACCTCGGGCGGCACGGCGAACACGGTCGACACAGTGGAGAACGTCTTCGTCCAGAACCCCGCCGCGGGCACCTGGACGATCGAGGTGAGGGCCGCCGAGGTCAACCAGGACGCCCACCTGGCGACCCCGGCCGCGGACGCCGTCTTCAGCCTGGTGGCGACGACGGGCGGCGTGGTCCAGCCCGCCGTCTGCGGCAACAACACCCGGGAAGGCGCCGAGTCCTGCGACGGCATCGACCTGGGAGCCCAGACCTGCTCGACCCAGGGCTTCTCGGGCGGCACGCTGGCCTGCAACGGCAACTGCACCTTCAACACCGCCGGCTGCACCGTCTGCAACCCGTCCGGCGCGAGCTGCACGACCAACGGCCAGTGCTGCTCGAACAACTGCAAGGGGAAGACGGGCAGCAAGACCTGCCGGTAGTCAACCAGCCACTTCCACGGGGCGGGAGAGCTCTCTCCCGCCCTGCTCGCCCTCCTTCGCCGGCACCCTCTTCGGCGAAGACCGCCAGGAGAGCAGGGCCACCATGGCGACCGGCGCCAGCAGCGTCGAGCTCAGGAGGCCGCCGACCACGGTGATCGCGAGGCCGGTCCAGAACGACTTCGCCCCGGGGAGCAGCAGCATGGGAAGGATGCCGGCGACGATGCACAGGGTCGTAGTCCAGATCGTCCGCAGGCGGTTGCGCAGGGCGAGAAGGGTGAGCAGGTGCGTGGCCGCCGTGGGCCGCGACCGGCGCAGGCGGCGGTAGCGGTCGGCGAAGAGGATCCCGGTGGTGGCGGCGATGCCGATGATGACTACCAGCCCGAGGAACGCCCCTTCGCCGAAGCTCTCGCCGGTCCAGAGGAAGCCGGCCGCCACCCCCACCCAGGACAGGGGCACGCAGACCATCACCAAGCCCGCCAGGCGCCAGGCCTCCAGGACGGCGGCGATCACGAGCAGGACCAGGGCCGCGGTGCCGAAGGCCAGCCAGAGCATCTCGGTCCGGGTCTCGCCGTCGAGGAAGCTGTACTTGGGCCGCTCCAGGCGGTAGCCCGGAGGGAGGTCCAGGGCGCGAATCTCGCGGTCGACCATCTCACGCCCCTTGTCGCCCGGCCCCCGGTAGTAAATCCGGATATAGCGCTTGTACTGCTGGTCCTGACGCTCGATGGCCGGGGGTTCCCGGTCGAGAGAGACCTCGGCGAGGCCGTCCAGGCGGACGGAGCCCTCGCCGGGGCTGTCGAAGGTCCTCTGCAGGAGGCGGTCCACGTCCTGCCCTTCGGCCGAGGTGGTCACCAGGCGCACGGGCACGCGGGGCTCCCCCTCCAGGGCAGCGTAAAAGCTGGGGTACCAGGTCTCGACGCGGGCGTGCACCTGCTCGGCGAGGGCGCCGGCGTCCAGTCCGGTGCGGGCGGCGGCCTCGCTCCCCCACCTCAGCCGCAGCACCTCGCGCCCCGTGACCCGTCCGGAACGCCCGGCGTTGGTGTCGACCTCGGCGACCCGGAGATCCCTGCGCACGTGCTGGGAAAACCGGTCCGCCACCTGCCGCAGGCCGTCGTAACCCGGCCCGTAGGCGATCACCGTGAAGCCGGTGGAGTCTCCGATGCCGCTGGAGAAGGCCATGGGTACGAGGCCGGTAACCGAGACCTCGGCTCCCGCCACCTGTAAGGCGTGGCCGATGAGACGCTCACGGAGGGCGAAAGGCCCCGGGGTGGCGAGAGCCTCCCGGGGGAAGAGGACCTGTAGCATGGCCGAGTCGCCGCTCACGCGGGTGAGGGTGCGCTGGACGGCGTCCGAGGCCAGCGCCAGCCGGGAGAAATCCTCGATCAGGGGCTCCGCGCGCTCGATGCCGCTCCCCTCGGGGAGCGCGACGTGGACGGTCACCTCGGGTCTCTCCTCGAAGTCCCAACTCCGCCCGATCTCCACCTTCTCCAGGAATGGCCGGGTGACGCCCCCCAGAAGGGGGTCGAGCTGGCGCCGCACCGCGCGGACCGGCGCGCTGCCCAGGGTGAGGTTGTACGCCCGGACCAACCGGCTCTCGGGTGCCGCCGCTTCGGCCGGCTCCTCTTCCCCGTCCTTCCGCTCGCCGGCCCGTTCCGGCAGCCAGGGAGTGGGCAACCCCACCAGCAGGAGCAGCAGGAGCAGGGCCGCGCCGGGATGGGCCGAGGCCAGCCGGAGGGGAGCCAGCACGGCTCTCCGCGCCCACCCTTTCCAGGGGGATCGCCGCGCGACCTTCCGGACCGGGAAGCCCTGGCCGAGGATGGGGACCAGTGTGACCGAGCACACCAGGGAGAACACCAGGGTCAGGGAGGCGAGGACGGCCAGGGGAGCGAAAAGGGGCCGCAGCTCGCCGCTCAGCCAGGCCATCGGCAGCAGCACCGCGATCAGCACTCCGGTGCATGCCACCAGAGGCACCGCCACCCCGGCCAGGGCCCGCCGGGCGGCTTCGAGGTAGCTACTGCGGCCCGAGAGGCGTGACCGCTCGGCGAGGATCCGCTCCGCGACCACGGCGGAGTTGGTAACCAGGAGTCCCGCCAGCACGGTGAGGCCCGCGAGGGTCAGGAGGTTGAAGGTCAGCTCCAGGGGCGCCATCAGCACCAGGCCCAGGGAGAGCGCCACGGCGCTGCTGAACAGAACGACGCCGGCGGCCCGCGGGCTGCGCAGCAGGAGCAGGAGCACGGCGAAGATGGCGAGGAGCCCCAGCCCCGCCCGCGCCGCCAGGTCTCCCAGCTCGGCGCGGGCATCCTCGCTGCGGTCGTCCGCCACCAGGACCTCGACGCCGCCAGGGAGGTCCCGCTTCAGCTCGGCGAGAGCCCGGCGGACGGCTGCGGACTCGTCGAGCAGGTGGGTGCCCGAAGCCCGGTCCAGGGCGAGGGTGACGACGGGCTTCCCGTCCACCCGACTGATCGAGCGGCGGGGGGCCGGGCCGATCTCCACACGCGCCACGTCCGCCAGTCTGACGAGCGCCCCCTGGTCCGCCGGCGTGCCGAGCGGGAGTCGCGCCACGGCCTCCAGGCGGTCCTCGCCCCGGCTCAGCAGCAGGGCCTTCTCCCCCCGGGCGGAGAACCAGCCGTAGGAGCGGCCGGCGAACGCCTCGAGGAGACGCGCGCGGACCGCGTTCTCCTGCAGGCCATGGGCTCGCAGACGGTCCTCGTCGAAGGCGACCAGCAGCTCCCGCTGCTCCCCGCCCTCGATCGCGATCGAGGCGATGCCCGGCAGGCTCCGGAGCCGCGGCGCCACCACCCGCTCGGCGAAGTCGCGGAGCGAGCCGAGATCGGCCTCGCTCCGGAGCTGTAGCGTCATGAAGCCCTGGTCCTGACGGAGCGCCTCCGGCACCTCGCGGCTCACGACCGGGACGACGTGATCCGGCAGGGAGCGGCGCAAGGCGCCCAGGTGGTCGGCGAGGTCCGCGGCGTAGAACGCCGGCTCGCGTTCCCGGGAGACGTCCAGTTGCACGTAGGCCCGCCCCTCCTGCGACACGCTCTCGACCCGGGCCGTGCCCGGGATCTCCCGCACCATACGCTCCAGGGGGGCCGTGACGTAGCGCTCGACGGCCCGGGCCGAAGCGTAGGGCCAGGAGGCGGTGACGGTGAAGGAGCTCAGCTCGACGCTCGGCACCCACTCGACGGGGACGCCGCTGGCCACCCAGGCGCCCGCGAGCAGCACCGCGGCCGCCCCCGTCAGCACCGAGCGGGAACGGCTGAGAAGGGCGCCGAGCCAGCCGGCGCTCCGCGGCGGCGGGTTCATCGGGCGGCCCGCTCCGTCTCGCCCGCGGGCCGGAGGGTCCACCGGCAGACGCTCGTATCCTTCACCATGTAGAGGGAGTCGCCCTGCACGAGAGCCTTGACGCCCGGCTCCGGCGCCTCGAAGGAGTAGCGGTAGGAGCCGCTGCCTGCATCGTAGACGTCAATCATGCGGCTCATGCGGGTGCCCGCGTCGTTGCCGCTCAGCAGGTAGAGGCTGCCGCCGCTCACCGACGCGCTTTTGGCGCTCACCCGCGCGTCGGGGTCCACCCAGATGTAACCGTTGCCGTCGCGCTGCACGGCGGGGGCGGGGACGCGGTCGACGGTCTCGACGAGGAACTTGAGGTCGCCTGACGGGGAGTACGAGGCGATCCAGCCGAAGTAATAGGGCACGTACAGCAGGGACCCGCGGTCGGCTTGGCCGAGCCAGCCGTCGAGGGCGAGGCCGTTCAGGTGGTCGTCGAGCAGCTTGCCGAACTCGGCCTGGACCTTGGCGTCGGCGCCGAAGCGGGCGAAGAGCCGCTCGCTGGCCAGGGGCAGCATGAGGGTGAATCCGCCGCCATCCCCGGGGACCAGCCGGTAGGGCTGGCGGTCCAGCCGCACCGTCCGCCGGAGAGAGCCCTGGGGCGAGAAGACCTCGATCTTCCCCCCGGTGAAGTCCGCCACCCAGACGTCGCCGTTCGGCAGCACCTGGAGGTCCGAGAGGGACATGAGCTCCCCTGGTCCCTGACCCTTGCCGCGCCCGAACGACCGGACGAACCCGCCTTGGGGCGAGTACTGCTTCACTCCCAGGTCCCCGAAATCAATGACATAGAGGTTGCCGCCAGAGTCCAGGTCGGCGTCCAGGGGCCCGAAGAGGGGCCGGCCGGCGCCGCTGTCCGCGGCGCAGAACCGGCGCTCGGCGTCGAACTGCCTGAGCACCCGCTCCGCCACGGGCTGCTTCCGCGGCCTCGGGACGCTCTTGGCGAGGGCCACGGCCTGGCGGGTTCCCTGATCGCCCGACAGAAAGCGGAGAGCCGACATGGTGACCACCAGCATGAGGAAAAGGAGGAGGAAGTTGCGCTTGTTTTTCATGGCGGCGCCCCTGGAAAGGATTTTCGGTTTTCGAGACTCCCGGCCGGGGACGCCGTCGACGTCTCCGGCCGGGAGCTCGCCCGCGATCTAGTTGAGGAGGTGTCCGAGGTTGTAGACGGTGATCGTGCCGTCGTCACCCACGCGGACGAAGCAGGTCTCGGTGCTGCCGCTGCAGTCACGGGCAGGCGCGGCGGCGAGGGCTTCCCGGGCCGAAGCCGAAGAGGGCATGGCGCCGATGAACATGAAGGCGAGCAGGGCGACGAAACCGGTGACCTTGGCGATGTTGAACAGTTTGCTCATGACGTTCTCCTTTGAAAATTGAGGTTGACCGACGAAAGATCGATTCCGGACGTTAGTTGAGGAGGTGTCCGAGGTTGTAGACGGTGATCGTGCCGTCGTCGCCCACGCGGACGAAGCAGGTCTCGGTGCTGCCGCTGCAGTCACGGGCGGGGGCGGCGGCGAGGGCTTCCCGGGCCGAAGCCGAGGAGGGCATGGCGCCGATGAACATGAAGGCGAGCAGGGCGACGAAACCGGTGACCTTGGCGATGTTGAACAGCTTGTTCATGACGATCTCCTTTTGTTAGTCGCAAAGCGATCCTCTTCAATGAGGATGCTTGATTAACCCCGATTCGGTTCCAGCCGCGGCAGAACGGCTGTCTTCAGTACGGCTTCTTCTTCCGTGCGCCAGCTCCACCACAGGGCGAGCGCGAGTCCCAGCATGATCAGGTTCTGCGCGACGTGCATGCCGTCGCCGCGCGCCAGGGTGATCGTGAACCAGCAGCCGCAGATGCCGCGGCCCCCCAGCAAACGGTTCAGGCCCAGCGCGGCGGTGAACACCGCCATCATCACGGCGGCGGTGAGCGCCGCCTGGCGCCGCCAGAGCCGCACGAACAACCCGATGCCGATCAACAGCTCGACGGCGATCACCGGTACCGCCAGGTACGGCGCCCAGCCGCGCGGCACCACGATGTAGTTGCGCAGCGCGTTGACGAAACCTTCGTAGTGCGCGAGCTTGTCGATGCCGCTGAACAGGAAGATCAGGGCCAGCAGCAGCAAAATCGCTCGATCGATCTTTTTCATGGCGTTTCGCTCCATCCGCTCCGATTGATCTGTTTTCTTTTCCGTTCCCGTCAGCGTGATACTTTTATATCGCGTGCCGGGCCGGGATGCGTTGACATCGTTTCTTTACAACTCGTCTTGACGTCCTCTCTCACCGGCGCGAGGGCCGCCAGCCGCTGCTCGGAGGGGGTGCGGCCGAACTGCCGTTGAAAAGCGCGGCAGAACGTCTCCTGGTGGTCGTAGCCCACCGCCATGGCCACCAGATAGACCTCCAGGCCGCCGCAGCGGAGGAGGCGCTCCGCGGCGTTCAGCCGCAGGATCTCGATGTACTCCCGCAGCCCCAGCCCCACGACGCTCCGAAAGCGCGTGCTGACGTTGTTGTTGCGCAACCCGCAGCGCTGCCGGACGGCTGTCACGTTGAGCGCGCTGTCGAACAGATGGCCGTGGATGAAGCGCAGGATCTCCCCTACGTCCCGTGGCACGGCGGCCGGGCACGGGCACGCTTCGCTCAGAAAGCGTTCCAGCTCGCGGTCGATGCGCTCCTGCTTTTCGATCAATTCGGGATCTCTCCGCCAGGGGCTCTGGGCGATCACTGGATGCCTCCTTCCAAAGGGACCGGGCCGGCCGCCGCTTCGGGCCCCGAGAGCCGTCCGCGGCGGACCCCCGAGCCCCCGTCGACCAGCATGTAGATGACCGGCACCACGATCAGGGTCAGGACCGTGGCGCTGAGCAGGCCGCCCACGATGGTGATGGCGAGCGGCGTCTGGAAACCTCCGCCCTGGCCGAGACCCAGGCTCATGGGCAGGAGCCCCAGGACGGTGGTCAGGGTGTTCATCACGATGGGCCGGAACCGGTTGTGCCCCGCTGCCCGGATCGCGTCCTCGATGGAGAGCCCGGCCCGCCGGGCCTGGTTGATGAAATCGACCTTGACGATGGCGTCGTTGTCGACGATGCCGACGACCACGACGCAGGCGGTGAGGCTCATCAGGTTCCAGCTCTGGCCGGTCAGGGCCAGGCAGAGGACGATGCCGACGGCGGCGAGCGGCACCGCCGAGAGGATCACCAGCGGCTGGAGCAGACTCTCGAACTGCGCCGCAAGGATCAGGTAGACGAGCAGCAGCGACAGCAGCAGGCTCTTGGCCACGGCGATGAGGCCCGCCCGGAAGGATTCGTTGGCCCCTCCCACCTGCATCCGGACCGATGGCGGCAGGCCCGTGCGGACCGCCGTGTCCTCGACCGCCCGGACGGCCTCCTGCAGGGCCGTCCCCGGCGCGACGTCGGCAGTCATCCGGATGATCGGGCCCTGGCGGCTGCGCAGCAGCACTGCGGGGAGCCGCACGGGAGAGGCGTGGACGAAGGTGTCCAGGGGGAAGAGCCCCGCGTCGGCGGGGATCCGCTCGGCGAGGAGCCGCTCGATGGAATCCACCGCTTCGGCATGGAGCACGACCGGCACCTCGTCGTCGACCGAGCGCAGGCGGGTCGCCTCGCGACCGCGCGCCGCCGCCTCCAGGTAGGTCTGGAGCATGGCAGGGCGGGCGCCGAAGCGGGCCACGGAGTCGCGGTCGAGCTCGATCCGGTAGGCCGGTACGGCCTCGGGCCCGTGGCGGGCCACGTTCGCCAGCTCAGGCCGGCCCCGGAGGCCGGCCATCAAGGGCGCCAGCCACCTCTCGGCCTCGCCCCTCTTGCCGGCGACGAGGTCGATCATCAGGTCGGACTCGCCACTGGCGAGCAGGGCGTCGAGCTGCGGCCGGACGGCTCTCGCCTCAAGGTTCAGATCGCGCGAGTGCCCCAGCGCGCGAAGGCGCGGCAGGACGTCCTCCGAGGTCTTTCCCGGGGCGAGGACCAGCGTCAGATCCCCGCGGTAGACCGGCCGGGGGTCGAGGTCGAGACGGGCGTCGTCACGCTCGCCCAGGTCGGCCAGGACGTGCCGCACCTCGGGCCAGCCCAGAGCCGCCGTCTCGATCTGCCGCGCCCGCTGGGCCACCAGGTCCACGTCGGCGTCGGTCGGCAGCGTCAGGGCGACTTCGACGCGCCCCTCTTCCTCCTCGGGGACGATCTCCCGCGGCAGTTGCAGGGCCGCGACGGCGGTCGCGACGAGCAGCACGCCGGTGGCTCCCAGGGTCGCCCACCGGTGGCGGATGCAGAAGTCGAGGAGCCGCTCGTAGAGGTGCAGCACCACGCCGCCGGTCTGGCCGGTGAAGTCCACGGTGACGGTGCGGTCGCGGGCGGCGATCAGGGGTACGGCGGTGAGAGCGACCAGCAGCGAGGCGAGCACGGAGCAGACGATGGCGAGCGACTGGTCGCGGAACAGCCGGCCGGCGAGCCCCTCGACCAGGGTGATGGGCAGGAAGACCGCCACCGTCGTTAGAGTGCTGGCGGTGATGGGGCCTGCCACCTCGGCGGTGCCGGCGCAGGCCGCGCGCCAGGCGTCCATGCCGGACTCGCGCAGGCGGGCGATGTTCTCCACCACGACCGTGGAGTTGTCGAGCAGCAGGCCGACCCCCAGGGCGAGGCCGGACAGCGAGACGAGGTTGAACGTGATGCCGAAAAGATCGAAGAGCACCAGGGTGAGGGCCAGCGAGAGGGGGACGGCGACCCCCACCGCGACCAGCGCCCGAGGCCGCCGCAGGAACACCAGCAGGATCAGCACGGTCAGGACCGCGCCCCCCACCAGCGACTGGGCGACCCCGGAGATGGCCGCCTCGATGAAGACGCTCTCGTCGACCACCGGCGCGAGCCGGACTCCGGGGATCTGCGAGCGCAGATCGCCGAGGGACTCGCGTACGGCCCGGGCGGTCTGGACGGTGTTGGCGTCCGGCCGCCGCTCGACCAGCAGCAGGAGGGTCTCGCCACCGTCGAGGCGGACGAGGCCGCGGCGCCGGGCCATGGCCTGCCTCACGGTTGCCATGTCGCGCAGCCGGACCGGTGGCCGGCCCGGCTCGGAGACGACCGTGGCCGCCAGCTCCTCGGCATCCCGGAACTCGCCGGACACTTCCACCGCGTAGCGGAACGGCCCCCGGCGCACGACCCCTCCGGACAGGGACACGTTGGCGTTGCGGAGGGCGCCAGCGATCGATTCCAGATCGACACCATAGGCCGCCGCCCGGGCCGGGGAGACCGTCACCTCGATCTCGGGCTCGTAGCCTCCCGTGACGCGGACCCGGGCGACGCCGTCCAACTGCTCCAGGCGCCGGGCCACCACGTCGCGGGCGACCTGCTTGAGGTGCAGGAGCTCCTCGGCCGAGGGTGGACCGTCCGCGGCGCCGCCCTCGAGACCGACGGCGAGCACCAGGATCGGCCGGTCGCTGGGATCCACCCGCAGCACGAGGGGGCGCTCGGCGCGGTCGGGGAGGACGCCGCCCAGCCGGTCGAGCTTCTCGCGCACGTCGAGGGCGGCCAGGTCGAGGTCGGCGTTCCAGCCGAAGTCGAGGCGCACCAGGCTGCCGCCGAGCTGGCTGCGGCTGGTGATGCCGGCCAGCCCGGCGGTGCCCGCCGCCGCTTCTTCGACCGGCTCGGTCACCGCCCGCTCCACCTGCTCCGGCGCCACGTCCGGATAGGCGGTCCAGACCACCAGGGACGGATAGCGGAGCGAGGGCAGCAGGGCCACCGGCAGGCGGGCCACCGCCACCACCGCCAGCGCCAGCGTGAGCGCGTAGAAGGCCGTGACCGCGACGGGACGGCGGATCAGGGTTGCAATCCAGCTTTCCATGGCTTTCCTCAGGGCAGACGGCCGGGGGTCCCCCCCTCGGCGAGAACGGTTTCGACGGCGGTCTCGTGCGCCAGCGCGAAGTGCCCGCCGGCGGCCACGAGGTCTCCCGCCGACAGCCCGTCGACGATCTCCACGAGGTCGCCGGACTTGGCCCCGGCCTGCACGTAGGTCCAGAAGGCCTTCCCCTGCTCGATGCGGAAGACCAGGTCGCGACCCTGCCGCACGAGCAGGGCGCTGGCGGGCACCACCAGCCGGTTTCGCAGGCGAGCCGTCTCCAATTCGACGTTGGCGAAGAGGCCGGTGAGCAACAGGTGCCGCGGGTTGGCGATGGCGACCGTCACCCGGCCCGTCCCCGTTTTGGGGTCGATCCGCGGGTTGACGGTGTAGACCGAGCCATCGAGAACGAGGCCCCCCGCCGAGGGGATGCGCACCCGCGCGGGCGCTCCGCGCTGGACGCGCACGATGTCGGCCTCGAGCACGTCGACGTCCACCTTGAGGCGGTCGTCCTGCAGCAGGGTCATCAGGTCCTGCCCGGGACCGATTTGCTGGCCGGCCTCGACCGCCAGGTCGGCCACGCAGCCGGAGAAGGGAGCGGCGATCCGCGTCCGTTCGATTGCCAGCCGGCCGCGCTCCAGCCGCTGCTCCGACTGGGCAAGACCGCTGGTCGCCGCCCGGACGTCGCCCTGACGCGCGCCGGAGAGGAGCCGGTCCGTCTCGAACCGCCGGCGCGCCTCGTCCAGGTCGCGCCTGGGGAGGAGCCCTTCCGCCGCCAGCCGCTCGAGGCGCCGGATCTCGTCGTCGCTCCCCGCGGCCGGAGCCAGGGATTGCACCTTCGGCGCCGGCTGTCCCTGGTAGTCAACCGCGTAGGCGGCCTGGTTTTTGAGCCATTCGGCCTGGGCCTCCTCCATCGCGATCCGCTGCTCCCGGTCGTCGAGCAGCACGAGGAGGCTCCCGGCAGCGACGCAGCCCCCCTCCTCCACCGCCCGATTGAGCACCCGGCCCGTCATCTCGGCCTGGATCGTCACCTTGCGCCAGGGTTCCAGGTAGCCGGTCGCCTGGGCGCGCAGCGGGAGGTCCGCGAGCCGCACCCGCGCCGCCTGGACACGCGTCGCGGCCGGCTCCGTCACGGCAACGGTCTTCCGGACCGGGGGCACCGACGCCTCCGAGGGCCGCCACGACACCCAGACGAATCCTCCGGCACCGACCAGGGCCACGCCGAGCGCGGAAAGCGACCAGCGCCGCATACGACGTCCTCTCGCTGGATTGATCATGTTTACCTCCAAAACAAAAGCGTTTCTATCGTGTCCTCGAATCTCATCCGATCGGCGGCGGCGGGGGCGCGTAGACGTTGCAGGTGAACTCGGTGCAGGCGGCGTCCATCACTTCGTTCACCAGTCCGCCGAAAACCTGGGCCAGGGTCTCGTCCAACAGCATCTCCAGCCCGCCTCTGCGGAAAGCCTCCGCGCCAACGCGGAACGCCGCTCCGTTCAAGGGGGTCATTTCCTGGGACTCCTGGGACTTTTTCATCTCATCCCTCCTGAAAAGAAAGAAGCATCAAAGATCGCAGACCCGCTGCGCGACCGTGGCCGGGCCGGCTCCGGAGACGTGCTCCAGGTAGGCCTCGGAGACGCTGGCGCGGAAGCGGGACGCGAAACCGTCGCAATAATTCGAATTGAAGGCGCCGTTCTGGCCCAGGGCCAGGATGGCGCAGCCGCCGCCGCAGTGCAGGGCGAAGCGGCAGCGGCGGCAGACCGGGTTGCTCGCCACCGTCCGGCCGTGCCAGAGGTCGATCTGGTCGGCCCGCAGCTCGACGTCGCCCTCGGGAGTGACGCGGCCGACGCGCACGTCGGGGTCGCCCGTCCGCTCCCAGCAGGCGTAGATGTCGCCGAAGGGATCGAAGATGTACATGCGGTCGTGGGCGCCGCAGAAGCTCGGCCGCAGGCTGGGCAGGATCTCTCGGCCGTCGTCGAAGATCCGCCGGACCTTCGCCCGCATCCCCTCGTCGGGCCGGGCCAGCACGCGCAGGTTCGGGTGCTCCTCGCGCATGGAGGTCAGGGCCCGGTCGAGGTCCCAGGAGCTCAGGGTGGTCCCCTTGTCGGTCTTGCCGTTGCCGGCACGGACGGGCGAGGTGTAGGCCGAGAAGGCGGCGCAGCGGTCCCAGCCGCGCGCCACGATCTCGTCGGCGACCGCCGGCAGGTCGCCGAGGTTGCCGCGGTCGACGTTGAACCGGATGCTCACTCCCACGCCAAGCTCGAGCGCCATGGTGATATTGGCGGCGATCCGCTCGTAGGAGCCGCTGCCGTCGGCATAGATCCGCCGCTTGTCGTGCTGGCTCGGCGGACCGTCGAGGGTGATCTGGAGACGGGCGATGCCGGCCGGTCCGAGGAGGTCGCGATAGGCGTCGATCTCGGTGCCGTTGGTGACGGCCCAGAGGTCCGCCTCCCCCATCTCGAAGGCCTTGCCCAGGATGTGCTCGACGATGGGCCGGTTGGCCGCGAGCAGCGGCTCGCCGCCGAACAGGCCGATGTTGCGCCGCCGCGGTGTCCGCGGGTGCGGGTCGAGGCCGTGGCGCTCCTCGATGCGCGGCAGGGCGGCGAAAATGCGATCGATCATCGGGCCGCGCATCGAGCGCAGCAGGTGCTTGAAGCTGCAGTCGCTCCGCATGTGGTCCTGGTAGCAGTAGGAGCACCGCAGGTTGCAGTCGTAGGTCGGCATGAAGATGTAGCTGGGCGCCTGCCGGAGCGCGCGCTCGTGGAGCTTCACGGCGAGGCGCGCGAAAAAGGTTTCTTCCTCTTCCGGCGACAGCTCGGTGAGGTACCCCTGAGCGCGCAGATTTTCGAGCGTCGCGTCCGAGACGGCGCCCGGCCCCGCGGCCTCGGGCTCCGGGGTCCAATCTCCATAGAGAGGCTTGGCCTGGCGCCGCGCCTCACGGGAGCGCAGGAAATCGGCGACGCCGCGCGAAACCCGGTCGTAGGCGCCGGTATAGCCGTGAACGAGCAGCACGTCATGATCGTTGTCCGGCAGCTTGACGAAGATCGTGTAACTGCTCGTTCGAAGCATGATCGACCCTTTCTTTCGTTGTTATGCCGGTTGGATCGTGTGTTCTGCTTGTTGTGCCAACCGCTCAGTGCAAGGGGTGGGCCAGGCCGGCGGACCGGCCGGAAAGCTCGGTAAACCTTTCTTTTGAGCGTCTTCAATGGCTTTGACATACCCGGACGGGTAAGCCGTTACCCACGCCGGGGTAACCGGCTACTCCAATCCGCTCCCGAGGGATGAAAACCCCCTGGCGAGCCGTGGCACGCGGGCTGCAATCCGACTGTCGATATACTGCGTTCCGGTGCGTTCCAGAGTGACGCGAAAACGATCAACCAATGCGTACCTATCCAAAGCCAGCCCGAGGGAACTGAAAATGTTGGGCGCGATCGCGAGGAAAGAGGTCCTCAATCATCTCGCGAGCTTCCGCTTCTGGGCGGGAGCGCTGCTGGCCGTCGTGCTCGCGGCGTCTTCCACGTGGATCGCGGCGCGCGACTACGACCTCCGGCTGAGCGGCTACCGGGAACGCGTCGCGAGCGCGCAGAGGAAGCTGGGCGCTGTCTCCGTGTACTCCTACCTCCAGCCCTTGGCCATCCGTCCTCCGGAGCCGTTGAGCGTCCTCGATCAGGGCTTCGACTCCCGTCTCGGGACCGACGTCGCGATCCATCTGTTCGCCATTCCGTCCGAAGCCAAGGGGGGGCAGCAGGGCAACGAGCTCCTGGCCTCCGCTCCCGCCGTGGACCTGACGACGGTGGTGAGCGTCGTCCTGGGCCTGCTCGCGCTGCTCCTGACCTGCGACGCCGTGACCGGCGAGAGGGAATCCGGCATGCTGCGGGCGGTCTTCGCCAATGGCGTACCCAGGCGGACGGTGCTGGCGGGCAAGCTCGCCGGCAGCCTGCTCACCATCGCCCTTCCCCTTGGCGCCTGCCTGCTGGTGAGCCTGTCGATCTTCCGGCTCGCGGTGAAGACGCCGCTCACCCCGGACCAGTGGCTGCGCGTCGCGGGCCTCGTGGGCTCGTACGTGGGCTATCTGTTGCTGGCGTTGCTTCTGGGCCTTCTCATCTCGCTCCACGTGCGCGGCACGTCGCGGGCGCTGGGCATCGCGGTCCTCTCATGGTTCTTCCTTACGATCGTCGTCCCCGGAGCCGCCTGGGCCGCGGCCAGCGACCTCGTGGCCACGGAGGCGGTGAAGAGGAGCGCCGAGCTCGAGATCGCTGCGCTGACGGCCGAGTATGACCAGCGGCTGGCGCGGGAGCTCCGGCGCGCCCCCCTGCGCGCCGTCTTCAGCGGCCACAGGGCCCTCTCCTTCGCCAGCGGCGAGCACCGGTCCGTCCGTTACCGGCACGGCTCCGCGGCCTACTACGATGCCCTGGCGGAGTACTACCGGTTCGAGGCCGAGACCGGAGTCCGGTATGCCGCGAGGGTCTTCGAGATCCGGCGGCGCTACGAGGAGCGGCTGCGGAGGGGAGAGCGGCTTGGGGCGGCGCTGGCTTCGCTCTCCCCCGCCTTTCTCCTCGACCGCCTTTCGGAATCTTTCGCCGGCACGTCTGTCGCCGAGCACGACCGCTTCCTGACCGCCTGCCGGCGCTACCGGACCGAGCTCCTCGCCTACCTAGCGCGGCAGGGCGCGCAACAGTCCTGGCGCTGGTTCACGGACGATCCACCGGGCCGGCTCCGTCCCTGGCCCAGCTATCTCGGCCTGTCTCCCGAGCAAGTGCCGCCGGCAGAGGCGAGCCGTCTCTTCAGCCGCTTGAGCGAACCCGGCGTGGAAACCCGGGTACGCCAGGACCGGGAGAGGGCGCAGAACGATGCGTCCCGGCTTCTCCCCCTGAACGGCATGCCCCGGTTCTCCTATCAGGGGCCGGCTTTCCTGGGCTCCCTCCGGCGCGGGGCTGCCGAGGCCGCCGCGCTGCTGATCCTCAACGCGCTGGCGGCCGGCGCCGCCTGGGCACGGTTCCGGCGCTATGACCTGGGGTGATCCGATGACCGGGAACCTTCAAAGCCAGATCGAGCCCGCTCCGGGAACGGCCGCCGCTCCCTGGCTCATCGGGAGATCCCCGCGCCGGAGCGCCGTCCGGACGATCCTCCGGAAGGAGATCCCGCAGGTCGCCGGCAGCTTCCGGTTCAAGGCCTCCGCCTTCCTGCTGGTAGCCGTGATGGCTCTGGCGGCGGTCACCGGCGGGGCACGCTACCGTAGCGAGGTCCTGGGACAGTCGGCCGTGATGGACGGCTACTCCCGGGAGGTCTCCGGCGCAGCGATCGATCAGGCGGCCGAGATCCTCCATCCGGCGGTCAAGCCGCCCTGGCGGCTGGCCCTGGTGGTGGACGGCGGCCAGACGGCCACCCCGAACGTCTACGCCCAGGCCCTCAGCGCCCTGGTCGCCCCCGAGATCCGCCAGATCCACAGCAGCAACTACCGCCTCCCCGGCCGGGAGCCTCTCGACTGGATGTTCGCGATCCGGGTCGTGCTCCCCCTGGCCGCTTTCCTCCTGGGCTACGACGCGGTCTGCGGCGAGCGCCGGGAGGGGACCCTGAAGCTGCTGCTGTCCTACCCGGTGGCCCGCTGGAAGGTGCTGGCGAGCAAGCTCCTGGCGATCTGGATCTGCCTTGCGGCCCCCCTGCTGGCCGGAGCGGCCGTGAGCCTCCTGCTGGCCCTCGGCCCGGCGGGCATTCCTCTCGAACCGGGGGATCTGGCCAAGGCCGGCCTGGTGCTGCTGCTGGGACTCTGGGCGGCGGCCTTCTTCGTCCTGATCGCGCTGCTGGTGTCCTCCCTGTCCCGCAACCCCTCGGCCAGCGCCAGCGTGCTGGTGTGGCTCTGGGTGACGGGAGTGATCGCGGTGCCCGCCTTGACCGATGTGCTGGCCCATCTCCTGCGCCCGATTCCGGCCGAGGGAGAGGTCCGCCTTCAGATGGAGGCCATCGACCGGCGGATCGCCCGCGAGCACGGGGGCCGGGAAGGGCACTGGCGCCAGCCCGAATGGGCCGCGGCCGACGGCTTCGCCTGGGAGCGGACGTCCGCCGCGGCGGAGAACCGGCGCTTCGTCCTGCAGGAGGAGGTGCGGCGCGGGCTCCTCCGGCGGAAGATCGGGCAGGCCCGGCTGGCGGGCCGCCTCGCCTCCCTCTCCCCCGTGGCTATGACCGAGGACGCGGCGGAGCTGCTCGCCGGCTCGGGCCTGGGACGGGACCAGAGCTTCCTCGACCAGGCCTGGAGCTTCCGGCCCGTCCTGGCGAACCGGTTCCAGGCCCTCGATGCCCGCGACCCGCGAAGCCCTCACATCCTCTTCTTCAGCGGCTATCTGTCGAAACGGCCGGTCGAGGCGGGCGCCCTGCCGCGCTTCGCCTTCCGCGAGCGGACGGTCCGCCAGGGCCTCGCCGCCGCCCGGCCGACGCTGGCCGTCTTCGCCCTGGAGACGGCCGCGCTCGCGGCGGCCTCCCTGTTCGTCTTCTCCCGCTATGACGTGGGGTGATTTTATGGCGTGGGCTGATTTTATGACGTGGGGTGCTCCATGATCGAGGCCACCGACCTCAGCAAGCGTTATCCCAGCGGCATGCTGGCCCTCGACGCCCTCAATCTGAGAGTGGAGGCCGGGGAGATCTACTGCCTGCTCGGCGCCAAGGGCGCCGGCAAGACGACGGCGGTCAACCTCTTCCTCGGCTTCACCGAGCCGACCGCCGGCAGGGCCACGATCGACGGCATCGACGTGGCGCGGGAGCCGCTGCGGGCCAAGGAACGGATCGCCTACGTCGCGGACACCACGGCCTTCTATCGCCGCCTCACGGCCTTACGGAACCTCGACTTCTTCGCGCGGCTGGGCGGGCGAAAGCCGACGCGGCAGGATTGCGAGATGGCCCTGCGGGAGGTGGGCCTGCCGGAGTCCGCCTTCGATCAGCGGGTCTCGGAGCTCGGCCCCGGCGGGGTGCGGAAGCTCGGCATCGCGGCGGCCCTGATGAAGGGCGCTCCCGCGCTCCTGCTCGACGAGCCGCTCTCGGGTCTCGATCCCAAGGCGGCGGCCGAGCTGGTGGAGCTGATCGAGGAGCTGCGGGATCAGGGCCGGGCGCTGCTGATCACCATGCAGGACCTCTTCTGGGCGCGCCAGCTCGCCGACCGCGTGGGCATCCTCCAGGAGGGCCGGCAGGTCCTGACGCGGACCCGCGAGGAGCTGCGCTACGAGAACCTGGAGCGGCTCTATCTCGACTACATGCGGGGCGGCCTGCGCGCCCGGTGAAGGCCCTCAGGAGGCGCCGTCGTCGGTCTCTCCTGCCGACAGGCCGTACTGGCGCATCTTGTTGAACAGGGTCTTGCGGGAGACGCCCAGGCTCTCGGCGGTGGCGGTACGGCTGCCCCGATGCTCGGCCAGGCGGGAGAGGATCATCACCTTCTCCAGCCGCTCCGAGGCCTCGGCCACCGCGTCCGCCAGGCTCAGCCGCGAGAGGTCGGACCTCGCCCCGGACATCCCCGCTCCCTCGGCCGGCTCGCCGCGCACCCGGCCGGGCAGGTCGGCGACCGTCAGGGTGTTCCCCTCGCACAGGATCATCGTCCGGCAGATGGTGTTCTCCAGCTCCCGCACGTTGCCCGGCCACGGGTACTCGCACAGGAGCTGGCGGGCGTCCGGCGCGATCGCCTCCACGGCCAGGCCCAGCTCCCGGTTGAACCGTTCGACGAAGTGGTCGATCAGGATGGGCAGGTCCGCCCGCCGCTCCCGCAGGGCCGGCAGCCGGATGTGGACGACGTTCAGGCGCCAGAAAAGGTCCTCGCGGAAGCGGCCCTCCCGCGACTCCTTCTCCAGGTCCTTGTTGGTGGCGGCGACGACCCGCACGTCCACGGACCGGGCGGCGCGGGCGCCGATGCGCTGGATCTGCCGCTCCTGCAAGGCCCGCAACAGCTTGGCCTGGGCGTCCAGCGCGAGGTCCCCCACCTCGTCCAGGAAGAGGCTGCCGCCGTCCGCCTGCTCGAACTTGCCCGGCCGGCTCTCCTTGGCGTCCGTGAAGGCCCCCTTCTCGTGGCCGAAGAACTCGGACTCGACGAGCGTCTGCGGGATGGCGCTGCAGTTGACCGCCACGAACGGGCCCTGCGACCGCGGGCTGCGGCGGTGGATGGCCCGGGCCACCAGCTCCTTGCCCGTGCCCGACTCGCCGGTGATCAGCACCGTCACGTCCACCCGCACGACCTTGGACATCATGCGGAAGACCTCCTGGAGCTCCCGGCTGATGCCGACGATCTCGCTGAAGCCGTAGCGGGCTTCGAGGTCCTCCCGCAGCGTCTCGACCTCGGCGCTCAACCGCCGCACCTCGAGCGCCCGGTCGACGATCATCAGCAGCTCGTCGTTGTCGAACGGCTTGGTGATGTAGTCGAAGGCGCCCCGGCGCATGGCCTCCACGGCCGAGGAGATGCTGCCGTGGGCGGTCATCATCACCACGTCCAGCCGTGGGCTGAGGGCGCGGAGCCGCTTGAGGGTCTCCAGCCCGTCGATGCCGGGGAGCTTCAGGTCGAGCAGCACGAGGTCCGGCTTCACTTCCGGCAGGGCCGCGAGGGCCTCCTCGCCCGAGCCCACCTCGGCGATCCGGTGCCGGCTCTCCTCGAGGAGCACGGAGAGGATGCGCCGGATCGGCCGCTCGTCGTCGACGATCAGAATGCTGGCCATGGTCCCCCCTCAACCAAAGGAAAGCGGACGGAAACCGTCGTTCCCCGGCCGACCTCGCTGTCCAACTGGATCTCCCCCTCGTGCTGCTCGACGATGCCGTGGCAGATCGCCAGCCCGAGGCCGGTGCCTTCCCGCTTGGTCGTATAGAACGGATCGAAGACCCGCCTCAGCTCGTCCGGCGGGATGCCCTGGCCGCTGTCCTCGATGCGGACCTCCACCCAGCGGGCGTCGCGGCCGCCGGATTGTGCAATCCAGGGCGACGCGGCCACCGAGATCAGGCCGCCGCCGTCCATGGACTGCATGCCGTTGAGCACCAGGTTCAGGAAGACCTGCTTGAGCTGTCCGGAGTCGCCGAGCACGCGGAGCGGGTCGCGGCCGAGCGCGCTGCGGATCTCCACTCCCTGCTCGGCGGCCCGGGCCTGGACGAGCTGCAGGGCGCTGCCCAGCGGCTCCAGGAGATCGATCTCCGACTTCCGGATCTCGCCCGAGCGGCTGAGGCTGAGGAGGCCGCCCACGGTGCCATTGATGCGGTCCACCTCGCTCAGGAGCTCCTCGACGAGCTGGTATTTCGGCTCGGCCGGATCGAGGCCGCGCAGCAGGTACTGCATGGTCGAGCGGATCGCCGTGAGGGGGTTGCGGATCTCGTGCGCGACGCCCGCCGCGAGCTGCCCCACGGCGGCCAGGCGCTCGGCCCGGTAGAGGCGGTCCAGGCGCTCGCGCTGGGCGCGGTAGAGGGCGGCGTTCTCGAACGCCAGGCTCGCCTGGGAGGCCAGGAGGTTCAGCAGCTCCACGTCGGACCGGCCGATCGTCCAGCCCGGCCGGTCCGAGCCCAGGAGGAGGATGCCGGTCAACCGGTTCAGGGAGATCATCGGCACGCAGAGGTTCAGCCGCAGCCGGTCGAGCAGGTCCCGCTCCGCGGGATCGAGATACTCGTGAACCCCCGGCTGGCGGTCCAGGACCAGACAGGTCTCGTTGGCGGAGAGCCAGCGCGCCAGCTTGCCCCGGGCCGGCACCTGCAGGGATTCCAGATCGGCCTTGTCCAGCCCGAAGGAGAAGCCCGGCAGGAAGCTCCCCGTCACCCGGTCGGGCTCGAGGACGATGAGCCGCTCGGGGTCGAAGAGCTCCCGGATCCGGGCCGCGACGCTGGCTTCGAGGGCTTCGCGGTCGACGATCAGCGCCAGGGAACGGCTGAGCTCCTGGAAGGCGCGGCGGTTCGAGCGCCGGTTGCGGAACCGTCCCAACGCTCCTTCGAAAGTGAGCCGCCAAGGCATTCCGAGGATGATACTCCGCCCCGGCAGAGAAGAGGGGGGAAACGCGGGAGCGGAATGGGACCGCAGGAGCGCGGCCTGGTTCATCCCGGTCCATGGCCGGAGCTCCCGCTCACGAGCTCTCACCTGGCACAAGCCTCCTGTCAGAAAACCGCGGCGTCCGGCGAAGACCCCAGATGCAGGCGCTTCGCGAGGGTGCCGGCAGAGCCGAAGAACCCTTCCAGGACAACGACGATTGGAGGACAAGATGGCACTAGGAGATGGCATCCGCAGAGATATTGCGAAAATTTCCGACGAAGAACGAAATCGCTTTATCAGCGCGATCGTGAAAATCGACACCACGAAGTTTTTCCCTGACGGAGTCTCCTACTGGGACAAGCAGGAGGAGATCCACAAGAACGCCCATTTTTCGGGGGTCGATGTGCACGCTGGCCCCGCCTTCATCCCCTGGCACCGAGTGATCGTGAACCGGCTCGAACAACTTCTGCGGGAAGTCGATCCGGCTCTATCGCTCCATTACTGGGATTGGACGACGGATCCCCGCTCCACTGCGGGAGGCCGGGCGGCGCTGTTCACTCCGGAGTTCATGGGGAACGCGAGCGGGGACGCCGGACATTTGCTGAACAACTTCGAATCCACAGAAGACGCCGAGACGGGAAATGGCCACTCGAAAATCTGGAGGGACGTTGGGACCGTCGGCGCCAACGGCGATGGCACACCCGCCATTGCCTCAGACGCTACGATTCTAGGCGCCGGCGCCAATTTCCAGAGCTTCGCCACAGCCCTCAAGCAGGCCCATGACAGTGTGGCCCATTCTTACATCGGCGGCACGATCAGCAATCCCCATTACTCCTTTCACGACCCGTTCGTGTTCTTGCTGCACTCGAACGTCGACCGCTTATGGGCCAAGTGGCAAACGGACCCCGCGCACCCCGAACGGCTCAACCCGGCCACTGCCTATGCTGGCCTGAGCCCGGCGCAGATCACCACGCTGGCGACGGAGCATGTTGAGCCTTGGGCCGGCGGCACCGGTTTGGAGCCGTGGGCGTCGGACCCCACCAAGCGGGCCGTGATCCCATACACCGACGTGTCGGTCGTCACGCCGTCCTGTTATGACACCAACAGTGGCAGCTTCCAGGTGTTGGAAGCGGAAAACCCCTTCAACGCGGCAACCTCGCGGTACCAGGTGATCTTCAACGACGTACCCGAAGAAGAAACGACTTGGCGGGCCGCCGTGATCCGGGTACGGGCGTGCGGCGACGTCACCATCCGCGTCAAGCCCGGCACGGAACCGGGCGCGCCTTTCGCCGTCTCGACACCGTTCGTTCTTGCCCACCCTGGGCCCGTTCCATTCCGGGAGATCCGCATCTGGTTCCAGGTCACCGCCGGAGCCTTGGGAACCGCCCCGCAAACTTTACCGGTGGTGAATACCACCCTGAAGTGTGACGAGAATGGCCAGGAGTTTTCTTTCGAGCTGAGGGCGAACACCATCCACCGTCCGACGGTGGCTGTGCAACTGGCCCTCGACCAGTCCGGCAGCATGGCCTGGGCGGCCGGGACAAGCGGGACAACGCGACTGCAGGTGCTGATCGACGCGGCCAACCTTTTCGCAAGCCTGATCCAAAAGAACAACGGGATCGGCATCATCCGTTTCGATCAGGACGCCTACCCACCTAACGATCCCACGTACGGGGGCATGCAGATCACCAAGGTGCTGTCCGATGGCTTCGGGGACGGCACCCGGCTGGCCGCTCTGGGGGTTATCGCGGCCCATGGTACCCACGGCGACACTTCGGTCGGCGACGGGCTTGAGATGGCCCGAAGCCAGTTGAACACGCTGCCGGCGGGAAGCTACGACCAGAAAGCGATCATCCTGCTGACCGACGGTCTGGAGAATTCGCCCAAGTCCATCGCCGAGGTGAGTCCGATGATCGATAATCGAACCTACGCCGTGGGGCTCGGCAACGAGGCGCAGGTGAACACCGGCGCCCTCACGGCCCTGGCTGGAAGCACAGGCGGCTACCTGTTGCTGTCGGGGCTGCTCGCCGCGAGCCTGGACGACCAGTTCCGCTTGCGCAAGTTTTTCCTTCAGATCCTGGCTGGAGTGACGAACACCAGCATCGTACAGGACCCGGTAGGTTACGTGAACGTTGGCACCCGGATCCGGATACCCTTCCAGCTCAACGAAGCCGACATCAACTGCCGGGTGATCCTACTGACGGATTTTCCGGTGGTACGGCTGAGCATCGAAACGCCCGACGGAAAGGTCATCGACGAAGGGAATGCCCCGTCCTTCGGTGTGAGCTTCGATACTGGGACCAATCTCAAGACTTCGAGGTTCAGTCTCCCGATTGCCTTCCAGGCAAACCAGAATCACTCGGGCACCTGGCACGCGCTCCTGGAAATCGACAAGGACCTCTTCAAGAAAGCCTTGTCGGCAGACGGGGAACGCGGCCATCCAACGAATCAGGGTTCCTTGGCCGAGTTGCGGTCGAAAGGCGCGAAGTATTGCCTCAGCGTGCATTCTTTCTCGAACCTGCGGATGAACGCCAGCGTCAGTCAAAACGGATTCGTACCGGGATCGACGCTGTTTCTAAGGGCCGCCTTGACGGAGTATGGCTTGCCGGTAGAGCACCGGGCAACCGTCACCGCCGCCGTGGAGTACCCGGATAAGAGCCATGGGGTGATCGCGTTCGCCGAGGATCAACCCGGCGTGTTCGCAACCTCCCTGGTCGCCAACCAGGCCGGGATTTACCGGTTCCGGATCATGGCGGAAGGCGGAACCTTCCGTGGCGCCGCCTTTACGCGGGAGCAACTCGCGACCGCGGCCGTGTCGATCGGCGGGGACCAGCCATCGCAACCGCCGCGCGACACCGGCAAGGGCGATTGGTGTCAACTGCTCACGTGCCTGCTGAGCGAGAAGAATCTGTCACGCGATTTTGAAGAGCGCTTGAGGAGGGAAGGCATCGATCTCGACGGTATCCGCCATTGCATGCGGGCCTTTTGCCGGAGGTAGCAGGCTCGTACCTGAAGGCCATGAGCGTCCGGTATGCCAAGGACAACCCCTACTAAAACCTCTCTCCCGGTAGGAGCCGGGAGAGAGGGATCACATCCGCGCGGCGAGGCGCGATACACGCCTCAGCTCACGTACTTCCCTTCCTCGATCTGCTTGATGAGAGTCTCGAGGTTCGCCCGGCTCTGGTCGTTCGGCGCCTGCTTGAGACCGGCCCGGGCCGCGGCGAGGGCCTCCTTGTTGCGGCCGAGGGCGGCGTAGCCGCGGGCGAGGCCCACCTGAACCGGCCAGGTGTTGGGGAAGCGCCTGGCGTTCAGCTCGAAGACCTTCAGGGCCTCCTCGTTCTTCTTCTGCTGCTGGAGCTGGCGGCCGTACTGGTGCAGCTCGTTCGGGCCGGCGGTGGGGTGGTTCAGGGCCCGCTCCATGGTCTTCCTGGCGTCGTCCGCCTTGCCGTTGGCCTCCTGAAGCTGGGCGAGGGTGGCGAGCGAGGAGAAGCTCTCCTGGCCGGTGGGCGGCTGGGCGCCCTTCTCGGCCCAGGTCAGGGCCTCCGGCAGATCGATCTTCCTCTGCAGGGCGAACTGGGCCGCCGCCTCCCAGTTCCGCGGATCGAAACCGGGGTTCGACCGCAGCTCGTTGCGCAGGGCCGAGAGGTAGACCTGGTCGATGTCCACGCTGACGGTGAACGGCACCTGGAGGTCCTCCCACTTCAGGGCCACGGTCGCCTTGCCGGGCTGGCGGTCGGTGAACTCGTAGGTGAGCCACTCGTGGTACTCGCTCTTCTCCGGCTTGGCCGCGACGCGCAGGGCGTCCTCCTTGGCGTCGTAGAAGTAGCTGCCCCAGGAGGTGTGGTTCTTCGAAAAGACGACCGTCCACTCCTCGGCGCCCGGGATGAAGAAGAGGCCGTAGGAGCCGGCCGGCAGGGGCTTGCCCTGCACCATGACGTCGTGGGTGGTGGTGAACACGGTGTTCTCGTTGGCGCCGCCGCGCCACGGGCACTCCTTGCCGCAGGTGCCGAAGCCCAGGTCGGCCATGCCGTAGGGCACCAGGGCGCCCCAGATCTTGCCCCGGCGGTCCTCGCCCGTGGGGCCGTGGACGTCGGGGCTGTTGTACTGGACGGTCAGCCGCACGGGGCCGATGCCCTGGGTGACGGAGCTGTACTGGTTGTCGCCGCTGGGCGGCAGGGTGAGGCCGGGCTGCTGCGCCGCGGCCGGCACGGCCACCAGAACGGCGGCAAGGAGAAAGGCGGATCTGCGGGTCATGGGACGGTTCCTCCAGAAGGTCGTTTGGAGCATCTACGCAGGAAGGGGCGGAAGGTTCGGCACCCGGAAAGTCTTTTACAGGTTGGTGACAATTATAGGTCCGCCTAGCGCTTCTGCGCCTTCACTTCCAGCTCCGCTCCCACCTTGGCCGGCGGCAGCACCCCGGTGAGCAGCAGCACCTTGCCCGACTCGGGGATGGCGATGTTGAGCGGCTTGACGCCGCTGACCAGGCCCTGCTGGAGACCCTTGGCCATTTCCTCGAAGGAATCGAAATCGTAGTAGCCCGGCGGCGACGCGGGCGCCTTCTTCCTGCGGCCGATCCGCGTCCCTCCGCCGCCGCCTTCGTCCATCGTGTACGTCTGCGTGTTGCCCGTCCTGCGCTCGTCGAGGATAGGTGACTCGGCGGTGACGGTGATCGTGTCCTCGACGGCGGTGCCCAGCACCATCTCCAGCGTGGTCGTCCCGGACGCCGAAAGCACGACGTTGGGATAATCGATCGTCGAGAACCCTTCCAGCTCCGCCTGGAGCGCGTAGCTCCCTGGAGGCATTCCGACAAACAGGAAGGCGCCCCGGGCGTCCGTCACCCCGACCAGGGGAGAAAAGGACGTGGATCGCACCGTCACCGTGACCCCGGGCAGCGCGGCTCCCTGCTCGTCCGTCACCACGCCCCGCAAGTGCGCGGTCCCGCCGGGCCCCACGTACTGGGACTGCTGACCCGACTCGTTGCCGCCGACGGTGATCCGGTCCGTCAGCACGCCGGGAGCCTTCTGGAGGACGGTCCAGGGATCCCGGGCCCGCACCACGACCTGCGCCGGCCGGAGGTCGCCCGAGCGGAAGCGGTACTGGTTGCCGTCCGGCAGGAGCAGGCGCCAGTGGTGCTCCTGCACGGGAGAGTCGATCCGCGGCAGGTCGAGGGCCAGCTCGGAGCGGCCCTTGGGGATCGCCTTCTCCAGCACGGCGATGACCTCGACGACCGACTCCTTGCCGGTCTCGAACCCGAGGGGGATGGAGATCGTGCCGTTGCCCCGCTCCAGGGGCCGCACCGGCAGGTCGTCCACCTTGGCGGACCAGAGGATGGCGGCGGGCGGCAGGGTGAGGTCGATCACCGTGCTCAGGCCGGCCGCCGGCCGCAGGGTGAGACGGTCGCGGTGCAGCAGCGTGCCGTCCACCGTCAGCAGGGTCGTGGTCTCGCGCAGGCGCACCACGGACGGCAGGACGGGCGCCGCCGGCAGCGGCGAGACGGCCATGGCCAGCCCCGTGGGCTCACCGGTCAGCCGCCAGGCGGCCGCGAGGTCGAGCGCGCTCAGGGCCTCGCGGAACATGGACGGCAGGTCGTCGAGGTCCACCCGCCGCCAGCCGTTGTCGGGCAGGGGCCGGGCGTCGGCGGCCACGGACGAGGAGAGAGCGAGGTAGCGAGCCCGCACCGTCCCCTCCGGCACCACCGGATCGAGGGGAAAGCTGGCGCCCGGCGGCGGCGTCGAGGTGAGCACCAGGTAGCCGGTGCCCCGGAGCTGCGCCCGGCGATGCACCGTCAACCGGCGGGCATCGACCACGGGCACCACGTCCCCTTCGTCCGTGCCGGCCTTCTCGACGGCGAGGCCGGGCGGCAGGTCGACGGTGAAGCTGGCGATGCCGCCGCGCGACACCTCGTAGAGCACCACGTCGTGCCGGCGCGGCCCCTCGGGGCCGAGCTGCACCAGGGTGAGGACGGTGCTCTGGGCGAGGAGCTTGTCGGCCTCGCCGCCCTCTCCCCGCCGCCTGATCTCCAGGCTGGCCCCCTCGCCGCGGCTGGTGGTCAGCCGCACCTTGCGGCGTCCCCCTTCGACCCGGTCCTCGACGACGACGGAGCCGGGAAGGCTCCAGGCGAGCTCGGCGGGCAGATCGAGCTCGGTCGAAGCGACCGGCGCCACCACGGGAGCGAGCTTCAGCACGCGGATGCCGCTGCCCTCCAGCGGCGCCGGGCCCGTCACCCGGACCGTGTAGCGGCCCGCGGCGGGCGCCACCAGGCGGATCTCTCCGCGGCTGGTACCGGCTGAAACCGCGGCGCCGTTCGCGGTTGCCAGCCCCACGGCCTTCACCTCCGACTCGGTGGACACACCGGCCACGGGCAGCGGGACCGGGTCTTTGGGAACTCCTTGGATGAGGACTTCGAAATCGGAGGTGACGATGGCCGTCTCCCCGGTTTTGCCCGGTTCCCCAGCCTTGAGGACGACGCCGACGCGCTGCGAGACAACCTCCGCCACGGGAGTCTCGCCGTGGAGGGCCTTCTGGGTCCGCTCGCGCTCGACCCGCTCGACCGTCTCGACCAGCGTGAGGTAGTCCTTCAGGGGAAGGCTGACCTCTCCCGGACGCGGGGTGCTCTCGGCACCGCCCCGGGAGGGCGCGAGGACCAGCGACAGCAGGACGATCATCACAGCCATGAGGACGCGCGGTCTCAGAACCATTGGACCTTCTCCTTTTCATTCTTCGCCCGTAACGACAGCGCCGAGGGGTTGGCCGACAGCGCGCTCCAGGCGGCGCTGATGCCGACGAAGCCGGGTGGGCACGGGAAGAGCTCGGCGCCGGCCAGCGGCGGCCCGGACCGGGGGGACCACGCGACCTGCTGAGCCATGGCGTTGGCCGCCTGGCGCGCGGCGATCCGGGGCGGCGGCGCCACCGATCCGGCCCGGCTGGCATCGGTCAGCTCGTAGGACCGCCCGCCGGGCAGGATCACCCGCACCTCGACCTTGCCCGCGGGAGCGGAGAGCGCCGGCAGGGGCACCTCGAAGGTACCCTCCCCGGGCGGCAGCGGCAGGGCGAAAACGCCCAGCAGGTAGACGACCTGCGGGGCCTCCTGCGTCAGCAGGGGCACGGCAAGGGCGCCGCTCGATGTCCCTGAGGCGCCCGGAACCCCGGGGACGCCGGGGATGACGGGAGCGCCGTCGCGGCGGGCCTCCACCAGCTCGAAGCCGGGCGGCAGGGTGAACGAGAGCTGCTGGGCGCCGCGGTTCCGCACCTCGGCCCAGAGCTGATAGGACGCCCGGCCCGCCTCCCCCGCCGCCACGTCCACGACCAGGCGGTCGATCTGGGCGGCCAGCATCTCCGTCCTTTCGGACCAGGCCGCCTCCCAGGTGGGCGGCCGGGCCGCGTCGGTCACGGCGAAGAGACGGCCCTCGGCCGACTTCAGCGACTCGGGGAACCCCGCCGCTTCCCGGTCGTCCGGCACGCGGGCCGCTCCGCGATCCGCCAGGCTGAGGATGCCGTCGCCCTGGAGATAGGCCTTGGCGAACAGGGCCGTGCGCGCGCTCCCCTCGGGGATGAGCAGGGGGGTAGTGAGCTTGTCCCGCGGCTCGCCGGTCAGGTTGACCTCGACGGCCAGCGAGTCCTCGACCGGGGCGAGGGGCTTGAGCACCAGCGTCTCGCCGTCGAGCCGCCAGTCCGGCTCGACCGGGCCCTGGACGCCGGCCACCTTGAGGCCGGCGGGGATCGGTATCCGCAATTCTTCCAGCCGTCCCTGGGCCACTCGCACCTGCACCCAGCCGAGCACCCGGAAGCGGGTTTGCGTCAGCGTCGAGGCGGTCGCCGAGGTGGCTTCGAAGCGCAAGGGAAGCTGCGCCCGGCGGGGCACGACGGCCCTGCCTGAGAGGGTCCAGCGGGCGGCCACGCCGGCAGGCATGGCGAAGCGCCAGGAGCCGTCCGTGTTGCGATCCACCACGGCGGAGCCCTCCGTCTCGACGTCCTCGACCCCCGGATGCATCTCCAGGCGGCCCCGCACCACGGCCGCCGCGGGAGCCCGGAGGGCGAAGCGCCAGGTGGGCCGGGTGGCGGCCTCGTCGCGCGTCACGGGCAGCACGGACTCCAGCTTCACCTCGTGCCGGCCGCGCCCGCGCACCTGCAGGGCCCAGCCCTTCTCCACCGTCTCCACCCGTCCCTCGCCGCCGCCGAAATCGGCGCTGATCATCGAACCGGCCTCGCCCAGCGGCAGCGTCCGCCATTCGTCGTCGTAGAGCGTGAAGCGGAGGGTCTGCGTCACCCGGGCGCTCTCCGGAGCCACCTTGATTCCGATCTCGGCGAGCTCCAGGGCGAAGGGCGCCGGCGGCGCCGCCACCGGGTCCGCCGCGGGGTTGGCTCGGGCGCGCAGGCCATCGTACTCGGCCAGCGGCAGCGTCACTTCCTGCGCGTCGACCCTCAGCGCGCAAGACGCGGACAGCGCGAGCAGGGACAGGATTCTCAGAAGTCGCATCATCGGTTTATCTCCTTGACCGGAGTTTAGACACGGCGCACTTCATCCACGAAACCGCGCCGCTCGCCACGGCACGCGGGCGGCTCGTCACCCTTCCGACGAGGCTCGCGGACGAATCGATTACGAAACCGATCTCTGAGACGTGCGCAAACTTGACAAGTCCCGGAAACTTGCCAAGACTGTAAACGATGTCAATCATCGATTCCCCGCCTTCGAAGCCGTCCGACGACACGCGCCGGCGCAAGCTGCTCGAGGCCGCGGTGACGGTGTTCACCCGCTATGGCTTTCGGAAGACCTCGATGGATGAGGTCGCTCGCGCCGCCCAGATCTCGCGGCAGGGCCTGTACCTCCACTTCGCGACCAAGGAGGAGCTCTTCCGCGCGACGCTGCAGAGCGCGATGGAGGGCTCCCTGCACGCCGCCAAGGCCGTCCTCGGCGATCCGTCGCTGCCGATCGAACCGAGACTGGTGCGTGCTTTCGATGCGTGGATGGGCCGCTACGTCGGGACGTTCGGCGCCGGAGCCGCGGACCTGGAGGAGGCCAGCGACGCGCTGGTCGGATCCGTCTTGAAACATCACAAAGAGCTGTTCGTGGAATCGATCGCCAAGACGATCCGCGGCTCGGGCCTGATGGCCGCCTACAAAGCGGCGGGGCTCAACGCCCGCCAGCTTGCCGATACGCTCGCGGCGACGGCTCACGGCCTCAAGTGCACCTGCGAGTCGCGCGCGGAGTTCGTCGAGCGCCTCACGGTGGCCGTGCGGGCCCTCTGCGCCCCGCGGCGCTCGGCGCCCTGATTTTCTCTCCTCAACAGACTTGCTTCCTGACCATACTTGACAAAGCGAGAACACTTTGTCCAGTATGTCCTGTGCGCCGGATCTCGCTTCCGGCGCCATGAAAGGGAGAACGAATGACGAGCTCTGAATCCCCAACGCTCGCCGCGGCGGGTTCGGGCATTCCAGCCGATGGCGGTAAAAAACCTGGAGCCCCGTTGAGACGGGTCTTCGCGATCGGCGCGGCCTGGATGAGCGCCTGGTGGTCGATCATCGGCCTGCTTCTCGCCCCGGTGCTGCCGGGCCACTGGCTCCCGGTCCTGCTGGCGGCGTTCCTCGCGGCTTTGCCGCTTCTGTTCCTGGGACGGGGGTTCGCGGGAGCCTATCCTTCGGCGGCCGTCCGGATGTTCATCTTCCGCCCGTTCTGGTACGTCCAGATGGGACTTCCCCTGATCGCGTCCGCGGGCGTGCTCGGCTTTCTGGCCGGGGCTCCCTTCGGCTCCGCGGTGTCCGCGGGCCGCTGGGGACTGCTGCTCATGGCGGCGGCCTTCGCCGTCGCCCTGGTCGCCGGCTATGCCGGCTCGCGGTGGCTCCAGGTCCGGGAGCTGGACGCGAGCTTCCCCGACCTTCCCGCCGCTCTGGACGGGATGCGGGTCGTCCAGGTCTCCGATCTGCACGTTGGGCCGCACACGTCGCGGCGCTATCTCTCCAAGGTGTCCCGGGCGATCCAGGCCGCGCGCCCCGATCTCATCGCGATCACCGGCGACCAGGTGGACGACTACGCGCCCGACGTCGTCCACTTCGCCAAGGCGTTCTCCGGGCTCTCGGCGCCGCTCGGAGTCTTCGCCATCGCGGGCAACCACGACGTGTACGCCGGATGGGCCCCCGTCCGCGCGGGGCTGGAGGCGATGGGAATAACTGTTTTGGTGAACGACGCCGTGGAGCTGGTCCGCGGGGAGGGCCGTTTCTGGCTCGCCGGGACGGGAGATCCGGCCGGCGCCGGGCGACACCGGGGCCGCGGGGGAGAAGCCGCGCCCGACATCGCCCGGACGCTCGCCCGCGTGCCGGCCGGAGCCTTCACGCTCGCGCTCGCCCACAACCCCGCCCTGTGGCCCCGGCTCGCCCAGCGCGGCGTCCACCTGACGCTCAGCGGGCACACCCATCACGGCCAGCTCTCGATCCCCAGGCTGGGCTGGAGCCTCGCCTCACCCTTCCTGGATCTCGCCATGGGATCGCACCGGGAGGGAAGCTCCCTGCTCTACATCAACCCCGGCACCAACTACTGGGGCCTGCCGTTCCGGATCGGCGCCCTCCCGGAAGTGACGGTGGTGACGCTCCGGCGCAGCCCGGCGGGTCAAGGCTTCGTCCAGATCACTCCGAAGCGATCCGAGTTCGCGTATCCCTGAATCTTGTGCGGGCGGTATCCCAAAGCCGACAGCTCGAAGAAATTCTGTTGATAGTCGGCCGGGCTCATGTCGTAGTACATCGGCCGCGAGGCGGGCAGCGCGCGCCAGATGCCGCTGTACAGGACACCGCCACCGGTCTCGCCGGCGTTGAAGCTCGTGATCCGCAGGCCTTGACCGTCCAGCTCGAAGAACTTGTTGGCGAAGTCCAGGCTCGGGAAGTTCTCCCAAAGGCCCATCGTGTCGCCGTCGTCGACGAAGACCACGGCGTGCCGACGGATGCCCTTGGCCTCGTAGATGAAATGGTCCTCGACACGCTGGTGCTTCTCGACGAAGCGCTCCTGCCACTGGGCATCCCACTCGGCGTCGGTGAGGTGGGTGAAGGTGAAGCTGGGCTTGCCTCCGCTCGGCTGCCAGATGGCGCTGAAACGGGGCACGCCGTCCGTGTGCACCGTCACGCCGATCTCGCGCGGCCGGAAGCCTTGGGCCTGCATCTCGGAGTCCGCCTGCTGGAGCTCCTCGTCGGTCATGTAGACCAGGGCCTGCCAGGCGGGGGAGAGCCCTCCCTGGAAGGAGCCGGAGGACAGCACCTGGCCGTTGAAGAGATGCACGCTGATCGTCTGGAGGGCCATGCCCATCCCCGTGTAGTAGCCCCAATAGTCGAGCACGTAGTCGAGCGGCACGTTGTGAAAGGAGGAGTAGAAGGGCGCGAAGAGCCGGGCGTACGCCGTCTTCTCACCCAATTCATAGCACCGCGAGCCATCCGCGGCGTTCACCTGTCCATAGACGCCGTAGGGATCGATGAGCACCCAGTCCACCGATCCTGCCGCAGGATCCGACGCCGCCATCATCATGTGGAGGTGGTTGTTGGCCGCCTTGGGATCGAAAGGATCGCCGTCGTCGCCGAGCCCCGCGGCAGCCCCTCCCGGCCCCGTGTTGCCGCTCCAGGCGATCGTCTGCCCGGCGAAGACCTTGTCGCCTGGCTTCACCGGGATGGTCTGGGCGTCGGTCCCCCACTGGAGAGCGCTGGGATTGGCCTTGTGGGCGTACTTGCTGTACTTGACGATCTGCGGCGGGCTGTCGGACACCACCGGGATCGCCTTGGCCTTCTCGAGGTCGTGCGTGAAGCCGTCGCGCAGGTGGGCGTAGAGACTGCGGTAGCGGTCCCCGTTGGCAGCCTGGTGCTCGAGGATCACCATGTTTCCCATCCAGGAGTCCCAGAAGACGGCCACCACCTCGCCGTCGCCGACCGCGCGCACCTCGAAGGAGCGGTCGGCGTTGGAGGCAGGGTCGGAGACCGCCCGGCTGTAGTCGAGCCCCACGTGCAGCTCGCCCCCATCGTAGAGCCAGCCCTGGCCGGGGTAGACGTCAGGGTCCTGATACGGCAGGAAGAAGGGCATGCTGGCCCGCACCGTCTCCGCGAACTGCCTCGCCTTCGCCTCGTCGCCGAACGCGTGGAGCGGCTGGCGGTAGGTGACCTCGCCGCTCGTGTTCTGCTGGGGCCACGTGTAGCTGCAGCAGTCGTTCGCGTCCGCCTTGGTCAGCGTCGGCTCCGTGCAGATGAAGCCGCCCTGCCACTCGGCCTTGAGCGTCTGGACCGCGTGGGGCCGCTTCCGACGCAGGCCGGGGATCAACGTCCGGTCCGCCACCCTGCCGGCGTTCAAACGGTTGCCCAGGGTCCGGCGGCCCTCCACGGAGTCCCAGCGGGGCACGGAGCGTACCGGCACCCTGGGCCGGGCCGTTGGCCGGACCGTCCCGCGGAGTTGCCGTGGCGGCTGGTCCTCAAGGATTCGCACGCGCCGGTTGGGACGGAGCTGAATCTCGGAAAGATTGACGTACCGGCGGGGCCGAGGGACCGGCTTCAGGTTCGGCACGAGGCGGACCATTCGAGGATCCACCTGGAAGACGCCGGGCCGGGTCGGCCGCACGGGACGAGACGGCCCGGACTTGACGGTGGGCCGCTCCTGGGCACCGAGCAGAAATACAACGACGAGAAAGCCGGCGAGCGCCTTCCCGCAGTCTTTCCCAAAATCGAGAAGACGCATGTTTCTCCTTTCTCAAACTCAAGGAGTACAGGCGCCTGACGTAAAGTTTCGTTACAGAATGCCTGAGGATTACGCCACCCGGACCCGGCGGGCGCCCATGCCCGCCTGGGCCAGGGGCAGCACGACGGTGAACGCGGCGCCCCCTTCCGGTGCCCGGGTCTCGACCCGGACGTCGCCGCCGTGGGCCTTCACCAGGTTGCGCACGGTCACCAGCCCCAGCCCCGTGCCCTGCTTCTTGCCGTTGGTGGCGAAGGGCTCGAAGAGATGGTCCACCGCCTCCTGGGGAAGGCCCGGGCCGGAGTCGGCCACGCGCACCGCCAGGAAATTCCCCTCGGTCCGGGCGCGGATCGCGATGCGCTTCTCGCGCCCCCAGGGCGCCAGGGCCTCGCGGGCGTTGATGACCAGGTTCTCGAGCACCCGCTGGATGCGGTCGCGGTCGAGGGTGATCTGCAGGCCGGAGTCCAGCCGCAGGTCGAGCTGGGTCTCGATCCCGCGCTCCCGCAGGTCGGCGGCCAGGGGTTGCAGGGCCTCGTCGAGGAAGCGGCCGGCCGGCACCGTCTCCAGCGCCAGGCGGGGCGAGCCGCCGCGGGCGAAGTCGAGGATCTCCTCGATCATCCGGCGCAGACGGTCGGACTCGCTGCGCACGGTCTCGAGCTCGCGGGCGATGGTGGCGGCGTCGCCCCCGCGCACGGCCAGGGCGTGGGCGAGGTCGGCGTATCCCTTCACCAGGGTCAGCGGGTTGCGCAGGTCGTGCACCACCGAGCTGGTCATCTGGCCGATGGCGGCGAGGCGGCTCTCGCGCTCGTGGAGCTGGCGCTCGGTCTCGCGCGACCGCAGGTGGGCCGCGATGCGGGCCTCCAGCTCCTGCAGGGCGAACGGCTTGACCACGTAGTCGTCGGCTCCCACGTCCAGCCCCTCGGCCACCGCCTCCGTGCCCGCCCGCGCCGTCAGCAGGATGATGGGAGTCGTGGCGAAGGCGGGATCGGCCTTGAGGTGGCGGCACAGCTCGAAGCCGTCGACGCCCGGCATCATCACGTCGGTGACGATCAGGTCGGGGCGCGACCGCTGCGCGGCCTCGATGCCGGCGGCGCCGTCCGTGGCCGTGTCTACGCGATAACGCCGGGCCAGGCGGGCCGTCACGAAGCTGCGCAGATCGGCGTTGTCCTCGACCAGCAGGATGCGCGGCGCGCCGGCGGGCGCCTGGGGCCGCGGCGCCTCGCGGACGAGCCGGGGCATCTCGACGTCGGCCAGCAGGGTCTCGCGCAGCGAGCGCAGGGCGTACTCCCGGGCCGCCAGCGCGTCGGTGCGCGCCTGGGCGAGCTGGTCCTCGCGACGGCGGGGCCGGCGGCGGCGCTCGGCGACGGCGCCGCCCGGGTCGAGAGGCAGCTCGGCGCGGAACGTCGAGCCCGCCCCGGGCACGCTGCGCACCGAGACGTTGCCGCCGTGGAGCCGGGCCAGCTCGCGGGCGAGGGAGAGCCCCAGGCCCGTCCCTCCCTGCTCGCGCAACGCCGGCCCGCCCACCTGGTGGAAACGCTCGAAGATGAGATCGAGCTGGTCCCCGGGGATGCCCGGGCCGTCGTCTTCCACGTCGAAGACGATCGACTCGCGCCCCGCTTCCGCGCGCAGCCTGACGCGGCCGCCCGGCGGCGTGAACTTGAGGGCGTTCGACAGGAGGTTGGCGGCGATGCTCTCGACCTTCTCGGGATCGAAGGCCGAGTCCGGCAGCTCGTCCAGGCCTTCGGTGATCAGCCGGACGCCCCGCCGCTCGGCGTGGGGCGCCGCCGCCGCGGCAAGCTCGGCGAGCAGCAGGCCGAGATTGCTCTCCACCGGCTGGAGGCGAAGCCGCCCCGACTCTAGCTTGGCGCCTTCGAGCAGCGCGTTGACCTGCCGGAGCAGGCGGCGGGCGTTGGTGGCCATCGATTCCAGGAGGATGCGGCGCTCGCCCTCCTCCTCGGAGGCCATCAGGGTCTCGAGAGGGCCGAGCAGCAGGGTCAGCGGGGTGCGCAGCTCGTGGCTGACGTTGGCGAAGAAGCGCGTCTTGGCCTCGTCGAGCTCCTGCAGCTCCTCGTTCGCCCTTTCGAGCTGCAGCCGCAGCGACAGGTCGCGCCGCCGGGTCCGCCGGCTGGAGACGGCGGCGAGGCAGGTGAACACCCCGGAGCCGGCGAGGAAGAAGAGCGGCGCCGCCATCTCGCGCGACGGTCCGTGGACCATCAGGTTGATCCCCAGATAGCAGAGGAAGATCAGGACGCAGAGCGCGGCGACCGGCACGATCTCCCAGGGGATGAAGACGCCGATGACGAAGGTGACGATGACGTTGCCGGCGAAGTAGTTGCTCTCGAAGCCGCCCAGGCAGGCCGCCATCAGGGAGATGCCGGTCGCGGAGGCGAGGGCGCCCACCATCACCAGGGGCTGGGCCAGGCGCTCCGCGAAGCGCGAGTAGACGACGGCGAGCGCCGCCAGGTAGACGCAGCAGACCCCGGCCCGGATCAGCAGGAAGCGCAGCGCCTCGTGCCGCGCCACCAGCAGGTCCAGCACCCAGAACGCCGGGAACAGCGCGAGGGCCGCCCACAGGAGGAAGCGGGCGCGCTCGACGAACAGGCGCCGGCCCTCGTCCGCGAATGCCTTCTCGAAGCCCGGCAGCCGGGTGGCGGATTCCGGCAAAGCTACTTCTCCGCCCTTACGACGATCGCCGTCGGCGGCGAGCCGAATCCCTGGAAGGTGTGGACGCGCGAGAAGCCCGCCTCGGCCATGAGGGCCTTGAGCGACGCGCCGTCGAGGAAGCGGAAACGGCCGTCCTCCTCCAGCTCGATCAGGCGGCTGACCATGTTGGCGAAGTGCCGCAGGGCCTCCAGCTTGCGGCCGGCCTGCTCGTCCCCCGCCTGCCCCTGGCGCTCCAGGATCTCCGCCCCCTCGGTATAGAGCTTGGAGGGATCGAAATTGGGACGGATCGAGGAGACCACCAGGGTCCCGCCGGGCTTGAGCAGACGGTGCATCTCCCGCAGGCTCGCCAGCGGATCGTAGAGATACGGCAGCACGAGCGAGGAGCCGATGCGGTGGAACGAAGCGTCGGGCAGGTCGAGCCGGAGCCGCGCCGCGGCCCCGCCGAAATCGCCGAAATCGCCGAAGTGCAGGTGGCGGAACCGCGGGCTGCCGGGGGGCACGTCGCCGGGGTTGCCGAGCAGGAAGCGCGAGGCGAGGCCGATCTCCAGGGCGATCTCCACCTCGCGGTCGTCGAGCGCCGGGCAAAGCTCGCGCACCCGCGCCGGCGGCGCCGGCGCCCCGCGCAGGATGGCGTGCAGCTCCTTGCCATAGCCTTCGGCGAGCTTGCGGGCCGTGGCGTGAGGCAGCCCCTCGACCCGGTGCACCAGCCCCTCGACGCCGTAGAGGCGCCCCGCCAGGAAATCCGCGATGGCCGAGAAGCGCGACACCTCCAGGTCCGCCACGATGCCGCGCAGGGGCGGCGCCGGCAGGCCGCGCCCTTCACAGGCGGCGAGGACCTTGTCGCGCGTGCGGCCGACGGCCTCGGGCACCAGGTCCAGGAAGGTCAGCGAGGCCGGACCGCCGCCGCCCGCGCAGGCGTCCAGCATGGCGAGGAGAAGGTTGCCCGTGCCGCACCCGAAGTCGGCCAGATGTTCTCCCGGCCGGGGGTCGAGCAGCTCGGCCTGGCGGGCCAGGAAGCGCGGGTACTCCGGGTGGTCCAGCAGGATGTCGTAGCCGATCTCGTCGCCCGGCGCGCCGAACAGGTGCTCCTTCCAGAAGCCCTTGGCGTCGTCCAGCTCCAGGCGCTGCACCCGGGCCCACTCCGCCTCGCTCTGGCGGGCGAAACGGGCGAGGTTCGGCTCGCGGGCGGGCCGGTCGACGCCGAACAGGTGCTTGGAGATCGACTCCGCCACCAGCTTGAACAGCTCGATGGCCTCCGCCCCGCTCTTCAGCACGTGCCCGGTGGCGCACTCGAAGACCTCGCGCACGCCGCCGCCGGGCGCGTCCAGCACGGCCCGCACCCGCGACCGGGTCACCCAGCAGTCGTAGGTGCCGAGGATCCAGACCACGGGGGATTGGATGCGCGAAAGGTCGCGCCGCGCGTCCTCCAGGAAGGCCAGCCCCGCCTCCATGGCCTGGCCGTACAGGGAGCTGCCGCGGATGGGCCGGCCGTGGATGAGGATCGTCTCCGGCCCCTCGCCCCGGCGGTAGACCTCGAACAGGTCGAGCCCGGCGAGGTAGTTGCGCAGCACGTCCTGGGCGTCGGGGCAGCCGTAGGGCGCGATCCAGAGGTCCACGGGCGCGTCGCCGGCCGCCTCCAGGATCGCCTTGCGGGCCGGGATGGCGGAGAGCGACACGCTCACCAGCGCGCGGCGGGCGGGCTTGAACCGCCGCTGCAGGTAGCGCAGCGAGGCCCCGATGTCGTCCCCGAGATGGCCGAACGTCCAGTTGTAGTAGGGCCGCCCCTCGGCCACCAGCCGCGCGTCCATGGCGCTCTCGCCCGCGATGTAGGAGGCGTCGAAGCGCAGCACCACGGCCTTCTTCCCGTCGCGGTCCAGGTCGTCCAGGACGGTGCGGGCGAGCAGGCCGAAGATCTCCTTGCGCTTGAGGATGGCGGGAGCGATCACCACCGCCACGTCGGGCCGCACGGAGGCGTCCGAGGTGTCGAAGTTCGCGTCCACGATCGCCGCGACCAGATCCCCGCGGCGGTTCTTGTAGCGCACCACCTCGACGCCGCCCTCGGTCTTGCCGGCGGGCCGGCGGACGAACGCCGCCACCTTGCCCCCCAGCTTGCCGCCGAGCATGGAGACGGTGCGCGTCAGCTTGGTCGCCAGGCCGCCGCGGACGGCGTGCCGCTTCAGCTCCCGGAAGCTGTCGCGGTCCAGGTCCCCCTCGTCGAAGCGCAGGCCGGCCCGCAGGCCGCCGTCGTCGAGCGCCGTCAGGTAGCGCACCGTGGCGCCGCCGACCTCCCGGCGCTCGCCCTCGACCTCCAGCGCGAAGCCCGGCAGATGCGTGCCCGGCACCAGGACCGCGGCGGGCTCCAGGCGCACGGAGGCGCCGCCCTCGCCCAGGTCCATCACCGGCAGCCGCAGACGGCCGCCCGGAACGTGGGGCGCCGCCAGCTCGCAGAAGGCCCGGGGGAGGCTCGAGCGCCGCTCCGTCCGCCGCTCGGTCAGGTAGAGCCGCTCCGGAATCATGACCTCGACGCCCCGGCCGTTCTCGCCACCCCGGTCTCTGCCGAGCACGATCCCCTCCAGCGCGTACGACAGCGGCGGATCGGAGAAGGTGAGGTAGATCACCCTCGGCACCCGCGGCAGCCCCGCGGGCGGGAGGTCGAGCCACAGCACGGCGCCGTCGCGGCCGGCGGGCTCGAAGGCGGACGCCCGGCAGGTCACCGGCCTGAAGCCGCGCCCGGGCTGGATGACGGTGACCGGCAGCGCGCGCTCGATCAGCTTCTGGAGGATCGTCCGGATCTCGGACGGCTCGCCGAGCGGCAGCAGGTTGCCGGGGATCAGGTCGCCCAGCGCCCTCTGGACGCGCACGATCGCCTCGTCCATCTCATAGAAGCCGGCATGGGCGCGCAGGCGGGCGCGGTCGCGGGAGGAGACCTCCTCGAAGCGCACGCCGATCCCCTCGGGCGAATGGCGCACGGCGCGCGCCGTGACGGCGATGGGACGGGAATCGGTGGGGATCTCCAGCGACAGCCGGAACCGCACGTCCGGGGCCACGGCCGTGGGAGTGCGGAGAAAGGCGCCGTCGGCGGACAGATCGGTCGCCACGAGCCCGCCGCCGAGGTCCGGGCCCTCCAGGATGCGCACGTCCGTGAGCGTGCGGCGCCGGGGCGAGCGGCGCTCCTCGTTCGACTTGCCCGCCGCCCAGCGCGCGGCGCCCTCCAGGACCGTCGTCTCCCGAAACGGTTCCTCAGCGATCATCGATCTCCTCCCCGAGCGGCGAGGCCCCGGGTCTATCCCAGGCGGAAGCGGCAAAGGCGTCAGCCACCCGCTCTCGCATGGACAGGATCCGTAAGCCGTTCCCGGATCTCAGCAAAATCCCGATGACAGCGAAGGAAGACATCCACCAGCACCGGGTCGAAATGTGTTCCACGGTCCCGCGCGATCCTGCGGACCGCTTCCTCGTGATCGAATGCAGCTTTATAAGGACGACGGCTGGTGATCGTGTCGTAAGCGTCCGCAAGGGCCACGATGCGTGCCGCCAAAGGTATTTGCGCGCCCGCGAGCCCACGCGGATAACCTGAGCCATCCCAATGCTCGTGGTGGTGATAAGCAATTTCCATACCCATTTTAAGGAAACTGTGCCCGCTGTATCTCTCGATAACGCTGCGGAGCGTGTCGCCGCCGATCTCCGTGTGCGTGCGCATGACCGCCATCTCGTCGGGGGCGAGAGGGCCGGGTTTGCGCAGGATGGCGTCCGGAATGCCCACCTTTCCGATGTCGTGAAGGGGACTCGATTTGTAAAGTTGATCCACGAGCTCCGGGGTGACCCATCCCAGGTCGGACTCGCGGGCCGCCGCCTCGGCCAGGCGCCGGCTGTACTCGGCCATCCGCTCCAGGTGCTGCCCCGTCACCGTGTCCCGCGACTCGGCGAGCCGGGCGAGCGTCAGGAGGGCGATGTCGCGGGTCTGGCGGATCTCCACCGTCTGCTCCCGCACCATCCTTTCGAGGTCCCGCCGGTATTCCGCGTTCTGGCGGATGAGACGCCCCCGCTCGAGGGCGCGCTCGACGGTCCGCAGCAGATCTTCGGACTCGAGCGGCTTGACGATGTAGTCGTAGGCCCCGGCCCGCACGCACTGGCGCACGGTGTCCATCTGGCGGACGCCGGTGACCATGATCACCTGGATGGTCTCGTCCAGGCTCTTCAGGCGCTCGAGCAGCTCGACCCCGGAGAGGCCGGGCATCTCGATGTCCGACAGCACCAGGGCCGGCCGCGGCTCCTCGGCGGCGAGCGCCAGGGCCTCGGCGGCATCCTTCGCGGGCCGGCAGTCGAGGGGGAGAGACGAGAGATAGGCGAGGAGGAGACCCCGCACTCCGGGTTCGTCATCGACGATTACGACGCGTTCTTTCATGAAACGTCAAGCTGGCCCCGGGGCTCCGCGAGCAAAAATCGGGACCGTCCCTCCATCAAGCGCGCAAGCGCCAAACTGAGGGAGAGCCTCTTGCCAGCCAGGCCGAAAGGAGAAGCTGGGGGATAAGGCCCTCTCCTCGGCAACTTCGGTGCTGCGACGACGATACGGCGACTACGTTGTAGATTGTACAGGAAACTAGAAGAAACGCACGTTTGCGGTCCTCCGTGGCCGAGCCACGCCTGCCTCGCGATGAGACACAACGAACACAATGGAAGGCGGAACCCGCCTTTTGCGACGCTTGCCCCGTGGTTTGAGACACAACGACCGCGGTTTGCGACGCTACGACCGCGGTATGAGCGTCGCAATCGGAGGTTTTTGTGATGCAGACCGCGGTCGTTGTGATGCATACCGCGGTCGCTGTGACGCAAACCTTGGTCGCAACGGCTCAAACCTTGGTCGCCGCGGCTCAGACCGTGGTCGCTGTGATGCAAACCTGGGTCGCTGTGACGCAAACCTTGGTCGCTGCGATGCAGACCACGGTCGGAGCGGCGCAAACCAAGGTCTGCATCACAGCGACCGAGGTTTGCGTGATGCAGACCTGGATCGGAGCGACGCGACGAGTGGTTTTTGCGCCGCGGAGCCCGGCGCGCGGGGCGCATTCCGGAGTCGGAGCGGCTCGCGAGCGCGGGGCCGGCGCGGGGATCCCGGTCGCGGAGACTCTGAGTCTTCCCGGAGTCAGCTACTTCTTCTTCCGCTCCACGGCCTTCTTGATGTACGGCACGGCGTCCGGCGTCTTGCAGCCGGTCTCGCCGTGGTCGACCTCCACCTTTCCGATCCGCGACGCCGCGGCGACCGCTTTTGCCTCCAGCGCGGGATTGCGGATGCCGATCGCGATCAGGGCGTTGTTCATGGCGTTGCGCACCCAGTTCTTCTGCCCGTGGAGGTCCCTTTCGATGATGGCGAGGTACCCTTCGAAGTACTCGTCGGACAAGCTCCGGTCGTCCATCGCCAAGTGGGCCAGGACCTTCCAGCCGGCGGACGCGGTCCACTCGTCGTCCGACTCGACCCAGCGCTCCAGGGCTTCGCGGGCAGCCGGGCTGGCGGCGGCCACGCCGGCGAAGGCGTCGGTCTCCGTCTGGCTCCTCAGGCGCCCGGCCCAGCGGTCGAGAGCCTCGCCGTCCAGCCGTTTCGCATCGGCGACCATGGCGCCGAGGATCCGGCCGTCGTGGTTGCCGGTGGCCCAGAGCCCTTCCGCGAGGTCGTGGTCGACCTTGATCTTCTTCTTGAGATCCTTGAAATGGGCGTAGCTGACGCCGTAGATATCCCCCGCCGCGCCGTGGCGGCGGTAGATCTTGCGGTTCTGCTCCGTGCCGAGGGACTTCAGGGTGTCGAGCGCTTCCTGGACGTTCATCGCTTCCTCTTCTTTTTCTTCCGCTGAGTTCTCGCTTCCAGATCCGCCAACGCTTTCTCGCAAGCTTCAAGAAGTGCCCGGTCTGCGGCTTCCAAAGTAATTTCGCGCTCCTCCTGCGCCTTTGGCCAGTCCATGAGGAGCACATCGACTCTCTTTTCCGGCGCCCAGGACTGTCCGTGGAGGATCGCGAGATCTTCGCGCAGGAGCTTCTCGTCGGCATCGGGGAGACCTTCGGGAAAAGCGAACGCGAGGATCGCATCATCATCCCGGAGCCAAGCCCCGAGCTTCAGCCATCCCTCTCGGCGCTGAATCGCCAATGGGATCCCCTTCTCATCGAAAAGCCCGAACTCTTGAGGAAGGGGTTGGCCCATATGCAAGCCTCTTCGGCGCGCGAGGTCTGGCTGGGAGGACTGCTCGGAGAACCAGTCCAACGCTGCTGAACGAAGGCTGTAGGAGAGGAAGGCCCGTAACAGTTCCTCGGGCTGTTCTTTGACGTTCTCTTCGGACAAAGAAAGGAAACGATCCAGCAACGCTTTAGAGGATTGCGATAGCGACTGTGACGGCAACAGCGACGGCAACAACAACTGCAACAGCGACTTCGACAGCGACTCCGACGGTAACCGCAGCAGCGCCAGCGATAGCGACCGTGACAGCGATCGCGATCGCGACAGCGACAGCGACTGTGACAGCGACTGCATCCGCGACTTCCGCGACTGCATCCGCGACGGCGACCGCAACTGCGACGGCGACTGCGACCGATAGAGAGCCTGGCCTTCGGCCGTGCTTTCCACTAGGACTTGTGCCTGGTACAAGGTCAACGCGAGACGGTTTCGCCAACCCAGCGACTCGCCGGGATGGAGCGTTAGGAAAATAGTAGGTTCATATGAGACCTCTCCTTGGAGAAGAAAACCATCCAAGGGGATCCGAGTCGTTACCGTCTGCCAAAGCGGTCCATGGTCGGGCACTAGGCGGTCGAGTTCACATGAGGCCATCGTGGCAACTGGCAGATTCTCCGGGCCGCGCCACCAGAAAAGAGAGGGTTCTTCCACCAATCGACTTTCCAGCCATCGGGAGAGAGCAGCTTCAAAGGACGAGTCCGCAATAGGCCGTAGAGCGCTTTCGGCTTCAACCCAACTGCTGTCATTGACCAGCCCTAGGAAAGACCAGACTTGGGCTTCACGTTCACCGAAGAAAACGTCCCAACTCCCGTCATCTGGAGGTTGAAGCCAGCGATCTTCCAGGGTCCGGGGCAACCCCGGGGGTCTGGCCTGTCGGAGATCCTGGCTGTTCGGCGCTTGGCAGAGCCGAACCCACAAACTCTTTGCACAGTCTGTTTCCATCAGGTTAGTGAGCCAGCGAAGCCCGTCGCTCGTCCACTCTTTGACCCGGGCAAGCTTCTCTCCAAAAGCACGTTTGGGGTGGACCAAGGCACAGGCGATCGCCGCGGGAAGCCACGCACGGCGCTCCTCCTCAGAGAAAGGCAGTTCTCGGCCCGTTAGGGCATTGACAAGGAGTTGCGCCTGCGGCGCCTGCACAAGGTCGAGCCGCCTCAGCAGCTTGAAATGGCCTTGGCGACCGGTCTCATCCGAGTGAATGCAAAAGAGTAGGAGTCCCACCTCGTCCCACCCGGCTTCCCGCAGATAAGGAAAGAGACTCTCGTCCAGGGACTCCATGCCTTCGATCTTGGCCTGCTCGTGGAGGAACCAGGCGCAGAGGTATTCCTGGAAGCTCAGGTGGGCGAATTGCACCTTGCCTTCGGCAGGCTCCACCAAAAGGCCGGCCGGGTGGAGGAAAAAATCCACGAGGCCAGTTGCATCCTCCGGAGTCAGGACATCGAACCGTCCGAGCCGCTGCTCGATCTGGGCGCGGATCGTCTGGACCACCTCGTCGCGGTCCCACACCACCCGGCGGATCTCGGGATCAAGCGCTTGCTCAGCTTGGGCTCCCCGGGTCTGACTGTTCCACGCGAGATGGCCCAGCACCAGCCAGGTCTCCGGCGCGGGCCAGTGGGGCATCGGCGCACCCGCGACCGTTCGCTCGCGCTGGCGGTGCCGTTCCTGCCGATCGAGGTACAGGTCGATAATCTGCTTGTAGAGGAGAGGTCGTCCCTCCGGCATCTGATTCTGAGTACAGTGGACGAGCGACATCAGAGTGAGAAAAATTGGCCGGCGGGCGAGGCCCAGCAAGTGGGATCGGCCTCGGTCCGCGAGGTGCCCCAGGAAACGCTGGATTCCCTGCTCGCGCTGACTCTGCCACTCATCCCGAAGGAGATACCACGCGCCAATGAACTGCTCGATCTGAGGCCAGGCAAAGGGTAGGAGATGAGTAAGCCCAGACTCAGAGGATGCTATCTCGGGATTGCTCTTTTGGAATACGAAATGCAGGGGGAACTGAAGATCTTGGTATCCAGTGGGCCGACCTGTCACCAATACTCTATACCCACGTTCCAACGTGCCGCAGGCAATGTCCATCAGCCTTTGTCTCACATCCCTGCCACCGATCTCATCGATGCCGTCGAAAAGCAAGAGAACAGGGATCTCCGAGGAGCCCTTCTTCGGAAAAAGCCGTTCCTTTAGTCGGGGCAAGTCCAGAGGCATCTTGTCATAGGCTGCCTGCTTCTCCTGTAGCGGCCACCAGAGGTCCAGCAGGCCCTGGAGATCTTGGACGCCATCCAGGTTGCCGAGAGAACGCAGGATCAGGGGAACCGGTACGGCTTGGGTCTCCTCCCTCAGACGGCTCGGCCCCTCTCCACACAGCTCGGCAATGACGGCTTGGACGAGCGTCGTCTTGCCGCTGCCGGGCCGCCCGGAGAGGAGCACGAACGGTTCCCGGATCAGGAGGTCCCAGGCATCCTCCCCAGGAAGCTTCTCCTCGCGGATATTGTGTACGTCGCGTCCCATCTGTTCATCGGGAATGTCCTGCTTTCCCACCCGCATAGGGACAAAAATCTGGCGGAGCTCGATGGGATCGGTGATGTTGGCTATCTCTACCAGATCTAGCTTTTGATAACGCCTGTTGAGCCAGCGCACGAAACGCCCCAGTGCCTCGGCACGGGCGTTGCTCTCAGGGATCGAAATTTCAACCATGGGCGGCCGACTCAGGCGAGTCCGGGAGATAGAGGAATTCGGCAGGTAAGTCCATGTTCAAAACGATCACATCCTTGTAGTGGCGGATGAAGTGCTCGTCCGAGCGCTTGCGGTCGATCCGCTGGTTGAGCAGCTCGACAGCCTCGGCGATGGGGATGTGGCGATGCCGGTCATCCTTGCCCACATCGTCTCTCAATACGTGGGAGAAGGCACGGAAGAGGAGCAGCTCAAGCATTCGTTGGTCATCGGCCTGAACGAATTCGGGCAGCTTTACGTCTTGGCTCGCCGCACCGAAGAGTACCTTTGAGAGGATACGGAGTGCCCACGGCTGTCGCTCGAGCAGGCGCCATACCGGTTTGTGCTGAATACGTAGGTATTGGAAGAGAAGGAAGCGACGAGCAAACCGCTGGCGGTCTTCCACTCCCGCCGCGGGGCACCCACGCTGGAAGAGCTCCCAGTTGGCGCAGATGCCGTTGACGAAGTTCTTGATCTTGCGCGGGTTCGGCTCCAGCAGGTTGTCGATCATCGACGCGCAGCCTGCGGGATCGGGAAAGCCGTGGGCTTCGAGCTGGTCTCTAAGGAATCCGCAGACGGCTGCCGGTCGCGGCACCGGCACGGGCACGATGGCCTGGAACAGCTTCTCTAGATACTCCCGGTTCGCGTCTTCCGAGCGGGCCGGCCAATGGCGGGCGAGAGCGGAAAGGACGGCGCTCTCGTCCAATGCCAGGATGAAGACGCAGCGGCGGCTGCCCAGGTAGAGCTTGATCGTTTCCAGGAGTTGGACGACGGTGCTCTCCTCGCAACGGTCGAGGTCGTCTATGAAGATGATGAGCCGCCCGGTCTTTTTCTTGTCTTCCTCAACGCCGTCGAGAAGGCTTTCGACGGCATCCTCGAAAAGGAGATGGAATCTCTGGCCGTCGCTCATAGTAGGTTCGGCCGGCACGGCCTCACGCCAGGCCTTGCGGACCGAGTCACTGAGCCCTTCGGTGATTTTGACCGGCCTGCCAAGGAAGAGCCCGGTCGCGGCGTCCACGGCGCGCTCCAGAAGCGCCAGGCCGGCGAGGCCTCCGCGACGGTTGATGTCCGAAAGCTTCTTGCGGAGCTTGATCCAGGTGGTGTACTGAGCCCGAATTTCGAGAAGAAGGGGGATCAGTGGGTTCTCTTCGGTCTGATGCTGCCAGGGGGAGTACCAGACGCAGAGGCTCTTGCCAGCAATGGCCTGAAGCCCCACCGGCCAGGAGAGCACAGAAGCACGGCTGTCTTTGTCATAGGCCCAGTCTCCCCAATTCCCCGCGCCCTTGTCCTCCTTGGCCTCCTTCCGGAAGGGGACTTCGATCTGGACCGGATTTCCCTTGAGCGTGGCAAAAGCGCGGCGTAGCACGCTCGTTTTGCCCGATCCCCACTTGCCGATCACTCCCAGGGTGAAGGGAGTCGCCACTTCGAGAACTAGGCGGGCCACCTGATCCCCGGCAAGCGTGGTGCCGAACCCATCCTCTAGGGTGGGAGAGTCGTTGATGTACCGGCCGCTGTCTGGAGAAGGCATTCGCAAAGATTGTACCGTCTCCTCCGCCAATCTGGCAGCCCCTTGGCGCCTACATTAAAGGCCCACGAGGCTTGAGGGCGCGTAGGGGACCGGCCCGAGGGCGTTGAAGGCGGTCCTGAGCCAGCCATCACCAGGGATAGAGCTAGACTGGCGAGGCTTGCTGAACCGCTCCGCCACACGTTCGTAACTCTTCTTTTACATCTTTTTTACGTCCCCCTTTACCTGGGATAAGGGGAATCTCAGCCAACCTCCCGGGGTTGAAACCATGGAGGACGCGGTTCGTACCTGTTTGCTCCGCCTTCAGCGGAGGATTCCCGGGGGGAGATCAGATGTTGAGGAAACTCGCAATTGGGATCGTGACGGTCTTGCCCGTCCTTTTGGCCGGGTGTGGCGGCGATACGCCCGCCGGGGCGACGGGGAAGGACCAGGCCAAGGGCAAGGGCGGCCCAGAGGGGCCGGCCGGCCCGCCGCGCGAAGTGCGCCTGGCGAAGGCCGAGGAAGGCCAGTTGACGCGGACCGTGGACGTCTCGGGGACTCTCGCCGCGGATGAGCAGGCGGAGCTCAGCTTCAAGGTCGCCGGCCGCCTTCAGCAGTTGGCGGTGGACATCGGCTCGCCCGTGCGGCGGGGCCAGGTGATCGCCCGGCTGGCGCCGACCGACTTCGAGCTGCGGGTACGGCAGTCGGAAACCGCCCTTCAGCAGGCGCGCACCCAGCTCGGGCTGCCGCCCCAGGGCTCGGACGAGACGGTCTCCCCCGAGGACACCGCCGGCGTGCGCCAGGCCGCCGCGACGCTGCGGCAGGCCCAGCTTACCCGCGACCGCATGACCAAGCTCTTCAACGAGCAGCTCATTCCCCAGTCGGACCTCGACGCCGCCGAGGCGGCCCTCGGCGTGGCCGACGGGCGCCACCAGGAGGCCATCGAGACGGCCCGCACCCGCCAGGGTCTGCTCCTGCAGCGCAAGTCCGAGCTGGCCATCGCCCGCCAGCAGCTCGCCGACTCCGTGCTCACGGCGCCGTTCGACGGCGCCATCCGCGAGCGGCAGGCGAGCGCCGGCGACTACCTGGCGGCCGGCGCCCCCGTCGCCATCCTGGTGCGGGTGCATCCCCTGCGGCTGCGCCTCGCCATTCCCGAGCGCGAAGCGGCCGGCGTCAGGGTCGGCCAGCCGGTCCAGCTCACCGTCGAGGGCGATCCGACCACGCACACCGGTCGCGTGGCCCGCATCAGCCCGGCGATCAGCGAGGACAACCGCACGCTCCTCGTCGAGGCCGAGGTGCCCAATCCCGGCGGCAGCCTGCGGCCGGGCTCCTTCGCCAAGGCCGAGATCGTCATCCAGGCCTCCGACACGGCCGTGCTCGTCCCCTCCTCCGCCATCGTCGCCTTCGCGGGCATCGAGAAGGTGGTCGGCGTCGAGGAAGGCAAGGCCGTCGAGAAGCGGGTCAAGACCGGCCGCCGCGCCGGCGAGCAGGTCGAGATCGTCGACGGCATCAAGGCCGGCGAGTCCGTGGTGATCGAGCCCGGCAACCTGGTGACCGGCGAAACCGTGAGAGTGGTGCTGTAAAGGGTAGGGAGAAGGAAGGAATGCAAAAGCTCGCCGAGATCTGTATCCGCCGGCCCGTCTTCGCGGCCATGATCATCCTCGCCCTCGTGGTGGTGGGCGCCGCCAGCTACGCCCGCCTCGGGGTGGACCGGTTCCCCTCGGTCGACCTGCCCACCGTTTCGGTGCGCACCAGCCTGCCCGGCGCCTCCACGGAGGAGACCGAGGCCGAGGTGTCGCAGAAGATCGAGGAGGTCGTCAACACCGTCGAGGGCATTCAGGAGCTGCGCTCCGTCTCCTCGGGCGGCACCTCCTTCGTCATCGCCACCTTCGACCTCTCCCGCGACATCGACACCGCCGCGCAGGACATCCGCGACCGCGTCTCGACGGTGATCCGCAACCTGCCGGACGACACCCTGCCGCCGGTCGTCGCCAAGTTCAACAACGACTCGACGCCCGTCATGTCGATCGCGCTCTCGGGCAACCGCTCCCTGCGCGAGCTGACGGAGTACGCCGACAAAGTCGTCAAGGTTCAGCTCGAGCGCTCCACGGGCGTCGGCGAGGTCCAGCTCGTGGGCGGCCTCGAGCGGGCCATCAACATCTGGATCGATCCCAGCCGGCTGGAGGCCTACGGGCTCCCGATCACGGCCGTGCGCGACGCCCTGGTGCGGCAGAACGCCGAGTCTCCGGGCGGCAACGTCACCTCCGGCGGACGCGAGCAGACCCTGCGCACCATGGGCCGCTTCGAGAGCGCCAACGACTTCAACGACCTCGTGGTGGCCACGATCAACGGCCAGCCGGTGCGCGTGCGCGACCTCGGCGAGGCCGAGGACGGCACCAAGGAGCAGCGCTCGCTCGCCCGCCTGAACGGCGTGCCCACGGTCACCCTGGAGATCCGGCGGCAGAGCGGCGCCAACACCATCGAGGTCATCGAGGGGATCAAGGCGGCGCTCGTGCGGGTCGAGGCCCAGCTCCCGCCCGACCTCAAGGTCGAGACCATCCGCGACCAGTCGCGCTACATCTACGCCGCCCTGCACGAGATCAACCTCCACCTGATCCTGGGCAGCATCCTGGCCTCCCTGGTGGTGCTGGCCTTCATGCGGAGCTGGCGCTCGACGGTCATCGCCGCCGTCGCCATCCCCTGCTCCGTGGTCGCCACCTTCGGCATGATGAAGGCGCTCGACTTCACCCTGAACAGCGTCACCATGCTGGCCCTGGTGCTGATGGTGGGCGTGGTGATCGACGACGCCATCGTGGTCCTCGAGAACATCTTCCGCTACATCGAAGAGAAGAAGATGAAGCCGTTCGAGGCGGCGAAGGCGGCCACCCAGGAGATCGGCCTGGCGGTGCTCGCCACCACCCTGTCGCTGGTGGTGATCTTCGTCCCGGTCTCCTTCATGTCGAGCATCTCGGGCCGCTTCCTCTACCAGTTCGGCTTGACGGCGGCGGCGGCGGTGCTCGTCTCGCTGCTCGTCTCCTTCACCCTGACGCCGATGATGAGCGCCCGCATGCTGCGCGCCTCCGACGCGGCCGGCGGCCACGGGCCGCACGGCGCCGAGGCGGCTTCGCGGCGCGGCTTCTACGCGCGCATCGACCGTGGGTACGAGCGGCTGCTGCGCGCCACCCTGAAGCGGCGGCGCCTGGCGGCCCTGCTGTGCGTGGGCGTGATGCTCGCCGCCATCCCCATCTTCAAGATGGTCAAGGTCGAGTACATCCCGAGCGACGTGGACGAGGCGGAGTTCGAGGTCAACGTCAACGCTCCCGAGGGCACCAGCCTGGCCGGCATCGACGAGGCCATGCGGGCCGTCGAGAGCGAGATCCGGCAGGTCAAGGGCGTGCGCATGGTGCTCGCCTCGGCCGGCGGCGGCTTCCTGGGCGGCATCAACCAGGGCAGCGCCTTCGTGCGCATCGCCCCCCAGGAGGAGCGCAAGCTCTCCATCTCCCGGTTCTTCCGCGGCGTCTTCCATCTGGAGCCGCTCGAAGCCTTCCGCGGCAACTACAGCCAGCGGGACGTGATGACGGAGGTCCGCAAACGCCTCGGCAAGTTCAAGGACCTGCGCAGCTCCGTGCGCAACTCGCCCTCCTTCAACATCGGCGGCGGCAACAACGACATCGACTTCGCCCTGCGCGGCCCCGACCTCCAGGCACTCGCCGGCTATGCCGAGAAGCTGCGCGACAAGGCCAAGGAGCTGGGCGGCATCGTGGACGCCGACACCACCCTCAAGCTCGACAAGCCCGAGCTGCGGGTGGAGGTGGACCGCGAGCGCGCCGCCGCCCTCGGGGTGGACATGGCCGACGTCGCCACCGCCCTGCAGCTCATGGTGGGCGGCGACCAGGAGGTCTCCCGCTTCCGCGATCCGGGGGTCAACGACGACTACGACGTCCAGCTCCGGGTGGCCCAGGGGGCGCGCAACGATCCCAAGGCGATCCTTCAGCTCTACGTGCCCGGCACCGGGGGCAAGCTCGTGCAGCTCGGCAACTTCGTCACCGTCAAGGAGGAGACCACGGCCTCCCGCGTCGACCGCCTCGACCGCCAGCGGCAGGTGAGCCTGCGGGCGGGCGTCGGACCCGGCTACGCGCTGGCGGACCGGCTGGAAGCCCTGCAGCAGGCCGTCGACGAGATGAACCTGCCGCCCACCTACTCCACCGCCGTCGGCGGCCGGGGCCGGGAGCTCGCCCGCACCTACAGCGAGTTCGTGTGGGCGCTGATGCTCTCGATCATCTTCATGTACATGATCCTCGCCTCGCAGTTCGAGAGCCTGGTCCACCCGCTGACCATCCTGCTCTCCCTGCCGCTCGCCGTGCCCTTCGCCCTGCTCTCCCTGTGGGCCACGGGCAACACGCTCAACCTCTACTCGGCCCTGGGCATCCTGGTGCTCTTCGGGGTGGTGAAGAAGAACGCCATTCTGCAGATCGACCACATGAACGGCCTGCGGCGGGGCGGCATGGAGCGGATGGCCGCCATCATCCAGGGCAACCGGGACCGTCTCCGGCCGATCCTGATGACCACTCTGGCTCTCGTAGCCGGCATGCTTCCCCTCGCGCTGGGCACCGGCCCGGGCTCCGAGGAGCGGCGGGCCATCGCCGTGGTGGTCATCGGCGGCCAGAGCCTGTCGCTCGTGCTGACGCTCCTCGCGACGCCGGTCTTCTACTCGATCTTCGACGACCTGGGAGCCACGGAGAAGGTGGGAGCGCTGGTGCGCCGCTGGCGGCCGAAGCCGAAGCGGGAGAAGCTGGAAGAAGAAGCGGCGTAGCAGGGGCTCTTTGGCAGGACGGTGATATCGTTCTCTTTCTATACCTTCTCTCGAAGACCAGAAAGGGATCTCCATGAACGATCCGTCTCAAGTGCCGCCGCCGGGCCCGCCGCCTGGAACCTATGCGCAGCCCGCTCCGCCGCCCAAGAAGGGGTTGAGCCCTCTCGCCTGGGTGGGTATCGGCTGTGCCGTCATCGCCGTGCTCGGAATGCTGGTCGTCGGCGGCGTCGTGGCCGTGGGCGGCTATTTCGCCAAGAAGGGCCTCGACAAGCTCGAAAAGAACCCGACCCTCACCCTGGCCGAGCTGGCCGTGCGGGCGAACCCGGACGTCGACCTCGTCAGCACGGACGAAGAGGCGGGCACGATCACGGTCAAGGTCAAGAAGACCGGCGAGGTCATGACCTTGAACGCCAAGGACATCGAGAACGGCCACTTCGAGATCAAGACCAAGGACGGCACGGCGGTCTTCGACGCCTCGGGTAGTAAAGACGGCGGCACGCTCAAGGTGACGAACGACAAGGGCGAGGTCGCCACCCTTCAGGGCGGCTCGGGCGCGCCGCAGAACCTCCCCTCCTGGTTCCCGGTCTACCCCGGCGGCACCGTCCAGGGGAGCTCCGACGTCAACGGTCCCGACGGGCGTACCGTGGCCTTCACCGTCAGCACCCCGGACGCGGCCGACGCGGTCCTCTCCTTCTACGAGTCGAAGCTCAAGGAGGCCGGCCTCAAGGTGGACACCTACACCGCGGCCGCCAACGGCCAGCAGACCGGCGGCACCTTGACCGGCAACAGCGAGAGCCCGCAGCGGAACGTCGGCGTGCTCGTCTCCTCCGCCGAGGGCCAGACCCAGGCGATCGTCACTTTGCAGGAGAAGCCGTAGAGAGGGTGAGGGGTTTTCTTCCAGTGCTCCGTTATAAGCCATGACGGCCAATGAAGGTCGTCGGCATTGAAGACTGAGGAGTACCGGTCATGAAAAAGCAAATCAAGAAGCTCGTGCTGGCTAAGGAAACCCTCCGGAACCTGGACGAGAAGGACGTCGCCCTCGTGCTCGGCGGCCAGAGCGGCAGCGCCTGCGGGAACCCCACCTGCAAGCAGGACTGTGGTCTCACCGCTCTTTGCTAGAAACGACAGGATCGGGGTGGGCGGTCCGCTGGGCCGCTCACCGATCCAAACCCCACCCCTGATATCCTCTCGGCGGAGGGGAGACACGCGATGATCAAGCTGGTCCTGCTGCGCCACGGAGAGAGCCTCTGGAACCTGGAGAACCGCTTCACGGGATGGACGGACGTGGATCTCACGCCGAAGGGCGTCGAGGAGGCCCACGAGGCGGGACGCCTGCTGAAGGAGGGCGGCTACACCTTCGACGTGGCCCACACGTCGCTGCTCAAGCGGGCCATCCGCACCTTGTGGATCACGATGGACGACATGGACCTGATGTGGCTGCCGGTCTACCGGAGCTGGCGCCTGAACGAGCGGCACTACGGCGCGCTCCAGGGCCTGAACAAGGCGGAGACGGCGGCGAAATACGGCGACCAGCAGGTGCTCCTCTGGCGCCGGAGCTACGGCGATCCGCCGCCGTCCCTCGACCGCGACGACCCGCGCTTCCCCGGGAACGACCGGCGCTACGACGGCCTCGCGCCCGAGGAGCTGCCGGTGGCCGAGTCGCTCAAGGACACCGTCGCCCGCTTCCTCCCCTACTGGCACGGCAAGATCGTCCCCGAGCTCGAGGCGGGCCTGCGGGTGCTGATCGCGGCCCACGGCAACAGCCTGCGGGCGCTGGTGAAACACCTGGACGGCATTTCGGAGGAGGAGATCGTGGGGCTGAACATCCCCACGGGCATCCCGCTGGTCTACGAGCTGGACGACGACCTGAAGCCGCTCACCCACTACTATCTGGGCGACCCCGAGGCGGCGCGCAAGGCGGCGGAAGCGGTGGCGAAGCAGGCTCAGAAGGGGTAGTTCCGTCCCGTACTCCTGCGTCCGCCAGCGCTTCGAGCAGCTCCGCGTCGAAGCGCTCCAGGGAAGGGCCGTAAGACGAGCCGGCCACGGATTCCGGCTCCATCAGGCTCTTGACCTTGGCGGCGCAGGGGGCGCAGCCCTTGAGGAGGTGCGCGACGACCGCCCGATTTTCTTCTCGCGAGGCTTTTCCCGTGACGAAGTGCTTGAGGGTCTCCTCCGAGGGATGCTCCACTCGATATCCTCCCCGTTGCCCGTCGAGGGCTCCATGCTCTCTCTGTAGAGAGGTGACACGGGGAGGAGATCCATTTCAGTCCCAATGATTCACGGGGCATGAATCACTGACGGGAGTCACTGACAGGAATCACTGACAGGAATAGGCATAACCCGAACAGCAGCCCGTTCCCGTGCACGTGGTCGTGATCATGTTGCGCTGAATGACTCCCGTGTTGTTCTTGGCCCGGAAGTGTCCCACCCCGTCCGCGTCTCCTCCACCCGTGTTGTATACGCTCCAATCGCTGAAATCGTAATCGTACTGCGCGGCGGTGGAGCCCCGGCCGACATTGAGCTGCGATTTGACATTGGTATAACTATCGAATTTCGAGGTGTCGCCGCAGCCGGTGTAGTAGGAGGTCGTCGAGCAGGCGATCTGGTCGTTGTAGCCGGCGCGCAGGCTGTAGAACTGGGTCGTCTTGCCGGAAGGTTTGTCACGATAGCCGCCATCTCCCATCTTCGGGTTGTACCCCGGATAGATATGCGGGAAAAAGCCGAAAATGTCGGCATCGAAAAGATTCTCGCTGCCGCAGGTGGTCGCGTAGGGATTGGAGTAGCCGGCCCAGTAGCAGGAGGAGAGGCCGCGCAGGCCGCCCGAGATGCTGATGAATTTCCGTACGCTCCCCCACAGGCTCCCATAGTCGACGCCGTGGACGCCCACGCTGGCCCCCATGGAGTGGCCGATGACGTCCACCTGGGTCTTGCCGGTATAGGTTTTGACGGCCTTGATGAAGTCGCGCACCATGGCCGCCTTCGTCGGGTTGTGGTAGTTGAGCTGGGGAGCGCCCCGCTCGGAGGAGGACAGCCAGGTGAGGCCGAAGAGCTCGCAGTCGTTGTAGCCAGCGGCGCGGAGCTCGTCGTAGACGGACGCGACGCCGGTCGAGGCGGGATAGTCCCAGTTCTTCGCCTCGTCGCCGTTGCCATGGAAGAAGACGATGGGCGTCTTCGTCGCCGTGCAGGCGCCGCCGCCGAAGCCGCCGTAGGGAGCGTTGGCGGGGTTGAAGCCGCCGGTGAACTGGTTGGCGCCGCCGGTGTAGGTCAGCGCGCCGGCCGGCAGGGCGAGCAGGAGCAGCAGGGACGCGAGGAATGGAGCGGTTCTGTTCATTTCTTCTCCTTGAGGGGGTAAGGGCCTGCGCCGGAAGGTAACGGCCTACGCCCGGAACGCCACGGCAGCCTGGTTGTAGCCAACGCCCGAGCCGACCAGCACGACCAGGTCGCCCTCCTTGATCTTTCCCTTTTCCCTCGCGTCGTGGAGGGCCATGGGCACGCAGGCCGAGCCGGTGTAGCCCCAGTCCTCCATCACGGTATGGGTGCGCTCCATGGGCAGGCCCAGATCGCTCATGACCAGCTCGATCGAGGGCTTGCGCACCTGGGTGAAGATCGTGAAGTCGATGTCGGAGAGCGCGAAGCCGCCCTCCTGGGCGAGGCGGCGCACCAGGCGCGGCCAGCCCTCGTGGTTGATTTCGGGGGGATAGCGCTGGACCAGCTTCACGGTGGTGCGGCCGGCGCGGACCGACTCCTCGCTCGCCGGCTCGGCCGTGCCTCCCGAGTAGATCCCCCAGTAGTTGGCATAGGCGCCGTCCGCCTGGAAGGCCGAGTTGACGAAACCCGGCTCCGGGGAGGGCTCGAGGACCGCCGCGCCCGCGCCGTCGCCATAGAAGAAGAGCGCCGGGTCCTTGGGATCGGCCAGCTTGTGCATCAGATAGACGCCGATCACCAGGACCGTCTTGAGCCCGGAGTTGGCGGCGATCAGGCCGGCGCCGGTGGCGAAGCCGGTGGGAAACGAGGCGCAGGCGCAGCCGACGTCGAAGGTGCCGGCGTTCTTCGCTCCCAGCTTTCCCTGGACGACGACGGAGGTGGCGGGGGTGATGAAGTCGGGCGAATCGGTGCCCAGGATGATCAGGTCGACGTCCTCCGGCTTGCGGCCCGCGGCGTCGAGGGCCTGGCGGGCGGCGCGCACGGCGAGATCGGAGGCGGCCCAGTCCTCGGGCGCCCACCAGCGGCGGCGGATGCCGGTGGAGGCCTCCATCTTGTCCACGAACTCGGCGGGCTCGGGAAAGCGCTCGCGCAGGAGGTCGTTGGAGATCTCCCGCTCGGGAAGGTAGGAACCGGTGGAGACGAGCTTGGCGTATCGAGGCATGGAAAAGGCTCCAGGAGTCGGTGATTCAGGATGCGGATGGAGCGAGCGGTAGGAGAAAATCTTTCAGGATCTCGGCGACCCGCGCGGGCTGCTCGATGACCAGCCCGTGGCTGCCGCCGGGCACGACCTCGAGCCGCGCGCCGTGGATCCCTTCCGCCAGGGCCCGGGAGTGCTCCAGGGGGAACATGCGGTCCGCCTCGCCGGCGACAATCAGGGCCGGGCACTGGATACGCGGCAGGTCGGGCGTGAGGTCGAGCCCTTCCAGGGTGGAGAGGATGCGCGCGATGCCCAGAAACCAGAGCGGCGGCAGAAGGGCGGTCTGCTTGCGGTGGGCGGCCAGGACCCCGGCCCAGGTGCTCTGGAAGGCGGGGCTGTAGGTCATCGGGATCACGAAGTCGAGCACCCGCCCGCCGTCGCCGCCCGCCGCCGCGTCGAGCGCGGCCTCGCGGGCGCGGACCGATCCTTCCCAGACGGCGGGCGTGATCCGCTCGGTGGCGGCGATGACCGCGACGGACGCCACGCGCCCGGGATGGAGCGCCGCGAGCTTCAGGGCCACGAGGCCGCCGAACGAGGTGCCGGCCGCGTGGACGCGCTTGAGGCCGAGCTCGTCCAAAAGAGCGACCGCGTCCGCGACGTGGGCCTCCAGGTTGGGCTCGGGCTCGCCGGGCGAGAGGATCTGGCCCCGGAAGTCGCAACGGACGACGTGGAACTCGGCGCCGAGCGGCCCCGCGACCGGCTCCCAGGCGCCCATGGTCATCATGCCGCCGTTCAAGAGGAGGACCGGCGGCCCGTCCGGGTTGCCGGAGAGACGGTGGCCGAGGATGGGGGCTGTCATCGCTGTCTTTTCTCGTTCTTCAGATATCCATCCCGCAATTCCCCCTTCACCACCTTGCCGTACGCCGTGCGCGGCAGGGCCTCCACGAAGACAAAATCCCGGGGAATCTTGTACTTGGCGAGCTTTTCGCCCAGGAAAACGGCGAGGTCCTCCGGCGACGGCGGTTCGCCGCCGGGCACCACGAAGGCCACGCCGGCCTCGCCCCAGGTGGGGTGCGGGATGCCGACCACGGCGGCGTCGCGGACTTGTGGGTGCAGGAGCAGCTCGCCCTCGATCTCGGCGGGATAGACGTTGACGCCGCCGCTGATGATCATGTCCTTTTTGCGGCCGGCGATGAAGTGGAAGCCGTCCGCGTCCCGCCGGGCGAGGTCGCCGGTGTGGAACCAGCCGTCCGCGTCGAGGGCGGCGGCGGTCGCGTCCGGGTTGTTCCAGTAGCCGCGGCTGACGTGCGGGCCGCGCAGGAGGAGCTCTCCCACCTCGCCCGCCGCCACCTCGGCGCCGTCGTCGTCGATCAGGGAAGTTTCCGTGAACATCAGGGGCTTGCCGATCGAGCCGGGCTTGGCGACGGACTCTTCGACCGTCATCGCGAAGCAGTTCACTCCCACCTCGGTCAGCCCGTAGCCCTGCTTGAAGGCGACGCCGCGCCGCTGGTAGGCCTCGATCAGGTAGGTCGGGAGCGGCGCGCCGCCGCTGATCAGCCAGCGGACGCGGGAGAGATCGGCCGTCTCGAAACCGGGATCTTCCATCAGCAGCTTGAAGATGGTGGGCACGCCGAGCACCACCGTGCAGCCCTCGCGCTCGATCGTGCGCCAGACCTCCGCCGCGTCGAAGCCGCGGTGGAGCACGACCGTGCCGCCGATGGTGAAGATGGGGGCCAGGAAGGCCCCGAGCCCCCCGGCGTGATAGAGCGGGGTGAAGACCGGGCTCACGTCGTCCGCCCGGAGCTGCCAGCCGATCACCGTGTTGTAGCCGTTCCAGACGATCATGCGATGCGGCAGCATGACGCCCTTGGGCTTGCCCGTGGTGCCCGAGGTGTAGAGCAGGCACCAGAGATCCTCGGGATCGCACCGCTCCCGCGTCCACGGAGTATTCGCCGATGAATTCGCCACGGCGGCGGCGAGGTCGCCGAGGGTCCAGTGCCCGGGCTTGACGGGATCGTCGAGGGCGACCCAGTGATCCAGCGAGACCAGATCCTGGAGGGCCCGCACGGTCTCCGCGTGCTCGGCGCCGTAGAGCAGGCCGGCGGGCTGGGCGTCCTCCAGGATCCCCGCCAGCTCCCGGGGAGTCAGGCGGGTGCCGAGCGGGACCAGGATGACGCCGGCCTTGGGCGCGGCGAAGAAGGCGTCGAGGTATTCGACCCGGTTGTCCGCCAGCACGGCGAAGCGGTCCCCCCTGGCGAGCCCCAGCCCCTCGCGCCAGACGCGGGCGAGGCGGATGGCCCGCTCGTCGAGCTGCCGGTAGGTGAACCGCTCGCCCGTGGGGACGTAGACGAGGGCGGTCTTGTCCGGCGTGAGGCGGGCCCGCTCGCCGAGGAGGTCTCCCGGGATCATCTCGCCCTAGGTGCCCCCGACCAGTCCGCCGTCCACCGAGAGCACCGTGCCGTGGACGAAGCCCGCGGCGTCCGAGGCGAGCCAGAAGTAGGCCTCGGCGATGTCCTCGGGCTTGCCCATCCGCCCGAGGGGAGTGTGGGAGACCATCCCCTGGAGCACCTTTTCGGGCATGGCGGTGACCATCTCCGTGGCGATGAAGCCGGGCGCCACGGCGTTGACGCGGATGTTGTACCGCCCCAGCTCGCGCGCCCAGGTCTTCGTCATGTTGATCACCGCGGCCTTGGTGGCGGCGTAGTTGGTCTGGCCGAAGTTGCCGTAGAGCCCCACGATCGAGGAGGCGTTCAGGACCACTCCTCCTCCCCCCTCGATCATGCGCGGCGCCACGGCCCGGGTGCAGAGAAAAACCCCTTTCAGGTTGACCGAGACGACGGCGTCGAAGTCGGCCTCCGACATCTCGGCCAGCTTCTGGCCGTCCTTCCACTTGACGAGCTGATGGTCGCGGAGGATGCCGGCGTTGTTGACCAGCACGTCGATCCTTCCCCACCGTTCGACGACCGCCGCCACGGCCGCCTCGACGGCCGCGGCATTGGTTACGTCCACGCTCTGGAACTCGCCTTCTCCGCCATCCTGAGGCGGTTTGACGTCCCAGACGGCCACCCGGGCGCCGTCCTGGGCGAAGCGGCGGGCCGTGGCGCGGCCGATGCCGGCCGCGCCGCCGGTGACGATGACGACCCGCTCCGTCGTTCCCGCCATCCTCAGAACACCCACCGCAGGCCGAGTTGGATCTCCCGGCCCGGCAGGGTCGCCCGGGCGCGGCCGAAGCTCGGGTTGGCCCGGAAGGGCAGGCTGGGATTGGCCAGCGTCGGGCCCGAGAGGAACTGGGCGCCGTCGATCGAGTTGACGTCGTAATTCGTCACGTCGGTGACGTTGAAGGCCTCGGCGATGACATCCAGCCGCTGGTCGCCGAAGAGTTGGAAACCCTTGGTGAGGCGGAGGCTGAGCTGGCGGAAGGCCGGGCCGTTCTCGTCGTTGCGGTCGACGCCGGCCGGGCGGTCGGAGTTCTTGCCGTCGCCGTTGAAGTCGTAGCCCAGGCGGTGGTTCCACGGCTGCCCGGAGCCGTACTCGTAGATCGGCGCCAGCGTCAGGCCCCAGGGCAGGTGGACGATGCTGGTGAGCACGATGCGGTAGCGCTCGTCGGTGCGGCTGCGGCCGTACTCGGCGTCGAGGTCCGCCGGATCGTTCGGGTAGCCGAAGGGGAACTCGGGGCTGAAGTCGTCCGAGATGTTCTTCTTGTCGCCCACGGTGACGGAGGCGGTGATCAGGTCGCCCCGCTCGAGCGCGCCGTTGAGCTGCACGATGAACGCCTTGTACTCGCTGCGCCCGTCGTTGCTGTAGGTGTTGATCTGGTTGTAGGCGGCGTTCGGGCGGATGGGGCGGGAGTTGCCGCCGAAGTTGACGTCGCGGATGACGATCTCCTTCCGGCCCTTGGCGTAGACCGCCTGGGTGTCGAGGAAGAAGCGGCGGGCCAGGGCCTGGGTCCAGCCGAGGCTCGCCTGGGTCGACTCGGGCGTGTCGAGCTCGGGAGCGATCAGCCCGAGGTCCGGCTTCAGGAGCACGCCCGTCGTGGTCGGGTTGTTGGGATCGAGGATGAACGGCGGAAAGTTCAGGCCCAGCAGGGCGCCGTTGACCCGCGTCCGGGAGACGCGGCCGGTGATGCCGTTCTGCTGCCGCTCGATGCCGGCCGGGATCAGCAGATAGCGGCCGTTGAACAGGCCCACGCCGGCCCGGAAGACGCTCTTGCCGTTGCTCGCCGGATCGAAGGAGAAGGCGACCCGGGGCTGGACGTCGTTGGTGTCCTTCTTGCGCGGCTCGGGCACCAGAGGGTGCGTGAAGCCGGGGTTGTTGCCGCCGTCGTCGAGGTCGTAGCGCACGCCGGCGTTCACCGTCACGTTCGCCCGCGGCTTCCAGTCGTCCTGCAGGAAGACGGCGTAGCGCTTGGTGTCGTAGGTCACGTCGCTCGACCCCTCGCCGTAGAGATAGGCGACGGGAATGGCCCGGGTGTCGGTCAGGTAGGTGAAGAGCCCGTACTGGAAGGTGTCGATGCGCGAGCGCTCCTCGTGGTAGAGGAACGAGGCGCCAGCCTTAACCTCATGCGTTCCGAAGCCGGCGTGGAAGGTGTCGCGCACCTCGTACTCCGTGCCCTCGCCCAGCAGGTCGCCCAGGATGTTGGCGCCGGTCTGGAGGGTATTGCCGGAGGAGAACCACTCGCCGACGGCCTGGGAGTTCACGGGCTCGTCGAACTTGCGGCCGCCCCCTTGAGCGCGCAGCTCGTTCAGGCGGCCGCCCGAGAGCACGGCCAGGTGCTCGAGGGTGACGTTCCAGTTGTCGCGGTTGAGATCCTGGCCGTTGACGACGGTGTTGAGGCCGCCGACGCGGAAGTTCTCCTCGCGGTAGCGCTCGAAGGCGAAGTTGCCGGCCAGCGACTGCCCCTCGGAGAGGTTCTGGTCGAGCTTGACGAAGGCGAGCGTCTGGTCGAAGGGATGTGCCACGTCGGCGGCCGTGGCGGTGAAGGTGCCGCCAGGCCGGAAGAAGGCGATGTTGTCCTCGTTGACCTGCTCGGCCGAGACGAAGTAGTGGGTCCGGTTCGGCACGATGGGGCCGCCGATCGTGAAGCCGTACTGGTCGCGGGAGTAGCCGTTGAGCTCCCGCTCGAGGGCGCTCTTGGTGCGCAGGTTGTCGTCCCGGTGGAAGCCGAAGGCCGAGCCGTTGATCTCGTTGGTGCCGGCCCGGGTGATCACCGAGAGCGCGCCGCCCGCCGTGCCGCCTAGCTCGGCGTCGTAGCGGTTGTTGATGACGCGGAACTCGCTGATGGCGTCCTGGCTGAAGCGGATCTTGGAGAGTCCGAGGGCCGCGTCGGTGAAGTCCACGCCGTTGACCAGGATGGTGGACTGGCTGGCGTTGCCGCCGGAGCCGACCACCGGGCCGCCGCCGATGAAGCGGAAGCCGCCGCGCTCGCGCTGCACGCCCGGCGCGATGAAGGCCAGGCGCTGGAAGTCGCGGTCGGGCACGGGCAGCGACTGGATCTGCTCGGGGACGATGTTGGTGGAAGTGTCCGTCTTGTAGACGTCCACCAGGGGGACGGTGGTGCTGACGGTGATCGTCTCCGTCACGGCCGAGCTCAGGGTGGCCCGCACCTGGACGGTCTGGCCCACCCGCAGCGTGACGTTCTCCTGGCTGACCGGCGAGAAGCCCTGGAGCTCGAAGCCGGCCTTGTAGGTGCCGGGCGGCAGGGCCGGCAGGGTCGCGGTGCCCTGCTCCCCCGTCACCTCCACGCGAGTGAGGCCCGTCTCCGTGTTCTCCAGCGTCACCGTGACCCCCGGCAGGGGAGCTCCGTCCGTTCCGGCGACCTGGACCTCGACGCTCGCCGTCGAGATCTGGGCGGCGAGGCGCCCCGTTGCCGTCAGCGCCAGGACCACGGCCAGCGCCAGAAACTTCATTTTCCTCAGCATGATCCTCTCTCCTCGCGTCCGGGGGACGCAACCCATCATTGATTCGCCTATTGACTCGGCTACCGATTCGTCTCATTCCGCGGATCGAGGCCGCGGCGCAGGATCTTGGAAAACTCATGAACCGCCTGGCGGGAGTCCAGGCCGAAGTGCATGGGCACGCCAAAGCACTTCTCGACGGTGAAGAAGTAGAAGAACCAGCGGGTGGCGAGCATCACGCCCACCAGGGGATCGACGTCCCCCAGCTCGCCCGCTTCCCGCCGCTGCGCCAGGCGCTCCGCGTAGGTGGCGGCGAAGCGGTCGGCCATGTTCTGGTAGAAGGTCTGGATGTGCTTGCCCTTGAACTCGATGACGTCGATGTAGATGAGCAGGATGTGGGTCGCGTTCTCCGCCACCACCTGCTCGATGGCGGCCGCCATCTCCTCGAGGTCCTCGGGAAAGCGGGCGGCGGCGAAGATCTTGTTGAGCGGCAGCTCGGGGTCGAGCAGCACCTCCCAGTACTGGTCGATCAGCTTGCGGAAGATCTCCTCCTTGCCGCCGAAGTGATGGTAGAGGTTGCCCACCGAGAGGCCCGCCCGCCGGGCGATCTGCCGCATGCTGGTCGCCCGGAAGCCCTGGCGGGCGAACAGCGACAGCGCCGCCTTCAGGACCTTGCGGGTCGAGGCATCGGACTTGTCCGCCTGAGTTCGCGGTTTCGCCATCGAGGTCTTCTCCTCAGCCGTTATTCTCGGCCACTAACGGAACGAGCGTTCGGTTTTTTAGAGATGGTAGGGCGGGCGGGGCGGGCTGTCAAGGGAGGACCGGCCGCCCGGAATCTCGCGCTCCGATTCAACTTATCGGCGCGCTTTGCCTTCTTCGCTGCACTCTTGAAGTAGGCAACGGTCTGCCAGCGTGATTGATCGTTAATTCACAATTCCTTTGTGCAAGGAGAACGACGTATGTTTTGGACACCCCTGGGCAAGAGGCTTTTCATGCTCGCTATCGGAGCCGCCTTGCCGGCGCTGCTCGTCTTTCCTCCAGGAGCGGCCGCGGCTCCGGCGCGCGGATCGGGGAGTCCCGCTGGCAACTACGACGCCCGGCTGATGGCACCGCGCTCTCTGGACAAGAAGAGCGCGCTCACCGGCGCGCAGCTCACTGCCCAGATCCAGACCATGAAGCGGGGCCTCGCCCAACTGCGGAAGGCCGCCCCTGGCGCCTCCGTCCGCTTCTCGGAGCTCACCGCCGCCCCGGAGATCGTGTCGGGCGACCGGGGAGCGCTCTCCGCTCCGGCCCCCGGCCGGCCCGGCATCGACGTCGTCCGCGACTTCCTGCGTGCTAACCGCGCCCTGTACGGCCTGACCGCCGGCGAGATCGACGGCCTCCACTTCATCGGCGAGAGCGTGAGCCCGAAGAGCGGGCTGCGCATGGTGCGGGTCGAGCAGCGGGTCAACGGCCTGACCGTGTTCCAGAGCGAGACGCGGTTCATCCTCGACGGCGAGGGCCGGGTCTGGCGCTCGCTAGGGCTCCTAGTGCCGTCCGGCGCCACGGCCGACACGCTCTCCGCCCAGCCGAAGGTCTCCGCTCCGGACGCCCTGGCGCGGGCGATGAGGTCCGTCGGCATCACCCTCGACGCCGCCCGGATGCGGAGCGAGGGCACCGGTGCCCGGCTCGAGGTCCAGGACGATCAGGTCGGCAAGGTGGCCAGCGATCTCGTCTACGTCCTCGTGGCGCCCGGCCGGCTGGTGCCCGCCTGGCGGCAGGTGGCCTTCACGGCCGGCGACAGCGACTGGTACACGCTGGTCGACGCGACGACCGGCACGCTCCTCTGGCGCAAGGACATCCGCGAGCACGTCTCGACCCAGCAGGCACGCTTCAGCGTCTACGTGCAGGGCGACGGCGTGACCCCGGCGGACAGTCCGGCCCCGCACTCGCCGACCGCCGTCACGCCGGGATCGGGCACCCAGTTCCCTGAGATCTCCCGCACCACGGTGAGCATGCTCACCGCCCAGGACCTCACGGCCAGCCCCGACGGTTGGATCCCGGACGGTGGCACCACGACGACCGGCAACAACGTCGACGCCTGCGTCGACCGCATCGTCACGCCCACCGCTACGGAGAGGAACGTGTGCGACATCGGCACCATCGACAACAACGGACGGCCGGTGGGTAACCCGGACGGCAACGGCAACAACCGCGACTTCCTGGGAGCCGCCCCGCGCGACTACAGCTACTCGCCAGCGCCGCTGGGGGGCAACCCGGACGCTGGAGACGATCCCACAGGCACCGGCGTTACGCAGATCAACTTCCGGCGCGGCGCCGTCACTCAGGCCTTCTATGTCGCCAACTGGTACCACGATCAGCTTTTCAACCTCGGTTTCGACGAGGCTGCCGGCAACTTCCAGACCACCAACTTCAGCGGCATGGGCTTGGGCAACGACCCCCTCCGGGCCGACGTTCAGGACGGCCAGGGACAGAATGTGCCGTTTTTCACGACGCCTCCAGACGGCATGTCCGGCCGCCTGACTATGCACCGGTTCATCGAGCCGATCCCGAACCGCGACAGCGACCTGGATGCCGAAGTCGTCGTCCACGAGTTGACGCACGGAACCACGAACCGCCTGATTGGCAATGCCAACGGTCTCCTCTGGAGCATCGGCCGCGCCCTCGGGGAGGGTTGGAGCGACTTCTATGCCCTCTCCATGCTCAACAACACCAACACCGATGATCCCGACGCCGAGTACGCCTTCGGGGCCTACGCCAAATACCAGAGCAACCACCTCACCGACAATTACCTCTATGGCACGCGCCGCTTCCCCTACTCGACCGACAACTCGGTGAACCCCCTGACCTGGGCGGACACCGACGACGTCACGGCGAACGTCTCCGGAGGCATCACGCCCAGCCCCCTGGGCGCCTCGATCAACGGCGGTCTCAGCGCCGTCAACGCCGGCGAAGTCTGGGGCGTATCGCTGTGGGAAGTGAGGAGCCGAGTCATCGCCGACCCCGCCGGGGCCAACGGCGACGTGCCCACCGGCAACCAGACCACGCTCCAACTCGTCACCGACGCACTCAAGATGACCCCGTCGAACCCCAGCTTCACCGACGCCCGCGACGCTCTTCTCCTGGCCGACTGCGCCACCAACGCCTGCGCCAACGAGCGCTCGATCTGGGCCGCTTTCGCCGAACGCGGCCTGGGCTACGGCGCCGTCGCTCCCCTGGGCCAGGCCGGCTTCTCCAACATTGGGCACATCGGCGTCGGCGAGTCGTTCGCCCTGCCTCACCTCGACTTCGCGATCGCCTCCGTCAACGACAGCGTGGGCAACGGCGACGGCGCGATCGACCCCGGCGAGCCCATCCAGCTCACGGTCCACGTGTTCAATCCCTGGCGCAACGCCGCGCTCGGCGTGCCGGGCGCCACGGCGACGCTGACCTCCTCGACGCCGGGCGTGACAATCGTCGACGGCACATCCGTCTACGGCGCCATCCCCGCCCAGGCCACGACCCCCGGCGCCCCCTTCCTGTTCACGCTTTCGACCAGCGCCCTCTGCGGCCAGTCGCTCAAGTTCACCCTCACCACCGTGAGCTCCCTCGGCACCTCGGCGGTCGACTTCACGCTACGCGTGGGCACCCCCACGGGCACCGGCACGCCGGTGACCTACACCAAGACCCTGGCTCTAGCCTTGGCCATCCCCGATGGCGACCGGCGCGGCGTCATCGACACCCTGACGGTCACGGACGACCTCGAAATCGCCGATCTCGACTTCCGAGTGGATGACATCCACCACACCTTCACCGGCGATCTGACCGTTTTCTTGAAGGCCCCCAACGGCTATGGCACCGACCTGATCTGGCAGCGCGAGGCCGCGCTGCTTGGCGGCGGCGATGGCGACAACTTCATCAATACGGTGATCGACGACGAGTCCACGAACGACCTCAACCAGTCAGCCGAAACCAGTGCGCCTTTCACGGGCTCCTGGGCGCCGGCCTTCAACTCCGCCATCTGGAACCTGTTCGGCAGCGCTTCCATCTTCCCCGACCCCGTCGGCCAGCTCTCCCGGGTGGACGGTCTGAGCACCCAGGGCGACTGGAAGGTCCTGGTGGCCGATATCTTCGCCCCCGAGACAGGCACGCTCAACGCCTGGTCGCTGATCGTGACTCCCACGGCCTTCACCTGCGCGGTCTTCGCGCCGGCGCCATCGGTCTCGGGCACCAAGACCGTTTCCGGCACCTTCAGCGAGGGTGGCGCGGTCACCTACACGGTGACCCTCACCAACAACGGCACGGCCGTCCAGCCGGACAACGCCGGCGCCGAATTCACCGACGTCCTGCCCGCCGGCGTCACGCTGGTGAGCGCCACCGCCACCTCCGGCACGGCCACCCCGAACGTCGGCACCAACACCGTGACCTGGAACGGCTCGCTCGCCCCCCTCGGCGGCTCGGCGACGATCACCATCAACGCCACCGTCAACGCCGGCACCCAGGGCCAGACGATCTCCAACCAGGGGACGATCTCCTTCGACGCCGACGCCAACGGCTCCAACGAGGCTACCGCCTCCACGGACGACCCGGGCACTCCGGCGCCCAACGATCCCACGTCGTTCTCCGTCGCCCCCGGAATGGTTACCCTCACAGCCACGAAGACCGTCAGCGGCACGCCCACGCCGGGCTCCACGCTCACCTACACCGTGGTGCTTACCAACAGCGGCACCCTCGCCCAAGCGGACAACCCGGGCAACGAATTCACCGACGTGCTGCCCGCCTCCCTGACGCTGGTGAGCGCCACCGCCACCTCGGGCACGGCCGTCCCCACGGTCGGCACCAACACGGTGACCTGGAACGGGTCGATCCCGGCCGGCGGCTCGGTGACCATCACCATCACCGCCACCGTCAATGCCGGCACCACCGGCCAGACGATCTCCAACCAGGGATCGACGTCCTTCGACAGCAATGGCGACGGCACCAACGACACCGCGGGCTCGACCGACAACCCCGCGACACCAGCGGCCGGCGATCCGACCTCGGTGGTCGTGGCGGGCGCACCCGTCACGGAGATTCCGACCCTCTCGGAGATGGGCTTCGCCGCCCTGGCTCTCCTGCTCGCCGGCGCCGCCCTCATCCTGATGAGGCGCCGCCGGGTCGCCTGACGTTGGGAAGGTTCGAACCCCCGGCCACCCGGCCGGGGGGATTTCCTGCAGGGTTTTACTGCTTGACGGGAGGCTCGGTGGCTTTATCGAGCCTGCGGGGCTTGGTCTTGCCAGGCATGACGCCGTCGCCCATGCGGTTCTTCGCGGTCACCTGGGCCGAGTAGGTGGCCTCCGTCCGCTTCAGCTCGTCGCTCTTGAGATGGCACTTCTTGTACTTCTTCCCGCTGCCGCACCAGCAGACGTCGTTGCGGCCAAGCTCGATCTGGGAGCTTTTCGGGCGGGGTGACACCAGGTTACGGAACCAGCTTGCCAGGGACACGGCAGCCTCCAGTATGAAAAGGGTTGGTGATGGAAACCAAACGGACCGAGGACGGTCCGCTTATTCTAATTTCAACGACTATACTTTCAACTACTGCACCTTCAGGAGGTCGACAACCTTCTCGACGCCCGAGGTGTCCCGAACGGCCCTGAGGGCCAGCGACTTGCGCTCACGGTCGGGCAGCGTACCGCGCACGCTGACGACCCCGTCGGTCACCTCGACCTCGAGGTCCAGGGCGTAGCGGCCGATCTCTCCCAACAACTTCCTGCCGATCCGCATTTCGAGCACGGCATCTTTCACCTCGCGCTCGGCGTGGCCGACCGCCCGGCCTGGCAGGGTGGATTGAGGCTGCCCTTCCCGCGAGGCGAGCCGGTTGTCGACGCTCTGCACGCCGGGGACGGACCTCACAACCTCCTCAGCCAGCTCCTGGGTCGTGCGCTTGTCGACGGCGCCGATCAGGCTCACCCGCCCCCCTACGGCGTCGACCGTCACCCCAAGGCCGTCCTCCCCGAGCTTCTCGAGCAGTGCCAGACGGATGTCGGTCTCCAAGCGGGCATCCGAGACGTCCTGCTCCCGTACGGCCTCGGCTCCGGCCTGAGCCCGCGGAGTCGGCACGGTGGAAGCGCAGGCTCCTGCGAGACCGCCAAGCGCGGCGAGAAGCAAAAGAGGAGTCATTTTTGCCGAACTGTTATATTTCATAAAATTAAACCTTTACTGTTTCTGAACGCGCGGCTCGCTCCAACGCTTCGCATGCACCCTCTAGAGTATACGTAGTCCCTATTCCGAAAGGAGCAGTGAATGAAGAGAACGACTTTGCTAGGAGTTTTGCTGGTGGCCGTGCTCGCATGTAGCGCCGCACTCACGACCGTGAGACCCGCCCACGCGATCCTGTGCTGCGAGGACGGTGGTTCCAGCTCCGTGCAACACTGGAAGATGGCGAGCACGTGCGCGGATGCCCAGGCGCAGTGGCGTGCAGAGGCGCTGCCTGAGGCGCAGGCCGATTGCGGCGGCGTAACCAAGGTCTGCAACACCTCCGTTCCTGACTGCTATCTCTCCAATGGCATGTATGTGGCCGACGGCTTCCTGAGCTGGGGCTGCCGGGTCGATTGCGGCCCCCTGACGCCGTAGTCTCTCCGGACTGACGGTTGAGGTGCCCGCTCCCGCTTCGCCGGGAGCGGGTTTTTCTTGAAAGGGGCGTAAAGATGAGCCGAACCACCTATCTCGGTTTGCTGCTGGTTGCCATACTCGCCTGTACCGCCGCGCTCTCGACGCCTAGACCCGCGTACGCCATCATGTGCTGTGACAATGGCGGCTATATGACCAGCCTTTACTGGACCAAGGGGCCCACGTGCGCACAGGCCCAAGCGTCCTTCCGGGCATTGGCACGGCCGGAGGCCAATACCTTCTGCGGCGGCTCCACGTTAGTCTGCGCTATGAGTATTCCCCCCTGCTACGACTGGTCGAGCCAGGACCCGGCTAATCCTTTTTTTGTGAGCGGGTACATGACGTTCGGCTGCAAGGAGCCCTGCGGACCGCTGACCCCGTAGTCCCAGAGTGACGGTGAAGAGTGCCCGCTTCCGCTTCATCGGGGGCGGGCTTTGGCGACTCTCATCAGTTTCCCGGCACCCAGCACACCACCGCCGTCCCCCCACCCTCCCGGTGCTCGATCCGGAGGCGGCCGCCGTGGGCCTCCACGATCTCGCGGCACAGCGGCAGCCCCAGCCCCGAGCCGCCGGGCTTCGAGGTATAGAAAGGCAGGAGCGCCTTCCTCATCACCTCCTCCGTCATCCCCGTTCCCCGGTCCAGCACGCGGAAGCGCACGCCGCCGTCGCCCAGGGCATCGACGGCCAGGCGGACCTCCTCCGGCGGGCTCCCCGACTCCTGGGCGTTCTTCAGGAGATTGATCAGGGCCTGCTGCATCTGGGCGGGATCGAAGAAGCCCGGGGCGGTCGGCGGCTCGCCTTCCGGCTCGAAAGGGATGACCTGCCGCAGCTCGTCGAGGAATCCTGTCCACTCGACCTCGCGCTTGTTGGGCTGAGGCAGGCGGGCGAAACGGGCGTAGCCTTCCAGGAACTCCTTGAGATGATTGGACCGCTCCTCGATGACGTCGAGGGCCGAATCGAGGCGCCCCGCGTGCTCGGGGCTGCGGGCCATCAGGCGCACGGACCGGGCCAGCGAGGCGATGGGGGCCAGCGAGTTGTTGATCTCGTGGGAGAGGGTGCGGATGGCCCGCTTCCAGACGTCCACCTCCTGGCGCCGCAGCTCCGGGGTGAGGCGCTTGATCAGGGCGAGGTCGTGCCGCCGGCCGTTCAGCTCGAAGGCACGACGGGAGACGTGGTAGACCTCCTCCTCGCCGCCGCTCTCCATTGAGAAGAGCGAGTCCCGCCCGCTCGCCAGGGCCTCGCGGAGACCCTCCGGGCACTCCTCCAGGATCTGCGCGAAGACCCGCCCTTCGAGCCGCCCGCGAGTGAAGAACACCTCGCGCGCCGTGCGGTTGGCGAAGATCACGCGGTCGCGCTCGTTGGCGAGCACGATCGCCATCGGAGTCGCTTCGAAGACCGTCTCGAGCAGCATCTCCCGCTGGATGATGGCGTTGCGCTCCTCGCGCAGCACGTCGCCCACGGAGTTGTAGAGGTCCACGAGCTCGCCCAGCTCGTCTTTGCGGTCGACCGCCAGGTTCAGGCTGAAGTCATGGTCGCGAAAGCCCTGGACGCCATCGCGCAAGGCCTGGAGGACCCGCGTCGCGGGGATCAGGACCCGGTCGAGGATCCACCATCCCACCGGCAGCCCGAGGCAGACGGCCGCCGCGAAGACGGTCCAGGGCGAAGGAAACCAGTACGCCGCCGCCATCGCGAAGCCGACCACGGCCAAGAGGGCCGCGACGAAGGCGAGGCGGACTCGGGTGGCGAAGTGAAGGATTCGGCGCCGGGACGGCATGATCGGGTTCCAGGCGCAGGATAGCGCATCCTTCGAGAACCGCCGAAGGAGGAGTAAGCTCCCTGGAACCATCCTGGAGGTCCACCCCATGCCTGCTCCTTCGTGGCGCCGAATCGTCTTCTTTCTCGTCCTGGCGTATGTGCTCAGCGCCATCTTCTATGGGCAGATCATCGCCACCGGCAAGATGCGAATGCTCCCGACGCTCGGCCTCATGTGGTGCCCGGGCGTGGCGGCGCTCGTCACGCGGCTGGTCTTCCAGAGGAACCTGCGGGGAACCGGGTGGGGCTGGGGAGCGACGCGGTGGCAGGCGTTGAGCTACCTCCTTCCACCCGTGACCTGCCTGGTGGTGTACGGCCTCGTCTGGCTCACCGGGATCGGCGGAGTCTCGGCGAGCGGGCTGACGGCGGCGTTCTCCGCGCAGCTCGGGCGCGAGATCCCGCTGCCGGCGATCCTGGCGATCCTGATGACGGTGGGCCTGCTCCCGGGAGCGGTCTTCGCGCTCGGCGAGGAGATCGGCTGGCGAGGGTTCCTCGTCCCCGAGCTGACCGGGGTGACGAGCTTCACCCGGACGGCCCTGATCAGTGGCGCCGCCTGGGCTGTCTACCACTATCCCCTGATCCTCTTTGAGGATTACAACAGCGGAGCTCCGAAGTGGTATGCGCTGCTCGTCTTCACCTGGATGATCGTCGCCGCCTCGTTCGTGTTCGCCTGGCTGCGCCTCAGATCGGGCAGCGTCTGGACGGCCGTCATCCTCCACGCCAGCCACAACCTGTTCATCCAGGAGATCTTCGACCCCCTGACCCAGGACCGGGGGATCACCCGTTACGTCACGACCGAGTTCGGCGCCGCCCTGGCGCTCGCCTACACCGTGGGGGCCTGGATCTGCTGGAAGAAGCGCGGCGAACTGGCGCAGGCGCGAGAGACCAACGTTCCTGCCGCCCCTCTCTCCCCGGCCATGCCGCCTCAGCCTGGATAAGCCGTCACCTCGACCCGGCGGTCGAAAGTCTTACGCATGGCTGGCGCGGATCTGACGCAACGGCGGCCACTCCGGAGGCGGGAGATTCAGCAGCCAGGCCCACATCTCCCGGGAGCGCCCCAGATACCGGATCAGACAAGGCCAGAGCGCGCGGATCTCGTCGGGACTTACGAAGAGCCAGACATCCCGGGTGTTGGCCTCCCGCAGAAGGGCTCCCATCCAGTAGGCGCGCTCTTCCGGATCGGCCGAGACGAGGTGCTCCTTGAGCTGGCGGATCGTGGCGTCCGTCCACCAGAGAAAGTAAGGCCTCGCGTTGTCGTCGAGGAGAGACTCCGTGGTCGGGGGCAGGCGGCCCGCAGGCATCATCCCCCGAGGATAGCATTGCCATCTGGGGCCGACGCCGCGAGCCCGGGCAAGGTCATCCCCGCAGCCGGCGCTCGACCGTCAACCCATGCTTCTCCAGCTTCCGGTAGAAGGCCTGGCGGGAGAGGCCCATGGATTCGGCGGCCTTGGCCACGACGCCCCCGGCGTCCTCCAGGGCCCGTTCGATCTTCACCCGCTCGGCGAGGAGGACCTCGCTGTTGCCATGGTCCGCCTGGACCGGCGCGGGCGCGCTCTCCGCCGGTGCGGCGCCGAGCCCCAGATCCTGGACGCGGATCGTCTCCCCGGGGGCGATCAGGACGGCCCGGCGGAGGGTGTTCTCCAGCTCCCGCACGTTGCCCGGCCAAGGGTGGCGGACGAGCCTCTCGCGGGCCTCGGGGTCCAGCCGCCAGACGGCGCCCGTGGGCGAGGGCGAGAGGTCGCGCAGGAAGCGCTCGGCGAGCGGCAGCACGTCCTCCGGCCGGTCGGCGAGAGGCGGGAGGTGGAGCTCGATGACGTTCAGGCGATAGAACAGGTCCTCCCGGAACCGGCTCATCTCGATCTCGCGGCGCAGGTCGGCGTTGGTGGCGCAGATCAGGCGCACGTCCACCTGGCGGGTCTCGCTGCTGCCCAGCCGCTCGAACTGGCCGCTCTGGAGCACGCGCAGGAGCTTCGCCTGGCCGGAGGCCGAAAGGTTGCCGATCTCGTCCAGGAACAGGGTGCCGCCGTCCGCCGCCTCGAAGCGGCCGACGCGCCGGCGGTTGGCCCCCGTGTAGGCGCCGGCCTCGACGCCGAAGAGCTCGCTCTCCAGCAGCTCGTCGGGCAGCGCTCCGGCGTTCACCTTCACGAACGGCTGCTCCTTGCGCCGCGAGTTGGCCTGGACGATCTCCGCCAGCTTCTCCTTGCCCGCGCCGCTGGGGCCGGTGATGAGCACCGGGATGTCCCCCCGGGCCACCTGCAGGGCGAGGGTGACGACGGCGTGCATCTTCTCGCTCACCCACACGGCGCCGGAGAGGTCGTTGCGCTCGGCGAGGTCCTCCCAGCTCCGCCGGGCGCGGTGGCGCAGGCGCGCGTTCTCGAGCTGCAGCTCGCGCAGACGCAGGAGGTTGCGCACGGAGGCGAGGAGCTTCTCGTCGTCCCAGGGCTTGGCAAGGTAGTCGGACGCCCCCTCCTTGACGAGCTTGACGGCGGTCTCGAGGGAGGTCCAGGCCGTGATGAGCAGCACCGGCAGACTGGCGTGCCAGCGCCGGATCTCCCGGAACAGGGCGACGCCCTCCTTGCCGGAGGTCGCTTCCGGGCTGAAGTTCATGTCCTGGACGACGACCCCGATCTCCGCGGCCTCCTTGTCGAGGACGCGGATGGCCTCGTGGGGCGAGCGGGCGGTGACGCAGGGAATCCCCCGGATCTCGAACAGGACCTGGAGGGCGGTCGAGACGGCTGGCTGGTCTTCGACGATGAGGACTTTGAGCATCGGCATCCCCTATATATACACCGTGCCGGCCGTATCATCGATGGAGCCTCGCCATCCAGGCTGGGGCGATTCCTCCGGAGGATCCCATCATGACGAAGAGACTGCTCGCCGGCCTCCTGTTCTGCCTCGCTTTGTTCGGCGCCGTGCTCCCGGCCCTGGCCCAGGCCGGCCGAGTTGACCGGATTGACCGGGTTGACTGGGATAATGGCGCCGACCCGCTCGTGAAGCTGGAAAAGGCCGGGTGGAAGATCGTCCAGGACGGCGTCCTGCGGCGCCAGACGAAACCCAACGAGACCGAGACGTTCGTCTTCGGCGTCGAGGGGTTCACCTGGAAGCTACGGGAGCTGAAACGCCAGATGGCGATCCTGCAGGGGGAGCTCCGGTCGCATCCCACGCCCGAGATCCGGCGCGCCATCGCGAGCCACCGCCAGGCGATCGCGAGCACCCTGGAGACGATCGAGAGGGCCCGGACCGCCGAGGCGAGCGGCGAGACCATCGCTCCCAAGACCGACTGCACCGTCAGCTTCTCCTACAACGCGACCGCCTCCTACAAGACCGACCGCGAGGGCACCTGGGCGGATGCCAGCGCCGATTTCAACTCCACTCCGAGCTGCAGCTTTTCCGGCGAGGTCTACGCCTATGCCTTCGCCAAGACGACCGTGGGCGGAGCGCCCACCACCGCGACCGTGACCGACGGGCCGCGGAGCGGCGCGAACGTCAACGCGGCCGCGGACGCCAACCGCAACGGCGGCGAGCCCTGCGAGTCGTACGCCTTCGCGAGCGTGACGAGCAACAACCTGAACCCCTCCTCCTACAGCGTCTCGCAATCGAACGAGCTCTGCTCGGAGCCCGAGTTGGAAATCGTTACCCGCAATTGCCCCGTCTGCACGACGTACGCGGACGGCTCGGAGTGCTGTGAGGATTGCGATTGCCGGACCATGGGGGTGCAGTGCACGGAAACCTACTGCCCTGCTCCCAACTGCACGCACAACTGCCCCGCTAACTGAGGCGATCTCCGGAAGTATCATCGAATTACCTCTGTCATCCAGGCGGGGGTAATTCGTCTCCGGAGGATTTCATCATGACGAAGGGACTGCTCGCCGGCCTCCTGCTCTGCCTCTCTTTTTTCGGCTCCGTGCTCCCGGCCCTGGCCCAGGCCGACCGGCTTGACCGGGTTGACCGGATTGACCGGGATAGTGGCGCCGACCCGCTCGTGAAGCTGGAAAAGGCCGGGTGGAAGATCGTCCAGGACGGCGTCCTGCAGCGCCAGACGAAACCCGACGAGACCGAGACGTTCGTCTTCGGCGTCGAAGGGTTCACCTGGAAGCTGCTGGACCTGAGCGCCCAGATGGCGGTCCTGCGGAAGGAATTCCGGGCCCATCCGACACCCGAGCTGCGGCACGCCATCGCGAGCCACCGCCAGGCGATCGCGAGCACTCTGGAGGCCATCGAGCGGGCCCGGACCGCCGAAGCGAGCGGCGAGACCATCCTCCCCAAGACCGATTGCACCATCAGCTTCGCCTACAACGCGAATGCTTCCTACAAAACCGATCGCCAGGGCACCTGGGCGGACGCGAGCGCCGACTTCAATGCCGCGACAGGCTGCGGCTTTTCCGGCGAGGTCTACGCGTACGCCTTCGCCAAGACGACCGTGAGCGGAGCCCCCACGACCGCGACGGTGACCGACGGCCCCAGAAGCGGCTCGAACGTCAACGCCAGCGCGGACGCCAACCGCAACGGCGGGTCGCCGTGCGAGTCGTACGCCTATTCGAGCGTGACGAGCAACAACCTGAATCCCACCTCCTATAGCACGTCGAAGTCGAACACGAGCTGCCCGGCGCCGAATACTCAGGCCGGCAGCTACAGCTGTCCCAGCTGCACGCCCTCCGGTTGTTGCGTGCAGTGCTGGTGCTCAGCCTCCGGACAAGTCATGGCCTGCAACCAGAACGCCTGCGTAGACGATTTCTAGCTACACGTTCCGCGTCGCGATCGCCGGCGGCACCTGGGCCCCCCGCAAGGCCGGGCCCAGGGCCGAGGCGATGCCGATCAGCCAGAGGCCGAGGGCCCCCGCGGCCACCACGGGCACGCTCAGCCGCGCCCCCGCCACCCAGGTGACGAGACCGAAGTTGAGACCGTAGGCGAGGGCCGCGCCGAGGACGACGCCGAGGCTCGTCACCATCCAGTTCTCGAGCAGGAAGTGGCGCACGATCGACGCCTTGTCGGCCCCGAGGGCACGCCGGGTGCCGATCTGCCGGCGGCGTTCCGCCACCGAGAAGGAGGTCAGGCCGACGATCCCCAGCGCCGTCACCAGCACCAGCAGGGCCATGACGCCGTTGAGCGAGGCGACCAGCAGGCGGTCCCGGCCGTGGAACTCCTCCCGCAGCTCGGTCACGGTGCGCATCCGCAGGAAGCGCCCCTTCTCCGCTCCGACGAGTGCCTTCTCCATTTGCGGGAGCAACGCGCCGGGATCCCCTTCGGTGCGCACCAGATAGGTCGAGCCGTAGTCGAAGCTCACCGTCCGGCCGGGCGTCAGCATCACCCGGTCCGGCGCCGTCCCGAGGGGCTTGTAGAACCGGTCGACCAACCCGACGACGAGCAGCCGCTGCGACTCGTCGGGGAAGGCCAGCTCGCGGCCCACCGCTTTGCCATCGGGGAAGGCCACGTCCGCCAGGCGTTTGCTGATCACCACGGGCAGCGTTTCGCTGGGCCCCGCCGAGGCGCCGTGCTCGAATTCGTCCTGGGTGAAGCCCCGCCCCTGGACGACGTGGATGCCCAAAGCGTCGAAGACCGCGGGGTCGGCCGAATAGAACTGGGTGCGCAACGGCTCGCCGCGGGTGCCCGGAACGCGGATCGCCGTGATCGAGCCGCCCGGCTCCCAGGGCTCCAGGTTGGTGTTGGAGGCGGCCCGCACGCCGGGCAGGGCGCGCAGGGTCCGCAGGTCGGAGTCGACGAGCTGGTCGAGCGCCGCCTGCTGGTTGAGGCTCTCGGCGAAGGGGGCGGTATAGATCAGGGCCATGTGGTCGTCGTCGAAGCCCGACTCCCGGGAGAGCTGGGCCCGCGTGTCCAGGATCAGGCTCATGCAGTTGGCCACGATGGCCAGGGTCAGCGCCACCTCGGCGACGATGAGCACCACGCGCGCCCGGTTGCGCAGCAGGGAGCGAAAGATGGGTCCGAATTCCATGACGTTCTCCTCGGTCCTACGGGTTCTTCACTGGTTCTTCAGATGACGGGCGGGCGGGATCGCGCAGATCCGCCACGCGGGATAGATGCCGGCGATGGCGCCGGCGGCGAGCGACAGGACGACGGCGGCGAGGACCATCGGGAGATCGAGCTGGAAGAACGCCACCCCCTCCGGACCGTCGCCGTAGACGCGGTTCAGGATGGCGAGCCCGCCCAGGGCCATGAGCACGCCCAGCAGGCCCCCCGCGAGTCCCATCAGCTCGCACTCGACCAGGTGCTGGAGGAAGATCGTTCCCCGGCTCGCCCCCAGGGCCCGGCGCACGCCCACCGTCGAGGCCCGGGCCAGGAACTTGCCCAGGAACAGGCCGATCAGGTTGAGCGCCGCCACCACCAGGAAGAGCAGGGAGATCGCCGCCAGGGCCTTGGTCTGCGGCGGCACCACCCGCAGCTCCGTCATGAGGTCGAGCAGGGGCGTGACCCGGTTGTCCGCCTTGTGGGGGAAGCGGCCCAGCTTTTTCTGCTCCGCCACGTAGGCGTCCAGGTAGCCCTGGAAGGACTTCACCCGCCCCTCGTCGGGCAGCTCCACCCAGAGCTGGAGAAAGAGCACTTCCCCGAGCACCAGCTTGTCGATGAACGGCAGGTTCTCCTCGCCCGGCTCCGGCGTCCGCCAGGTGTACTGGGAGCCGCTGACGCGGATCTCCATGGGTCCCGTCAACTCCAGGGGCATGAACACGGACTCCGGCTGGTCCAGGGGCTCGCCCGCCAGGTCGTAGCCCCGCACCCGCGGCCGCCAGGGAGCGAGCACGCCGGCGACCTTGAAGTCGCGGTCATCCAGGCGGAAGGTGCGGCCCACGCTGTTGCGGCCGCCGAACAGGCGGTCGTTCAGGGCCGCGCTGATCACGGCCACGGCCTCCGGCTTGGCGTCCGCCGCCGCACCCCACGTGCCGCCGTACTGGAAAGGCACGTCGAACATGGCGAAGAAATCCGACGTCGTCAGGAGCACGTTCTCCCGGAACGGGCGCTCCTGGGCCTTGGCTGGACTATTGGCTGGACTATTGGTAGGGAAAATCGTCATGCGCGATGCGAACGACGCCGTGCTGCGCACCGGAATGCCGCTCTTCAAGAACTCCCGCACGTCGCGGAAGGAGAGCAGGGGCGGCGGCCCTTCGCGGAACGGGTTGTCCGGCGCGCCCCAGGAGTTGATCCGCACGTAGTGGAGGACGCCGCTCTTGCCGGGCACGGGATCGCTCGCCAGCACGTGGTAGGCCGTGATGAAGGTGGTCGACACCCCCACGCCCAGGGCGATGCCGACGATGATGAGGACGGAGAGCACCGGGTGGCGCCGGACGCTCTTCCAGGCGAGGCGGAGGTTGTAGAGCAGCATGGCCGTCTCCTCCTTCAGCTCGCCGCCTGCCGGGGCGTGGCCCCGGGCCGGTTCAGGGGGAACGGCGCGATCCGCTCGAGGTCCACCATCCGCCCGTCGGCGATGTGGAGCTGCCGGTGGGCGCGCGCCGCGTGCTCGGGGTTGTGGGTCACCATGACGATCGTGGTGCCCGCCTCGTTGACCTGGTCCAGGATGTCCATGATCTCCCGCGCCATGGCCGAGTCGAGGTTGCCCGTGGGCTCGTCGGCCAGGATCAGCTTGGGATCGCCGGCCAGCACGCGGGCGATGGCGACCCGCTGCTGCTGGCCGCCCGAGAGCTGCGACGGCAGGTGGCGCAGGCGCGAGGACAAGCCGACCTGGGCCACCGCCCGCTCGATCCGCTCCTTGCGCTCGCGGGCCTTGAGGCCCCGGTAGCGCAGGGGGACGTCGATGTTGTCGAACACGTCGAGATCGGGGATCAGGTTGAAGCTCTGGAAGATGAACCCGATCTTCTCGTTGCGCACCCGCGACATCTCGCGGTCCGAGAGCCGGGAGACGTCCACCCCGTCCAGCCAGTACTTCCCCTGCTCGAAGGCGTCGAGCAGGCCCGAGACGTTGAGGAACGTCGTCTTCCCCGAGCCCGACGGGCCCGTGATGGTAACGAACTCCCCCTCCTCCACTTCCAGCGAAAAGTCGCGCAGGGCCCGGGTTTCCACCATGCCCATGCGATAGATCTTCGTAACGTTGTCCATCTTCAACATTGGTCTATCTCCTATTGCCCGTACCAGCTATTGCCGGACCAGCACGGTCTTGGCGCCATTGAACTGTTCCATGTCGGAGAGCAGGATCCGGTCGCCCTCGTTCAAGCCCTTCACGATTTCCACCTCGGAGACGCTGGTCGCTCCCACCTCGATCGGCCGCAGGGTCGCGAGGCCGTCGGCCAGGACGTAGGCCTGGCGTCCGCCGCCTTCCAGGAACGGCCCGCGCGGCACCTTGAGCACGCCGGGCCGCTTCTCGAAGACCAGGCGCACGCTGACGCGCTGGCTCTGCCGCAGGCCCGGGGGGATGCCGTCCTTGAACTTGACCGTGCCCTGCACCTGGCTCGCCTGCACCTCGGGCGACACCGAGGTCAGCTCCGCCGGGTAGTCCCGGCCGCCGAAGCTCACGACGGCCGGCGTGCCGGGCGTGGCCTCGTCGGCGTAGGCCTCGGGGATCTGGGCCTCCACCTCGAACTGCGAGAGGTCCACGATAGTGAGGACGGGCCCGTTGGGCGGCACGGCGTCGCGGTCCTGCACGTCGATCGTGGCGACCATGCCGTCGAACGGCGCGCGCAGGGTCAGCTCGCCCACCCGGCGCTCCAGCTCGGCCACGACCAGGCGCTGGCGTTCGATCTGGCGCCGGCGGTCCTGGATCTCGAAGTCGCGGGCCTCGCGGGCGAGCTGGCCGCCGTCCTGCGACTGCTCCAGCTCCACCTCGGCGACCAGCACGGCGTCCTTGGCGCGCTCGAATTCCACCTGCTTGAGCAGGCCGTCGGCACGCAGCTTCTCGGCTCGTTCGAGGTCGCGGCGGGCGGCGTCGAGGCGCACGCGCCGGAGCTTGAGCGTCTGCACGTCGGCCTGGTTCTGCTGGCGCGTCGAGAGGCCCGTCCGCGACAGCTCGGAGTCGAGGGATTGGAGGCGCGACCGCTCCTGGGCGAGCTCCGTCTCGACCTCGGGGCTGGCGATCCTGGCGAGCACCTGCCCCGCCCGGACCGATTCGCCTTCGCGGACGGCCAGCGAGACGATCCCCTGGGTGGGGCTGTACAGCTTGGGATGATTGGCCGCGACGATGCGGCCCTGGGCGGAGACGTCCCGTTCGAGGTCGCCGCGCACGACGGCCGCGACCTGCAGGCGGGAAAGGTCGACCGACTGCTCCGCCCGCGCCCAGCGCCGGACGGACGGCCAAAGAAGAACGACGGCAACGGCCAGCGCACCGGCCACCGCCAGCCAAAGCCTGGTCCGCCGGGAAAGCCCCGGCCCCTTGGTGACGATCTGGTCCATGGAGTTGGTTTCTTGGATCATAGCGACGATCCCTAAGAGCAACCGGGATGCCATGCCTTGCCGAAGCTGTAAGTGACTTATTTGAAGTGAGTTGGAAGACCGGACGGCTGTCCGCGGGCGAGGCAGGTTGACAAGTGTCCGGGCGATGGGCGGACAAGTGTCCGGAGGAAGGCCGGATCACAGGCTGAGAGTTGTGGGCTAAACTGCGGACTGCGCCACGGGCTCTCCCGAGGCGAATTCTTCCGGAGCCCGAATCGTGAACGCGCCGCTGCGAGTAGCTGTCACCTATCCCCACGTGGATCTCGATGGAAAGGGAAATCCCGTCCTTTCCGGAACCACCCTGAAAATCGTGGAGTTGGTCATGGCTCAGCGCGCCCACGGCTGGAGCCCGGAAGAGCTCCACTTCCAGCACCCCGAGTTGAGCCTGGGGCAGATCCATTCGGCACTCGCGTATTACTGGGACCACAAGGATGAGCTCGACGCCGACATCGAGCAGAGATCCCACTACGCGGAGCAGGCCCGGCAAGAGGCCGGCCCCTCGCGTCTGGCCGCCAAGATCCGCAGCCAGGATCGCCGGGGCTGAAGGTTGGGTATCGCCCTTTACATGGACGAGAACGTCCATCGGGCTATCACGAGCGGGTTACGCTTGCGCGGAGTCGATGTCCTCACCGTCCAGGAGGACGGCCGGTCAGGCCTGGAAGATCCCCTTGTGCTGGACCGAGCCACCGAATTGGAAAGGGTGCTCTTCTCTCAGGACGAAGACCTTCTGGCTGAAGCCAGGGAAAGGCAAACCGAAGGCCGCTCCTTTCCTGGAGTGATCTTTGCCCACCAGCTTCACGTCACGATCGGCGACTGCGTCCGCGATCTCGAGCTGATCGCCGAGGCCGCGGATCCGGCCGACCTCTCGGATCGAGTCGAGTTCCTGCCTCTCTAGTGTCCTGCTTCTCTGGTGATTACCAGGAGAATCCCGCCACGCCTCGTCCCCGTCACCTGATCCTCCTAGCCGCTTCGGCCATTCTCGCCGGGTGGGCTGGCGCGTCTACGAATTCAGCCCCCAAGCCGGCCCACCGCATCCTCCTGATCTCGATCGACACCCTGCGGGCCGGTGCCGTCTCCAGTCGCGGCACGGTCAACATCGATGCCCTGGCGCGCGACTCGGTCGTCTTCACCCGCGCCTCATCCCCCGCTCCTTGGACGCTGCCGGCCCTGGCCTCGGTGATGACGGGCGTTTCGCCACGGGTTCATCTCGCGACCGGCCTCGGCGACCGAGTCCCGGAGCGGCTGACCACGCTGGCGGAGGCGCTGAAGCGGCAGGGCCTGCGGACGGCCGCGATTGTTTCGAGCCCGCTCCTCGGCCGCGAGATCAACCTCGATCAGGGCTTTCAGGAGTACATGGTCTTCCCATCCCGCGCCGGAGAGAGCCCGGCTCCCCCGCCTCGGCTCGCGGACCTGGCGTCCCGATGGCTGCGGGGCCATCCCAAAGACGGCTTCTTCCTCTGGGTCCACTTCTACGATCCCCATACTCCCTGGGAGCCGCCGCCCGGCTATCTGAAAGGAATGGAGCCGCCTCCCGGGATGGGCCCCCGCCTCACGGCCGCGGAGCACCTGGGGATCCGGCTCGGCGAACGCGTCCCCTCTGCCGCCGAGCGCGAATGGATGCGGCGGCTCTACGAAGCCGAAGTCCGCTGGGTGGACGACGCCGTGGGATCGCTGATGGCGGAGCTGAAGAGGTCTGGGATGTACGACGGGACCCTGGTCGTCCTGCTGTCCGATCATGGAGAGGAATTCTGGGAGCACGGCAGCGTCGGGCACGGCCATACGTTGTATGAAGAGCTGCTCCACGTCCCCTTCCTGGTAAAGCTCCCCGGATCGGCACCGCGGACGGTGGACGTCCCCGTCTCCACGGCCAGCGTCGCGGCGACACTCCTCGACCTTGCCGGCAAGCCTCTGCCCTCGGGATACCCCGCCGCTCGCTCCCTCGTCCCCTTTCTCAGGGGCGGAACGCTCCCGGCCGAGCCGCTGCTGAGCACCGGCCTTCAGCGAGTCGAAGAACAGGAGGCCATACTCTTCGGCGGCTTCAAGCTCGTCCGCTGGGAAACGAGCGGCCGCCAGGAGCTGTACGACCTCTCCCGCGATCCCCAGGAAAAGACGGATCTCTCCGCCTCGTCCGCCAAAACCGTCCAGGAAGGGACCCGCCTCCTCGACCGCTTCGAGGCGGAAAGCGACCGGGCGAGGAAGAGCCTGGGAATCCTCCGGCGCGAGCGGGTGCCGCTCGACCCCGAGGCCAGGGAGCGGCTGAAGGCGTTGGGGTATGTCCAGTGAAGTTACGAGATCGACCAGGCAAAAAGAGGGCGCCCCAGCGAACCGGAGCGCCTACGTGGAGCTCTTTTCACCTCAAGGGAAGCGCCGTCAAGCAGAGAGCGCTTCCAAAATAGGCATGAAAGCCGTTTCGGTCCCGGCGCCAGCAACGACCGGCGCGCGCCATTCGAGAACCGCGACGTCCCGCGGCACGTCCGGCTGATCATTGTCCCGCATCCTCAGGAAGGCCCAGATGAGCAGGGCCAGCAGAATCAGTGCAAGGAGCATCGCCCAGACGGGGATCCCCTTCTTCCTCTGAATTTTGATTTCCGCCACGGTGAAACACCTCCCCAGGCCGGGCATCCGGCTGCGCGCCGGCGGCCAATCCTGGGCCCAAAATGCTGCAAGGATCGGGCCGATCGACGCGCTTTAGTCCATGGCAGGCACCCTTCGATGTGTACGAAGCCGCTCACGAAAGGGGACGGAAAATGAAGAGAACCGCTCTGCTCGGATTCCTGCTGGTCGCCGTGCTCGCCTGTACCGCCGCGCTTTCGACGCCGAGAGCCGCACACGCCTTGTTGTGCTGCGACAACAACGGATACCAGACTTCGCAGTGGTTTGTTTGGGCGCCCACCTGTTCGGAGGCCCAGTCGAATTTCCGAGCGTATACGCTGCCCGAAGCCCAAGCCGCCTGCGGCGGCGTCACGAAGGTCTGCGCAACCACCATCCCCGATTGCTACCCCTGGAACGGCGGATGGAAGGTGAACGGGTTCATGACTTACAGTTGCCGGGTGGACTGCGGGCCCATCTACCCGTAGCCCGAGAGCGGGAGGGCTGGGTGTCTGGCCCGGAGCCCAGCCCTGAAAGGCCCAAGAGCCAGGGGCTGCGCTGACCTGCCCGCGCTTTCGCCCCGGAATCTCGACCGTCCGCCCCAACTCCCCAGCCATTTTCCCCTTGGGGCCCGCCGGTTTCCCCGACTCCCCGGCCTCCGCGATCCCGGGGCCAATCACCTGCCCCTAGGGGAAATTCATTTTCCCCCGTTCCCCGGTCATTTTCCCGCGTTCCCCGGCGACTTTCCCCTCGTGCCCGATGGCCGGCCCCCGCTCCTCCGTCGTTTTCCCCCGCCGCTCGATGGCCGGGAGCTCGGGGCGTCTCCCTTTCCCCAGGGGGAAAACGGCTGGGGAACGCGGGAAAATGGCTGGGGAACGGGGGAAAGTGGCTGTAAAAAGCGGGAAAACGGTCGGTTTCTCAGGGCCAGCCGTCCGGGAGCGTTCCGCGGACAGCGCGGAAGCTCGCCCGGTCTCCGCGGACCGGGGGCGGAACAGCATTGTCGAGACCGCCCTCGCCGCCTTTCGCGGGGTCGAAGAAATCAAGCAACGGTTGAAGACACGCGCGGCGCTTCGGCGTGCTTCTGCGTGGCATAGCCCACGATGACGCCGACCAGGCTGCCGGGCAGCACGATTTCCCAGAAATAGGGGTTGCCCATCAGCACCACCCCGTAGGCCAGCAGACCACCCACGACGAGCCCGAACAGGATGCCGAGGGGCACGGACTTCACCTTGCGGGCGAAAAAGCCGATCAACAGTCCGGCGATCACGCCCTTCATCGTGGAGCCGATGACGATGCCAAGGATCTCGGGCCTCGTCTGCGGCGCCGAGAGCAGCGCCGAAAGTCCATCGAAGATGCCCAGGATGCCGCCCAGCAGGAGCCCAAAAAGTGGTTTGCTCATTCGCGTGTCCCTCCAAGAGTCCGGATCGGTTCAGCCCGACACTGTCCTATTCAACGTCGATGGGAATTCCTTTAAGCCTCCGATCAGCGGCCTAACCAGAGAATCAGGAGGGCTCTCATGACCAGGTAGGCGAGGATCAGGAGGATCGGCGTGCGGTACCGGCGGGCGAAACGGCCGGCCCGCTCCAGAAGCCCTTCTCGATGGGCGCCCACCGGCAGGCCCGCGAGGTAGCGGGCGAGGTCCGCCGCCAGCTCCTCGACCTTCGGATAGCGCGCCTCCGGCTCCTCCGCCATGGCCCGCCGACGGATCGCCGCGAGGGGCCGGGCGATCTCCCCTCCCTCGAGGAGGAACTCCAGGATGGCCCCGAGCGCCCAGACGTCCGTCCGCTCGTCGATCCGCTCCACCTCGCCGCGCTCCTGCTCCGGGGCCATGTAGCCCGGAGTGCCGAGGATAGTGCCGTGGGCCGTTCCTTTTCCCTCTCCCAGCGAGGGAGGTGGGAGGGGACGGTGAGGGCCTTCGGGCGGAAGCCCGAGACGAGGCATCACCTTCGCCACGCCCCAATCCATCACCAGCACCTCCCCGAACGGCCCCACCATTACGTTCTCCGGCTTGAGGTCCCGGTGGATGACGCCGTGGGAGTGGGCGAAGGCGACGGCCTCGCAGATGCGCTCGAAGGCGCGGAGCCGCTCGGCCAAAAGGACGGTGGCGGCGTACTCGTCCAGACGCCGGCCGCGCACCCGCTTCATGGCGTAGTAGGCGCGGCCGTCCGGCAGCAGGCCGGCGTCGTGGACGGGCACGATGCCGGGATGCTCCAGCCGGGCCAGCACGCGGGCCTCGCGCAGGAGGCGGTCCACGTCCTCCCCTCCCGCTCCCCCAGGATATTGGACGACTTTCAGGGCAATCTCGCGGTCGAGCCGGCGGTCCAGGGCCCGGTAGACGGTGCCCATGCCGCCGCGCCCGAGGGTCTCGACGATCTCGTAGGGAGTGGCCGAGAGGTCCGGCAGATCGGCCACCTCGCGCAGGTGCCGGAGCGCCGCGTCGGAGAGGCCGTTCAATCTGGATCGATCGTTCATCCGGGATCGACTCCCAGAACGAGCCGCGCCTCGGAGCGGAACTCGTCGTCGGAGGCCGTCAGCTCGCGCAGCCGCTCCAGCACCAGGCGGCGGAACTCCCGACGGGCCGCCGACAGGTGGTTCGTCACCTGGGTGACGGGCAGGCCGTGCTCCGCGGCGAGCGCGGCGTACGACGGCCTCTCCGGTGCGTCCGCCCCCTCCAGGTCGTAGCGCTCGAAGAGCTGGAAGTGGACCCGCTTGCCGGACGTCTCCCCCCATTGCCGGAGATCCGCCACGGCGAGGCCGAAGAGCGAGCGGACCCATTCGCGGTGAAAGTACTCCTCCACGTCCAATCCTTCGCCGGCTCCATGGCGGCGCAGCTCCTCTTCCGCGCCTTCGAAGTCGAGCGAGAGCGGCTCCTGTCCGCCGCCCCGCTTGAGACGCCGGGCGGCTTTGCGCTCGTTGGCCGCGAAGCCGTCGAGGCAGGTGCGGAGGTACGTCCGGAACCGGGCTTGGGCCGGATCGTAGCGCTCGAACGTCCCTTTCGCCAGCGCCGAGGCGAAGAACTCCTGTGTCAGATCCTCCGCGTCCTCCCGCTCGAGGCGCCAGCGCACCCGCAGGACCTTGTAGACGGGCTTCCAGTAGCTGGCGACGAGGATTTCCCAGGCCTGCCGGCGCACCGTGGGATCGGCGTCGCGGGCGGCGATTACCACGGAGCGGCGGGTGAGGGGAAAGCGGTCCCCTTGGCCCCAGGGGCCGGTATCGGAAGCCATGACCTTTTATTATGGATCGGAAACGCCGGAAGGCCTCGTCGACACCCCAGCGTCAGAGACCGGGCGATCAGCGCAACGATGCAATCCGCTTCCTGAAAGACCCCCGCCAGCTCTCCGGCAGCGCCTCCACCTTCACCGCCCGCCGCAGCAGGTCCGGATCGCTCCCGTCCTTATCCAAGTAGAGCCGGACGACGTCCACCACGCTGACGCCGTTCTCGTCCTCGTGGATGCGCTCCATGGCGTCCCCGGCTCCGACCTCACCTTCCTTCTCCACCGCGACGTAGAAGCCGGGACGGCCGCTTTCGAGGAAGGTCTCGACGATGTCGTCCCGGTCGAACCGGAGGGCCAGCTTGAAGCAGGGCATGCGGGGCTGGGTGACGACCACCTCCGCCGTGCCGATGCGGAAGCGGTCGCCGACGTGGACCTCGTCCTCCCACAAGCCCTCGGCGGTGAGGTTCTCGCCGAAGGAGCCCCAGGGGAGATCTTCCAGCTCCAGCTCGTTTCGCCAGAACGGGTAGTGCTCCGAGGGATACACGTACACCGCCTTGTGGCTCCCGCCGTGGACGGAGAGGTCCGCCTGGCCGTCGCCGTCCAGGTTGAGCTTGCGCACCTTCACGCGCCCCTCGACCGGGTCCTTGAAGATGCCGGTCATGATCCGCCGGCCCTTCCAGAGCACGGGCCGGGGGAGCCCCACGTTCACGGAAATGATCTTCATCGGCTTTGGCTCTCCAGGAGGGAACGATACCGCTATCCGGCCTTCTGAGGGTAAACCCCTCCGTCCAGCGTTCCCCTCCAGCGCCGGCCTTTGCCGGCCCCTATGACCGAATACTCGAATTGCGACTGGAGATACGCCATGACGATATATAGCCCCGCTTCCGAAATCCGCCATACCCTCGTCCGCCTGCCCGAGGAGACTCCATCCCTGGATCTGCTCGGCGTCCGCATCAAGACGCTCGTGTCGAGCGCCGACACCGGCGGAGCGTGGGCGCTGATCGACTACACGGCGCCGCCGCTCTTCCGCGGTTCCATCCCCCACTGGCACGGGCGGACGGCCGAGCTGTTCCACGTCCTCGAAGGCACGCTGACGATGTGGCTGGAAGGCCGGACGGTCCACCTGCCCGCCGGCGGCTCCGTGCTGGTGCCGCCGGGCACGCTCCACCAGTTCTCGAATACGAGCCCGGACCCGGTGCGGTTCCTGGCCCAGTTCTCGCCCGGCGGCCTCGAGGACTACTTCCCGGAGCTGGCCGATCTGGTGGCCGAGGAGCCGATCTGGCCTCCCGCGAACCCGAGCCGGGTGCTGGCGCTGGCGGAGAGGTACGATACGTACTCGCCGACGGCCCTATAGCCCGGCTTACTAGGGATGACCGACCTCCGACCCGCCACGCCCGCCGACCTCGAAGCCGTGCTGGCCCTCCATCGGGCCTTCTTCGCCGAGGACGGCTATCCGTTCCGGGAGGAAGAGTCGCGGGCGAACCTGGCGTGGCTGCTGAGCGATCCCCGCCTGGGCCGGCTTTGGGTGATGGATGAGGAAGGGGAGGTCATTGGCTACCTCCTCCTCGCCTTCGGCTTCAGCCTGGAGTTCCGCGGACGCGACGCGTTCGTGGACGAGCTGTACGTGGCGCCCGGCCACCGGGGGCGCGGCCACGGCAAGCGGGCGCTCGCCGTGGCCGCCGACGCCTGCCGCGAGCTTGGAGTGCGGGCCCTCCACCTGGAGGTCGAGCGCTACAAGGAAGGCGCCCGCGAGCTCTACCGCCGGTCGGGATTCGTGGACCACGACCGGTATCTGATGACGAAGTGGATCGAGTAGGGCCCTACTCCTTCGCTCCCTTCGCCAGGAGCATTTCCGCGATCGCATCCTGCTTGCCCGCCCGGGCGTGGCGGATCAGGGGGATGGTGTGCGGCCCCTTGAGGTTGACGACGTTGGGATCATCCGCCAGGAAGGCCTTCACGATCTCGGTCTTGCCCAGCATGGTGGCGCAGAAGACGTCCATGCGGGCGCCCTTCGAGAGGAGGTACTCGGCGATGGGCGCGTTGCCCATGTGGGAGGCGCCGCCCAGGGCCGTCTCCCAGTCGCCGCCGCCCCAGTCCCAGGTGGCGTTGAGGAGGGCAGGCTGCTGCGCCAGCATCTCCTTGACCTTGTCGAGGTTGCCGTGGCCCGCGATGACGAAGTCGCGGACGAGGTCGTCGTCGAGGCGGGGTCCGCGGTCCGGGATCTTCGTCTGGGGCTGAGGAGGCGGAGCCTGGGGCTGATCCTGGGACTGCAGGGACGAGGTCGCGATCGTCGCGGCGGCCATCAGCATTCCTCCTTGGATGATGCGTCTACGGGAGAGAGCCATGGGGGTTCTCCTTTCACCGCTCATCCTACGGCAGCGGCCCGAGCCCCGCATCTGGCGCTGGAGATAGGACGGGCCTATGCCTTTCGGCCTATGCCGGGGGGATCGGGCGGGCGCTATCATCGAACGATGGCGATTCGCGAGCACGACGCTCTCCTGCGCTGGGGCGGCCTGGCGGCTTGGCTCGGCGTGGGGGTGCCGATCTGGCTGCACTCCGCGGTGGCGCCGGGGCGCTTCGCGGGTTGGCTCGCCGCGTATCTCCTCTTCGCGGCCGCCTTCTGGATCACGGCCGGCGGCGGGAGGTCCGTCAGCGGGAAATCGACGCGCCGGGCCGAGCTGGGGCTCCTGGTCTTACAGACGGCGTGCGTCCTCGCGCTCGTCCTCCTCCTCTGCGACGGCTTCGAAGGGACTCTCCTCGTCCTGATCGCCATGCAGCTCGCTTCCCGCGTCTCCCGCCGGACGGGCTTCGCCTGGATCGCCGTCCAGAGCGTGCTCCTGGCGGTCGCGATCGCCGTCCACTGGTCGCCGCGGCCGGCCATTCTGCTCGGGCCGCCCTATCTCGGGTTCCAGATCCTGGCATTCCTCGCCTTCGAGTCCCTGGAGAAGCTGGCGCGGACGAACGCGGAGCTGCGCTCGGCCCGGGAGCTGCTCGCCCAGAGCAGCCGGGCGGCCGAGCGGCTGCGGATCGCCCGCGAGCTGCACGACGCCGTGGGCCACCGGCTTGTGGCACTGTCGCTCAACCTGGAGGTGGCCTCGCACCGCGCGGAGGGAGAGGCCCTGGAACCTCTCCAGGTGGCCCGGTCCCTCAGCCGGCAGGTGCTGACGGACATCGGCGAGATCGTGGACGCCCTGGGCCAGACCGAGCGGCTCGACCTGCGGCGGGCCCTCGAAGCGCTGACGGAGGAGATCCCGCGGCCGCGCGTCCATCTCCGGCTGCCGGAGGGTCTGGCCGTGGAGGACGCCGCGGTCGCCCACCTCCTCCTGCGCTGCTGCCAGGAGATCGTCACCAACGCCGCCAAGCACGCCCAGGCGGAGAATCTCTGGCTCGATGTCGTGCAGGAGGACGGAGCCATCGAGGTGCGGGCCAGGGACGATGGCCGAGGCGCCGAATCGGTGGCCGCCGGCCGTGGGCTCGCCGGCATGCGGGAACGGCTGGAGAGCGCCGGCGGCAGCCTGGAGGTGGCCACGAAGCCGGGGATGGGTTTCGCCGTGGCCGCCCTGGTGCCGGTGCGGAGAGGAGCGTGACCCTCCGCGTCCTGCTGGTGGAGGACGAGAATCTCGTCCGTCAGGGCATCCGCAAGCTCCTGGAGCTGGACCCGCGCATCGAGATCGCCGCCGAGGCGGGGGACGGCGAGGAGGCCCTGCTCCGCATCCGCGAGGTGAAGCCGGACGTCGTCCTGCTCGACGTGCGGATGCCGAAGCTGGACGGCCTGGGCGTTCTGCGGGCCCTCCGGGCGGACCCCGAGGCGCCGCCCTGCTTGGTGCTGACCACGTTCAATGACCGGGCGCTGACCCTGGAGGCGATCCACGAGGGGGCCAAGGGCTTTCTGCGCAAGGACGTCTCCCTGGCGCAACTGGTGGGCGCCATCGAGACGCTCGCCGCGGGCGGCACGTTCCTCCAGCCGGCGCTGACGGAGTCGCTGATGAAGGGCATGGATTCCCGTCCTCCCCTCTCCGGCCCTTCCCCCGCCCTGGTCGAGCCCCTCACGCCCCGCGAGACCGAGGTCCTGCGCCTCATGGCCGCCGCCTGCACGAACCGGGAGATCGCGGACGCCCTGGGCACCGCGGAGGGGACGGTGAAGATCCACGTCTCGAACATCCTCGGCAAGCTCGGGGCGCGGGACCGCACGCAGGCGGTGCTGCGGTCGCTGGAGATGCGGCTGCTGTAAAGGGCCGTAGAGGACGGAGCCCCGCCCGGGCATAAATGCCTGGGCTACCCAAAACAGCCGGCTAAAGCCGACTGAGTCCCCTTCAGGGGGCTCTTTCGAATAGCCCTGGCATTTATGCCCGGGCGGGGCCGTGGCAGCAGGATCCGATCCGACAGAGCAGAGCTACCCGGCCGGCTCGAACATCGACTCCAGCACCTTCTCCCCGGCCCGGAGATCGAACCGGCCGTCCTCGAAGAGGGTGCGGAAGCTCGCCACCACCCGCGGACAGAACTGGCTGCCGGCGGCGCCCAGGATCTCGGCGGCGGCCCGCTCGGGCGGCAGGCCGGCGCGGTAGGGGCGGCTGGTCGTCATGGCGTCGTAGGTGTCGGCCACGGCGATGATGCGCGGCGCCAGCAGGATCTCCGGATCGCTCAGGCCGTCCGGATAGCCCTTGCCGTCCACCCGCTCGTGGTGGCTGCGCACGCCGGGCAGCACCCAGGCGTTGGCGAGGTGGGAGACGATGGCGGCGCCGTCCAGCGTGTGCCGCCGCATGATCTCCACCTCGTCGGAGTCGAGGGGCGAGGGCTTGCCGAGGATGTGGTCCGGCGTGGTGATCTTGCCGATGTCGTGCAGGGTGGCGGCGAGGCGCAGGTTGCGCATCTCCTCGCGGCTGAGCCCCATCTCGGCGCCCAGCAGGACGGAGTAGGCGACCACCCGGCGGACGTGGCCGCCGGTGTAGGGATCGCGCTTCTCCAGCGCCTCGACGAGGGCCGTCACCATGCTGAAGAACTGGCGGCGCTGCGCCTCGTAGAGGCGGGCGTTCTGCAGGGTCGGAGCGAGGATGGCGGAGAACTGGCGCATGCGCCAGAGGTCGCCCGTCGTGAAGCGGTCGCGGCCCACCGGGTTGAGGAGCTGCAGGACGCCGATGACGTGGCCGCGGGCGAGCAGCGGCACGGCGAGGATGGCCCGGGTGCGGAACGCCGCCGTGGGATCGCCGTTCCAGCGCGGATCGGCCGCCACGTCGTTGACGGCGTCGGCCTCGCCCGACAAGGCGACGCTGCCGACGATCCCCTGCCCCAGCGGCAGCCGCAGGCCGCGGATGTCCCCGGCCGCCTTGCCCCGCACGACGCGGAAGAAGAGCTCCTGCCGCTCCTCGTCGAGCTCCCAGATGGAGCTCGTCTCGGCCTGGCAGACCTCCTCCGCGTACTCCAGGGCCAGCTCCAGGACGGTCTGGAGGTCGAGCGTGCCGGCGAGCTTGACGCCGATCTCGAGCAGCATCTCGTACTCCGCCAGCCGGCGGTCAGGTTCGAACGATGACCCCTGAAAGGGCAGTCCAGACTCTGTCGCGATCATGCTTGCTTCCTCTTAAACCAAGATCATCAATCATCAAGCAATATCAGACACCGTCAGGCGCTCAATGTTTCGAGGTCGCGGAGCAGCTCCGCGACGGAGCGGTAGCGCCGGTCGGGATCCTTTTCGAGGCAGCGCAGGATGGCCGTCTCCAGGGCCGGCGGGATCTCCTTCCAGCGGGTGCTGGGCGGCGGCGGCTCCTCCCGCAGGTGCTTGACCATGATGTCCATCGCCGTCGGCGCCTCGAACGGCAGCACGCCGGTGAAGATCTCGTAGAGCACGATGCCGCAGGAGTAGAGGTCCGAGCGGGGATCGGCGTCCTTGCCCTGGAGGACCTCGGGCGGCAGGTAGTGCGGCGTGCCGACGATGAAGCCCGCCTGGGTCTGCCCGGGGGCGAGGCGGTCGATCGGCCGGGCGATGCCGAAGTCCATGAGCTTCGCATTCCCAGTAGGTTCCAGGATCAGGTTCTCAGGTTTAATGTCGCGGTGGAGCACGCCCACGGCGTGGGCGGCGCCCAGGCCGGCGCAGAGCTGCTTGGCGAGCCGCAGGCCGGCGGAGTACGGCAGCCGGTTCGTCTGATCGAGCATGTAACGCAGCGTGACGCCGCGCACGTACTCCATGGAGATGTAGGGGACGCCCTCGATATCGCCGAAGTCGTAGGTGCGCAGCACGTTGGGATGGGTGATCTTGCGCGCCAGCTTCAGCTCGCTCTTCAGCCGGTCGAGCTGGGTGCGGTCGCCCCAGAGGTCGCGCTTGAGCATCTTGAGCGCCACCAGGTCGTCCAGCTCGCGGTCGCGCGCCTTGTAGACGATGCCCATGCCGCCGGCACCCAGCACGGAGAGGATCTCGAACCGGGCGCCCAGCAGGGCGCCGGGCGAGATGCCCGAGAGCGTGGCGCGGCCGGACGCGGCGAGCGTCTCCGAATCCGGGCCGAGGCGCTCCTGCGTCAGGCGCGCCACCATCACCGGGCTGACGACGTAGAGGGGCTGCGGCGTGATGACGCCGCGCCGGGGGGCCAGCCGGTAGCCGGACTGCTCGAAGGCCTCCTTGAGCTCGTCGTGCACCTCGCGGGAGAGCAGCAGCTCCCCGGGTGTGGCCTCGCGCAGCAGGCTCTCGATCTGCTGCACGGGCAACCCCACCAGGGCCCGCTCCGCCCGCTCGCCCCAGGTGACGGGGCCGGTGATCACCTTGCCGGCCGTCATGGCGGCCACCGGCGCCTCGGTGCCGCCGCCGTCGGCGCCGTCACCCTCCGCCGCGTCCAGCACCCGCGCGGCCACCGACAGTGCCCGGAAGGCCCGGCCGTCGCCGTCGAAGCGGGCCAGCACGCGGTGACCCGAGATCGCCTCGATGGTTCCACGGCCGCGGGTGACGGCGGAGGTCACGCGGTCGAGGTCCGCCGCCAGCCGCACCAGCGTCTCCCGCGGCTCGCCCGTGCCGGCGCGGGAGTACTGGCGCAGCTCGATGCCGAGCAGCAGCACCTCGCGGCTCTGCGCCTCGCCCAGCAGGCCGCGGACCTGCGCCGGCTCGGGGAGGTTGCGGGAGAGGTCGCTGACGTACACCTCCATGTCCCGCTTCTCGCGCAGATCGGCCAGCAGCTCGTGGAAGGCGTGAGCGAGCCGGCCCACCTCGTCGGTGCGCTCGGAGTCGATCTTCTGGTCGTAATCGCCCTGCCGGGCCGACTCGGCGGCGGTCATCAGCCGGCGCACGGGCCGCAGGGCCCGCCGCGCGAAGGCGAAGGAGAGGAACGGCGCGAGGAGCACCGCCGCGAGGCCGGTGGCGAGCAGCACGTTCTGGATCTGCCGGTAGGCGGCGAGCTCCCGGTCGAGGGAGGCCAGGGCCAGGGTGGCGCCCGCCGGCTTGCCCTGGGCGTCGAGCAGCGGCGACTCCTGGACGAGCCAGGGCGCTCCATCCAGGTCGAGCTCGGCCTGGGGCACGGCGCGGCCGTCCCGCATGGCCCGGTCCATCCCACGCTCGCCCGAGGAGAGGGAGGCCATGAGGCTGCGGGCCGTCCGCTCGGGCAGGGTGGTGGCGGCGATCTCCGTGCCTCCGTCGCCGCTGGCGAGGACGGCGACGTCGGCGCCGCTCACCCGGTTCACCTCGCGCACCGAGGCGTCGCTGATCGCGAAGCCGGTCACCAGGTAGCCCAGCAGGGTGAACTGCTGCTGCACGGGCACGGCGACGGCGTAGTAAAGCCTCTTGCCCTCGCGCCAGACGCCGGAGCCTTCGAAATCGACCAGGGACCGGGCCACGAGCGGGCGTTTCGAGAGGTCCTGCCCCACCGCGGCGGGGTTGTCGGTGCGGACGATGACCTTGCCCGCCGGGTCGAGCAGGATCGCGAAGTCGAACCCCAGCTCCTTCTGCGCGTCCGTCAGCCGGTCGAGGAGCGAAGCGGCGTCCCGCGACTGGGCGGCCTCGGAGATGTAGGCCACCAGGTTGGGATCGGAGACGAAGAGGCCGGAGATCAGCTTGAGCCGCTCGTACCGCTCCTTCTCGTAGGTCGACTGCACCGAGGCGCTGCTCTTCAGCGAGTCGGCCGCCGCCTCGCGGGCGATCCGCCGGAGCAATACCGAGGTAACGGCGACCGCCCCGCCCACCAGCAGGGCGATCAGCAGCGAGGTGACCAGGAAGATCCGGGTCTCCAGCGACAGGCCGGAACGGCGGCGGCGACCAGTGGCTTCAGGAATCAATTGTTGTAACGATCCCGTTGCGACCTGAAGTAGGACTGCCCCAATTTGTTGAGGTGGGCGGGGATGAGAGGCCGCACGATCTCGACGCCGGCCACCACGGGCTCCGTCCCCTTGCGGGGCAGCTCGATCGCCTGGGTCCAGGGGTCGGCCTGCTCGTGCCACACGGTGAGCTTGCCGGGCCCACGGGGGAGCCCCGTGAGCACGAACTCACCCGCGGCGTTCGGCGAGACGTAATAGGGCGTGGCCACTACCAGGACATAGGCGACCATGTCGTGGTGGACGTTACAGAAGACCCGCACCAGGCCGGCGTCCTCGAACCGCTTCTCCTTGCCCGGCCCCTGCCGGTAGAGGCCGAGGTCGAACTGGTTGGGGGAGGAGACGGAGAAGACGTTGTGCAGGATCGGGTCCTGGTTGGGGAAGCGCACGCGGCTGCCCTTCGGCACGACCAGGAGCCGCGGCGCGAACGCCTTGTGCTCGGTCACCATCTGGAACGGCGCCTCGGGCGGTCGCAGCGGCCCCGGGCTTGCCGGCTCGAAGTAGACGACCGCCTGGCGCACGTCGCTCCCCCGCGCCGGCCCCTTGCCGCCTTTGGCCAGGAGCTGCACGCGCCCCCGGATCTCGTCGGCGTGAACGGGCCGGGCCCATAGGGCGAGCACCGCGAGGGCGAGGACAAGGATCCTCACCCTGGATTCTCTGCCTAGATCTTCCACCGTAAGGTCCCCAGGTACTCGTTGTTCTCCCGCTTCGCCCCGGAGCCCAGGATGAACCGGTTGTCCGCGTACTCCAGAGTCAGGTCCACGCCGGGGAAGATGCCGAGGCGCAGGCCGGCGTCGAGCTTCTCCCAATCCCAGGCCAGGCTCGGGGCGGGAGTCGGCACCCCCGGGCGGTTGCGGAAGTCGTTGTCGAGCTTGGAGTAGCGCACGGCCGGAGCGATGAAGGTGAAGAGCTGGCGTTCCCCGACGGCCCAGACGAGCGGCAGCTCGAAGCGCCAGGAGACCTCGCCCTCGATGCCCGTGCGGGGCAGGCCGGCAAGCTCCTGGTCCACGTACTGGCCGAAGAAACAGAAGCCGCCCAGGTAGAGCCAGACGTTGGCGCCGGCCTCCTGCTTGTCGTCGCCGTCGAGGGGGAGGGCCGGCCTGGCGTCGATCGGCCCGTTCAGGGTGTCCAGATCGCCGCCGTAGAAGGTGCCTTCGAGCTCCACCCTGTCCGCCAGCTTCCGCCGGTAGCCCCAGGCCATGACGTCGAGGACGTTGCGCCCCGCCGCGTCGGCGAAGCGGTACCCCAGGGCGGCGCCCGACTCCAGCTTGCCGTCCACGTCGAGGTCCTCGATCTCCGCGTCGTAGAGGATCACGACGCCGGAGTGAAGCTCCGGGTCCGGGTTCGTCTGCCGTCGGACGGGTGTGCCGTTGTCGCCCGCCAGCGCGTTGGGGTCGCGCAGGAAAACCGGGTTGCCCCCGGTGGCGGAGAGCTTGGCGTAGAAGTGCCGCCCCAGATTGATCCCCAGCTCGGCCCCGGCGTCCTCAAAGCGGTTGAAGGCCGTGGAGACCAGGCCGTAGGTCTCCAGGTGGCGGTCGTCCTGGCGCTCGAACTTGGGGAACTTGCCAATCTTGAGGTAGACCCCGCCGCGCTCCGGCAGCTCCGCCGGCTCGGGCTCGATGCCGAAACGGATCCACGCCTCGTCGACGTCGATCGTCCTGTCGGTCGACGTGGGGTTACGGTCGTAGAGGTCGATGAAGTCGATCTTGCCGTGGGCGGTGAGGCCGTCGCCCCAGGCCGCGTCCACGAACAGGGTCACGTCCGACAGCTCGAAGTGGGAGCCGGGGTTGACGGTCTGCTCGAACCCCTGCGTCTGCCCCACGGGCAGCATGCTCGGATTGAACGGGAAAGGCACCGCGAAGCGGTTGTCTTCGCTGTGCCGGAAATTCGCCTTGGCCTCCAGGCCGAAGTCGAGGCGTGGCTTCAGGCTCGCCTCTGACGCCTCGTCTTCTTGGGCCGCATCCTCCTGGGCCGCTACGGGCAGGGCGCCCCAAAGCACTACGCCCACCACCAGGAGGACGCACCACCTCTCACGAGATCTTCCCAGCGCCATCTGTTTCGGGCCTCCAAAAAAGATACGGAACTGGTCCGTAGCTTAGATGGATGCCGTTGCGCAGTAAAGGGAGACGGACCCGGCGGCGGCTTCAGGCCCAGCCGTAGCGGCGGCGGTCCCGCAGCTTCCGCGCGAGGAAAACCGCGCCCACGACCCATAGAGGCACGGTGAAGAGCCCCATGCGCACCCGCTGGTTCAGCAATCCCTTGACGTTCGACTTGATCTTGCTCATATCGCGATTCCTCCTGGGTTGGAATTCGAAACGGAATCGGCCTCGGTGTCCCTGAAGTCATCCCGTACGGCACTATGGCTTGTGCAATACGAGTGCCATAAATTGAAGCCGTGAAGCGCGGGGCGCTGTGGGAGAATCGGCCCGCTCTCGCGAGCGATAACTTTCTCGAGAGGAGACAAGCCTGGTGATCTCATCGGAAGACTTCCGTAAAGCGCTGCGCCACTTCCCCGCCGGCGTGACCATCGTCACCGTCCAGGCGGGCGACCAGAGGCACGGCCTGACCGTTTCGGCGTTCGCCTCGGTGTCGGCCGAGCCGCCCCTGATCATGATCATCATCGAGAACCGCCACCACGCCCACACCCTGCTGGAGGAGCCGGGGGCGGTCTTCGCGGTCAACATCCTGGGCGAGGAGCAGTCGGAGCTCTCGAACCGCTTCGCCTGGGTGAAGGACGAGGACCGGTTCGCCATGGGCAACTGGTCCAGGGCCGAGACCGGCGCGCCCATCCTCGTCGACGCCCTCGCCTGGCTCGACTGCCGGATCCACGCCCGCTACCCGGCCGGCTCGCACACGATCTACGTCGGCGAGATCCAGGCCAGCAGCGTCCCCCAGGAAGAGGCGCCGCCGCTCGTCTACTGGAACCGGGGCTACCGCAAGCTGCGGCTCCACGAGGAGCCGCCGGCCTAGAGGCCGTCTTCCAGGGTCGCGGGGGCCGGGCTCGTCCCCGCCCTGGCGGGCCGGGACGCCAGCGCCGCCAGGCCCTGGAATCCCGCCCAGACCACCAGTCCCACGGCGCCGCAGCCGTACCAGAGCGTCGTGGGCCCGAGGTTCTGGTAGACCCAGGTGCCCACCAGCGGCGCCACCACGAAGGCCGAGGCGAACGACAGGTTGAGCAGGCCCATGTAGGCCCCCTGGCTCTCCTGCGGCGCCCGGTCGGCGACGGCGCTCGACACGATGGGGAAGACGAGCATCTCCCCCACCGTCCACACCGCCACGGTGAAGACGACGAAGCCGAACCCCCGCCCGAGGGGCAGCAGGCCGAGCCCGGCGCAGAACAGGAAGGCGCCGACGCCCGACACCTTGAGCGGGTTGCGCGACGACAGCGAGTGGACCAGGACCATCTCGAAGAGCACGATGAGGATGGTGTTGGTGGCCAGCGCCAGCCCGATCCGCGCCTCCGATAAACCGTGGAGGTGCCGCAGCGTCAGCGGAAAGGTGCCGTTGAGCTGGAAGGTCACCACGTTGAGCAGGAACATCAGCCCCAGGATGCCCAGCACGGGCCGGTCCCGCCAGGGCGACGCGGCCGCGGCCTTCGCCCGGGTCTCGGCGGACCGGGGCACGGTGCGCAGCCCGGCGCCGGGAAAGGCGATCTGGAGCAGGCCGGCGGCCAGAAGGCAGGTCGCGCCGTCCGCCACGAAGAGCAGGCCGTAGTCGCGCAGCGCCAGGAAGCCGCCCAGGGTCGGCCCGAGGGTCATGCCGAGGTTCACCGCCAGCCGCATCAGGGCGAAGCTCCGCCCCCGCTCTCCCGGATCGCTGGCCGCCACCAGGGCCGCCAGATTCGCCGGGCGGAAGATCTCCCCCACGAAGCTCAGGACCAGCATCATGGCCGAGATGGCGAGCCGCCCTTGGAGATGGCCGAGAGTCATGAAGCAGATCCCGGTCGCCGCCAGGCTCCACTTCATGACCCGCATCGGGCTAATGCGGTCGCAGAGCCACCCCCCGAGATAGGAGGCGCCCATGGCTCCCAAGCCGTAGAGCGCCAGCGTCTGGCCGGCCTGGGTCGTCGTGAAGCCCCGCTTCTCGGTGAGGAACAGGGCGAGGAACGGCATCACCATCGTGCCGCTGCGGTTGACCAGCGTGGCGATGGAGAGCAGCCAGACTGGGCGGGAAAGGCCCGAGAAGGCTTCGCGGTAGGCGGTGGCGATGGAACGAAACATGAGAGTTCCGGCTAGACTCGATTTTGTATGGACCGCATGGACAGGAAGAAAACGATTCTTGGCATCTTATCCCTCACCGTCATTCTCGGCGGCCTCGGCGCTGTCTTGTCGGCCCAGGACGCTCCCGTCCGGGAGATCGCCATCACCGTCGATGACCTTCCCTTCGGGGGCGCGGACCTCGGGCTCGCGCGGATCCGGACGGCCAACGAGACGATCCTGGCGGCGCTCCGGCGGGAGAGCGTCCCCGCCGTCGGGTTCGTCAACGAGCGGAAGCTCTTCGTGCCCGGCGAGATCGACGCCCGCACGGCCCTGCTGGAAAGCTGGCTCGACGCGGGCGCGGAGCTCGGCAACCACACGTTCTCCCATCCCTCCCTCCAGGACACGCCGCTCGCCGCCTTCGAGGAGGACGTGGTGCGGGGCGAGACGGTGACCCGCCTGCTGCTCGAGCGGCGGGGGCGCAAGCTGCGCTACTTCCGCCACCCCTTCCTGCGCACCGGGCCGAGCCTGGAGGTCCGCTCCGCCTTCGAGAAGTTCCTGGCGGAGCGTGGCTACACCGTGGCGCCGGTGACGGTCGAGAATTCCGACTACATGTTCAGCGCCTCCTACAGCCAGGCCAAGACCCAGGGGGACGTCGAGACGATGCGGCGGATCGGAGAGGCCTATCTACAGTTCACGGAAGCGCAACTCGGGTTCTGGGAGAAGGTGTCCGAGGAGGTGGCGGGGCGTCCCATCCGGCACGTCCTCCTGCTCCACGCGAACGAGGTCAACGCCGCGTACCTGGACGAGGTCCTGGACCTGCTGAAGCGCCGGGGCTACCGTTTCGTCACCCTGGAAGAGGCTCTGCGGGACGACGCCTACCGCCTGCCCGACACCTTCGCCGGCAAGGCCGGCGTCTCCTGGCCCTACCGCTGGGCCGTCAGCAAGGGAGTGAAGATCGACTGGCGGCAGGAACCGGAGCCGCCCGAGCTCATTCAGCAGCTCTACCAGGCGGCGAGACCGCCCGCTTGAGGCCTGTTCCTACTTCACCAGCAGCACCGGGCAGCGCACCACGATCGCCACTCTGTAGCTGATCGTCCCCCAGCCGAGGGCGGGGTGGTCGCGGTCCACGTTGTGGGAGGAAAGGATCACCAGGTCCGTGCCGTGGTCCTCGGCGTAGCGCACGATCGTCTCCGCCCGCTTGCCGTAGACGACTTCGTGCCGGGCGCGGACGCCGGCCTGCTGGAGCCGCTCCTCCATCGTGAAGAGCTTGGCCGCGGCCCGCGTCTCCAGCCCGCGGTAGAAGTCCGCCATCTCCTCGAAGCTGATGTGCTCGATCGTCTCGATGACGTGGAGAAGCGTAACCTCGTTCGCATCGCCGTCGCTCCGGCCCGCGATCTCGATCGTGCTCGTCAGGGCCGATTCGTTCTTTTCCGTAAAGTCGACGGGAACCAGGATCTTTTGAAACATGCAGCCCCCCTGATCCCCATGATTTCCTTCATCGCCAGCGGTGTCAACCGAGGCGCGCTCGCCACGGTGCTAAAGTGAAGCCAAATGCGGCGCTGGATCGTTCGTCTTCTCGTAATCCTCGGGATCGTGGCGTTGGGCCTCGCCCTGCGGGCCACCGTGTGGGCTCCCAAGCCGATCGAGGTCACGGTCGCCGAGGTCGGGCGCGGCCGGGTCGAGCAGACGGTCACCAACTCGCGGGCCGGGACGGTGAAAGCCCGCCGCCGGGCCCAGATCTCGCCGGAGGTCGGCGGCCGGGTCGTCGAGATCCCCTTCCGGGAAGGCGAGGCGTTCAAGCGGGGCGACGTCCTGCTGCGGCTGGACCCGAGCGTGCCGGAGGCCCGGATCTCCCTCTCCCGACGCGAGCTTCAGGCCACCGAGGCCCAGCGCCAGCAGGCGTGCGTCGCGGCCGAGCGGGCGCAGCGCGAGCGCGGCCGCCTCAAGAAGCTGGCCGCCGAGGGGATCGTCTCGACGGACGCCCTCGACCAGGCCCAGAGCTCCGCCGATACCGCCGCCGCGGCCTGCCGGGCGGCCCGGGCCGGCGTCGACCAGGCGCGGGCCGCCATCGAGCTGGCGTCGCGGGAACAGGGTTTGACGGTGATCCGCGCGCCCTTCGACGGCATCGTCGCCGACCTCTCGGTGGAGTTGGGCGAGTACACGACGCCCTCGCCGCCCGGCATGCCCATCCCGCCGGTCCTCGACGTCCTCGATCCCGGCTCGGTCTACGTCAGCACGCCCATGGACGAGGTGGATTCCTCCCGCATCCATCCCGGCCAGAGGGCGCGCGTCACCTTCGACTCCCAGCCCGGGCGGCAGTTCCCCGGGCGCGTGCGGCGGATCGCCCCCTACGTGCTCGACCGCGAGGAGCAGAACCGCACCGTGGAGATCGAGGTGGAGCTGGACGATCCGGGCACGGCGCGGCTGCTGCCCGGCACCTCGGCGGACGTCGAGGTGCTGCTCGAAGCGCGGGAGAACGTGCCCCGCATCCCCACGGCGACCCTGATCGAGGGCGAGCGGGCCCTGGTGGCCGAGAACGGCGTGCTCGCCGAGCGCAAGCTGAAGATCGGCCTCAAGAACTGGGACTGGACGGAGGTGCTCTCCGGGGTCGCGCCGGGCGACTTGGTGGTCGTCTCCCTGGACCAGCCGGAGATCAAGGCGGGCGCCAAGGTGCGGACGGTCCGCGCGGCCCCCAAGAGCGGCACCCCGTGATCCGCCTGGAAGGGATCTCCCGCACCTACCAGCTCGGCGGCCAGCCGGTGCACGCCCTGGAGAACGTCAGCGAGCACATCCGGCCCGGCGAGCACGTCGCCATCATGGGCCCCTCCGGCTCCGGCAAGTCGACCCTGCTCAACGTCCTCGGCTGCCTCGACCGCCCCGACGCCGGCCAGTACTGGCTCGACGGCCGCGAGGTCGGGACGCTGTCGGACGAGGAGCTGACGGCGGTGCGGCGCGACCTGATCGGCTTCGTCTTCCAGTCCTTCCACCTGATCCCGCGGCTGACGGCGGCCGAGAACGTCGAGCTGCCCATGGTCTTCGCCGGGCTTCCCCGCGCCGACCGCCGCCGGAAGGTCGAGGCGGCCCTGGCGGCGGTCGACCTCTCCGGCCGCATGGACCACCGGCCCGACCAGCTCTCCGGCGGCGAGCGCCAGAGGGTGGCCCTGGCCCGCTCGACCGTGATGGGCCCGCGCGTCCTCCTCGCCGACGAGCCCACGGGCAACCTCGACACGACCTCGGGCCGCCAGATCCTCGAGCTGCTCGACCGCATGAACGAGGAGGGGATCACGCTCGTGGTGGTGACCCACGACCCCTCCGTGGCCCGCCGGGCCGACCGCGTCATCGTGCTGGTGGATGGCCGCGTCGCCCGCCGGCTCGCGGGCTCGGAGGTGATGGGCACGGCGGACCTGTTCGCGCCGCTGGAAGCCGGAACGCCGCCATGAGTACCGCGATGACGACCGCCGACCTCTTCGGCTTCGCCCTGCGGGCCCTCTCCGGGCACCGGCTGCGGACGCTGCTCTCGCTGCTCGGCATGGCGATCGGGGTGGCCGCCGTCATCACCCTGACGGCCCTGGGCGAGGGGGCGCGGCGCTACGTGGTCGACCAGTTCGCGAATATCGGCTCGAACCTGCTGATCGTGGTGCCGGGCAAGACCGAGACGACCGGCATCCCCGGCGTGGGAGCGGCGGCGAACGACCTGACGCTCGAGGACTCGCGGGCGATCGAGCGCGGCGTCCCCGAGGCCGAAAAGCTGGCCCCTTTCGTCATCGGCACCGAATCGGTGGCGCACGGCGGACGGCGGCGGCAGGTGGCGGTCGTCGGCTCGACGCGGGAGCTCCTGGAGGTGCGCAAGCTGGCGCTCGCCCGGGGCGAGTTCCTGCCGGCCGAAGAGCTGCGGCGCGGCCGGCCGGTCGTGGTGCTGGGCGTCAAGGTGGCCCGCGAGCTGTTCCCCGGCGAAGAGCCGGTCGGCCAGGTGGTGCGGATCGGCGGCTGGCGGATGCGGGTGATCGGCATTCTCGCCCCCAAGGGAGTCCAGCTCGGGGCGGACATGGACGAGACCGCCGTCGTCTCGGTGGCGACCGGCATGCGGATGTTCGACCGCCGCTCCCTCTTCCGCATCATGATCCAGGTGCGGGAGGGCGCCGACCTCGAAGCGGCCAAGGCGAAGGTCGTCCGCCTGCTCGCCGAGCGCCATGGCGAGGAGGACGTGACCGTGCTGACCCAGGACTCCGTGGTCGCCACCTTCTCCCAGATCCTCGGCGCCCTGACGCTCGCCCTGGGAGCCATCGCGGCCATCTCCCTGTCGGTCGCCGGTATCGGCATCATGAACGTGATGCTGGTCTCGGTCTCGGAGCGGACGCGCGAGGTCGGCCTGCTGCGGGCCCTCGGCGTGCGGCGCGGGCAGGTGCTGGCGGTCTTCCTCACGGAGTCGGCGCTGCTCTCGGCGGCCGGCGGCCTCCTCGGCCTCGCCGCCGGCTGGGGAGCGGTGCGCATCCTGATCCGGGTCTTCCCCGCCCTGCCGGCGAGCCCGCCGGTGTGGGCCGTGGTCGCCGCCCTCGTCCTGTCGCTGGGCGTCGGCCTCTTCTTCGGCTGGCTGCCCGCCCGGCGGGCGGCGCGGCTCGATCCCGTGGCGGCCCTGGCCGGGAGGTAACGCTCTGCGCGACCTGATCCGCCTAGCCCTGAGCGCCGTCCTGAGCCACCGCCTCCGCTCGGCGCTGTCGATGCTGGGCATCGGCATCGGCATCGCCTCGGTGATCCTCCTCACCTCGATCGGCGAGGGGACCCGGCGCTACATGATGGGCATGTTCACCCAGTTCGGCACCAACCTCATCGGGGTGAACCCGGGGAAATCGGAGACCTCGGGCATCCCGGGAGCCTTCGGCGGCACCACGCACAAGCTGTCGATCGACGACGCCCTCGCCGTCTCGCGACTGCCGGGAGTCGAGGTCTCGATGCCCGTGGTCTTCGGCAACGCCCGCGTCGAGGCCGGCGGCCGGGGGCGCGGCGTGTTCGTCTACGGCGTCACCCCCGACGCTCCGAAGGTCTGGAAGTACGGGGTCCGGCAGGGGACTTTCTGGCCGGAAAGGGATCCGCACCGCGGCTCCCAGCTCGCCGTCCTGGGCCCCAAGCTCAAGCGCGAGCTGTTCGGCGAGGCGAACGCCCTCGGCCAGTTCGTGCGCATCGCCGGCACCCGCTTCCGGGTGATCGGCGTCATGTCGCCCAAAGGGCAGTTCCTGGGCTTCGACATCGACGACTCGGCCTATGTCCCGGTGGCGAGCGCGATGCGGATATTCAACCTCTCGGAGCTCAACGAGATCGACATCGTCTATGCCCACGCCGGCCTCGCCCCGCAGGTCGAGCGGGAGGTCCGGCAGCTCCTCACCGCGCGCCACGGCGGCGAGGAGGACTTCACCGTCACCACCCAGGCGGCCATGCTCTCGGTGTTCGACAACGTGATGAACGTGGTCACGATGTCCGTGGGGGCCATCGCCGGCATCTCGCTGCTCGTGGGGGCCATCGGCATCCTGACCATGATGTGGATCGCCGTCGGCGAGCGGACGGCCGAGATCGGCCTGGCGCGGGCGATCGGCGCCACCCGGCGCCAGATCCACGTGCTCTTCCTCCTCGAAGCGGCGGCCCTCGCCACCGCAGGGGGGACTCTCGGCGTGCTCGCCGGCTTGGGGCTGGCCGCCGTGCTGCGCCTGGCGGTGCCGGGACTGCCCGTGCACACGCCGGTCCTCTTCGTGGTGGTGGCCGTGGCGGTGAGCGTGGCCACCGGGCTCCTCTCCGGGCTCCTCCCCGCCCGCCGGGCGGCGGCGCTCGATCCCATCGAGGCGCTGCGGGCGGAGTGAAGCTTTACGGTTTTCCTTCCACCCACTTGATCACGCCGTAGCGCTGGAGCCGGACCTCCGGAGACCAGAAATCGCGCCGCAGCCCCGCCTTGGCCTTCAAATGGCCCAGGAAGTCCTGGGGATCGGGGAGCTGCTCCCAGACCTGCGGCAGGAAGGTGGCGCGGTGCTCTTCGTATTCGAGAACGACGCCGTCGGCGCCGGGGCGCAGGCGCCGGAGCGCCTCCTCCTCGCTGGCGAAGTCGAGGGGCTCGGGCGCCGAGAGCAGCGAGACCTCGATCGAGATCCCGGGCAGCTCCCACGCTTCGACGGGGCGAAAACGCGTGTCGCGGAAGGCCGAGGCGCGGGCGTTGCTCCAGACGTCCTCGAAGAGGGGCCGGTAAGCCTCGACCGAGCCCACGCAGCCCCGCAGGTCGCCCTGCCGGCGGAGGGTCACGAAGCAGGCGCCCGGCTCGCGCAGCCACGGCTCCTCGTAGTTGCCCGCCAAATAGCCGCCCACCGCGCCCAGGCCGAGGGCCTCGGCGACGCTCTCGCGGGCGATGCGCAGCAGCAGGCGCCCGCGCTCCGCGCTCCAGGGCTCAGGCCCGTTCATGGAAGGCGAAGGCTCCATAGCCGACGACTCTCGACGGGTCTCCCGCGGTGTCGGCCGAGTTGCGGAGGTCCAGCAGCTCGGGGACGAGGCCGAGCCGCCGCGCCGCCTCCAGCAGGCCGTTGATCGGCACGGCGCCGCAGGCCTGGCGGGAGTGCAGCGGGCCGTCCAGGGCGAGGATCCGCTCGGAGGTCTCGCGGTCCGCCCGCCGTGCCGCGTCGTAGGGAAGATAGTGCGAGAGGTCGGAGCTGATCACGATCAGGGTCTCCGGCCCTCCCCAGAGCCGCTCCAGCACCTCGGCCACCTCCTCGCCGCTCGCCTGCCCCACCACCAGCGGCACGAGATGGAACTCTCCGAGCAGCACCTGGAGGAAGGGGAGCTCCACCTCCAGCGAATGCTCGCGGACGTGGGCCTCGGGGATCACCCGCACCTGGGGCAGGCGGAGGGAGGCCTGGGCGCCCTCCGGCTCGATCGGGATCTCCCCCAGGGGCGTGGCGAAGCGCGGATGCCCGGGCAGGGCCAGGCCCTGGATGGGCACGAAGTGGGCGGGCCCCAGCAGGACCACCCGCTGGATCGACTCCGCGGCGGACGCGAGGGCGCGGAACGCGCTGCCGGCGATCGGTCCGGAGTAGACGTAGCCCGCGTGGGGAGCGATGACGGCTTTGGGGACGGTAAGTCCGGCGTCCTCCGGCACGGCGGCCTCACGCAGGAAGCCCTCGACCTGGGACCTCAGCTCGCGGGGATCGGCGGGATAGAACTGGCCGGCGACGGCGGGGGGACGGACGGAGGCCATACGGCCCCAATGTACCAGATCGCGCCCACGGCCTACCCCCCCTTGAGCACCTGCCGGCACCGCTTCTGCGCGCGGTCGCGGTCGGGCATCGGCAGCCCCTCGAACATCGTCAGGGTGCGCTCGCGGCCGCTCGCGAGGAGGGTGAGGACCTCGCGGAACTGGTGCTCGGCGCGGTCGCGGTGGCCGAGGCGCAGGAGGCAGTCGGCGAGCAGCACGCGCACCTGGAAGAGCGACGGATCGAGGTAGAGGGCGGCGCGGTAGGAGGTGACGGCATCCTCCGGGCGGCCGCGCAGGTCGTGCAGGAAGCCCTCCAGGGCATGGGCCGCCGGCTCGGAGGGATTGGCGGCCAGGAGCTCCGCGAGCGCCCGGCCCGCCTCGTCGATCCGGTTCGCGGCGAGGTCGCGGGAGGCCGCCAGCAGACGTTCCTGGAAGCCCAGCGGCGGGGCAGCCTCGGGAACGGCGGCGGGCGGCGGGGCCGTCACGGTCCTGGGGAGGCTTCGCTCCCGCGGCGGCGGCTCCGCCCGGACCGGGACTGGTGGGACCGGCGGGGAAGGAAGCGGCGGAAGAGGAACGGCTTTCTTCTTCGGCTGAGCGGCCCGCTCGGCGTCCGGCCTGGCCTCCCGGTGCCGGTAGGCGAAGCAGGGGCCCAGATCGACCGCCTCCAGCTCGTCCTGGATCTGCCAGAGGGTTTCCGAGGCGCCCAGGAAGAGGTAGCCCTGGGGGGACAGGATGCGCCCGATGTGCGAGACGACCAGGCGCTGGAGCGGCCGGCGGAAGTAGATCAGGACGTTGCGCAGCAGCACCAGGTCGCACTCGCCGAAGGGGAGCGCGAATGGCGTCTGGGCGAGGTTGAGCGTCTGGTAGCGGATGCGCGAGCGCAGGCCGGCGTCGAATTCGTAGAGCTTGCCCCGGCGGGTGAACCAGCGCTCGAGCAGCTCCGGCGGCACCTGCGAGACCGCGCGCTCGCCGTAGAGGCCGAGGCGGGCGCCGGCGAGCGCCTCCTCGTCCAGGTCGGTGGCCACGAGGGTCCAGTCCCACCCCGCGAGCGAGGGCTCCTCGGCCAGCATCATGGCGAGCGACGCCGGCTCTTCCCCGCGCGCGCAGGCCGCCGACCAGATCCGCAGGCTGCGCGCGCCGGCGCGGGCCCGCACCAGCACCGGCAGCACCTGCTGGCGGATGGCCTCGAACTGCTGGGGCGCGCGGAAGAAGTACGACTCCTTGATGGTGACGAGCGAGATCAGGCTGCCCCACTCGCCGTCGATCTCGCGCGCCGCCAGCGCCCGCACGTACTCGGCGATCCCCTGGTAGCCGCGGGTATGGGCGCGGCGCAGCGCCACCTCCTCCAGGAAGCTGACGCGGGCGGGCGGGATGACGTTGCCCGTCGCGTCGCGGATCATCGCGACGAGCTGCTGCACCGGCGACGGCAGCGAGGAAGGAGCGGCCTGGCTCATGGGCGGACGAGGTTCCGGCCGGCGGCCTTGGCCTCGTAGAGCCGGCGGTCCGCCAGCGACACCAGGACGTCGCTGGTCTCGGAGCTCGCCATCTCGTCGCGGGAGGCGACGCCGAAGGAGGCGGTGACCCGCACCTCGACGCCGTCCGGCAGCCGCACCGGCGAGCTCTCCAGCCCCTGGCGCAGCCGCTCGGCGGCCATGCGCGCCCCCGCCAGGTCCACCTGCGGCAGCACGGCCAGGAACTCCTCGCCGCCGTAGCGCCCCAGCAGGTCGGTGCTGCGCAGGCACCGGCGCAGCGCTCCCGCGCCCTCGCGCAGCACGGCATCGCCCGCCAGGTGGCCGTAGGTGTCGTTGATCTCCTTGAAGTGGTCGAAGTCGCAGAGCACCACGCTCATGGGCGACCGGTAGCGGCGGGCCCGCTCCAGCTCGACGGTGAGCTGGTCGTAGATCACGCGGTGGTTGAGCTGGCGGGTGAGCCCGTCCAGCGTCGACAGCTCGTGCAGGCGCTGCGAAAGCCGGGCGTTGTCGAGCACCAGCGCGAGATGACTCGTGAGGCCGCCCACCAGGGCGCCGGTGGTCGCGGCCATCTCGTGGGGATCGCGGGGGAGGAAGGCCAGGACTCCGGAGGCGTCGCGCACCGACAGGGGCAGCCAGACCACCCGCTCCAGCTCGACCGCCACGTCCCCGGGGTCGCCGACGACGCGCGTCTCGACGGCGGCGCCCGGCGCCAGGCGGAGGTTGCGCGCCATCAGAGCCCCCAGCGCCTCGAGATCCGCGGCCCGGATGGGATCCTGGAGGAGGATCTGGACCATGCCGGAGTCGGCTTCCGCCACCGCCACGCCCAGGAACTGGGCGTCCACCACCTGGCTCAGGGTCTCGAGCGCCCCTTGAGCGGCGCCGTAGAAGTCGTTGGCGGCCATGCCCTGTTCGAGGAGCGTGTTGAGGATCGTGGCCTGGAGCAGCGAGGCGTCGAGGTGGCGCGCCACCCGGGCCAGCACCTCGACCGGGCCCAGGGACTGGAGGTCCGAATCCGCCAGGCTGGCGGAGCGCGGCGCCGCCGCGGCCTCGTCGACCAGCCGGGCGACGGCCTCGACGAGCTGGCCGGGGTGGAAGTCCTTGGTGAGATAGGCGTCGGCGCCCGTGCGCAGGCTCCAGTAGCGGGAGGCCGCCTCGCCGTGGCTGGTGAGGATGAGCACCGGGATGTGGGTGCTCGCCGGGTCGGCCTTGAGCAGCCGCAGCAGGGGAAAGCCGTCCATGGTGGGCATCTCGAGGTCGGTCACCACCACGGCCGGCTGCTCCCGCAGCGCCGTCATGGCCCCCTCGGCGCCGTCGCGCGCCTCCAGGACCTCGAAGCCGGAGGCGCGCAGGGTGCGGGCGAGGATCGCCCGCGTCACCTCGCTGTCGTCCACCACCAGCACCCGCCGGTTCACCGCTCCTTCCCCTTCCACAGGCGGATCAGGGTGCGGGCGAGGGCCCGCGGGGGCAGGGCCACGTCGGCCGCCCCCTTCTCCAGCGCCACGCGCGGCATGCCGAAGACGACCGAGCTGGCCTCGTCCTGCACCAGGGTGACGCCGCCGGCCTGGCGCAGCGCCAGCAGGCCCTCGACGCCGTCCGATCCCATGCCGGTCATGAGCACCCCGGCCACCTCCCGCGGACAGTGGGCGGCGCAGGAGAGGAACATCTCGTCCACCGACGGCCGGTGGCCGCGGCGCGCCGGAGTGTCGGGATCGAGCCGCATCACCCCCCCGGCTTCCAGCCGCAGATGGGAGCCGCCCGGTGCCAGGCGCACCGCGCCGCGCCGCAGCGCCTCGCCGTCCTGGGCCAGCCGCACGTCGAAGGGGAGCTCCTTGTTGAGCCAGTCGGCGAAGCCCAGCTCGAAGCCGGAGGCGATGTGCTGCACGATGAGGAAGCCCACCGGCGCGTCGGCCGGCATCTCGTCCATGAGCTCGCGGATGGCGGCCGGCCCGCCCGTCGAGGCGCCGATGGCGATCCAGCGCAGCTCGATCCCGGTAAAGCTGCCCGCGCTGCTCGGGATGACCGTCTCCGGCCGCACCGCCCGCGGGCGTGGCGGCGCCTTGGGCGCGGCCTGGGCCTGGGCCACGGTGCGCACCGTCTCCGGCAGGCTCTCCGCGAGCTGCTGCCAGCTCGGCGTGTCCTCCGGCTTGGGCAGCACCTCCAGCGCGCCCCGCCGCATGGCCTCGAAGGCGATCTGCATCTGGTTGCGGTTGGCCCGCGAGGAGAGGACGACGATGGGCGTCGGCCGCACCGCCATGATCTGCTCGGTGGCCTGGTAGCCGTCCAGCACCGGCATGTGGAGGTCCATCACCACCACGTGCGGCTGCAGGTCGATCACCGCCTGCACGGCCTGGGCGCCGTCCGCGGCCTCGCCGACCACCTTGATGTCGGGCGTGCGGGAGAAGAAACGCCGCAGCACCGCCCTCACCGAGGACGAGTCGTCCACCAGCAGGACGCGGATCAAGCCAGCCTCTTAATCTTCTTCATCTTCATCACCGCCCGCTCCCGCTCAACCGGCGGACGAGGTCCACCAATTCCCCCGCGTCCAAGCTCTGCTTGGTGAGGTAGGCGTCGGCGCCGACCTTGAGGCCGCGCAGGCGGTCTTCCGGGCGGTCGCGGGTGGAGACGACGATGATGGGGAGCTGCGCGAAGTGCTCCATGCCGCGGAGCTGGGCGGCCAGCTCGAAGCCGTCCATGCGCGGCATCTCGATGTCGGTAACGACGCAGTCGAAGCTCTCCTCGCCGAGCAGCGACAGGGCCTCCTCGGCGTCGCCCGCGGCCGTCACCTCGAAACCGGCGTCCTCCAGCAGGCGCCGCTCCATCTCGCGGGTGACCAGCGAGTCGTCCACCAGCAGCACCCGCACCCGGCGCACCACCGTCACCGCCCGGGCCGCCGGCAAGGCCCGCAGGTACTCGCGCTGGGCGAGCACGGAGGGCGAGAGCACGCCCACGGGCTCGCCCGAGGCGAGCATGGCGACCCCTTCGAGCAGCCGGTCGGTGGGAGCCCGCCGGGTGATCGGCCGCACCAGCACCTCCTGCTCGCCGTCCACGTCGTCCACCGCCAGGGCCAGCGGCTGCCCCGAGACGACCCCTTCGAGCAGGAGCTGGCTCTCGGCGGCGGCCTGGCCGTAGATGCGGGAGAGCGGCACGAACGGCACCAGCCGGCCGGCGACCGACGCCATCGTGCGGCCGTCGCGCTCCACCACGGCCTCGGGATCGAGCCGGGTCGCCCGCCGCACCACGGACGAGGGGAGGGCGACCTTGAGCTGGCCCACGCGCAGCAGCATCACCGACTCGCCCCGGCGGGCCACCGGCACGTCGACGGTGAAGGTGGTGCCCTGGCGGGGCTCGGTGTCGACGAACACCTCGCCGCCGACGCGGGCCACGGCGTTGGCCACCACGTCGAGACCGACGCCCCGCCCGGAGATCTCGGAGACCTGCTTGCGGGTCGAGAACCCCGGAGCGAAGAGCAGCCGCAGGGCCTCCTTCTTGCCCATGCCGGCGGCGACGCCCGCGTCCACCAGGCCGACGTCCACCGCCTTCTGCAGCACCCGCGGGATGTCGATGCCGGCGCCGTCGTCGGAGATGACCAGGCGGACCTTCGGGCCGTCCGCCAGGGCCTTGATGCGGATGCGGCCGGCCCGCGGCTTGCCCATGGCCTGGCGCACGTCGGGCGGCTCGATGCCGTGATCGACGGCGTTGCGGATCAGGTGGACGAGGGCCTCCTCGAGCTCGCGGGCGATCCGCCGGTCGAGCCGGGTGTCCTCGCCCTCCAGGTCCACCTCGACCTCCAACTGGAGCGAGCGCGCCAGCTCCCGGGCGTAGCGGGCGAAGGAGAGCAGGAAGCCGCGCATCGGCTGGAGCTGCAGGGCGAGCATCTTCTCGAGCTGCTCCTCCGCCGAGCGGATGAGCCGGCGCTGCCCGCCCTCGAGCTCCACCGCCACCCGCCGCAGCATGGTGGCGAGCACGGCCAGCACCTGCGTCGGCTGCGGCTCGTGGAGCCCGTCCTCCGCCAGGCGGGCGAGGTCGTAGATGCGGTCGATCACCTGCCGCCCGGCGACCGCCATGATCCGCACCTGCGTGGCCCGCTCGGCCACGGCGTCGAGCGCCGTGGCGTCCACCCGCACGTCGCCGCTGGCGCTGGTCGCCGTGGTCTTGGCGGCGGGAGCCTGCTGCGCCGCCGGCGCGGGGGCTGGGACCGGGCTCGGCTCGGGCTCGGGAAGGGGCGCCGGGACTTCGGCGGGAGCTTCTGAAGGGACCTCGGAGACCTCGGCGGCGGCCGGCTTCGCGGGCGGAGCCGGCGCCGGCTCGACTGCCGCCGAGACGCGCAGGAGCTCCACCAGCTCGGCGTCGACCGGCGGGTCCTCGCCCCGGGAGACCCGCTCGACCAGGGCCGTCAGCTCGTCCACCACCCGGATCAGCAGCGGGACCATGCCCGGCCGGGCGGCGTGCAGCACCTCCTCGGCGGCGTGGCTCAGCTCGGCCAGCGCGCCGATCCGCATCATGCGGCCCGCGCCCTTCAGCGTGTGGAGCTCGCGCTTGGCCTCCACGACCCACTGCGGATCGGTCTCGAGATGCGGCAGGCTGCTGGCGAGCCGCTCCAGGCGGTCGCGGGCTTCCTCGACGAAGAGGGGAACGAGATCGGCGAACTCCGCGTCCAAGGCTGCCCCGGATCAGATCTTGGTCCAGCTGTCGACGTTGACGTCCAGCCCGAGCACGCCTTCCAGCTCCCCGTTCTCGTACACCGGCGAGGCGGCGGTGAAGATGGGCTGGCCCGAGAGCAGCGAGTTGAAGAGCGGCGTCAGGATGGTGTGCTCCTCCTGGACCGCCGCCTTGTACCAGGGGCGGTCGGCGAAGCCCTCGCCGGTCTTGACGCCCGACGGCACCTCGCGGCCGCCGACGATCTGGCGGTTCACCACCAGGGCCGTCTGGTTGCGCCGGCCGTCGAAGAAGTAGAGGCACTCGACGTAGGGCTGGCGGTGGACCAGGTCCTCCAGCAGCCGCTCGATCGACTCCCAGTTGCCGAGCCGGCGCCCGACCTCGCGCGCCCAGGTCTCGGCCATGTGCTTGAGCGAGTGCGGCGAATCGAGGTGGAAGGACTGGGCCAGCATCTGGATCACCAGCCCCAGCCGGTTCAGCCGGTCGGCCGTCTCGGTGAAGTGCTTCAGGCCGTCGGCCATCCGCTGCACCACCTGGCTGACCTCCTTGAGCGTCAGCACCACCTCGTCGGAAGCGGCGTTCTGCTGCTGGGTGGCGAGGGAGATCTCGCGCGCCACGCGGGCGGTGTCGGACGAGGCGCCGCGCAGGTCCTCGATGGCCGAGGCGGCGGAGCGGGCGCGCTCCAGCACCCGCCCGGCCTCCGAGCTCCCCTCCTCGGTGGCGACCACCGTGGCGCGGATCGAGCCCGCGAACTCGTCGAGCAGGTTGCGCACCGACTCGACCGACTCCTGCGAGCGCTGGGCGAGGCGGCGCACCTCCTCGGCCACCACCGAGAAGCGCCGCCCGTGGTCGCCGGCGGCGGCGGCCTCGATGGCGGCGTTGAGGGAGAGGATGTGGGTCTCCTGGGCGATCTCGGTGATGAGGTCGAGCACGCGGTAGATCTCCTTCGAGCGCGTGCCCAGGATCTCGGCCCGGCTGGCGATGCCGCTGATCCGCTTCTTGACCTCCTCGACCCCTTCCACCGCCTCCTCCACCGCGCCCTGGCCGGCGGTGCCGCTCTCCTCGGCGGCCTGGGCCAGGTCGGCCTGCGAGGCGGCGTTGTCGGCGATCTGCGAGGCGGTGCGCGCCAGCTCCTCCATGGCGGCCGTGATCTCCACCACCGAGGCCGCCTGCTCCGAGGAGCCGGACGCCAGCTCGGAGGCGATCTCGTTGACCGAGTTGGCCGCCGAGGCCACCTCGATCGAGCTGGTCTGGATCTGCTGCGCCAGCACGTCCAGCGAGTTGGTGGCGTTCGCGAGCGACACGGCCAGCCGGCCGGGCAGGGACTTCGAGCTGTCCGAGCAGTTCACCAGGTCGCCGTCGCGCAGGCGGTCGAGAGCCTGCACCAGCGTCAGCTCGATCCCCTCCCGCCGATGCTCCGTCGTCTCCACCCGCTCGCGCAGGCTCTGCTGCGAGCGGAAGACCACCCGCACGTAGAGGGCGACGATGGCCAGCGACACCAGCAGGAAGGCGTCGAAGAGCCAGCTCTGGGCTCCCCCGGCCTGGGCGATCATCATCAGCACCAGCCCCGAGACGGCCACGCCGCCCAGGATGAGCAGCCCGATCATGGCCTGGTTGATCGAATCAGTCGCGTGCTTCATCCAATCCTTCTCCCGATTGACCTTCTCCCGATTGACCTTCTCCCGATTGACCTTCTCCAGCTCGACCTGGTCCCGGCTGACGGCCCTCTTCCCCGAGCCGCAGGGCCGCTGGCGGATACCGCGGGTCCACCACCACCACCGGCAGACGGCCGTACACCGCCAGGCCCGCCGGCAGCTCGGACCAGTACCGCCGCAGCACCGGCGCCGCCGGCCGCACGCTCAGGCCCTCCACCACGCCCAGGATCTCGTCGGCGGCGAGCACCTCGCCGCAGGCCGAGATGCGGTAGCCGGTGCCCCGCGCGGCCAGCCCGTCCACGTCGGCGTTGGCGATCCCCCAGACGCCGCCCGCCGCCCGCACCAGCAGGAAGCCGCGGGCGTGCGGAACGCTCAAGCCTCATTCCCCAGGGCTTCGAGGTTGAGCACGCGGACCACCTCGCCGCCGACCGGCGCCTCGCCCTGCACGAAGCCGCCGTCGCCCGCCACCATCGAGCCGGCGGGCACGTGCACCACCTCCAGGGCCGCGTCCGCCGACAGGCCGATCGTCTCCCGGGCCTCCGGGGGCCCCACCCACACCACCACCGTCACCGGGTAGGAGGGGTTGGCGCCCGGCGGCGAGCTCACCAGGCGGGCCAGGTTCAGCACCGGCAGCGGCTCGCCGCCGAACTCCGCCAGCCCTTCGAGCTCCCCCGCCGCTCCCGGCAGGGGGTGGACGGTGAGGGCCCGCACCACCCGGCGCACCAGGGCCAGGGGAAGGGCGCACGAGTACTCGCCGGCCCGCACCAGCAGGTGAGTGCCCTCTTCGCGCCGCGCCCGGCTCTCGGCCTGATCGAGGAGATCGCTCAAGGCGTCAGATCCTCGTCCAGCCGGTGACGTTGATGTCGATCCCCAGCACGGCGGCGACCGAGCCGTCCGGATTGAGCAGGGGCGTGCAGACGGTGAAGCAGGCTTCCGAGTTCTGCATCGACTCGTAGGGCGGGATGAGCGTCGTCCGCCAGTGCCGCGACACCGCCTTGAACCAGGGACGGGTGCGCACGTCCGTCTTGCGCACCTCGGCGGCCAGGGAGCGCTGGCGCTCGTCGAGGAGGTCCCGGTTGAAGCTCAGGACCAGCGTGCTGCCGTCGAGCCCCATCAGGTAGCCCAGCTCGACGAAGGGCGCGTGGCGCACCAGCTCCTCCAGCGCCGCTTCCTTCTCCGTCACGCCCGGCACCTTCTCCAACTGCCGCGCCCAGCTCTCGACCAGGTGCTTCAGGGAGCGCGGCGAGTCGAGGTGGAAGGACTGCGCGAGGAGCTGGATCTCGAGGCCCAGCGTGTTCAGCCGGTCCGCCGTGCTCGACAGGTTCTTCAGGCCGCCCGTCATGCGCTGCACCACCAGGCTCACCTCGCGCAGCGTCATCACCACCTCGTCCGAGGCGGAGTTCTGCTGCTGGGTGGCGAGCGAGATCTGCTGCGCCACCCGCGAGGTGTCGCCCGAGGCGCGGCGCAGGTCCTCGATGGCGATCGACGCGGCCCGCGAGCGCTCCAGCACCCGCGAGGCCTCCTTGCTCCCCTCCTCGGTGGCGACGATCGTGGCGCGGATCGAGCTCGAGAACTCGTCGAGCAGGTTGCGCACCGACTCGACCGACTCCTGGGAGCGCTGGGCGAGATGGCGCACCTCGTCGGCCACCACCGAGAAGCGGCGGCCGTCCGCGCCCGCCGCCGCGGCCTCGATGGCCGCGTTGAGCGACAGGATGTGCGTCTCCTGGGCGATCTCGGTGATCAGGTCGAGCACCCGGTAGATCTCCTTGGAGCGGGTGCCGAGGCCGTCGGCGCGGCTGGCGATGGCGCTGATGCGCTTCTGCACCTCCTCCACCCCCGTCACCGCCTCGAACACCGACGCCGAGCCGGCGTCGCCGCTCGCCTCGGCCCGCGAAGCCAGCTCCGCCTGGCGGGAGGCGTTCTCGGCGATCATCGAGGCCGTGCGCGCCAGCTCCTCCATGGCGGCCGTGATCTCCACCACCGAAGCCGCCTGCTCAGAGGAGCCCGAGGCCAGCTCCGAGGCGATCTCGTTGACCGCGTCGGCGGCCGAGGCCACCTCGATCGAGCTGTCCTGGATCTGCTGCGCGAGATGCGAGAGCGCCGCGCTCGCCGCGTCGGAGACCTTCGCCAGCCGCTCGGGCAGCCCCCGCGTGTGCTCGATCGAGCGCACCAGGTCGCCCGCTCCGAGCTGCTCGAAGGCCGTGATCAGCTCGGTCTCGAGCCGCGACCAGCGCTCGCGCCCCACGGGCAGCCGCAGCTCCAGGCGGCGGAAGTACGGGAACACCCAGAAGCCGTAGGAGATCACCCCGGCGGCCCCCAGCCCCAGGAAGACGTGCCGCGGCCAGCTCGGCCCGCCGGCCGAGCTGCCGAGCGCCAGCAGGAGGTAGCCCACCAGCGTCAGCCCCACGACCAGGATCCAGCCGACCAGGGCGTTCTCGGTGTGGCGCCCCTCACGCCCCGGGGCCATGGGCACCCCGGGAATGACGGCGGCAAGGGTCGACTCTGCGTCCATCCTGTGATCTCTCCTTTACTGCCGGCGGCGCGCTCGCGGCGTGAGGCGAGCGCCGCACCGCGAGCCCCTCCAAGCGGGCGCGGCGGACCCCGGCGTTCTGGCGCTTTCCGACGAAGCAGTGCGTCGTAGAATAGGGAATTAACCCCCCAGCCGCAAGCCGCGCCGCGGCCCCGCCGGGACGTCCGAACGCCTCCCGCCGCACTTGCCAGTTGAAAGCCTGCCCAAATTGGGCTATACAATTGGCCTAATAATTTCGTTTTTGCTTCAGACGCGCAAGGGTTCTGACCCGAGGTGTCCCCCAGTGGCCCTCGGCATCTCCGGAGTGCGTCCAGTCTCACGTACGTTTTTCAGGGAGATCGTATGAATCGGAAAGGCTTCGCATTGCTTCTCGTGCTCGTTCTCGCCGCTCCGGCCGCCTGGGCCGGCAACGGCCACAACCTCCACGGCATCGGCGCCGTCAACAGCTCCATGGGCGGCGCCGGCGTCGCGCTGCCCATCGACACCCTGGGCGGCTTGCTGCTCAATCCCGCGCTCGCGACTCAACTGGACGGCGGCCGCTTCGCCTTCAGCGCCGAGTACAACAGCGCCAAGAACTCCGTCTCCAGCTCCGTCGCGACCCCCTTCGGCACGTTCAGCGGCAAGACCGAGGAGGACGGCGACACGGCCCTCATCCCGGCCTTCGGCTGGACGTACCACAAGAAAGGCTCGCGCTTCGCCACCGGCATGGGCTTCCTCGGCCTCGCCGGCTTCGGCGCCGACTATCCGCAGGACTCCACCAACCCGATCCTCTCCCCGCAGCCCCAGGGCTTCGGCCGGGTGTACGCCAACTATCAGCTCCTGAAGGTGCCCACGGTGCTCGCCTGGCAGGTCTCCGACGCCTTCTCCTTCGGCCTGTCGCTCAACGTCGCCCGGGCCGCGCTGACCGCCAACCCGGCGGGCTTCGCCGCCCCCGACTGCTCGGGCCCCCAGGGCCCCTGCTTCTTCCCCAGCGTCAACACCGACAGCGCCTGGGGCTACGGCGCCGGCATCGGCGTCCATTACAAGCTCAGCCCCTCCTTCGCCCTCGGCGCCTCCTACAGCTCGGAGATGGAGTTCGAGGACTTCGAGTGGAACTCCGCGCACGCCAATCCCAACCTCGCCAACTTCGGCACGGCGCGCACGGTCAAGCTCCAGCTCAACATGCCGGCCCAGGCGATCGTCGGCTTCGGCTGGACGCCCACCGACCGGCTGGCCGTGGCCGTCGACGGCAAGTGGATCAACTACGAGAAGACCGAGGGCTTCGGCGACATCCTCGGCTTTGAGGACATCACCGTGGCCGAGGTTGGCGTGCAATACCGGCTGACCGACCGCTTGGCCCTGCGCGGCGGCTACAACCACAGCGACAACCCGATCCCGGACGACCGGACCTTCTTCACGGTCGAGACGCCCGCCATCTTCGAGGACCACTACTCGGGCGGCCTGGGCTTCAAGGCGACGGAATACATGACCCTCGACCTGGCCTACTACCACGTCCCCGAGAACGAGATCACCGGCCCCTTCGTGGGCGCCACCGGCGCCGTCCCCGGCACCTCGGTGACCACCGGCATGTCCATGGACTCGGTGGTGGTGACGTTCAACTTCGCGCTGCCCGATTAAGAGCCCTCACCTTCCGGCCTTCCTGTCCCGAGAGGGAGAGGAAGGCCGGCCGCGTCACCCCTCTCCTACTTCCAGTCCTTCCCCATCTCCGCCATCAGGGCCGCGTACACCTCGATCCCGTCCCACAGGTTCTGCAGCCGCAGGTTCTCGTTGATGCCGTGCTGGTTGTTGTCGTGGTTCACCATCGGCACGCCGATCATCGGCACCTTGAGGGCGTCCGTGAACAGCGACATCGGCACGCTGCCGCCCAGCATGGGTACCACCACGATGGGCCCGCCCACCGCCCCCTCGATGACCTTGGCGACCGCCCGCGAGACCGGCAGGCTCATGTCCGTGCGGGACGCCGCGTAGTCGAGCGACCAGCCGATCCGCGCCAGTTTCGGATGGGCCCGCCGCGTCTCGCGGTCCGGCGCCGCCGTCACCAGGTGCCACCCCTTGGAGCGCAGGAAGCCCTCGACCCGCTCCTTGACCTTCTCCGGCGTCTGGTCCGGCACCAGGCGGAAGTCGATCGACACCTGGGCCTCCGTGGGGATGGCGTTCGCGGCCGCGTCGCCCACCTCGGCCGAGCGGAGCCCGCGCACGTTCAGGGCGGGATCCATCAGCCGGTCCTGGAGGCGCGCGCCACTGCCCTCCGTGCGCCCCAGGCCGAGCTCGGCCGCGAGCTCCTCCTCCACCGGCGGCATGCCGGCGACGGCCCGCTTCTCCGCCTCGTTCAGCGGCCGGACGTCGTCGTAGAAGCCGGGGATCAGGATGCGCCCCTCCTCGTCGCGCAGGCTCGCCACGAGATGGGCCAGCGTCACCGCCGGATTGGGCGCCCAGTTGCCGTAATGGCCGCTGTGGAGCGGCCGCACCGGGCCGTAGACCGTGAGGTCCATCCCCGTCACCCCGCGGGCGCCGTAGAAGATCTGCATCCTGCGGGTCGGGTGGACCGGCCCGTCGCAGAGGATCCAGGCGTCGGCGGCGAGCAGGGCCGCGTTGGGACGCAGGATCTCCGGCAGGTGGGCCGAGCCCTGCTCCTCCTCCCCCTCCAGGAACAGCTTGACGTTCACCGACGGCTGCCGGCCCGAGGCCCGCAGGGCGTCGAGCGCCGTCAGGATGGCCACGATGGGCGACTTGTCGTCGCTCGCCGAGCGGGCGAAGATCCGCCACTCCGGATCGAGCGGCGCCTGGGCGGACGCGAGGTCCACCTCCTTCACGCCTTCGCCCAGCGGTCCGGTGCGCAGCACGGGCTTGAAAGGATCGGAGACCCAACCCTTCTGGTCCACCGGCTGGCCGTCGTAGTGGGCGTAGAACATCAGCGTCCGCTTCGCTCCCGGGACGCGCAGCTCGCCGTAGAGCGAGGGCGGCGTGCCCTCGCCCGCCGACAGCCGCCGCACCTCGAAGCCCCGGCGCTTCAGCATGCCGGTCAGGTGGTCGGCGTTGCGCTCGACGTCGGCCACCCTGGTGGCGACGTTGGGCAGGGAGAGCAGCTCCGACAGCTCGCCCACGATCTCCTTCTCGTGCGCCGCGCGGTAGGCCCGCACCTGGTCGCGCAGCCCCTTGCCCGGCGCCGCCGGCGTCTGGGCCGCCTGTCCCGCGAAGGCCACCGCGGCCGCGAGCCACAGGGCGAGCCCCAGCCGGGCCGATCTCCGTCCCGTCATGTCGTTCTCCTCGAAGGTACACCGGTCCCCCAGGAGGCAGCGCGCGCCACCGGGATACGGAGGTTCATGGATTGTCGATGGGAAAATGGGAATGGTCGGGGCGAGAGGATTTGAACCTCCGGCCTCACGGTCCCGAACCGTGCGCTCTACCAAGCTGAGCTACGCCCCGAAAGATCTGTAATCAACAACTGCGGTCGAGCGGACGACACCCGAGGCTCAACCGCGAGGAGGGGGAGGATACCGCCTCACGGCACGGCGGTCAAGAGTCGGTTCCGTCCTTCACGGCCTTGGAGGAGAACGCCTGGGCCAGGGTCTTCAGGGCATACGTCGAGAGGGCGATCCCCGAAGTCAGCCCCACGGACCGGAGCACGCCCTCGTTCATCTCCGGCGGCGCCGGAGGTGTCGGCAGGAGCAGCCCCAGGACGGCCACCAGGGCCGTGAGCAGCGTCACCGTCGTCATCGCGACGCGCAGGCAGTCGTCGATGGACGGAACGGACTTGTCGCGCACGATCTTCAGAGCCGAGAACAGCGCGAACATCGCCAGCCCGGAGAGAAGACACATCTGGGGCGTCACATAGGGCAGGCAAGCCCGGCTCCAGAGGTCGAGCTGCGTCGCGAGCGGATTGAGTTGAGAGGCCCCGGCGGAGGCGGTCATGCACCGGGGTTGAGGCGGGCCTGGGCAACCCCGGCGCCGGCGAGAGCGCCCAGAATGGCACCGATGAGGCCGCCCGGGGCGGCGAACAGGCACAGGCCGGCGAGGCCGGCGAACATGGCCCCGGAGGTGACGTACAGGCTCCTGCGTTCGTCGTGCCGGACCGGCTCGGAATGAACAGTGGTGGCTCCGTACATGGTGTCTTCCTCTCTGGCGACTTCTACTCGCGCTTGCAAAGCATAATAAGCCATCTTGGCGTTCCTGGCCTTTCTGTCTTACGGCTGCACTGGAGACATGTTCTGCCGCGACAGGCCCTCTTGTCAAGACCCCCAGGGCATCCCAGGCGACGATATTTTATGCAAGCAGGGTGCCTCTCAGCAACCGCCGCCCCGCCGCTCCCTCCGCAGGTATGTCGAGACCTCCCGGACGAGCTCCACCGTCAGGCGCTCCTCCTCGCAGGCGCGTTGGAACATCAGGAGGGCGACGATGGCCTCCCGGTGCACGTCCTGGGACTCGAAGATGGGCATCAGCTCGGCCGCGAGCCGTTTCAGGTCGGCCACGCAGCCCTCCTGGGCGTAGAGCCGGGCGAGATCGAGGGAGACCAGCGCCGCGTCGTAGCCCATGTGGCGCTCCAAGAACTCCTTCTGGACCTCCCGAAAAGAGGCTTCGGCGGGGCCGAGCCGGCTGAAGCCAAGGTCGATCAGACCCTCCGCCCAACGCAGGCGGACGAGATCCAGGGGCTGGGCTGTCTCCCGGAAGAGATCCCGGACCTCTCCAAGAAGCCCCTGGGCATCTTCAAAACGATCCACGAAGATCAGACATCCCAAAAGGTTATAGCGTGCATAGATGAACAGGCGCGGGTCATCCCTACGGTCGATCTCGGTAGCCGCCACTTGCAGCAGCTCGATCGCTCCCTCCAAGTCACCTAGTTCTTCAAGTATCTTGGCCTTTTGCAGAAGTGACTTCCCAAGCCCATGTGGATCTCCGATTTCCCTGTAGATCGAGAGAACCCGGTCCGCCAACTCCAGAGCCTCACCGAGCCGCCGTTGGGCTCGCCACAGGGAGCTCTTCAGATCCAACACCTCAGCTTGGATCTCGACGTTACCCGTCGTGCTCCGTGCCAAGCAGTCCTCTGCCTTGAGGAAAGCATCCTCGGAGCTCCTCAATTCTCCTAGCACCCGGCGCGCATTCCCCAGATAGGCGAAGCACCTTGCCCGCAGGTCCATCACCCAGCTCGGGTCGTAGGCCACTCCGAGATGGCGAACGATCCGGAGGGCCAGGTTCGCCAGGTCGACCGCCTTGGCGGGATCGTCGAAGGTCGCTTCCCGGCTCTTCCTCAGCACGAGTTGGCACAGACCCCAGGCGTGCAGCTCCTCATCCTCCTCGACTTCCTGGAGCTGATCCGGGTAGGAGCGATTCGCCAGCCGGGCCCAGAGCTCGGGGGCCTGCTGTCCCTCCATTACGGAGATGTGCTCGTCCCAGTGGCCGACCTCTTTCTGGAACCGCAGGATATCTCCGTGCCTTTCCCGGCAAACCGGACACCTCGCCAGAAAGTGCGGAATCACGAGACGGAGCATCTCGTCATGCTCCAGCACCCCCGAGAGCCATCGCGCCAACATCTCCAGAGACAGGTGAGCGTCTTCCAATCCTTCCCCCTCCAGACGACCCCGATCGTTCATCTTGGTGTCTCCTCAAACAACAGAGTCTCCTGGAAACACTATTTCGGGACACCTGGAGGAAAAAAATGGGGCCGAGGATCCCCGGCCCCTGGCCTCATCAGCTCCGGCCGTTAGGATCGATCGACATCCCCTCGTCGTTGAGCAGTCCATCAGCGCCGTTGGGGTCGATCGTCACTCCCTCCTTCCGCGTCCACAGCCCGGCGAAGAAGCCGCGGACCCAGGCGAACGCGCCCTCACCGAGAACGGCAACCTTCCAGGGCCGGGACACGGCCTCGCGGACGGGCTGGGCCGCGGCGGGAAGGCTGCCGAAGACGAGAGCCACCAGCAGGACGAAGGCAGAGAAAACACGGCAGGCATTGCGGTTCTGAGACATGGACGACTCCTCGAGGGACGGGTCTCGGACGCGGCGGCATGCCGGGCGGAGCCCGTTCCCTACAAGGAAAGGTTGCTCCGAACGGTAAAAACGCGCTAGCCATACGCCGGAATCCCTCCCCCGCCCTCCCCGTTCCCTTGGGATAGAATGCGCCCCTAACCACGAGCGGGAGGGCTCTCATGCCGGTCACAACCCTGTCGGAGCTGTTCCTCAAAGCGGCGAGCTACAACAAGCCGGACTGCCTTCTCTCGAAGGTGGGAGGCACCTTCCAGCCGATGTCGACGGCGGAGCTGGTGGACCGCGTCCGGCGGTTGTCGAAGGCGCTGCTGGAGCTCGGCCTCGCCGCCGGCGACCGGGTGGCGCTGATGTCGGAGAACGGCCCGCACTGGCCCACCGTGGACTTCGCCACCCTCTGCTCCGGCGGAGTGCTGGTGCCGATCTACCCCACGCTGCTGCCGGACCAGGCCTCCTACATCGTCAACAACTGCGGCGCCAAGATCGTGTTCGCCGAGACGGCGGCCCACCTGGAAGGGCTCCTCTCCCATGCCGGCGAGCTGCCGGAGGTCCGGCAGTTCGTCCTGATCAAAGGGGAGTCGAGCGACCCGCGGGTGACCACCCTCGCCGCCCTGCTCGAAAAGGGCGGCGGCTACGACACCGAGGACTTCGAGCGGCGGGCCCGCGCCGTCCGCCCGGCAGACCTCGCGACCTTCATCTACACCAGCGGCACGACCGGCACCCCCAAGGGGGTGATGCTGACCCACGAGAACATCACCTCGAACGTCAACGCCGGCCTCTCCGTGCTGGGCCTGGACAGCAAGTTCCTGGTGCTGTCGTTCCTGCCGCTCTCCCACTCCTTCGAGCGCACGGTGGACTACTGCTACTTCATCACCGGGTGCTCCATCGCCTACGCCGAGTCGGTGGCGGCGGTCGCCCAGAACATGCAGGAGGTCAAGCCGCACGTCTTCGTCTCGGTGCCGCGCGTCTACGAGAAGTTCTACGCCCGGGCGCAGGAAGGGGTGGCCGCCGGCTCGCCGATCAAGCAGAAGCTGTTCGCCTGGGCCGTGGCGCTCGGCCGGCAGGCGCTCCCCTACCGGCTGAAGCAGCAGAAGCCGCCGGGCCTGCTGGGCTTCCAACTCGGCCTCGCCGACAAGCTGGTGTTCTCCAAGATCCACGAGCGCCTCGGCGGGCGCTTCACCTTCGCCATCTCGGGCGGCGCGCCCCTGGCGCGGGACCTCGCCGAGTTCTTCTGGGGCGCCGGGGTGCCGATCTTCGAGGGCTACGGCCTCTCCGAGACCTCGCCGGTGATCTCCGTCAACACCCGCGACGCCGTGAAGATGGGCACCGTGGGCCGCCCGATCCCGGGGGTCGAGGTGATGATCGCCGCCGACGGCGAGATCCTGGCCAAGGGGCCCAACATCATGAAGGGCTACTGGCAGATGGAGAAGGAGACGGCGGAGGTGATCGACGCCGAGTGCTGGTTCCACACCGGCGACATCGGCGAGATCGACGCCGAGGGCTTCCTGCGGATCACCGACCGCAAGAAGGAGCTGATCATCAACGCCTACGGCAAGAACGTCGCCCCGGCGCCGATCGAGAACTCGCTGAAGAGCAGCCGCTACATCGGCCAGGCCGTGGTCCTCGGCGACCGCCGGAAGTTCCTCGCCGCCCTGCTGGTGCCCGACTTCGACGCCCTGAAGGGCTGGGCCGGCCGCAGCGGGGTCGCCGACGCGAGCCCCGAGGCGCTGGTCGCGAACCCCAAGGTGAAGGAGCTGATCACCCAGGAGGTCGCGGCGGTCAACGCCGGCCTCGCCGGCTTCGAGAAGGTGGTGGCCTGGGAGCTGCTCCCCAACGAGTTCACGCTCGAGACGGGCGAGCTGACGCCGACGCAGAAGATCAAGCGCCGGGTGATCAACCAGAAGTACGGCGACGTCATCGAGCGGCTCTACGCGCAGGCGGACAAGCAGGGGGGCTAGAGTTTCTCAGAGGGAGGAGGGTCCAGCATGCCAGCCATTTTCCGCCTCGAAGTCGGCGCCGACCGCCTGGCGACGCTCACGTTCGATTCGCCGGACCGGAAGGTCAACGTCTTCACCCGCGCCGCGTTCGCGGAGCTGGAGCAGGCCGTCGAAGAGGCCGCGTCCCGCCAGGACATCGGCTGCCTGATCCTGCTGTCGGGCAAGCCGGGCAGCTTCATCGCCGGCGCGGACGTCGAGGAGATCGGCCGGGTCACGGATCCGGTCGAGGCGGAGGCCGGCTCGCGGATGGGCCACCGGCTGTTCTCGGCCTGGGAGGCGCTGCCGTTCCCGACCGTGGCCGCCATCCGCGGCGTCTGCCTGGGCGGCGGCCTCGAGATCTCCCTCGCCTCGACCTACCGGGTGGCGAGCGACCGGGCGGACACCAGGATGGGCCTGCCCGAGGTGCGGCTGGGCATCCTGCCCGGCTGGGGCGGCTCGACGCGCCTCCCCCGCCTGATCGGCATCGCCGAGGCGCTGGACCTCATCCTCACGGGCAAGACGGTGGTGGGCCGCAAGGCCCTCAAGCTGGGGCTGATCGACGCCCTGCTGCCGGACGCCGGCTTCCTCGACTACCTGCGGGACTTCGCCCTGGCGAAGATCGGCCGGAAGCGGCCGGACGACGCCCGGCCCGACCTCAAGGAGCTGCTCCTCGAGCGCAACCCGGTGGGCCGCAAGATCCTCTTCGACCAGGCGCGCAAGAAGACCCTGGAGACCACGCGGGGGCACTACCCCGCGCCCCTGCGCGCCATCGAGGTCGTGCGGGTGGGCATCGAGGACGGCGTCAAGGCCGGCTTCGACGCCGAGGCCCGCGCCGTGGCCGAGCTGGCCACCTCGAAGATCTCGAAGAACCTCGTCCACGTCTTCCGGCTGACCGAGGAGGCGAAGAAGGAGACCGGCCTGCCCGGCGCCGAGCCGCGGCCGGTGACGGCCACCGCCGTGCTGGGAGCGGGCGTCATGGGCGGCGGCATCGCCCAGCTCGTCGCCGCCGAGGCGAGCCTGCCCGTGCGCATGAAGGACGTGCGCGACGAGGCGCTGGCCTCCGGCATGAAGCACGCGGCGGCGCTGTTCACGAAGCAGGTCGAGCGGCGGCGCCTCGCGGCCCCCGAGGCGCGGCGGCAGATGGCCCTGATCCACCCGACCCTCGACTACTCGGGGTTCCGCCCGGTGGACCTGGTGATCGAGGCGATCGTCGAGAACATGGGAGTGAAGCAGGAGGTCTTCGCCGAGACGGCCCGGCACGTGGCCGAGGACGCCATCCTGGCCTCCAACACCTCGTCGCTGTCGGTCGCCGGCATCGGCTCGAAGACCCCGAACCCCGGCCGGGTGGTGGGCATGCATTTCTTCAATCCCGTCCACAAGATGCCGCTGGTCGAGGTGATCGCGGCCGAGGGCAGCGATCCGGCGGCCGTGAACACCGTCTTCGCCTTCACCCGCAAGCTCGGCAAGACGCCCATCCTGGTGCGGGACACCCCGGGCTTCCTGGTCAACCGGCTGCTGATGTTCTACTCGACGGAAGCCCTGTGGCTGCTCGACGAGGGCTACCGCATCGAGGACCTCGACCGCGCCATGCTCGACTGGGGCATGCCGGTGGGACCCATCGTGCTCCAGGACGAGGTGGGCATCGACGTCGCCACCAAGGTCGCCCACATCCTGCACGACGCCTTCGCCGAGCGCCTGCCGGTGCCCGAGTGGCTCGACCGCGTGCCGGGGAGCGGGCGGCTGGGCACGAAGAACGGCAAGGGCTTCTACCTCTACGAGGGGCGCGAGCGCAAGGAGCCGGACCCGGCCGTCTACCAGCTCCTGGGGCTCGAGCCGCGGGTGGACAACCCGGACCCCGGGGCGATCGCCGACCGCATGGTGCTGCCCATGGTCAACGAGGCGGCGCGCTGCCTGGAGGAGCGGGTGGTGCGCAGCGCCGGCGAGGCCGACCTGGCGCTGATCTTCGGCACCGGCTTCCCGCCCTTCCGCGGCGGCCTGTGCCGCTGGGCGGACCAGGAGGGGCTGGGACGGATCATCGCCACCCTGGAGCGCCTGGAGAGCACGGTGGACAGCCGCTTCGAGCCCTCCGGCGCCCTGCGGGCCGCGGCCGAGGCGGGCGGGCTCTACGCGAAATATCCCGGAGGACAGCAGGCGGGGGGATGAGGGGACATGGACCGTCCTTCCCGAAGGACGGTCCGAAGGCACCATCCTCCGGAATAATCCTGGCCCATCCCTTGCTGTCTCTGAAGGACGGACGAATCGGAATCCTGCAGTCCGGACCCAAGCAAAGGAGAAAAACCATGTCTCGAATCATGCGGATGACGGCTCTCGGCCTCATCGCGCTCTGCGGTCTCGGGCGCGCCACGCTGGCTCAGAATAATTCCCAGGGTAATGCGTCCCAGGAGAATCCCCAGGGCCAGTTCGAGGGCAAGGTCGACGTCAACGAGGTGCTCCTCGACGTCCTGGTCACCGACGCCAGGGGCAACGTCATCGTGGGCCTCGACAAGAACGACTTCGTGGTGACGGAGAACGGCAAGCCGGTGAGCCTGAACGGCGTGACCTTCTACAGCAACCGCCGTCTCCTCGAGTCCTCCCCCACCCTCGACCAGAAGGGCGTCAGCACCGACCAGGCCACCGAGGACCGGTACTTCATCCTGGTCTTCGAGGACCAGAAGGACGTGGCCAACGAGGCGCCGCGCCTGCTGTCGCAGAGCCTGGAGGCCGCCAAGCGGGCGCGCGGCTGGGTGGAGAGCGAGATGCTGCCCAGCGACTGGGTGGCGGTGGCGAGCTACGATACCAAGCTCAAGGTGCAGCAGGACTTCACGCGCGACCGCAAGGCGCTGGTCGCGGCGATCGGCGACGCCATCAAGGGCAAGGACCGCGAGGGCAACTACCCCTCCCGCATCGACGCCAGCAAGGGCCCCTCGCTGCTTGCCGGCCTGCCCAAGGGCAGCGCCCTGCGCGCCAAGACGTCCACCCTCTACGAGGCCCTGCAGGAGATCGCCAACTCCGCCGGCGACATCCGGGGCCGCAAGAACCTGCTCCTCTTCACCTTCGGGCTCCCCGGCCGGGAGGATACCTTCGGCAGCTTCGTCCCCGACAAGCGCTTCTTCGAGCCGACGGTGCAGGCCCTGAACGCCAACAACGTGGCGGCCTACACCATCGACCTGACGCCGCCGGGCGTGGAGCACACGCTAAGCTCGTCGCTCAACAAGCTGGCGGACGACACCGGCGGCAAGTACTTCTTCAACGTCACCAACTTCTCGACGCCGCTCGACCAGGTGTCGCAGGAGAACAACGGCTACTACCTGCTCAGCTACACCAAGGAGCAGCCGGCCGGCAAGGTGGGCTTCCAGGAGGTCCAGGTGAAGACCGCCAACCCCGAGTTCCGGGTCAGGGCCCGCCGGGGCTACGAGTACGGCAAGTAGCTAGGGGAAGTACCCGAACGCTGCCCCGATCAGCCGCGTCCTGAGCCCCGTATAGGGCTGGCGGCAAGCCAGCAGGTCGGCCAGGACGCGGCGGATGCCGGGGTGAACCCGGGCGGCGGGGACCATCCACTGCCCCAGGGGCCCTTCGAAGAACAGGTCGCGGGCGCGGTTCGCCTTCGCCATCTCCTCGCCGAGCCCGGCGTCCAGCCGGGCCGGATACTCTTCCGGCTTCCCCGCCAGCAGGCTCTCGGCCGCCCAGAGGCCGGAGAGCATGCCGTAGCGGATCCCCTCGCGGGTCAGCGGATCGGCGAGCGCCGCGGCGTCTCCCGCCAGGAGGACGCGGCGCGCCAGCCCCCGGCGCACTCCTTCGAGGGTCCAGGGACCGAACACGGGGATGGGATAGCGGTAGCGCGGCCCCGGAAGGTCCCGCCAGCCGGCGGCGAGATGCCGGTCCAAGAAGGCGTCGAGGGCGGCCCGGGCAGCCCCGTCGTCGAGCTTGCCCAGCGTATAGGCGATGCCGACCGAGGCGCCGCCCGGACGCGGGAAGATCCATAGGTAGGAGTCCCCGAGGCCGGGAAAGGCGAGGACGAGCCGGTTCCAGTCGATCCCCGAGAGGGAGCCGCCCAGGCCGATGCTGTCCCCCCGGGGTGGAAGGCCCAGGGAGCGGCGCGACAGCCCGCGGGCGCCGTCCGCTCCGACGATCCAGTCGTAGCTCCGCGTCTCCTGATCGGAGGTCACCCTCACGCCCGCGGATTCCCACTCCAGGCGCTCGGCCTTGGCGGCCCGGCGCACGGCGCCCGCCGCGATGGCCGCCCCGGCGAGGGCCGCGTCGAGGTCCCGCCGCCGGAAGATGCGGATGCCCTGGAGGTCGAGGGCGATCCGGCCGCCCCGGGCGTTCTCCAGCACGGCGGCGGGGCTCGTGACGGCCGGCAGGGGCGAGGGATCGAATCCCGCGAGGAGGGGCAGGACGTGCTCGGGCACCGCGCCGCCGCAGGGTTTCTCGCCGGGACGGGCCGGCAGGTAGAGGTCGACCGCGGCGCCGGCCCGCGCCAGGGCCAGGGCCGCCGAGCCGCCCGCGGGGCCGCCGCCGAGGACGGCGATTCGCATGGCCCGGCTACCGCGTCGCTTCGCCCTCGTCCTCCGCCGCCGCGCCGTTCTCCTCGATGGCCAGCAGCACGACGGTGACGTTGTCGATGCCGCCGCGGGCGTTGGAGTCGTTGACGAGGGTGCGGCAGATCTCGTGGAGGGTACGGCCGGAGGCGAGACGGTCGCGGATGTCGGTGTCGGAGAGCATGCCGGTCAGGCCGTCCGAGCAGAGGAGGTAGAGGTCGCCGGGCAGCACGTCGAGCTCCCGCACGTCCACGAGCACCTCGCTCTCGCCGCCCAGGGCGCGGGTGACGACGTTCTTCAGCGGATGGGAACGGGCCTGCTCCTTGGAGAGGAAGCCGGCCACCACCTGCTCGTTGACCCAGGTGTGGTCCTGGGTGAGCTGCTCGAGGCGGCCGTCGCGCAGCCGGTAGGCGCGGCTGTCGCCCACGTGGGCCACGGCGGCGACGGAGCCCGAGAGCAGCAGGCCGACGACGGTGGTGCCCATGCCGTAGAGCGAGCCGTCCTTGCTGATGGCGCGCAGGACGTGGTCGTGGGCCATCCGCACGGCCATCTTGAGGAGGTTCGAGTGGCGCTCCAGCCGCGAGTCCATGCCGAACGGCCAGGTGGTGTCGCGGTCGGACGTCTTGGCGATGAAGTCGCGGATGGAGTTGACGGCGATCTGGGCCGCCACCTCGCCGTGGCTGTGGCCGCCCATGCCGTCGGCCACCACGTAGAGCTTGTGCAGCGGGTCGATCTCGAAGTAGTCCTCGTTGTGGGCCCGGGTGAGCCCCACGTCCGAGAGCCCGCAGGCCTTGATGTGCGGCATCATCCGACCTTCCCGAAGAGTCCCCGGCGCGGGGAGGAGTCGCGGTTGAGCTCGTCCAGGGCCTGGCGCACGGAGGGATCCTCGCCCCCCCACTGGATCGCCTTGCGGTAGAACTGGACGGCCTGCTCCGTCTGGCCCGCGAGGGCGCAGATGCGGCCGGCCTGCTTGAGATAGGTGACGTTCATCGGCTCGAGCTGGCAGGCCTTCTCGATGGCGGCCACGCCGCGGGAGAGCCAGGTCTTCTGCTGGCTGCACGCCTGGGCCAGATGGTGCCAGGCCTGGGCGCTGCGGGGATCGGCCTGCGTCGCCTGGTCGAAGTTGCTGGCCGCCTCCAGATAGTTCTTCTCCTTGTACGCCTTGACGCCCCGCTGCAGGTAGGCCCGGAAGGCCTGCCGGGGATCGGACGCCGAGGCGGACTCCTCGGGGTGGATCAGCTCCATGTCGTGCCGCCGCCGCCGCTCGGAGTCGGCCAGCACGTTGAACGCCTGGGTGATCTCCTGGAACTCGGCCTCGGCGCGCGCCTTCTCCGCCCCCTGGAAACGGTCGGGGTGACGCGTCCGGGCAAGCTCACGGAAGCGCTGACGGATCTGGTCCTCGGAGACGTTGCGCGGCAACGCGAGGACGGCATAAAAGTCCCTGGCCATCGTTGAGTCCTATTTCTGCTTGATTCTATACAAACGCAGGGCTGTCGAGCGAACCGCCTCCGGAACGTTGCGGTCCCGGCCGATGTCCCGCAGGTCCTTGACGGCCAGCTTGGGGACCAGGCGCAGCGCCGTCGGCAGCGGCGTGCGGGGGTTCTGGATCAGCGATTTCATGATGTTGTACTTGCCCACCCACTCGCGCCGCTTGGAGATCAGCAGCAGGACCTCCTCGACGACCGACCGGTTGGCGGCCGTCTGCTCGACCTCCTGGTCGGAGAGGCTGTTGTTGATGATCACCGACGTGGCGACCTGGGCGTTGGTGTCCCGCAGCAGCAGGGTGCGCAGGGTGCGCGAGGCGCCGCGCGTGAGCTTGAGGCGGGCCGGCACGGGGAGCTGGCGGATCTGGCCCTCCGTGAGGCCCGTCTTGTCGTCGATCTCGCCGACGGCGGGCAGCTCGCTGACGACGGCGATCGCCTCCGCCAGCTCCTCGTCGTCCATCTCCTCCGGCAGCTCGGGCGCGGGCGCCGCGCTGCGCTCCCGGCGCAGCAGGTGCTCGCGGTACTCGGCGATGCGCCGCAGGGAGTAGCTGGAGACCTGGGGGTTCTCCTCCAGGGCCTCCAGGATGGCCGGCTCCTCGATGATGGCGTCCTGGCGCAGCAGGAGAAGCTCCTGGAGATCGGGCGGCACCCGCCGGGCGAGCCGGGCCAGGATGCGGCGCGGCACGTCGCGGCGGCGCAGGATCGTCTCGATCAGGGCCGGATGGCTGGTCTCCTCGGCGAACCAGGAGAGCACCGACTCCTCGGCCCGGCGCTCCAGGAACGGCTGGGCGTGCCGGGCGTCGACCTTGCGCAGGCTCTCCCGGGCGCGCTCCGACACCTCGGGGTCGTCCACCTGGGCGAGCTCGACCTGCAGGGGGATCAGCTCCTCGGGAGGGAGGGGGAGCATCCCTTCGGCGGCGAGGAGCTGGAGCTGGCGGTTCCCCGAGCGCACCTGCTCGAGCAGAGAGGACTGGCTGTCGGCCAAGATCAGCGCGCCTCTTTCTTTGTCTTCAATGCCTGGACGGTGTCGAGATCGATCAGCAGGTCGTGCACCACTTCCCCCTCCTTCTTGCCGAGGTCGAGGGGATATCCGTTCACCTGCACGTCCACGGCGCCGGCGTTGCCGAGCGTCAGGACGATGCTCTTCTCGGCCTCGAGCTGGAGGGCCTCGCCCTGCACCCGCAGCTCGGAGAACCGGTTCTTGCCGTCCGTCACCGCCTCCACCCAGCAGTCCTTGGTGAAGTCCAGGGAGACCTCGAGCGGCGCGGTGGCCTCCGGCGGCGCCGGAGCGGCGACCGGCTGGGACGCCGACTTCACGGGCGCGATGGGCGGCGGAGCAGTCATGGGCGGCGCGTCGTTCGAGCTCGCGGGCTCGTCGTGCCGCTGGTCCGAGAGATAGGCGGCGAGGAACACCAGCACCAGGAGGATCAGCCCCGCCAGGGCGAGGATCAGGCCGTAGCTCCAGTTGCGCCGCATCGGCGGCTGGCCGGGATCGATCGGCTTCGGCTTGGTGCGCACCTTGGTGTCTTCCTTGGGATCGCCGGCCAGCTCCTCCGGATGGTGCACCGAGAGGTAGTGGTTGACCACGTCGTCCGGCGAGAGGCCCACGTAGCGGGCGTACTCGCGCAGGAAACCCTTGGCGAAGATGGGCGCGGGCAGGAGGTCGAAGCGGTCCGCCTCCATGGCCTCGAGATAGCGGAAGCTGATCTTGGTGCGCTCGGCGATGTCGCGCAAGTTGATCTCGCGCATCTCGCGCTGCCGCCGGAGCCAATCGCCGAACGAGCCGCTCTCCGCCGGCCCCTCTTTTTCCCACGGCGGTGGACGCCGGGCGCCGCCCCCGGGAACGGCAGGCTCAGCCGGGGCGGTGTCGTTCTTGCGGGGTGGAACTCTTTCTCGTCTGGACACGTTTCTCTACACGCGATTCCTAACTTTAACGGCGGTCCGCTCCGGGGTCAAATTCTTGCCGCCCGGCGAGGTTTCCAGCTAGCCCTCCAGCAAGACGCGCGCCCGCCGCCGCACGGGCTCCGGCAGCCGCGGATCGGCGGCCACCGCCTTGAGATCCGTTTTGCGCAGGGTTCCCACGATACGCCATGCCGTGTCGACCGGCGTCACCGGATTGCGCGCCAGCGCCAGGCGCAACGGATAGCGGACTCCCCAGCGGCGGTCGGCGGCGATCAGCTCCAGGATGGGCGGCGGCGTCCGCGCGCTCTGGGCCACCGGCGCCAGGATCCCCTCGGTCATGCGGGGGTTGTCGAGCAGCGCCGCCACCACCCGCGGGCTGGGGTCGTGCCGGAGCTGCGTCAGGACGCCCGTGCCGGCGCGGCGGGCGAGCGAGATCTTCTCGCCCACGGCCAGCCGCGGCAGCCGGGTGCCCAGATGGAGGTCCGCCAGGCGCCGCAGGGTCGGGCGCAGGCGGGCGTCGAGCCCGAGGTCCATGAGGTCGCGCCAGTACAGCCCGGGCACGAAGCGGGCGGCCAGCACCTCCGGCGTGCGCGGATGGAGCGCCAGGTCGCGCTGCACCTCGTAGAAGGCGACCAGCCGCCGCTCGGCCGCCAGCCGCTCGATCACCTCGGCCGAGCAGTGGGGGTTGCGCAACGCCTGCCGGACGGCCGGCGGCTCCAACTCCTCCGCGTGCCCGTCCACCAGCGCCGCGAGCTCCTCTGCCGCCGCCTCGCGGAGACGCCGATGGAGGTCCTGCTGGAGGTCCGGATGCCCCTCCGCGGCCGGTAAATCGGGCAAATCGGGCGATTTTGCAAGATCCCGCGACTCCGACATGAGTGCTAGCTTATAGAATCTGGTATCTTCCTTCCTTCCTATGACGATATCCAGAACCACCCAGAGTCAGTTGTCGAAGGGCGATTTCGAGGCCATTGAGGGCGAGTGGCTGGCGCGGCTCGAGAAGGATCCCTCCGACGTCGAATACTTCATCGGGGTCGCGCGCGCCCTCATTGGCACCGGCGAGGAGTCGCGAGCCCGCTATCTGCTCGAGCTGCTCGACGAGCACTTGCGGGAGAACGCCCACTGGGCGACCCGACTACAGCTTCTCAAACGCGCCGGCGGGCTCTTCTTCCCGGCCGACAAGCTCCATCCCACCGTCTCCTCCACTCTTGGCAAGCTCTACAGCGACCGGTCGACCTACAAGGCCCTCTTCGAGGCCGTGGGGCTCCACCGCGCGCCGGGCGACCTCACGAAGATCTGGGAGAAGGTCGACCGCCTGGAGGGCCTGCTGGCCTTCGACGTCGGCACGGTGGTGGCCATGGAGGGCAAGGGCGTCGGCCGGGTGGTCGAAGCCAACCTCGGGCTCGAGAGCTTCAAGGTGGACTTCGAGCGGATCCGCGGCCTGACGGTGGGCTTCAAGGCCGCACCCAAGCTGCTGCGCCCCCTCGCGCCCGAGCACGTGCTGCGGCGCAAGCTGGAGCACCCCGCGGAGCTCAAGTCGCTCACCCCTCCCGAGCTGCTGCACGTCACCCTGCGGAGCTACGACCGGCCGCTGACGGCCGGCGAGGTGCGCGACATCCTGGCCGGCATCGTCTCCGAGTCGCAGTGGACCGCCTGGTGGGGCGCGGCGCGCAAGCACTCGCACGTCGTGGCGAGCGGCAGCGGCGCGCGCCAGACCTACCGCTGGGCCGAGAGCAGCGATCATGCCCTCGACTCGGTCTGGAAGGCCTTCGAGAAGGCGGACCCGCGCAAGAAGATCGAGCGGCTCAAGCGTGAGGGCGCCCGCGACGCCGGGCTGCGCGACCGCATGGCGGCCAACCTCGCCGAAGTCGCCGAGCACATCATGGACGCCGACCCCGGCCTCGCCTTCGAGATCTGGTTCTCCATCGAGCGCAGCGGCGCCAAGATCGACGACTCCGTGGACTGGTCGCCGGACAACCTGCTCGCCACCCAGCCGCAGAAGGTGTTCTCCGGGATCGAGGACCGGCTCCTGCGCGAGCGCGGCTACGCCATGGTGCGCGAGCGGCGCGAGGACTGGCCGGTCGTCTACCGCGACGCCATGAGCAAGGAGACCGACCCGCGCGCCCTCGACCTGCTCGCCGACGGCCTCCTGCGGGGCGCGCCGCGGGAGCTCGACCGCTTCCTCGACAGCCTGATGGCGCAGCCGCACCGCAACGCGGCGGCCTTCACCTGGCTCGCCGAGCGGGCCTCCTTCGACGAGGACCTGCGGGCCCGCAACCCCCTGCGCCTGCTGCAGCAGATCCTCTCCAGCATGTCGCGCGACGAGTTCGCCCCCTACCGGCTGCGGCTGCTGGCCCTCGCCGAGTCGGGCGGCACGGTGCCGCGGCTCCTCACCCACCTGACGGAAGACCAGGCCGCCCAGGCCGAGGACGCCGTCCACCGCGCCTCCAACCTCGAGCCGTTCCAGCGCGAGCAGCTCACCAACGCCATCCAGCTCCGCTTCCAGGGCCTGCGCAAGGAGAGCGGCGTCCAGCCCCTCTACGCCACCCCCGAGTCGGTGGACGCCAAGCGGGCGGAGCTGCAGCAGATCCTCTCGATCGACATCCCCGCCAACCGCAAGGCCATCGAAGAGGCCCGCGCCATGGGCGACCTGCGCGAGAACTTCGAGTACAAATCGGCCCGCCAGCGCCACGAGTACCTGAACTCCCGCGCCGCCTCCCTCAACGGCGAGCTCAACCGCGTCCGCATCATCGACACCGAGGGCATGGAGGTCTCCGAGGTCCGCATCGGCGCCAGGCTGGCATTGACCGGGCCCGGCGGCAAGCGGGAGATGACCATCCTCGGCCCCTGGGAGAGCAAGCCGGAGGAGGACGTCATCTCCTACGAGTCCGAGCAGGCCCAGGAGCTGCTGGGCCACAAGGTCGGCGATACGGTGCAGATGGGCGGCGAGAGCTGGACGATCGAGTCGATCGCGGCCTACAAGTAGAGCCAAACGAAAAGGGCGGGGACCCCAAGTCCCCGCCCGTTCGAACATCCTACCCAAGAACAGCGGAGGCTACGCCGCGAGCACTCCGACGTTGCGGCGCGAGACCGGCCCGGGCTGCGCCTCGAAACCGATGACGCGGTTCGGCGCGGCGTTGCGGATCTCCACCGTCTCCAGGTTGTAGCGCAGCACGACGGGCGAGCCGTCGGCGAGCAGGAACTTGAGGTCCGAGTACTTGTTCAGCAGCTTGCGGCCCTCGGGGCTGCGGGAATCGACGCTGGCCACCGGCTTCTCCCACTCGAGACCCTCCTGCACCCAGCTGACCTCCGTCCAGATGAAATCCCGGCCGGCGACCCGGCTGGTCGTCGGCTTGGGGATCGCGCCGGGCTGGACCGTAACCTCCTCCTGAATGGACGGCGGCGGCTGGATCTCGCCGGGCAGGAGGCCGCCGGGGCCGTGGCTGACGGCGAAGAGGCTGACCACCAGGGCCAGCCCCATGGCCGCGGCGGTCTGCTGGCCGAACCCCAGGGGAAAGAGGAAGAAGCGCAGCGACTGGAGCGTCCGCCGCATCCCGTGCGCCGGGATCTCCTCCATCACCTGCCGCCGGATCTGCTGGCCCAGGGCCAGCGGCGGCATGGCGCGTTCGGCACGGCCGAGGCCGGCGACCACGCGCCGCATCGAGGCGAGGCGCATCCCGCACTCCGGGCAGGCCCCGCAATGAGCTTCGAGCTGCCGCATCTCGACGAACCCGAGCTCCGAATCGAGGTAGGCCGAAAGCTGTTCAGTCGTGGTATGACGGTTCATAGTTCTTTCTCCAAGAGGAGCCGGAGTTGCTCCCGGCCGCGCGCGATCCGCGAACGGACGGTACCCACCCGGACCCCCAGCACTTCAGCAATCTCCTCATAGGATAAACCCTCCAGGTCACGCAGTACTACGGCTTCGCGAAAAACCTGTGGAATCCGGGCGAGCCCTTCCATCACCCGGCGCCCTTCGTCGGCGGCGAGCGCCAGCTCCTCCGGCCCGCGGCTTGGATCGGCGATCGGGATGCCACCCTCCTCGGCGCCGTCGTCGATCGACTGCATCCAGGGACTGTGGCGCGACAGCCGGTCGCGGCAGTGGTTGATCGCGATCCGGAACACCCAGGTCTTCAGGGTCGAGCGCCCCCCGAAGCTCCCCAGGTGCCGGTAGATGCGCAGAAAGATCTCCTGGGTGAGGTCGGCGGCCTCCTCCCGGTTGCCCGCGAGGCGCAAGGCGAGGTTGTAGACCATCTCGCCAAAGCGGCCGTAGACTTCGTCGAACGCCTGGATGTCGCCGCAGCGATGGCGTTCGACGAGCTCGACGTCATGAGCTACATCGTTGTGAACGGCAGGATAGACTGTGGCGACGCCCACCGGTTCCTCCCAGGGCGGATCGAGCCGTGCCCTGCTCTGATAGACCCCGGAGGCCTCGGAAAAGTTCCCGAGTTTCTTCAAGACGTTCAAGGGTAGCACCCTTTCGTGGCAACATGTGGCCTCCTCGGGCGTATCACCTTCGGCAGCCCGGGCCGCCCTCCGGTCCTGGCGCCCTGCAAAAATTTACTGAAGTCACAGAAGGAGATCGTGGATGAAGACTCCATTTCGCATTGTCTCGACCAGCCTGGGCCTGATGGCCCTCCTCGCTGGCTCCGCCTATTCAGCGGCCAAGCCGGCGCCGGCGGCGGGCGGCCACCAGGTGCGCCAGTACACCATCGCCCAGTTCCTCGCCAACACCGCCTACGGCGGCTCGTCGTTCTCGCCGGACAACAAGAAGATCCTGGTGGGCAGCAACCAGACCGGCGTGTTCAACGTCTTCGCCTTCCCCCTCGACGGCGGCAAGCCCGTCCAGCTCACCGACTCCAAGGTCAGCGCCATCCAGGGGCTGGGCTACTTCCCCAAGGACGAGCGCTTCCTCTACACCAGCGACCAGGGCGGCAACGAGAAGAACCACATCTACGTCCAGTCGCCCGACGGCAAGTCCAGGGACCTGACCCCCGGCGACAACCTGAAGGCCGACTTCATCGACTGGTCGCAGGACGGCAAGAGCTTCTTCTACGCCTCCAACGAGCGCGATCCGGGCCTCTTCGACATCTACGAGATGACGCTCGAGGGCTACGAGCGCAAGCTCCTCTATACCAACGAGGGGGGCTACCTGCCCGGCGCCGTCTCGCCCGACCGCCGCTACGTGACCCTGTTCAAGACCCAGACCAGCACCGACTCCGACATCTACCTCCACGACCGCACCACCAACAAGACCACGCTCCTCACCCCGGACGAGGCTACAAACACCGAGGTGAGCAACGCTCCCCAGGACTTCAGCCCCGACAGCAAGAGTCTCTACTACACGACCGACAAGGGCTCCGAGTTCTCCTACCTGGTGCGCTACGACCTCGCGACCGGCAAGCGGGACGAGGTGCTGAGGACCAAGTGGGACGTGGCCGGCGCCGGCTTCTCGCGCGACGGCCGCTGGTTCACGATCCTCGTCAACAATGACGGCAAGACCGAGCTGCGCATCTTCCAGGCGGCGGGGATGAAGCCCGTCGAGCTGCCCACGATGCCCGGCGCGGACGTCACCGGCGTCGGCTTCTCCCAGGACGGCAGCCTGATGTCCTTCTACGCCGAGGCGGCCGGCCCGCGCGACCTCTACGTCCGCGACATCAAGACCGGCAAGGTGCGGCAGATCACCCACGCCCTCAACGCGGCCATCGACGCCAAGGACCTCGTCGCGCCCGAGGTGGTGCGCTTCAAGTCCTACGACGGCGTCGAGGTCCCCGGCATCCTCTACAAGCCGCTCCAGGCCTCGCCCGCGAGCAAGGTGCCGGCCCTGGTGTGGGTCCACGGCGGCCCCGGCGGCCAGTCGCGGATCGGTTACAGCGGCTTCATCCAGTTCCTGGTCAACCATGGCTACGCCGTCTATGCCATCAACAACCGGGGCAGCAGCGGTTACGGCAAGACCTTCTTCTCCATGGACGACCGCAAGCACGGCGACGCCGACCTCGGCGACTGCATCGCCAGCAAGCAGATGCTCACCGGCACCGGCTGGGTGGACGGTAACCGCATCGGTATCGTGGGCGGCAGCTACGGCGGCTACATGGTGCTCGCGGCCCTGGCGTTCCGGCCGCAGGAGTTCGCCGTCGGCGTGGACCTCTTCGGCGTCTCCAACTGGCTGCGCACGCTGGAGAGCATCCCGGCCTGGTGGGGACCGACCCGCGACTCGCTCTACAAGGAGCTGGGCGATCCCACGGCCGACGCCGACTACCTGCGCAAGATCTCTCCCCTCTTCCACGCCGACAAGATCGAGCGCCCGCTCATCGTGCTCCAGGGCGAGAACGACCCCCGCGTGCTGAAGGCGGAGTCGGACGAGATCGTCGCCGCCGTCAAGAAGAAGGGGATCCCTGTCGAGTACATGCTCTTCCCCAACGAGGGCCACGGCTTCGCGCGCCGGGAAACCCAGGAGAAGGCCTACCAGGCCACCCTGGAATTCCTCGACAAGCACCTCAAGGGCTCGCAGGGCTGAAGCCGCCCCCCCGGCCGCGGGGTTTCCCCCCGGACCGCGGGCTTCTCCCCCCTGGACTCCGGACTCTCCCCCCTGCAGGGCGAAGACGGAAATCCAGAGGGGAAAGCCCGCCGCCGGGAGGGGAGCGCCGCGGCTCCCGGGGGGAGAACCGCGAGCCGAAAGGGGGCACCCTCCCCTCCGGAGGGCAGTGACCCGGGCCGCGGGGGGAGAGCCTCCCCTCGGAGGGGCTGACTCTCCGCTCCAAGGGGGAGAGCCTCGGCTCCCAGGGGGAGCCGTTCAGGACGTCTATCCAGGACGTCTATCCAGGGCATAATCCCGGCGCCATGGGTTCCCCCCCTCTCCTTCCACTGGTCCTCTTCGTCCTCACCTATCTCGGGCTCGCCCTCGGGCGCATCCCCGGCCTGGCCCTCGACCGCACCGGCTTCGCGGTGCTGGGGGCTGTGGCCTTCCTGGCGACCGGCGCGATCTCCGTCGAGGAGGCCAAGGCGGCCGTCGACGCGCCGACCCTCGCCGTGCTGTTCGGGATGATGCTGCTGTCGGCCCAGTACCGGCAGTCGGGGCTCTACTCGGTCATCGGCGGGCGCCTCACCCGCATGGAAGACCCCCGGGCGCTGCTCCTGGGGACGATCGTGGTCACGGCGCTCCTCTCGGCCGTGCTCACCAACGACGTCGTCTGCTTCGCCCTGGCGCCGCTCCTCGCCCGCTCGCTGCTGGCCTCGGGCCGGCGTCCCCTCCCCTACCTGCTGGCCCTGGCCTGCGCCAGCAACATCGGCAGCGCGCTCACGCCCATCGGCAACCCGCAGAACATCCTGATCGCCCAGAGCCTGCACCTGCCCTTCCTGCCTTTCGTGCTGGCCTGCGGGGTGCCCGTCGTCCTGTCGCTCGGGGCTCTCTACGTCTTCATGGCGCCGCGGGTCGCTGCGGGCGGCGGTGGACCGGCCTCGCCGCCCGCCGCCGCCGAGGAGCCCGTGCCCCTCCACCGTCCCGAGGCCGCGAAGGCGATCGTGCTCACGGTGGCCGCCATCGCCCTCTTCCTCTCCCCCGTGCCCGCGCCCCTGACGGCGCTGGGTGTCGCCGGGGTGGTGCTCACCAGCCGCCGGATGCACACCCGCGACATGCTGGCCCTGGTGGACTGGCACCTGCTGGCCCTGTTCGTGGGCCTCTTCATCGTCGGGCGCGGCTTCGAGGCCTCGGGCTGGACGGAGGCGGCCCGCGGCGCCCTCGCGAGCGCGGGAGCGGACCTCGCCCACCCGGCGGCGCTGGTGGCCGCGGTCTCGCTCCTCGGCCTCCTGGTGGGCAACGTGCCGGCCGTGATGCTGCTGCTGCCCTACGTCGGCCGGCAGCCGTCGACCGGCTACGCCATGGCCCTCGCCAGCACCTTCGCCGGCAACGCCGTGCTGGTGGGGAGCATCGCCAACCTCATCGTCGCCGAGCAGGCGGGCCGGCTCGGCATCAAGCTCGGCTTCCGCGAGCACCTCGGCGTCGGACTTCCCGTGACGCTGATCTCCCTCGCCCTGGCGGCGGGGGCCATGCTGCTCTGGTGAGGGCGGGAAGCCCACCCGAGTCAGGACTTGGCTACGCTATCGGTCACCCTTTTCTCAAGGAACCGGGACAAGGTGTCGGGTACGAATCGCTCGGCGAACCCGGCAACAAATGACCAGATGACCAGCTTGGCATAATCGGGGGTCCCCAGAAAATCGAAAAAGGTGTGTGCTTTTCTAAACAAGCCCTCCGTATTGGGAAACAATTCTCCCTTCAGCCAACCCGCCGATATCAAGAAAAACAGAATCAAGGCGAAGATTGCTCCGCTGAACAGAGGTGTAAACGTAGTCAAAAATCCATGAGCCAGCTCGGAAACACTATCAATCTGATCTCCTTCGCTTGGAACGCTCTGATAGCGTTGCTGCATGCTGACGAGTCCGCCCACCGCCCCGCTGAAAAGCACGATCATCACCATCGCCATCTCTATTGAAATCCTACCTGCGGAGGAGGCATTGAAAGAGGCATAGAAAGAGAGGACCACCAGCATGATTGCAAAGAACATGTAGCGAGCGACCTTGCCAGTGATCTGATCTCGCACCTTTTCACGGATGGGCATGATGGCATATCGCAGATAAAGCTCGCCCAAAAGAAATTCAATATCAGCCCGCAGCTCCTCCTCCTTTGTGGTGGCAGCCAGGTCCGGAGGTTTCGACGCCAGGTAGGCCTCGTACTCCTTAAGACCGGCAACATCTCGGTATCTGGACCGCAGGCTCCAGACTTTTCTACTCAATTTCTCAAGGGGTTGCTTCCTTGTAAGAAGCAAATCAAACGTATAGAGATCCCTCCACGTCAGGATTTTACCTTCTTCCTCCTTATCCTTCTGGTCCTTGTTGTATTTGGATTTGTCTCTGACTTTAACTTTCTCGAAAATTCGTTCAACGGCAGCCTTGGCCTCAGCATCGATCCTGTCTGCAGGAATGCTGTCCCATTCGCCCGCAAGGTGCTCGAAATAGAGGATCGCATACTCGGGAAGAGGCTGGTACTCGGGAATGGCGGGGGCGGCGGGGAAGAACCTGGTTCGGAGGGCATCGATCATGACCTTCTCCCATCTTTGGATATGGCGGTTACATATCCTCGATAGACGGACGTCCTCCGAGACTTCCTCCAGTCCGCCCCGGCACTCGGCGAGGCGATCCGCCGCCCCCAGCCTCAGGGCCCCAGCACCACCCGGCCGACGCCGGCCTCGATCGTAATCCTGGTTCCAAGGGGCTTCGAGAGGGTGGCGAGGGCCTCCAGGATCTCCTTCGCCTCGTCTCCCCGGGCGAGGGCCGGCGTGCCGCGCTCGTAGAGGGGCCGGCCAAAGCCGAGCGAGATCGGGTGGATCTCGATCTCCACCACCTTGCCGTCCTCATAGGTGATGCGGGGGACGAAGGCGCGCCAGAACCGCTTCTGCTCGCTGTAGAAGATCTTCTTGCTGAACTCGGAGGGATCGAGGGCCGCGGCGTCGAGGCCGTAGGCGGCGAAGTCCTCGGCGGGCACCGTGTGGCTGGTCTCGAACTGGAAGACGAAGTTGCTCAGGCAGTAGAAGATCGCTTCCCCTTGTAGATCTCGATGCCGCGGATGACGTGCGGCCCCGCCGCGAAGAAGGCGTCGGCGCCGGCGTCGATGCAGGCGCGGGCGAAGGGCTGGAGGAACGGGTCCGGCTGCTCCAGCTTGCGCCGGGACTCGTGGGCGTGGATCGAGGCGACGACGAGGCGCGAGTTGTTGCGCGCCACCTTGATGGCGTCGGTGACGCGGGAGAGGTCGGGCGGCACCGCCGCGCTCAGGAAGTCCACGCCGTCGCCCGCCACGATCGACGTCTCGCCGAACCACCACTCGTCCTTGGGAACCTTGGCGAAGGGATCGCCGTCCATGCTGACGAACTCGTTGTAGCCCCGGAGCTCGAAGGAGGCCAGCTCGGCCTTCTTCATCTGCTCGAACAGCTTGCGGTCCACCCGCACCTTCTGGTCGAGCCGGACCGGATTGAGGCCCGGCCGGCCCTTGAGATAGGGATGGGCCCGGCCGGCCGAGAAGTACGGCGGGAAGGTCGAGGCGCAGTTGACCTGCCCGATGCGCCCGAAGGACGAGTCGACGTAGCCCGGCCGCGCCGCCGCCGCGAGGTCGGGACCCGAGCCGGCGTGGGCGATCCCCACCCGCTCGAGGTTGGCCAGGGTGGAGAACATCCCCTCGTTGCCGAAGTCCAGGATGTGGTTGTTGGCCGTGCCGACGAAGTCGATCCCCAGCCAGGCCAGCTCGTCCGCCCCCCAGGCCGGGGCGATGACGTGGGGATCGCTCCCCTTGAGCGCGGGATAGACGTCGCGGGAGTCGGCGAAGACGAGCTCGCAGTTGCCCCAGACGCAGTCGGTGCCCCGCAGCAGCTCGGCGACGGCCAGGAAGTCCGGATCCCGCAGGTGGGAGATCTTGCGGGTGACGATGCAGTCCCCCACCGCCGCCAGGGTCACGCGATTGGCGGGGGCGGCTGCCGCTCCGCCGGGAGACATCACTCGCGACGCGGCGGCGACGGCCGCACCCTGGGCCACGGTCTTCAGGAACTCTCTCCGGTTCATTTCACTCTCCTCCTGGATTTCCTACTCTTTACGCAGGAGGAGGGCCGGAGTTTAGTGGGATCGTAGCGAGCGGGCGATCAGCCCGAGCCCTCCGAAGAGCAGCACCAGCATCAGGAGCGTGTTGAACAGGCTCGTGCTCCGGAAGTAGATCTCGAGGTTCATCAGGATGCCGGCGAGCAGGATCACCGCCCCGCCGATCAGCAGGAGCCAGCCGATCTTCGACCGGCCGTTGAAGAACAGGATGGCGACGCCGAACAGGAGCGGGATCAGGGACGGGCCGAAGGCGTTGTGCCCCCAGAGATACCAGTAGCCGCTGGTCACCGTGACCTGCTGGGTCAGCAGGTAGCCGCCGCCGACGGCCATGGCGAAGCCGATCAGGAACTCCCCGAGGCCGCCGGGGGTCCCGCCCGCGCCGCGGAACCGCGTGTCGTTTTCCATGGAGCCGATGATATCCCAGCCGCCGGCAGGCGCCGGCAAGGGAAGCAGCTCAGCCGGCCGCGACCGGGTCCGCGGCGACCGCCACGGGAGAAGCCGCGTACCGCATCGAGTGCCCCCACGAGACGAAAGGTTTTTCGAGCTTCCACCAGGAGAGCGTGGCGATGGCGACCGTGAGGGCGAAAGCCCCCAGCGTCACGGCGATCTCAGGGAGCGTTCCGAAGGCCGGCAGACGCCCCAGGATCATCCCGTGCGCCAGTCCGTTGACCGCCTGGTGGATGAGGTAGGCGCCGTAGGCCAGCAGCCCCAGGCCGCGCAGCCACCGGTTGCGTAGAGCGCTCCGCGGCCGTTCTCGCACGAAGGCGGGGGTCGCCCATGCCACACCATCACCATGAGGATGGCTAGGCCGCGCAGGCCGTCCAACTCAGGGACGCGCAGGCCGGTTTTCGGCTCGGTCGCGGGCAAAGTGGAGAAATCTTATCAGACGCGGCGCAGGATCAGGTGCCGGTAGGAGCCGACGGAGGGCTCGTCGCGCTCCACCGCGAAGGGCGCTCCCGAGCGGGCCAGGATCTCCCCCATCCGCCGGTTCGTGCTGGTGAAGACGAAGTCGAGCAGGGCGAGGCCGGCCTTGCGGAGCGGCCCGGGGCGGTCGTCGTCGGGCAGGAACTTGTCGAACACCGCGAGCCGCCCGCCGGGGCGGAGCACCCGCGCCGCCTCCGCCAGGCAGCGGGCGGGATCCGGGATCACCTCCAGGACCATGTGGAGGATGGCGGCATCGAAGGAGCCGTCCGGCAGGTCGAGCGCCAGGCCGTCCATCACCCGGAATTCGATCCCCGGACGGGCATGGGCCCTCGCCTGCTCCAGCATGGCGGGCGTCAGGTCGACCGCCAGCACTTCGATCCCTGGGGGGACGAACGGCAGGTCGGCTCCCGTGCCGCAGCCGACGATCACCAGCCGCTCGCCGGGGCGAAGCCCGAGCAGGCCGATGGAGTGCCGGCGCTCGCGGGGGAACCTGGTGACTTTGTCGTAGTGAGGGGCCCAGAGGGTGTAGCGGAAGCGGTGCCAGGCGTTCGAGGGCATAGAGGGAAGCTGAAGAAAAAAAAGGGTGGGTAGAGGCGGCCCTGAGGGGGACGCCTCTACCCGAGGGGAGATCTTACGAGGAACCGGAGCCGCCCGCGAGAGCGGGGCTCAAAACGGCATCCTCAGGTGTCCGAGATCCTCGCGCAGCGCCGGCCCGGGGGCGGACTCCTGCAGGGAATCGTCGAAGAAGCAGCGGACCTGCATCGGGTCCATGTGGGCCAGGCGGTGGTAGAAGCGGAGGGCCACCTCGACCTCCGTCCGCCAGAGCGAGCAGCGCTCTTCCGAGATCCCGTGCGGATCGGCGTCCGGCGCCGCGGCCACCAGGGTGCTGTGGCTGCACACGTGACGGGCCCAGCATCCCTGGCAGGGAGGCTCGTCGCCGTCCAGCTCCGCTCCGGCGGCCCCGGCGGCGCCGGCGGACATCGCCGCCATGGCGCCGGAAACCTCCGGCAGCCGCGAGTCGAGGCTGTCGAGGATGGAGCGGGGATAGATGTCGGCCATCGCCATCGGGCTCGCGAAGCTGCCCCGCTCGCCGTACGCCTGGTCGAGGGGCTCGCTGTGCATCAGGCGGTCGACGATCCGCGTCAGCGGCTTGTAGTCCACCGGCCGGCGCTGGGTGGCGAGCGCGTCGGCCATCTCGTCGCAAACGGCCATCAGGTCGTTCCGCATCTCCCGCTGGCGCCCCGGCCGCGCCAGGCCGTCGCCCATCGAGGCGTCGTCGAGCAGGGTCGCGTCCAGGTGGCGGACGCCGGTGGCCTTGGCCCACTCCCAGAGGTGGAGGAGGCGCCCCCGGCCGAGCGTGCAGTGCACGGTCAGCCGGTCGCCCAGGCGGTCCAGCAGGAGACGGACGGCGGGCTCGGCCTGCCAGCATTGGAGCCCCCGCTCGGCGTAGAAGCCCTCGAGGGGCGCCGGGTAGCCGCCGCAGAGCAGGCGCACCTGGAACGAGTAGCCGGCGAGGAAGTCGGCCCGGGCCGGCGTCACCTCCGCGGCGTCGAGCGTCAGCTCGAAGGAGATCTCCTGGCGCAGCAGGCCGCCCAGGCGGGAGGACTCGACGACGATGCGCTCCAGCAGGCCGGTGCCCGGGAACGCGCCGCCCCAGTTCAGGTGGAGCTTGACGCGGTTGTTGCCGAAGCTCTGCTTGAACACGAACCCGACGACCTCGAGGGCGGCCTCCTCCCTCGCCTGGTCGATGCGGGCGTGGAGCTGGTCGTCGATCCGGTAGAGGAAGCCGGGATTCCACCAGCCCGCGGTTTCCTGGCTGCCGAAGAAGCCGCCGGAGTCGCCGCCGCTCCAGTCGATCCCGCCCTCGCCGGTGAGCAGGTCCTCGTTGACGAGCCAGCCGAGCAGGGCCTCGTCGAGATCGCCCGTCTCCAGCGCGGGCGCGACGTGGAACTGCAGCTCTTCCGGCACTTCCATCACGGCCGCCCGCTCCAGGTCGTAAATGAGGCTGCACGAGCCATCCCCCTCGATGAGCGGATGCAGGGCTCTCAAACGCAGGGCTCCGGGCATGGGCATGGTCGTGACGTAAAACATGGCTCGTCCTTCCTCCTTCTGATGCCGGCGACGGGTCCACCATCCTCCAACTCCGGGTGACTGGGACGGGCTTTCCGTTTCGCCTCTACTATCTTCGTTTCCGCAGAGGCCTTTTGCGGGACAAAATTCTCGAACTTTTTTCAGATTGGCCGTTTTTGGGGGGCTTAGAGAGTTATAGCCAGAATGCGCAAGGAAACATCCGTGCAAAACGGGCGGCCAGAGAGGCCGCCCGGAGAGCTTTCAGAGAGATTAGGAGACGATTAGAAACGAATTTAGCAGCAGCACTACTTCGCGGGTGAAGGGCCCTCGGGCTTCAGCCAGCGGTCCAGCCAGGCGAGCACGGTGTCGTGCCAGAGGATGCTGTTGGCGGGCTTGAGCACCCAGTGGTTCTCGTCGGGGAAATGGAGGAACTGGCTGGGGATGCCCCGCCTCTGGAGAGTGTTGAAGGCGGCGATCCCCTGGTCTTCCGGAATCCGGTAGTCGAGGCCGCCGTGCACCACCAGCATGGGCGTCTTCCAGCGCTCGACGAACTGCACCGGGTTCTGCTTCTCGTAGCCCGCGGCGTTCTGCCAGTACGGCCCGCCCTGCTCCCACTCGGGGAACCAGAGCTCCTCGGTGCCGTAGTACATCATCCGCTGATCGAAGACGCCGTCGTGGGTGACCAGGCACTTGAAGCGGTCGGGCCAGTTGCCCGCGATCCAGTTGGTCATGTAGCCGCCGTAGGAGGCGCCGAGGGCGCACGCGCGGTCGCCGTCGATCCAGGGATAGCGCTGGAGGGCGGCTTCCAGCCCCTTCTGGAGGTCGATCAGGGGCCCGCCGCCCCAGTCCATGCGGATGGCGTCCGTGAAGGCCTGCCCGTAGCCGGTCGAGCCGTGGAAGTCGACCGTCAGCACGGCGTAGCCCGCTCCGGCGTAGGCCTGCGGGTTCCAGCGGTAGTGGAACTCGTTGTTGAAGGAGCCCTGGGGGCCGCCGTGGATGAGGAAGGCGAGCGGGTACTTGCGGCCCGCCTGGAAGCCGACGGGCTTGGTGACCCAGCCGTAGACCGTGTCGCCGTGGGCGCCCTTGAAGGAGAACTGCTCGGACTCGCCCATGAGCACCGCCGCGACCCTCTCCCGGTTGACGTCGGTGATCCGGGTCAGCCCCGAGCCGTCGCGCCGCACGGTGTACAGCTCGACGGGCCCGCGCAGGGTGTCGCGGCCGAAGACGAAGCGGTCGCCCGCCAGTTGCGGATCGTGGACGTGTCCCTCGGCCACCAGCTTGGTCGTCTTGCCCGTCGCGACGTCGATGGCGAAGAGGGGCACCTGGCCCGTGTCGCCGGTCGCCGTGTAGAGCGTGCGGCCGTCGGGCGAGAAGATCAGCGCGCCGCCCGAGCGGTCCCAGTCCGCGGCCAGCTCCCGCTCGCGGCCGGAGGCGAGGTCGCGCAGCTTGATGTGGAAGCGGTCGGCCTCGAAGCCCGGACGGGTCATGTAGAGGTAGGCCAGCGTCTTGCCGTCCGGCGAGAAGGTGGGCTGGGTGTCCCAGGCGGGATTGGCGTCGGTCAGGTTGCGCGGCGGCTGCGAGCCGTCGGCCGGCACCTGGTAGAGGTCGAAGTCCGTGGACCACGGCTCCTCCCGGCCGCCCTCGCGCGCCGAGAAGACCAGCGAGCGGCCGTCCGGAGAGAAGGCGAACTCCTCGCCGCCGCCGAAGGGCCGCGACGGGGCGTCGGCGTTCATGGTGCGCGTCAGGTCGACCGGCTCGCCGCCGCCGGCGGGCATCGTGAACAGGTGGTTGCGGCGGCCCTCGGACCAGGTGTCCCAGTGGCGGAAGAAGCCGGCGTCTCCCTGGTAGAGCCGTCCCGAGGCCTTGCCCTTCTCCTTCCGGTCCAGCCGCTCCTTGGTGCAGGCGAGGATCGGGCAGTCGGCGAAGACCTCCAGGCTGAAGGCGAGCCGCGCGCCGTCGGGCGACACGGCCAGGCTCGCCACGTCGAGCGGCAGCCTGGTGACCTGGACGGCGTCGCCGCCCGCGGCGGGCAGCCGCCAGACCTGGCTGGAGCCGGAGCGGGTCGACAGGAAGTAGACGCTCTTGCCGTCCGGCGCCCAGCGCGGGTTGCTGTCGCCGGCCGGATCGCTGGTCAGGCGGGTCAGGCCCGAGCCGTCCATGCCGACCATCCAGAGGTCGGTCCGTCCCCGGTTCGCCTCCAGGTCCGTGGCGCGGATGACGAAGACCACACGGTCGCCCTGGGGCGAAGGCTGGGGATCCGAGATCCGGTCCATGGTGACCAGGTCCCGGGCGTTGAACGGATGGGGCTCCGCCGCGCCGCCGGGGATGGCAAGGCCGAGCAGGGCGAGAACGAAAAACGCTTTACGCATCAGGGTTTCTCCCGCATGTGAATGGCTGGATTGTAGTCCAAGGCAGGAGCGACTCTAGCAGAGGCCTGGAAGGGAGAGCCGGACCAGCTTGCGGTACGATATACTGCAAGCGTGGTGAATATTACTGCAACCCCGTCCCTCCTGGAGAGCTTGCTGGGATCGCGGCTGCGGGCCAGGCTCCTGGGTTGGCTGCTCTCGCACCCCGGCGAGCGGTACTTCGTGCGCCAGTTGGCAGCCCTGCTCCAGGAAGACTCCTCGAATCTCAGCCGCGAGCTGTCCCGTCTGGAGAGCCTGGGGATCGTCACCGGCTCCCGCGAGGGCCTGCAGAAGTATTTCCGGGCCAACCCGGACTCCCCCATCTATCCGGATCTCCGGGGGTTGGTGCTCAAAACTGCCGGGGTCTCGGACAGCCTGCGAGAGGCCCTGCGGCCCCTGGCGGACCGGATCTCCATGGCGTTCCTCTTCGGCTCCGTGGCGGCGGGAAAGGAGACCGCCGGCAGCGACGTCGACCTCTTCGTAACCGGAGAGGTCGCTCTCGGCGAGCTCGTCGGAGCCCTCGGCCCGGTACAGAACCAGATCGGCCGGGAGGTGAACCCGGTGGTCTATCCCGTCGCCGAGTTACATGACAAACTTGCGCAAGGTCATCATTTCCTGACCTCGGTCTTCGGAGGCCCCAAGGTGCTTCTGATGGGGGACCCGCGTGAGTTTGAACGACTGGCTCAAATTCGGTTGGATTATGGAGCAACAGACGACGAGGAGCGAAGTGCGCGATCTCTTCGCGGTGATCGAGCGTGATCTCGCGGATTGCGAGCTCGAGGCCCTGAGCCCCGACTGGAAGCTGAGCATCGCCTACAACGCCGCCCTGCAAGCCGCGACGGCGGCCCTCGGCGCCTGTGGATATCGGGCGTCGAGAGAGGCGCACCACTACCGGGTCATCCAGTCGCTGGCCCATACGCTCGGCTCGCCGGCGATCCTCATCAACCGCCTGGACCTGTTTCGGAAGAAACGGAACCTCGGGGGCTACGAGCGCGCCGGAGCCGTTTCCGAGCAGGATGCCAAAGAGATGATCGCACTGGCCCGCGAGGTCGAAGGCGAGGTGCGCCGCTGGCTCTCGACGCACCACCCCGAGCTGCTCTGAGATCACCGGCTCCTTCGCCGGCCCCTCAAATCAACGACACTTCCCGTCCCGCTCCATCTCCCGGACGTAGTCGCGGATGAGTCCGGCGTCGTCGGCGTCCGGGGCGAGCTTCGTGTATTTCTTGAACTGGGCGCAGGCTTCGGCGAGCTTCTTGCGCTCGTAGAGCAGGAGACCCAGCTCGCGGTGGGCGGTGGGACGGTCCGGGTCCAGCTCGACCGCCTTGCGGAAGGCGTCCTCGGCGTCGCCGCGGAGGCGGCGCTGGTCTTCCGGGCTCTTGTCGGCCGCGGCGGCCTGGGCGAGCCGGAGGCGCCCGCGCTGGAACTGGGCCTCCGGGTCCTTGGGCATCCACACCAGGACCTTGTCGAGCTCGCTCTCGGCGAGCGCCAGCCGCCCCATCGAGATGTTCAGGCCGGCGTCGTCGCGCACCACCGGCCGGATGCGGCGGTTGAACTCGTCCTCGCGCTCCTTCCGCGTGGCCTCGTCGGCCAGGGCGTCGGAGGCGGCGGCGGGGGCGGGGTGCTTGGAGAGGTACAGCTTGGTGTTCTGGATCCGCTCGCTGAGCCGGGGATGGCTGCCGAAGAAGAAGGCCTCGGCCTTCTTCTGCTCGCCGTGGTCGTCCAGGAGCGCCTCGTAGACCTTCGGCGCCTGCCCCAGATCGTAGCCCGAGGCGGCCATCTTCCCGAAGCCGCCCTCGTCCGCCTCGTACTCGAGCCCCCGGCCGTAGCCGTTGACCGAGGCCAGGAACGCGAGCTGCAGCCCGAGCCCCACGATCAGGTTGCCCATGACGTCGATCACGGCCGCCTTGGCCCAGGCGCCGTCGTCCAGCGCATCGATCTCGGCAACCTCGAGGACCACCGCGGCGGCCACGGCGGCGACCGAGAGGCCGACCTCCTTGTTGTGGGCGGCGCGGTGGTAGCGCAGCATGTGCCGGTTCTCGACGTGGGTCATCTCGTGGCCGAGCACGGTCGCCAGCTCGTCCTCGTTCTCCATGCGGGCCAGCAGGCCGGTATGGACGTAGATCGAGCCGTGCGGATAGGCGAAGGCGTTCAGGGTCGGATCCTCGACCACCCGCACCCGGTAGCGGATGGACTGGTTGGCCGCCATGCCGGCGGGATTGAGCCGCGCGACGACGTCCTCCAGGTAGGCGTCGAGGAGCGGGTCCTCGTATAGATAGACCTTCTCGAGGAGCTGCTTCTCCTCGTCGCGGGACTCCTCCCAGAGTGCCTCCTCGTCCGGCAGCGGCTTGAACGAGCCTCCCTGGCTGGAGATCGGCGGCAACTGCGTCGAGACGCAGGACGCACTGACCAGCAGCAACGTCGCCAGGGCGACGGAGCGGAACGCGGCGGTATGACGCATAGGGCCTCCCATCGGATACGCTAAACAGGAAAAGACTGCTTCATTGTACCTCTCCCGTTAAGAACTCCCGAGAAACGACTCCCGATGAACTGGCTCCTCGCCCTCCTTCCCGGCCTCTGGATCCTCGCGCTGGCCGCGCTGCTGGCCTGGATCCTCCGCCGCTGGTTCGATCCCGTTCCCGCCCGGTGCTGGGCGGCCTGGGGGCTCGTGCTCGCCGTCCTGTTCGGCGCCGTGCTGTTCGCGGGCAAGGTGATGCTGCCGCTCGGCTATCTCACGAAGGTTCCCCCTTTCACGGGCCTCCTTCAGGGAGAGCCGCCGGGCAACCTGCTGCAGAGCGACCTCGTCCTCCAGATCGCCCCCTGGCTGGTGCGGGTGCGCGAGGCGTACGCCGCCGGCGAATGGCCGTTGTGGAATCCCCTCTCCGGCGCCGGGGAGCCTCTGCTCGCCAATCCGCAGTCGCAGGCGTTCCAGCCCCTGGTCTGGCTGACCCTCCCCTTCCCCGTCGCCGCGGGCGCCGGAATGGCCGCGGCGTTGCGGGTGCTGCTGCCCCTCGTGTTCACGTACCTGCTGCTGCGCCGGCAGGAGATCTCGGAGCTCCCGGCCCTGGCGGGCAGCCTCGCCTTCAGCCTCGCCGGATTCCTTCAGCTCTCGCTCGTCTGGCCCCTGGCCAGCTCGGCGACCTTCCTGCCGGTGCTGCTCTATGGAATCGTCCTCGTCGATCAGCGTGGAGCCCGCCGGGACAGCCTGTTCCTGGCCCTCGCCACGGCCGCCGTGCTGCTCGTCGGCCATCCCGAGACCATCCTGCACGTCGCGGCGCTGGCGGCGGCTTTCGCCCTGTCGCGCCTGCTCGCGCGGCCGGCGGGACGGCGGCTCGCGCTGGCGAGGTCCTGGGCGGTGGCGGCCGCGATCGGCACCACCCTGGCCGCGCCGGTCGCGCTGCCGGCGGCCGAGTTCCTGCCGCACAGCCTGCGCGCCTCGATCCTGGAGGCGCGCCACGCCCGCCTGGGAGCCGGCGCGGACGTGGACGACTGGGCGCCGAAGAAAGGGCTTCCCCGGGAACACGGCATCGTGGCCCGGCTGGTGCCGAACGCCGCGCCCAACGCCTTCGGCAACAACCGCTTCGGCGCCTACTGGGGAGAGCGCAACATCAACGAAGACGCCGCCGGCTTCGCCGGTACCGCCGCCCTGCTCGCCGCCCTGGTCGGTGCCTGGCCCCTGGCGGCGGGACGCAGATTTCCCCAGGAAAGATTGATGCTGGGCGCCGCCCTGGTGTGCCTGGTGATCCTGGCGCGGCCCCCCGGGCTGGCGCGCATCTTCACGCTCATCCCGGTGATACGCGAGTCCCTGAGCTTCCACAGCCGGGTCTCCATGCTCCTCGACTTCACCATCGCCTACGCGGCGGCCTGCGCGTGGGAGCGCTGGCGCCGGGGAGAGGTGCGCTTCCGGCTCGGCGGCCTCACCGCCGCGGCGCTCGGCGCCTTGATCGCCTGGGCGTATCTCGCCCATCCCGGTCCCGATCCGGCGGTCCTCGCCGGCTTGCGGTACGGATCGCTGGCCCTCCAGCTCGGCTGCCTGGCCGCCGCCGTCCTGCTCCTGGCGAGGCGCCCTTCGAGGGGGCCCGGTTCGGGTTGGAGAGAATGGGGCCTGGCGGCGGTCGTGGCCGTGGAGCTTCTCGTCTTCCACGCACCGGCCAATCCGCCGGTCACCGCGGACCTGTACTACCCCGAAACGCCGGCGATCGCCTTCCTCCGCGAACGGCTCGACCCGTGGCACCGGATGGCGGGCCTGGGGCCGGCGATGAGGCCGAACTTCGCCACCGTCTACGGCTTCGCCGATCCGCGCAGCTCCAATCCGACCAAGCCCACGGCGTATGCCGAGACGACCCGCCGGATCAACGCGTTCCCGGGCCGCGCCACGGACGGCTTCCTCGCGCCCGAGGATCCCCTCTACGACTTGCTCGCCGTGCGCTTCCTGATGACGAGCCCCCGGGAGCGCCTGCCGCCGCCCTACCGGTTGGTCTCGCGCCGGGGCGGCGCCTGGATCTACCGGAACCCCGAGGCCCGGACGATCCTCTTCCTCGCCGATGAGAAACCTGAGCTGGAACTAGGAGCGGTCCGGCCGGCCTGGCTGCGGGCCAGGGTCCATCTGACGGCGCCCCGGCTGCTCGCCAGCAGCGTCTACCAGGACGGCAACTGGAAGCTGCTGCTGGATGGCAAGCGGCGGCGGACCGTCCTGGCCAACGGCCCCTTTTTCGCCGCCTGGCTGCCGCCCGGGGACGCCCGGCTCGACCTGCTCTACCGGCCGGGGAGCTTCCTGCTGGGGCTGGCGGTAGCGGCGCTCGGGCTGGCCGCCGGGGCCGCGCTCTGGGTGCCGCCGCCGCAGACGGCCGGCAGGTCCCAGACCCAGAGCAGCCGGTCGGCGTAGAAGGGCTCGCCCCAGCCGCGCTTCAAACGGCCGGCGAGCGCCGCCGCCGAGTCCCGGAGCATCCGCCGGAGCGGCTGGGCGACCTCGAGCTCGGAGATCCGCCCGCCGGGCGCCAGACGGTCCTCTTCCCGCGCCACGTTGCGGTGGACGATCAGGTATCGGGCCCCGCTGCGGCAGAACGCCTCGGGATCCGGCGCCACGGCGTTGCGCAACGCGAGCGGCGGCCGGAAGAGGATGCGCTGGGGCGTCGACACCAGGACCCGCCCGCCGTGGACCTCCTGGTAGAGGTAGAACGTGCGGTTGGAATCCCAGACGAAATTCCACGGGGCCTCGAGGACGGTCTCGCCCCGCAGCCGGCGGTAGAAGCCCGGCACGGCCTCGGCCGTCACCGTCCGGCGCGCCTGGTGGAAGCCCACGAAGTCGTTGTGGTGCAGGAAGGAGGTCCGGCGAGCGACCGGATCCGCGAACGGGCCCAGGAAGGCAAGGGCCAACACGAACAGGCCGGCGGCGATCCTGGGGACCGGCCCGGGAGAGCCGAACGCCGCCGCGGCCCAGAGCAGCACGAAGGGGAGGATGGGGAGCAGATAGCGGCCCAGGATGACGGGGCTCGCGAGCCCCACGGGCGACAGGATCAGCAGGCCCGCGACGTGCCCCGCCGCCACGGTCAGCGTGTAGAGGCCGAGCCGCCGGTCGCTCCGCAGCAGCCGGATCAGCCCCGCCAGAGCCACCGCCCAGAAGAGCGCCGCCAGCCAGCCGGAGGCCGTGCCCGCCTGGAGCCGCAGCAGGCCGGGCAGGACCGTGCTCCAGGGGACCGACTGCGCCGCCCGCTTGCTGGCGAGGAGCGCTTGGAGCGACTCCCGCGCCGGTACCAGGAACAGAGCGAAGGCGGCGCAGGTCGCCAGCCCCAGCAGGACCAGGTCCCGCAGGTCCTTCCCGAGATCCCTTCGCCGCGCGAGCGTGTCGATCGCGGCGAAGAGGAACGGCGCCGCCACGATCGGCCCGGCCCCGAGGTGGAACCACACCGCCAGCGCCGCCAGGAGCACGTAAGCGGCGCCGGCCCGCCCGGAGCGGGTGCGCCACCAGGCCTCGAAGGCCATCGCGGCGCCGAAGGAGAAGAGCACCATCGGCATATAGGAACGGGCGATCCGGCTGTAGAAAACGAGAGCGGGCGAGATCGCCACCAGCCACCGGTAGACCAGGACGGCGCCCGGGCTCGCCTTGCCCTGGAACGCGGCGGGCAAGGCGAGCAGAGCGATCAGGCCGCACAGCAGCACCGGCAGCCGCAGGGTGATCTCCGTGACCGGCACGCCCCATCCCATCAGGAGCTTGTAGATGGCCGTCAGGGGGATGCAGTTGTCGGTCTGCTGGTAGGTGACGAGGATCCTGGAAAGCGGAAAGTTGACCGCCGCGCGGATGGCGTGCACCTCGTCGCCGCCGAGGATCTGATCGCGCAGGTTCCAGAGGCGGAGCACCGCCCCGGCCAGGAAGGGGAAGGCTGCCGCCAGGACGGAAACGAGGGGCCCTGGGGCGCGGCTCCGCGGGCGATCTAGAAGGTCTGCCAAGAGGTCAGCAGGCTACTTCGGCGCCTGCCGCAAGGCAAGCGCCGGCCCTCAAGCCCTTCGCCCGGCCAGCGCGGTCTCCTCGAGATCCGTGGCCCGGAGCTCCTCGCGCAAGACCCGGCGGAGCGTCGTCTCGAGCGGCTCCTTCTGATCCTGGATGTACTCCCGCAGAGCCCGGTTGATGAGGGTCTGGTAGTTACCGCCGCCCGCGCCATGCGCCTGCACCCGGAACCACTCGATGATGTCCTCATCCAGCCGGATGGTGATCCGGGTCTTCCCCTGGGACAACGGGTCGACGGGACCGCGCTCGCCGTTGCTGAAGTCGTACTCCTCTTTCATGTCTTTCATGTTCGTTGGCCTCATAGGCTATGCGCTCGCGCGCAGTTCCCTTCCGTGCCGAGATGATCCGGATCGTCGACTGGCGCCAGGCATAGACCACCACCAGGATCTGCGCCGTGGCGCTGGAGCCGAGGGTGACGAACCGCCGCTCGTCCGCGCTCTCGTCCTCGACCGTGAGGGCATGATCGTCCGAGAGGACGGTCGTCGCTTCGGCGAAATCGACGCCGTGCTTCCAGAAGTTCTCCTTCGCTTTGCTGCGGCTCCACTCATACCCGTCGATTGTATGCACGTTCGTACACTCCGTCAAGAGGGAACAGCCGCCGAGTCGCGTAGCGGCGCGACGGCCGTATTCCGAAATCCGGAACTGTTTGCTCAAAGACGGGACAAGTCTACTCTACGAATTGAGCCGCCAGACGGCGAAGTTGAGCACCGACGCGAAGCTCACCCAGAGGAGGTAGGGCACCAGCAGCCATCCCGCGAGGCGCGAGACGCGGAAGAAGGCGAGAGCGGTGAGCAGGATGGCGGTCCAGAGGAGGAGGATCTCGATCATCGCGAGGCCCGGCGAGTGGAGGCCGAAGAACAGGCCGGACCAGATCGCGTTGAGGGTGAGCTGGACCAGGAAAAGGACGAGCGCGCCGCGGTGGGCCGCCCAGCCGCCGCGCCGCCACACCAGCCAGCCCGCCACCGCCATCGCCAGGTAGAGGGCCGTCCAGACCGGGCCGAACAGCCACGACGGCGGTGTCCAGGAGGGTTTCGCGATCTGGCAGTACCAGCCCCCCGGCGATACGGACGGAGCCGTCCAGTAGCCGCCCAGCCCGGCGGCGGCGAAGCACAGAACGATGAAACCCAGCAGGCCGAGCAGATCTCTCTTGCTCATCGCACCCTCCCTCTCACATCGAGATCGAACCCTTGCGGAACTCCGTTTTGTCCAGATGGGCGTTGACCAGCACGGGCGAGCCCGCCCGCGCCAGCCGCAGGGCCTCCGCGAGCACGACTCGGACGTCCGCTCCCCGCTCCAGCAGCAGGCCCCGGCCGCCGTAGCCCTCAGCGACCTTGTGGTAGTCCGTGCGGGCCAGCACCGTGCCGACGTCGTCCTTGAGCACCTCGATCTGCTCGCGGGCAATCTGGGTCCAGCCGGCGTCGTTGCCGACCACCGCGATCACCGGGATGCCGTGGCGGGCGAAAGTGTCGAACTCGGCCAGGCTGTAGGCCACCGAGCCGTCGCCGTAGAGGATCCACACGTCCGCCTCCGGCCGGCACAGCTTGGCGCCCAGGGCGAAGCCGCCGCCCACGCCGAGCGTGCCGAAGACGCCGGGATCGAGCCACGCGAGCGGCCCCCGCGGGCGCAGCGTGTAGGCGGCGGTCGCCACGAAGTCGCCTCCGTCCGCCACGATCACGCTCTCCGGCGCCAGCGCCAGGTCGATCTCGCGGCAGAGATGGATGGGATTGACCCGCTCCCCCTCGACCGCCGACTGCGCGACGATCTCCTTGTCGCGCTCGTCGTCGCGGGCGCGCAGGGTGCCCAGCCAGTCCGTCCACGACCCTTCACGTCCCGCGAGCGCCTCCGCCACGCCGCGCAGGAGGAGACCCGGATCGGCGTGGATGGCGAGGTCCGGCTTGCGGTTCATCTTGAGGTCGGTCTCGCTCCGGTTGACCGAGGCGAGAAAGGCCTTGCGGCTGACGTGACGGCCATAGTCCAGCCGGAAGTCGTTGGGGATGCCCGCGAGCAGGACGAGGTCCGCCTCGCGCAGCGCCTCCTTGCGCTTGTGCCGGAGCTGCAGCGGATGGCCGGGGCCGAGCAGCCCGCGGGCGCCGCCAGCGAGATAGACGGGCGCGCCGATCGCGGCCACGGCCCGCGCCAGCTCCTCCGCCTTCTCGCGGGTGGCGGACGAGAGCAGCACCTGCCCGCCCAGCACCAGCACCGGACGCTTCGCCTTGCGCAGCCGCGCCGCCGCCTTGCGCACGTCGCCCCGGTCGGGAGCGGGAGCCGGGATGGCCCGGGGCGGGGCCGGAGCGTGCTTGTCAGCTCCCGCGAAGAGCTTCGCGGCGTGGCGCTTGAGGTAGAGGCGCATGCCGGCTCCCGCGAGGCCGCCGCCCTTGGAGCTCGCGCCGTACCACTCGCGCACCAGCTCCTGGTCGTACAGGAGGTCCACGGGGCACTCCAGGAACACGGGGCCGGGCACCCCGGAGCGCGCCACGTCGAACGCCTTCTCCACCATCGGCACCAGGTCGCGCACCGCCGACACCGTGGCGGCCCACTTGACGTGCGGCTCGAACAGGGCCATCTGGTCGATGTCCTGGAGCGCGCCGCGCCCCTTGAGCAGCGTCGCCGCGGCGCCGCCCAGCAGCACGATGGCCGACTGGGCGAGCTGGGCGTTCTTGATCGCCGTGATGGTGTTGGTGACCCCAGGGCCGGCCGTCACGGCCGCAACCCCGGGCACGCCGGTCAGCCGGAAGACCGCGTCGGCGGCAAAGACGGCGTCCACCTCGTGGCGGACGTCCACCACCCGGATGCCCCGCGCCTTGGAGCCCACGAGGATGGGCGAGATGTGCCCGCCGCACAGGGTGAAGAGGAACTTGACGCCCTGCTCCACCAGCACCCCCGCGATCCGGTCTCCGCCATTCATGGCTTGTCTCCCGTATCCTTGCCCTCCACGTCCAGCACGTGGCGCTCCAGCACGAAGCAGACGAACGCTCCGGACATCACCGTCTCCTCCCCCCGCAGCACCTCGACCCGCACCCGGCTCCGGCGGCCTTCCGTCTCCTCGACGCTGGCCTGGGCGACCAGCCGCTCCCCCACCGTCACCGGCTTCAGGAACCGGACCTCCGCGCCGCCCAGCACCACGTTGGGATCGTTGACGGCCAGCATGGCCGCGTAGTCCGCCAGGCCGAAGACGAAACCGCCGTGGACGAGGCCGCGCTCGTCCGCCGCCATTTCCGGCAGAGTCACGAGGACGATGGCCGCCGAGCCTTCCCCGACGTCCAGGGGTTCGCCGCAAAGGCGGCGGTCGATGGCGAGATGGGTGGCTGGCAGCACGGGAATCCTCCCAGGCGATGACGAGCAGGGATTATATGCCCGCGACCTGCTGTAACCTCCGGCGATGACCTGGCACGCCCTGGAGGACGACCTCCGCCGCTCCGTGCGCGGCGAGGTGCGGTTCGACGCCGGCAGCCGGGCGCTCTACGCGACGGACGCCTCGAACTACCGGCAGGTCCCGATCGGCGTCGTCGTGCCCCGCGACGAGGAGGACCTGATCGCGGCGGTGGCCGCCTGCCGCCGGCATGACGCGCCTCTCGTCCAGCGCGGCGGCGGCACCAGCCTCGCCGGCCAGTGCTGCAACGCCGCCGTGGTGATCGACGGCTCGCGCCACCTGGCCGGCATCCTGGAGATCGACCCCGAACGGCGGCGCGCCCGCGTCCGGCCCGGCACGGTGCTCGACGACCTGCGCCGGGAGGCCGGGCGGCACGGGCTCACCTTCGGCCCGGACCCCGCCACCCACGCCTGGTGCACGCTGGGCGGCATGATCGGCAACAACTCCTGCGGCGTCCATTCGATGACGGCCGGCCGGACCTCCGACAACGTCGAGGAGCTGGAGATCCTCACCTACGACGGCCTGCGCCTGCGGGTCGGCGCCACCCCCGAGCCGGAGATCGACCGCATCGTCCGCGCCGGCGGCCGGCGGGGCGAGATCTACCGCCGCCTGCGCGAGCTGCGCGACCGCTATGCCGGCCTCATCCGCGAGCGCTTCCCCCGCATCCCCCGCCGCGTCTCGGGCTTCAACCTGGACGAGCTCCTCCCCGAGCGCGGCTTCCACGTCGCCCGCGCTCTCGCCGGCAGCGAGGGGACCTGCGTCACCTTCCTCGAAGCCACCGTCCGGCTGGTGCCCGCGCCCGGCGCCCGCGTCCTGGTGGTCGTCGGCTACGAGGACGTCGTCCAGGCCGCCGAGCAGGTCCCGGAGTTGCTGGCCGCCGGGCCCATCGGGCTCGAAGGCATGGACCGCTTCCTGGTCGACAACGAGTTCACCCGCCGCTCCTACCGCGAGGCCCTCTCCCGGCTGCCGGAAGGCGGCGCCTGGCTGCTGATCGAATTCGGCGGCGACACCCGGGCGGAGGCCGCGGAGCAAGCGCGGCGGTTCACGAGAGAAATCGGCCGGCCGGCGCTGGTGGTCGAAGACCCCGCGGAGCAGTCGAAGATCTGGCAGGTGCGCGAGGCCGCCGTGGGCACGACCTCCCGCGATCCGCGCCTCGGCGACGCCTGGCCCGGCTGGGAAGACTCGGCCGTCCCTCCCGACCGGCTCGCCTCCTATCTGCGCGACCTGAAAGCCCTGCTCGGCCGGTTCGGCTACGGCGCCGCCCTCTACGGCCACTTCGGGGAGGGCTGCCTCCACGCCCGCATCGACTTCGACCTGGCGAGCCCGGAAGGCGTCCGCGAATACCGCTCCTTCCTCGAAGCGGCGGCGGACCTCGTGGCCGCGCACGGCGGCTCGCTCTCGGGCGAGCACGGCGACGGCCAGCAGCGCGGCGAGCTGCTGCCCCGCATGTTCGGCGAGGAGCTCGTCCAGGCCTTCCGCGAATTCAAGGCGATCTGGGATCCCGGCAACCGCATGAACCCCGGCAAGAAGGTCGATCCCCTGCCGCTCGACGCCGACCTCCGGCCCGGCCTGCGCCTGCAATCCCCCGAAACCGCCTTCCGCTATCCGGGCGACGCCGGCAGCTTCGCCCGCGCCGCCAGCCGCTGCGTGGGCGTCGGCAAGTGCCGCCGCGAGGAGGGCGGCACGATGTGCCCCAGCTTCATGGCGACGCGCGAGGAGAAGCATTCGACGCGCGGCCGGGCGCGCCTGCTCTTCGAGATGCTGGAAGGCGAGGTGATCCGGGATGGCTGGCGGAGCGCGGAGGTCCGCGAGGCCCTCGACCTCTGCCTGGCCTGCAAGGGGTGCCGCACGGAATGCCCCGCCGGGGTCGACATGGCGACCTACAAGGCCGAGTTCCTCCACCATCACTACGAGGGGCGGCTACGCCCCAGGACGGCGTACACCCTGGGGTTCGTCCACTGGTGGGCGCGGCTCGCTTCGCACGCTCCCGGCCTCGCCAACCGCCTGGGAGAATCGATGAAGGGGATCGCCGGCGTCCATCCCGGCCGCCGGCTCCCCTCCTTCGCAAAACAGACCTTCCGGGATGGCTTCGCCCGGCGCAAACTGGCGGGCACCGGCCAGCCCGTCCTCCTCTGGCCCGACACCTTCACGAATTTCTTCCAGCCCGAGATCGCCCACGCCGCCGTCGAGGTCCTGGAGGCCGCCGGCCGGCGCGTCTCGATCCCCCGGCGGATCCTCTGCTGCGGCCGGCCCCTCTACGACTTCGGCAGGCTCGACCTCGCCCGCCGCCAGCTCCGGCAGATCCTCGACAGCCTCCGGCCGGAGATCGACGCCGGCGTCCCGATGGTCGGCCTGGAGCCGAGCTGCGTCGCCGTGTTCCGCGACGAGCTGATCAACTTCTTTCCCCAGGACGAGACCGCCCGCCGCCTCTCCGCCCAGACCTTCACGCTCGCCGAATTCCTGGTCCGCGAAGGCTTCGAGCCGCCCCTCCGGAGGAAGAAGGCTCTCGTCCACGGCCACTGCCATCACCACGCGGTGATGGGCATGGGCGCGGACCGGGCCCTTCTCGGGCAAGCGGGGCTGGACTTCGAGATCCTCGACTCCGGCTGCTGCGGCATGGCCGGGGCCTTCGGCTTCGAGCGGGACCACTACGACGTTTCGATCGCCTGCGGCGAGAGGGTGCTGCTCCCAGCCGTCCGCGAGGCCTCGATGGAGACCGTGATCCTGGCGGACGGCTTCAGTTGCCGCGAGCAGATCTCTCAGGTCACCGGACGGCGGGCCCGTCACCTGGCGGAGGAGCTGAGGGCGGCCCTCCGATCGTAGTCCTCCTCCCCCGCCGCCAGAGCCAGCGTAGCGCCAGGACGACCGCCGCGATGACCAGCCCGACCGGCAGGAGGACGACCACGAAGTAGATGATCGCGTCCAGCAGCCAGCGCAGGAAGCCCACCAGCGTCCGGGCGCTGCCGCGCAGAGTGTCGCCGGGCCGCCACTCGTCGCTGTCCACGACCGGCTTCGCCGCCTCGGTGGGCACCAGCTCCAGGTTGATGGTGGAGAGCGCCGCCAGCTTGTCGAAGGAGTTGAGCTGCGTCCGGATCTGCTCGATCTGCGAGCGGACCTCGATGAGCTCTTCGTAGATCTCCATGATCTCCGAGACCTTGCGCGCCCGCTGGCGCGATTCGGCCAGGAGGGCCCGCAGCTCGGTCTCGGTCGCCTCGAGGGTGCGCATCCGGGCGTCGAGGTCGATGTACTGGTCGGTCACGTCGTCGACCTGCTGATGCTCCTGGTTGACCCGGATCGCCAGGCCCCGGATGGCCGCCACCGCCTCGTCCAGCCGCTCGACCGGCACGCGGAGCGTCAGGTTGTAGTACATGAGGTCTTCCCGCCGCTGGCCGTTGGAGCTGCCGACGAACCCTCCCAGGCGGGTGGCGAGGGCCTGGACCCGCGCCGCCACCTCCTCGGTGTCGCGCACCTCCAGTTGCAGGTTGACGGTTCGGATCAGCTTGCGGGCCACCGCCGGCGCCCGGTTCTCCGCGGGAGCGGTGGCCGGCGCGGCCTTCTTCGCGTCCTGCGCCAGGCCCTGCGCCTGGTCCGGCGCTCGATTCTCGGCGACGGAGTCGCGCGCGGGCTCGGGAGCCGCCGCCGAAGGCGCCGAGGGAGCCTCCTCCATCGCGGCTTCCTGTTTCTTGCACGATCCGAACAGCAGAAGAAGGACCGCCATGGGCAGGACCTGGAGAATCTTCATCGCCGCCTCCGCCGAAAGTAGTGTCAGTATGGCACGGTTGGATGTAGGATGGTCCTGGAAGACCCCTCTAGAGCTCAGACGGAGGTGAGGATGGCTCCATCGAGATTGGTCCTGGCTCTCGTGGTGGCGGGGATGGCGCTCCTGGCCTCAGGGGCGGTCGCTCAAAACGACTCGGGCCTCCCCCCGGAAACCCTGGCGCAGTCGACGCCGGTATTCGTTTTCCAGAGCCAGGGCAACAAGCCGGCGATGGTGCTCACCCAGAGCGGCAGCGCCCAGGAGTACGACCCCAGGGTCTTCCTCGCGACCGGCGACGGCTGGCGGCTGGTCCAGCTCCCTGACGTGCTGCACAACTCGAAATGGGTCTACGCGGGCCGGGAAGTCTCCGGCACCGGCGTCTGGGGCATCACCCAGACGGGCGGGCCCGGCACCGGCCTGAGCTTCGTCTTCAGCTCCAACGGCGGCCGGAACTGGCGCACCCGCGGCTTCCTCCAGAAGATCTCCCCCAATGCCGTGATCGAGCTGTTCACCATCAATCAAGACGACAAGGCCTCGCTCGTCCTCCGCCTCGACGAGGACCCCAGCCCGAACGCTCCCCGGCTCGGCTACTACCTCTACATCACGAAGAACGGCGGCAAGACCTGGTCCGAGGCCATCTACTCCCAGGGCAAACCGCTCCCCCCGCCCGATCTCCTCGCTCGTCCGGACCGGACTTTCGACGGCAAGCAGGCCCTCGATATCGCCGGCTGGCAACGGCTCCTGGCCGACCTGCAACCCGCTGGCTAGACAGTCCTTTCTGGCATTTTTCTTGCTGTTTTTCCTGGTGCCGCGGCGGTCCGCCGCGCCCTTGTGTTCCGCGTGGGCCCGCCCAGCTTTCGGCGCAAACGATGACGACAACCAGGAGGTGCAACCATGGCCGATCGTGACGACAGGAGATACGACGAGGACCGCTACCGCGACCGGGATCGCGGGTGGCAAGACGACGTGAATCGCGGTCAGGGCGGTCCAGGCAGTCAGGGCTACGGCACCAGCGAGCGCGGCGGGCGTGGCTACGAGGAAGGCCGCTCGGGCGGCGGCAACTGGAGCGGCGGTTACGAGCGCGACCGGACGGGCCGCGAATACGACACCGGCCGCGGCGGCTATGGAGCCCGGGATTACGGAGCGGGCGACCGCGCCTCCAATTGGGAGCGGCCGGACCGGACGGGAACGGGCGGCAGCTGGAACGACGACTGGCGCCGTTCCGGCGGCGGCGCCGGCTCCATGGGCAGCTACGGCGGCAACTACGGCAACGCCGGCACCTACGGCGGCGGCCAGAGCGGCGCCTCCGGCTATGGCGGCGGCCAGAGCGGCCAGGGCAATTACGGTGGCAGCAACTACGGATCGGCAGGGACCTCCGAAGGCCAGTACGGCAGGGGCCAGTACGGAGGCGGTCAATACGGCGGCGGTCAATACGGCAACCAGGGCTCGTCGACCTGGGGCCAGGGTCCCTACTCCGGGCGCGGCCCGCAGGGCTATCAGCGCTCGAACGAGAGGATCCAGGAAGACGTCTGCGACGTCCTGACCCGCCATGGCGACGTCGATGCCACCAACGTCCAGGTCCGCGTCGAGAACGGCGAGGTCACCCTGGAGGGCACCGTCACGAGCCGCCGCGAGAAGCGGCTGGCCGAGGACGCCCTGGAGAACCTGCCCGGCGTCCGCGAGGTCCACAACCGCCTGCGCGTCGAGTCGTCGGAAGGCGAGCGCCGGGGCGGCTTCCTCGGCTGGCTGACCGGCAGCGACCGCGGCGAGAACCGAGGCGATAACGGAGGCGAAGATCGCGGCGGCAACGGCCGGAGCGAGAGCCGGACGGACCGCGGCAACGAGGGTCCCCACGGGGTCAGCTCGTCCACCGGCGCGCCCAGCATGGGGGCCAGGGGAACGGTGGGGACCACCGGCTCCCTCGGCAGCCCCGGCATGACAGGAGTGACGACCGGCTCCTCGGGCATCACCGTGGGTGACACGACCGGCGCCACCGGATCCGCGGGCGCCACCGGCACGCCCGGCGAGTCGGGCGGCAAGGCAGACCGTTAAAACCTCAGCCGCCGGCCCACACAGCCGGCGGAGCGCCGCGGTCCCCTCCAGCCGGGGCCGCGGCGCTTTTCTTTTTCGACGCGTAAGTGCGAGAAGATCGACTCGGAAGGGGTCGCTAGACCCTAAGATGCGAGGAATGGCTCGAGAGTATCCAACAATCGCCGCCCATCGAAAATCGTCGAACCACCGCGACGAGATTCTTGCCAGCGCACTGTGCGGCTGCTTCTATTGCTGCGAAACATTTCCGCCATCGAAGATCTACGAGTGGGTCGACGAGAATGCAACGGCTCTCTGCCCCCGCTGCGGCATCGATTCGGTGATAGGAGCAGCCTCGGGATATCCCATAACCGAAGAATTCCTCGGCGCCATGAGAAGACACTGGTTCGGTAACGCGTAAGTTCTCAATCTTAAGGCCCGCCCTGTAAGGGCGAGATTTGACCAGCCCGGGGTGGCAACCCCGGGAACGGACGTTCTCCGATCTTCCAAGCCCCGAAGGGCCGGCAGAACTGATCGAGTTCGGGACCGTCGGCTATGAGGAAGAATCTTTCCAGGGCCGCTTCTGCCGGCCCTTCGGGGCTCGGTACGGAGAGGGCCCTGTGTTCCCGGGGTTTCCGGGTAGACCTGGGTGGTTGCCCACCCAGGCCCCCCACGGACCCGTACGTGCGGATTTCCCGCATACGGTTCTTCAGGTCACAGGTTCGCTACGCGATCTCAGGCTGC